>OLXI01000548.1_pt1 | contig 22772 bp, 18 predicted proteins | sample 1674181 | NCBI WGS metagenome assembly OLXI01 (sample SAMEA103958148, study PRJEB25191) | human gut metagenome | reverse complement strand
GGTTCTCCACAGCGGGGCCCATCATGGCACCGCCGGCAACCACCTTGCCCAGCTCGCCCTTGACGCCCACATAGTCCAGAATGTCCTGATAAGCGGTGCCCACAGGCACAACAACGTTCTGGGGCTTTGCGCAGGCATCGCCGTCCACGGTGATGGTACGCTGGACCACCGGCATACCGGTAGCCAGATACTTGCCCAGCGTGGAAACGCTGGTCACGTTCATCACGATAGCGCCTGCATCGGCGGGCAGACCGCCGTGGGGCACCTCGCGGCCGAGGCACTTCTCGATCAGGATCAGCTCTGCGCCGGTGCCGTAGACACTGGGCAGGGGCTTTACCTCAATAGCGCTGTCGTCCTTGGTCTTTTTGCACAGCAGGTCGATGCACTCGGGCTTGTTGTTCTCAATACCAATGATGCACTTCGGGATGCCGGTATACTGCAGCACAGCCTTGATGCCGCGGATGATATCATCGCTGCACTCCAGCATCTCCTGCGTGTCGCTGGTCAGCCACACCTCGCACTCGGAGGCGTTGATCAGTAAAGTATCCACCGACTGCTTGGGCTGCAGCTTCACATCGGTGGGGAAGCCTGCGCCGCCCAGACCGACCAGACCGCACTCGCGCACGGCGGCAAGGAAGCTGGCCTTATCGGTGACTTCCGGTGCCTTGACAGCCGGGTCTACGGTCTGCTTGCCATCGGTCTTGATGACAACAGAATCGCACATACGGCCATTGGACAGACGGAAAGGTTCCACTGCAGCTACCGTACCGGAAACGCTGGAGTGGATGTTTGCGGAGACAAAGCCGCCCGCCTCACCGATCTTGGTGCCGACGAACACTTCATCGCCTTTTTTGACCAGTGCCTTGGCGGGTGCGCCAATGTGCTGGCTCATAAGGATGCGTACCTGCGCGGGCAGAGGCATCGGGATAGGTTTGCTTGCAGCAGTTGCCTTGTCATGCGGCGTATGCGCGCCAAGCGCCGCACGTTTCAGCTTGTTCAACATGGATTTCAAATCCCCCATTCTGCTTGAATTGCCATCCCCACGCCCATGCAGGCGCACTGGTACAGGGACAGCAGCTGCTTAACACACTTATTGTATCATTTTGGCGCGGGAAGTCAACGACATCACGGCTCAAATGATGAATTTTCCTGAACTTTCTTATTCGTTTTCGCAGATTAGTTTTAACTAACCACCGTATTTTTCTTTTTGTTCTCCCTCTTCTGCCGTTTGCCTTTACTGTGGGAATATGCTATACTATACCTAACATGACAGGCGGAACGTCCCCCGCTCCGCTCCCGAACTTCACAAGGAGGCACCAAACCATGAAAGTTCTCAAAGCTCTGCTCGCCGTCCTCACCACACTGGCTGTCGCCCTGACCGCCATTCTGCTGCTCTGGCAGGATAAAAGCGCCCCGCGCTATATCAAGATCTACGAAAACGAGCAGTAATATTTTTCTTGCAAAACAGCACCCCGGCCAAGCGGTAAAACCGCCCGGCCGGGGTGTTTTTGCGTTATCCGGCAGACCACACAAAAACGCCGCCGACTTTTTGTCAGCGGCGTTTGCTCGTATCAGTAGGTCATCACGACCACCATAATGGGGTATTCATCCCTCGTTTTGGGGTCGGTGTTATGCACAACGCCCACGCCCACAAGGGTAGCTTCCGTGCTCGTGACCAGTGCCGGTTTCCATTTGCCGGTGTCCTTTACCCAGCCGCGGATCACGCTCTCTGTGGGATACGCAGCGTAGCCGCCTACGCCCACCAGCTTTTTACCCTTTACCGGCAGCTGGCTGATGTCGTTCCAGTCCTTCGTATACCGCTTGCCATTCGGGTCGGTGCCGTACTTGCCAAGCAGCCAGTCCAGCTGCAATTTTGCCATTTTTTCAGCCATGGCGCAGACCTCGGCGTCCATGGTCAGCGGGGTGTTATTGCCGTAGTCCTTGCGCACCGCATTCAGTGTGTCCACCACCGCAGCCACCTTCTGCGCCTCGGTCTTTTTGTCGGTGGGGTCTTTGCCGGTCTCGCTGCTGCCCGGCTTATCCGGCGCATCCGGCGCGGAAGGGCCGGAGGGCCCGCAGGCTGCTAAAAGCAGCAGCGCCATTGCAGCTGCAAGAGCCGCTGCCGTCCATCGTTTCCAAAGCTTCATCTGTGGTCCCCCCGCTTTCTTCTTATGGGAGTGCGTTGCTCCCCGGTTTCATCTTATCCCCTGCTGCGGCGCGCTGTCAATGGGCAGATGCGCCAAACTTTGGCAGAAAGTTTCGGCAAAGCGTGCAAAAGCAGGAACATTTTGAATGCGCGCCGCGCCTTCCGGGTTGCGGCACCCAGCATCCGCATCGTGCCTTGGGCGGCACTCGCATCTTGCTGGCCGCTGCCCCAACAACTCCTCCCTGTTTCCGCCACTGGCGGCGGTCGTCGTCGTTGCAGTGGAAAAATTATTTTTTATTCGCAATTCCGGAAAATCTGCCGATTTTCCGGAATTGCTTTTTCACAGGCGCGTCTGCACGCGGGCTTTTCTGCACGCAAAAAAGGCTGCCGCACAGTCTGTGCAGCAGCCTTTCGGGCTTAGTAATCCTTTTCGCAGCCAAGCAGGAATTTCATGTAGGCAAAGGTGCGCTCCCGCCCGAGGTCCCGCACCATGCACAGCAGCTTTTCCAGCAGCGCCCGGGTCTCCGGGTGCATCAGGTAGTGATCCTTGCTGCGCTGGTAGTACTCCCACGCGGAGGCATCGGTGTACTTGTCGCCCAGATAGATCTGGCTTGCCGCCACCCGGTCGCACACCATCTCGCAGACGTACCGCAGGGGGATCTTCATGCCGGTCAGGCCGGTCTTGGTGGTGCTGTAATCGATCCAGTATTCCAGATGATGCTTGTTGCGCCCCTTGTGGTGCAGCCACGCCGAGGTGTAGCCCTTGGCTGCGCGCTCCGCCTCGTTGGGGCTGTGGTCGCCCTGATAATAGATGCACCCGGGGATGAACTCGGTGGGGCTATACTTGCTCAGGTCGTGGGCAAGACCCTGCTCATACAACCCGCATTCAAAGCAGTATTTCATCACCAGCAGCTTGTGCCGGGTGATGGTCTCGAAATGACCCTTGATGTTCATGCTGTTATTCCCTCCACTGCACCGTGATGCGGCCCTCTTTCAGCCCGCGCAGATCATCGCTTTCGGAAAAATCCTCCCGGTCCATGGTCAGGTTGGGGTTGTAGTAGGGGTCGTGCAGGATGTTCGCCTTGCCGTGCACCTCGTACAGACGCTGCTGCTCGGCGGCAAAGCGCCGTGCCTTTACCGGGTCTTTTTCGTCCCCGCCGCGGCTCTTGCTCTCGTAGTGGGTCAGCTGGGCGTAGGGCGTCCACGCAATGCGGTAGCCCGCATCCCGCACCCGCAGGCAGAAGTCCACATCGTTGAAGGCCACCGCAAAGGCTTCGTCCAGCCCCTTTACCTCGTCCCACACGCTGGTCTTTACCAGCAGGCAGGCACCGGTCACAGCGGAAAAGTCCTGCACCGTGGCGGTGCGGAACAGATACCCGCTGCCGCCTGCCTTTTTGTACTTGTGGCTGTGCCCCGCGTAGCCCCCCAGCCCGGTAATGACGCCCGCGTGCTGGATGGTCTCGTCCGGGTAAAAGAGCATTGCACCGCACACTGCCGCCCCGCCGGGGTGGGCGCATTGGCGCAGAAGTTCGGTGAGCCAGTCGCTGCTGCGCACCTCCACATCGTTGTTCAGCAGCAGCAGATACTCGCCGGTGGCATATTTGCGGCCAAAGTTGTTGATGCCGGAAAAGTTGAAGCCCTTTTTCGGGTAGGTGACCACCCGCAGACCGTCATAGCGCTGCTGCGCCTTTTTATAGTAGGCAAAGGTGGCGGGGTCGGTGGAGTTGTTCTCCACCACGATCACCTCAAAGTGCTCCCATTCAGTCTTTGTCCAGATGCTGTGCAGGCACTTTTCCAGATCCTCGGTATGGTCCTTGTTGGGGATGAGGATGCTCACCTTGGGTTCGCCCACGATGTCCCATTTCACCCGGTAGGTGCTGGGGAACAGACCATCCTCCACCGTGCCGGTGCGCCCGGTGCGGGTCAGGTGGTCTGCCAGCGCCTTTTTGGCCGCTGCCGCCACATAGGGCTTGGCGTCTGCACCGCCGGAGGTAGACCCCGCGTGCACCCGCCAGTAGTAGAGCACCTGCGGCACATGGGCGGCACCGCCGGTCTTTTCCAGCAGCCGCAGGAACAGATCATGATCCTGACTGCCGTCGCATTCCGGGCGTTCGCCGCCCAGCTGCTCCCACAGCGCTTTTTGGAACACCGCCAGATGGCAGATGTAGTTGCAGCACAGCAGGTAGTCCGGGGCGTAGTCCGGCTTGAAGTGCGCCACCATGGGGCGGCGGATGCTTTTGGTGAACAGTGCCTCGTCGCTGTACAGAAATCCGTCCGGTTCGCCGCGCTGCCGCAGCTGCAGGATGGCCTTGCCCATGGTGTACAGGGCATGGGGTGCCAGAATGTCATCGTGGTCAGCCAGCGCCAGATACTCCCCTGTCGCCAGTTGCGCGGCGGCGTTGGTGTTGGCCGCAATGCCCTTATTTTCGATCTTTTTGTATACGATCTGTTGATTCTTTTGCTGATATTCCTTTACGATCTGCTCCACGTCCCCGTGGGCGGCGTCCGAAGCATCGGCAAGGCAGAGCTGTCCGTTGGGCGCGGTCTGCCCCACAAAGGAATCCAGAAATTCCCGCAGGTATTTTTCCGGGGTATTATACAGCGGGGTCAGCACCGAGATGGTGGGCAGGCCGCAGTCTGCCGCCGTTTTGCCTGCCATCTCTGCGCGCTGCGCCTCCAGCACCTTTTTGGCGGGCAGGTAGCGTGCGCGCTTGCCAAAGCAGCGGCGCTTCACAAAGCCCGCGCCGCGCCTGACCATGGTGGGCAGGCCCTCTTCCTTTGTCAGCTGCACGGCGTAGCCGGCCAGCTCCTTGGCGCGTTTCAACCGTACATTCATATCAGACCTCGCCGCGCTGGGTCGCCTTGTAGGCGGCGCAGACTGTCTGGGTATCCCCGTTCATTTTCAGGTGGCCGTGGCTCAGCCATGCCACCTTGGTGCACATCCGCTCGATCTGCTCGATGGAGTGGGACACCAGAATGACCGTGGTGCCGCCCGCCATCAGCTCCTGCATCCGCTTTTCGCACTTCTGCTGGAACAGGAAATCGCCCACCGACAGCACCTCGTCCGCAATAAGAATATCGGGCTTTGTGATGGTGGCAATGGCAAAGCCGATGCGTGCCACCATGCCGGAGGAGTAGTTTTTCAGCGGCACATCCAGAAAGTTTTCCAGTTCGCTGAATTCTACGATCTCGTCAAATTTTTCGTCCAGATACTTGGGCGAGAAGCCCAGCACCGTGCCGTTGAGGTAGATGTTCTCGCGGGCGGTCAGATCCATATCAAAGCCCGCGCCCAGCTCGATGAGCGGGGCGATGGTGCCGTTCACGGTCACCTTGCCCTTGCTGGGCTTGTACACCCCGGCAATGGTCTTGAGCAGGGTGGATTTGCCCGAGCCGTTCAATCCCACAAGGCCGTAAAAATCGCCGGGCATGATGTCCAGACTGACGTCCTTTAAAGCGTAGAACTCGTCGTATTGCAGCCGTCCCTGCACCATGGCCAGAAAGTACTCCTTCAGGCTCTCATGCTTTTCCTTGGAAAGGTTGAAGCACATGGAAACATTGTCCACTTTGATGATCGGTTCCATTGTTCACCCTCCTTAAATGTGCAGCACAAAGTGGTCCTGCGTTTTGCGGAACACCTGCAGCCCCACTACCATGGACACTACGGCGCAGATGCCGCAGACAAGGAACATATTCCAATCCAGCGGGATGCCCCACATCACCGTGCGGCGGAAGCCCGTGATATACCAGTACATGGGGTTCAGCTTGATGATCTGCTGCATATTGAACCCGCCGATGGAAAAGGTCATCTGAGTGGGGTCGTAGAAGATGGCGGAGAAATACAGCAGCGCGGTGACGAACACGCTCCAGATATGCATGATATCCCGGAAGAACACGGTAGCCGCCGCTAAGAACATACTGACCCCGAGGCTGAAGAAGAACAAGGTCACCAGCGGGTACAGCGCCTCAAAAATGGTCAGGTGGAAAGGTGCGCCGGTAAAGATCATGACCAGCAGCAGCGCCACAAAGCTGAAGATGCAGTTCACCATGGCAAAGCAGCACTTTTCCAGCGGGAAGATATACTTGGGGATATACACCTTTTTCAGCAGCGGGGCGGCGCTGAGCACGCTGCTCATGCTGGTGGAGGTAGCCTCGTTGAAGAAGTTGAACAGCAGCTGACCGCACATCAGAAAGACGGCAAAGTTGTCGATGCCGCTGCCGCGCATATCCATCAGGCTGCTGAACACCGCCCAGTACACAAGGCACATCAGCAGCGGGTTCAAAACGCTCCACACCACGCCCAGCACGCTGCGGCGGTATTTCAGCTTGAAATCACGGCTTACAAGGTTCCACAGCAGATAGCGGTAGCGCCAGAAGCCATTCCACATTGCTTTGAGTTTTGCCACGGGCGATCACCACTTTTCAAAATACTCGAACTTCTGGGCGGCAAAGGGCTCGTGCAGCTTGTCCTTTGCGCTGGTCTTGTGCTCACAGCCGCAGTCCGGCCACTGCACGTTGACGGTGGGGTCATCGTAGGGGATGCCGCCCTCGCTGGTGGGGTCGTAGACATCGGTGCACTTATAGCAGAACTCTGCCACATCGCTCAGCACCAGAAAACCGTGGGCAAAGCCCTCCGGGATATAGAACATCTTCTTGTTGTCCTCGGAAAGGGTCACGCCCACCCACTTGCCAAAGGTGGCGCTGTGGGGGCGGCAGTCCACGGCCACATCGTACACCTCGCCCTTGGTCACGCGCACCAGCTTGCCCTGGGTGTGGTTCTTCTGGAAGTGCAGCCCGCGCAGCACGCCCCGGGTGGAGCGGCTCTGGTTGTCCTGCACAAATTCCTTGTCGATACCGGCCTCTGCGAACTGGTCCTTCTGGTAGGTCTCCATAAAATAGCCACGGTCGTCGCCGAACACCTGCGGCTCAATGACCACCACGCCGGGGATCTCGGTCTGCGTAAAAATGAACTTACCCATGATATTGTACCTCTCTTTTTTTCTGAAAGCTTTTTCTTTATCTGGAAAAGTCTGGTTTTGAACAGGCTTTTACGCTTTTTTATGGTGCCTTGCCGTTTTGCGGCGCTTTTTCAGGCGGGAATGTACCCGCAGCACCAGTACGGTAACCACGGCTGCACCTATGGTGCACCCCACCGAGATGCCCGCCAGCACCCATGCGCTGCTGCCCGGTTCCACGTCCCTGGCGGCTTCCAGCTTTGTGCCGACGCTCTGCTCCAGCAGTTCCGCCAGGCCTGTGATCTCCGCCTTTACCCGCACGCTGGTGCTCTCCTGCTGCGCGCCGCCGTTCAGGGTGTACACCGCATACACGGCGGGCTCTGCGCCAAGCAGATACTGCTCCGGCAGCTCCAAGTCCACGGTCACGTCCTGCGCGGATAAGCCCTCGGCCAGCAGCAGCTTCACCCCGGGGTCGGCTACGGTAACGGTGCCAAGGCTCTGCCCGCCGCCCGCCACAGCCAGCTGTGCGGTGACCGTGCCGCCGGGCAGCTGGGTGTAGCTTTTATAGGTGGAAAAGGCGTAGTCCAGCAGGGTGCGCAGATCGTTATATTTATCGGTGCTCAGCTGGCTTTGCATGGTCGCGCAGATCAGCCGCACCCCGTCCTGCTCCGCCAGACAGACATAGCTGTACCGGGCGGTGTTGGTATAGCCCAGCTTGGAGCCCAGCACACTGTCGATATGGTAGCGGCTGGAGCCGATGCGGATCTTATCCTGCTGGGAGAAGTAGCGGGTCACCGGCTGGATGTTGGTGGGCTGCATGGTGTACATCTCGTTGCGGGTGAACAAGTCCTCAAACCCCGGCTGCTGCAGCGCCCAGCGCAAAATCTGTGCCATATCGTAGCAGCTGGTGTAGTGGTCGTCGTCGCTGATGCCGTGGGGGTTTGAAAAGTGGGTGTGGGCAAGGCCAAGCTCCTCCACCTGTGCATTCATGGCCGCCACGCCGTCCGCGATGGTGCCACCGCCGAAATACTCCGCCAGCAGGTTGGCACCGTCGTTGGCGCTGGCCATCTGGGTGGCGTACAGCGCATCCGCCAGGGGGACTTCTTCCCCTTCCCGCAGGGCGATATGGCTGGAATCCGTGCCCGCCAGCGAGTAGACGTCCTCGTGGCTCACGGTCAGCTTTACGTCATCCCAGTCTCCCTGCGCCTTTTCGCAGGCAAGACCAAGGGTCATTACTTTGGTAATGGAGGCCGGGTGCAGCTCCTCGTCCATATTCTGCTGCGCCAGCACAAGGCCGGTGTCTGCATCCATGATGCAGTATGCCCGGGTATTGGCCAGCGCCGGGCCGGCTGCTGCTGCGCCGGGCACCAGCACAGCGCCTATCAAAAGCAGCACAGTGCACAGTGCTGCGGTAAATTTTTTCATCTGATATTCTCCGCTTATCCGTTTTATGCCGACAAGACATCATTTGAAGTATACCACATTTTTTCCCCGCTGAAAAGAGATTTACGCATTCCTTTGTCCCAGCAGCACCGGCTGCAGCTGCTCGCCCCGCAAAGCGGCGTCCACGGCGGCGGGCAGCAGGGCAAGGTCGGCCTTCAGGCTCTGGGGCTTGGCAAAGGGGTCGTCCTGCCCGTAGGGCACAAAGTAATAGTGCTTGCGCTGGCACAACCGCGCCATATTTTCGCCGGAGGCGCCAAGGCCGTCGTTGGTAGAGACTGCCAGCACCACCGGGCTGCCCACCCGCAGCAGGCTTTTGGCGGCAAGGGTCACCGGCGTATCCGAAAGTCCCGCCGCCAGCCGCGCCAGCGTTGCGCCGGTGCAGGGGGCGACCACCAGCGCCTGCGCCAGCCGCCGGGGGCCCAGCGGCTCCACCGCCTGCAGGGTGTCCAGCACCGGATGCCCGGTAACGGCCTGTAAGCGCTGCCGCCAGCCTTCCCCGGTGCCGAACCGGGTATCCTGCTGCGCGGCAAAGCTCATGACGGGCAGCAGCGTCCAGCCCTGTGCCGTCAGTGCCTGCGCCGCGCCCAAGGCGTCCTCCAACGTGCAAAAGCTGCCGCACACCGCAAAGGCAAGACAGCCCTTTTTCTCTGTGGTCATATCTTCTCCTCCCGCTCCTGCAAAATGGTCTGCACCGTGCGCGCCAGCGCCTCCCCTGCCGTTTCCGGCGCCCAGACCGTCGGCAGGCTCAGCGCGTGCAGCGCCGTGTGCCCCAGCCGCCGGGCGGCGGCAAAGTCCGTACCGCCGGGCTTTGAGGCCAGATCCACGATCAGAGACCCCTTCGGCAGCGCCGCCAGCACTTGCGTTGTCAGCACCGGCGCGGGGATGGTGTTCACCACCGTATCAAAGGCGGCAGCTGCGGCAACAAGGTCTGTCAGCGACACCGCCCGCAGCCCCAGTTCCTCTGCCATGGCCCGCTGTACCGGGCGGCGTGCCGCCACGGTCACCCGCGCGCCCAGTGCCGCCAGACGCACCGCAAGCGCCCGCCCCACCGGTCCAAAGCCCAGCACCAGCACCGCCGCGCCCCACAGGGTACGGCTGCGCCGTTCCAGCAGAATGCCGATGCAGCCCTCGGCGGTGGGGATGGCGTTATACACGGTCAGCTCCGGGCGGGCAAAGTAGTCCACCAGTTCCACCCCCGCCGCCCGAGCGATGGTCCTTGCGCTGTCCGTCACCTTACCGCCCAGCGCCAGTGCCCCGGGCTTTGCCATGCCCAGCAGCTGCGCCAGCGGCAAATCCGCCTGTTCCAGCGGGAGCGGCAGCAGGATGCAGTCTGCCTGCGGCAGCTGCTGCACGCCACCCACCGTATACCCCGCCCGCGCCAATGCACGCCCTGCCGCCGCCTGCCGGGCATCGCTGCCCACCACCGCAAACCGCTTTGTCTGCCTCATGTCGTCATCTCCCCTTTTCCGCTGTGCACCATCCTATGCAGGAAGAGGAAACTGCGTGAGTGGGAAGGTGCTGACCGGCAGAAACAAAAAAGCTCCCCCTTTCGGGGGAGCCGTCATCGCGCAGCGATAACTGAGAGGATTCTTATTTCAGCGCTTCTTCCAGCACCTTCAGCAGGTGCGGGATATCCAGCGGCTTTGCGATGTGGCCGTTCATGCCCGCATTCAGGGCGTTCTGCTTGTCCTCCTCAAAGGCGTTGGCGGTCATGGCAAAAATGGGGATGCCCGCCTTGCGGGGGTCGGGCAGGGCGCGGATACGCCGGGTGGCTTCGTAGCCGTCCATCCGGGGCATCTGGATGTCCATTAAGATCAGGTCATACTGCCCGGGCGCGGACTGCTCCATCTTTTCCACTGCTTCAACACCGTCTCCGGCGGTATCCACAAGGAAGCCCGCTTCCTTTAAAATCTCCATGGCAATCTCCCGGTTCAGGGCGTTATCCTCCACCAGCAGCAGGTGCTTACCGCTGAAGTCTGCCTTGGGCGGCAGGGCGGGCGTCTGGGTCGACTGCACCCGGAAGGGCTCTGCCAGTACCTTGCGCAGCTCCGAGAGGAAGAGCGGCTTTTCGCAGAAGGCGGTCACACCGGCGGCGCGCGCCTCCTCCTCGATATCCGCCCAGTCATAGGCGGTCAGGATGATGATGGGGCAGCTGTCCCCGATGACCTTGCGGATCTGCCGCACGATCTCGATGCCGTTCATATCCGGGATGAGCCAGTCGATAATATACACGCTGAAAGCATCGCCCTGCTCCACGGCGTACTTCGTGCGGATAACCGCCTCCTTGCCGGAGATGGTCCACTCCGGGCGCATGCCGATCTTGGAAAGCATGGTGCTGACGCTCAGACAGGTGTTGGTGTCGTCGTCCGCCACCAGTGCCCGCAGCCCTTCCAGTTGGGGCAGCTGCTTGATCTCTGCCTTCTGCCCGCTGAGGGGGAAGCAGAGGTTCACGATGAACTCGCTGCCCTTGCCCGGCTCGCTTTCAAGGGTGATGGTACCGCCCATCAGGTCTACAATGTTCTTGGTGATGGAAAGGCCCAAACCCGTGCCCTGAATGCCGCTGACGGTGGAGCTTTCCTCCCGGGTGAACTCCTCAAAGATGTGCTTCTGGAACTCCTTATTGATGCCGATGCCGTTATCTTTAATGCGGAACTCATAATTGCCGCAGCCCTTGGGCGCGCCGGGCTTCTGGGCAATGCGGATGCTCACCATGCCGCCGGTGGGGGTGAACTTGATGGCATTGGAAAGGATGTTCAGCAGCACCTGATTCAGCCGCAGCGGGTCGGTGATGATATCCTCGTCCACCACATCCATGGTGTCGATGAACAGCGCTAAGCGCTTGGAACTGATGTTGGGCTGGATGATGGAGCGTATATCGTGCACGAGATCCGGCAGATGCACCGCCTTTTCCTCGATCTTCACCTTTCCACTCTCGATGCGGCTCATGTCCAGCACATCGTTGATGAGGGAGAGCAGGTGCTGGCTGGAAGTGGAGATCTTTTTCAGATAGTCCAGCACCTGTTCCTTATTATCAACATGGGTCGCCGCCAGCGAGGTGAAGCCGATAATGGCGTTCATCGGGGTGCGGATGTCGTGGCTCATGTTGAACAAGAACTCCCGCTTGGCGCGGTTTGCCGCTGCCTCATGCCGGACGGCAAGCTCCAGCTTGCGGTTCTGTTCCTCCAGCTGGGCGTGGTACTTCTGCTCCTGCTCCTTTTTTTGCTGCTCCGCAAGCTTCATGGAGCGGCGGCGCAGCGTTTGCAGCACTGCCACGCAGATCAGATAGAAGATCAGCGCAGCCAGCAGTGCGCTGCTGGAATTGCGGAACACCGATTTTTCGTTGATATAGAGATACAGGTCAAAATTCTGTCCGTTGCTGTACATCCCGAAATAGCAGCCGGAATTTGCCCAGTCGCGGGTGTGGGTCAGAATGTCGGGCGCACCGGCCTTGCGGATGCCCTGCACCAGCGGGCTGTTCGTGGTGTACAGTCCGATGAGGCTCGGGTCGTTTGCGGCGATCACCTTGTCGTCCTGCACGATAAAGATGGTGCCGCTGATGTTCTTCGGGTAGCCGTCCAGCACGCTTTGGATGGACAGGGCTTCGCCCTCCACAAACTCCGGCGGGGTCACCCGGTACGCCAGCAGCACAGCATCTCCCGCTGCGGCGCGGCGGGTAGCAACATCCACCGCTGTACCATCCTGTAACAGAATGCGCTTGAGATAGGTCTTTTGCGGGTTTTGCAGCACGTTCAGCGCGGCTTGCTCCCGCAGAGATTCCGCAAACTGCGCATAGCCGATATTACCATCCGTATATTCGCACAGTGATTTTCCATTTTCGTCCAGTACGGCAATGCCGGTAAGCCAGAGGGACTTCGTTTCTGCCCGGAGGCTTTCGGGGTCGTAGAGATCCAAGGCGTCGTTTTCAGCCAGCTGCCGCACCGACACCGCTATCCGGCGCAGCGACTTTGCGGTGATGGTATCGTTATATTTTTCGTAGCTGGTGGACTGCACTTTTACAAAGTTGATGGTGCGGTCAAAGTATTCCTCGGTAGCGCGTATGGACGCCCGCCCGGAGAAGAGGGTGACTGCCAGCAAAAGCAGCACGCCCATCAGCAGGTAGAGCACCGCCACCCGCATCCCGGAGGGGAACGGTTTCTTGTTACGGTTCAAGGGCGTCCACCTCCAGATATTTTTCCGGGTCCGGCAGATACTTGCCTACGATCTGCTTCATCGTGCCGTCGGCGCGCATGGCGGCAAAAGTCTCGGTCAGCTTTTCGTCCAGCCCGCGGGTGTCGTTCAGCGCAAAAGCCACGCCGATGCCGGTGACCAACAGCGGCTCTTCCAGAATGCGGAAATTGGCATTGCAATCCTGCATATACTGCAAAATGGCGGTCTCGTGGGCGGCAATGGCATCCACATAGCCGCAGTTCAGCATAGCGTACTGCACACTGCGGTCCTCGGCGCTCAGCAGTTCACCAAACTGCGGGATGCGGGGGTCGGTGCCGGCGAGGAAGATTTCCTCCGGCTTGGTGGTGCTTTGCACCATCATGGTCTTACCCGCAAGGTCGGCAAGCGTTTCAATGCCGCTGTCGGCATTGACCGCCACCACCTGACGGCTGACCATATACGGTCCCACCCAGCGGTACAGCTGCTCCCGCCCGTCCATGGAAAAGCAGCCCCAGATGCAGTCGATGGCACCACTTTCCACCAGATTGGTTTTCTGCTCCCAGTCAATGATTTCAAACCGTACCGCATACCCTATGCGGGCAAAGGCCTCGGTGGCAATGTCCACATCAATGCCGGTGGGCGTGCTGTCATTGTTCAGGTAGATAAAAGGCGGGTAGTTATCGCTGCCCACCGTAAGCTCGGGCAGCGCTGCCGCCGCCTGTGTTTTGCTGCAGGCGGTCAGCCCGGCTGCCGCTGCCGCCGCGCACACCTTTAAAAAGGTACGGCGGGGTATTTTATGGTTGAATCGCTGTTCTGTCACGCGTAGATGTCCTCACATTACCATTGTAAAATTTCCTGTTTCAGTTCCCCCTGCACGTCCAGCAGACACTGCAGCAGCAGCGGGTTGAAGGCTCCGCATTCGCCGTTCGTGATCATCTGGACAGCCGTTTCGTGCGGGAAAGCCTTTTTATAGCACCGTTCGCTGGTCAGTGCGTCATACACATCCGCCATGGAGACCAGCTGTGCGCTGATGGGGATATCGTCGCCCTTCAGCCCGTCCGGGTAGCCTTTGCCGTCCCAGCGCTCGTGGTGCCAGCGGGCGATCTCGTAGGCGGTTTGCAACAGCGGCTGGTCTGCAAAGCTTTCAGTCTTTTGCAGCATCTCTGCGCCCAGCATACTGTGGGTCTTGATCACCGCAAATTCCTCTGCGGTCAGCTTGCCGGGCTTGTTCAGGATGGCTTCGTCAATGCCGATCTTGCCGATATCGTGCAGTGCCGATGCCAGCGGGATGTTATCCTGCTGCTCTGGGGTCAGGTCGTAGCGGCTGGTCAACTCCATCAGCCGGTGCAGCAGCGTCTCGGTGATCACTCGAATGTGCCGCACATGAGAGCCGGACTCGCCGTTGCGGAACTCCACGATCTGGCTCAGCACGCCCACCAGCACATCGGTGTTCTTTTCCCGCGCGCGGATCTGGTCAGACACCATCTGCACCAGCCGCCGCTGCTTGGCGTACAGCTTGATGGTGTTGGACACCCGGCGGTAGACGATCTTTGCGTCAAAGGGGCGGTTGACATAGTCGCTGGCACCCAGCTCGTAGGCCTTGCGGATGGCTTCCTCCGAATCGTCGCTGGAGATCATGATCACCGGCACGTCCTCGATGGTGTGGTTGGTGTTCATGGTGCGCAGCACCTCAAAGCCGTCCATGACCGGCATATTGATATCCAGCAGCACCAGCGAAATCTGCCCGGCCTTTGCCCGCAGCAGCTCCAGACACTGCTTGCCGTTCCCGGCTTCCAGAATGCGGTAGTCCTCGCCCAGAATGCCGGCAAGCATCATGCGGTTCATCATGGAATCGTCCACCAGCAGGATCACGGGCTTTTCCCCTAAGACATCCTTCTGTGCAGCCAACCGGCTGTCCTGTGTGTCCACCGCCACGGCGTCCTTGTGGTTTTTGGCCTGATACATTATAAAATCTGCCCGGCGCACCACGTTCTCCATAGGGTCGGCAAGGGTCTGCATCGCGCCGCCGATGCTCAGCGAAAGCCGGAAGTGGGGGTAGCCCGGCACCACCGTTTGCTGCACGGCGGTGCGGATCTGCTCCAGCTTTACCTTGAAATAATCCGCCGGGATGCCGGGCAGCACCAGCAAGAACTCGTCGCCGCCGTAGCGGATCAGCAGATCTGTTTCCCGGATGCAGCTGCGGATGGCCTTTGCAACGGTTTCCAGCGCCAGATCTCCGGCGTGGTGGCCGTAGGTATCGTTGCAGATCTTGAAATCGTCGATATCCATCAGGGCGATGCCTGCCGGGCCGAGGTTATTGCGCACCACTTCCTCGTAAAAGCGGCGGTTGTAGGTGCCGGTCAGGGCGTCGTGGTTCAGCCGCTGCCGGTAGCGCTTTTCTTTTTCCATGCTCCGGGCAGTAGTCTGGGCAAACTGTGCCTTCTGCTCCTCCATCTGCTGCATCATCCGCAGCAGATTATGGTTGGCGGTTTCCAGCGCCTCCCGCTGGGTACGGTTCTGCTGTTCCAGCTTTTCCCGCAGTTCCATATAGGGGGTGATATCCGTGATAGTGCCCACGATATAGCCTTTGTCGTACCATTCCACCTGATTGGCGGCGTTGGTGACCCAGCGGTAGCCGTTTTTGCCCAGAATCCGGAAGATGCTGTCACCATTCTTGGCGTAAGTCGCGCTGTTTTCCGCATTCCGGTAGCGCAGCCCGGCCGCCAGATCATCCGGGTGTATCAGCGCTGTATAGCGGTTATCGAACCTTGCCGCAAATTCTTCCCGCTCCCAGCCCAGTATCTCCAGAAAACGGTCACTGACATAAGCAAACGGATAGCCGTTTTCAGGGTCCTCTGCGCAGCAGTGAAAGCCGCCCGGTATATTCTGTGCATAGCGTTCCAGCCGCAGAAATCCTTTTTTTATTGTCTCGTCTGTTTCCATTTTACCTTTCCTGCCTTTTTCTCCGCGCATTGCAGCACGCAGTACCCCCTGTTACCGCAATTTCAAACTTTACCTTCCTGTACGCCCCGCTTTTGGGCACACTATAACATTTTGATTTTATCATCAAAACCGCCTAGATGCAAGCATTTTTTGCCAGTTTTGCCAGTGGAAAGGAAACAGTTGTTCCCCTTTACGCCCCTTCCCGTGAAAAGGGTACACCGGAGCGTCCGCAGACGCTCCGGTGTACCGAAAAAACAAATCATTTTTCCGCTGAAAATGCCCAGAGCAAAGCGGAGGGCATTCCCAATCGTTCCGCGCAGCAAAAAAGCCGCCGCACAAAAAGTGCAGCGGCTTTGCGGGGCGTCACCTCACAGCCAGCGCTCTGCGATGATCCACCACATACCGGGCAGGTTGATCCGACCCAGCAGATGCTCCAATACGATCAGCATGGTATTCTCCTTTCAGACCGTCCGTTTCAGCCGAACAGCCCCTTCAGTAAAAACAGAAGCAGCTTAGTCAAGCTGCCGCCGCCCAAAAGGCTGAGCAGCGGCCCAAGGCCTTGAAACATGGAAGGTTTGCTCCTTTCGTTTCATTCCGTCCCGACTGCTGCCGGGTGCCGGTCTGCCTTATATACGAACCAGCCCGCTGCAGGATTGCAAATGCCGTGGTGGTAAATATTGGGAGTATTGCAGCTGCCGTCTGCCTTTACGACCCCTTCCCGTGAAAAAGTTGCTCAGAAACGCCCGCAGGCGTTTCTGAGCAACAAATCAAAAATACTATTTCCGCTGAAAATGCCCATAGCAGCGCGGAGGGCATTCCAAATCGTCTTACTTAAAATGCTTCCATGCCGGGGTAGACGGCGCTTTCGCCCAGCTGCTCCTCAATGCGCAGCAGCTGGTTGTACTTTGCCACACGCTCGGTGCGGCTGGGCGCGCCGGTCTTGATCTGGCAGGTGTTCAGCGCCACCGCCAAGTCCGCAATGGTGGTGTCCTCGGTCTCGCCGGAGCGGTGGGAGCTGATGGCGTTGTAGCCGGCCTTGTGTGCCATTTTGATGGCTTCCAAGGTCTCGGAGACAGAGCCGATCTGGTTCAGTTTGATCAGGATAGCGTTGCCCGCACCCAGCTGGATGCCCTTTGCCAGACGCTCGGTGTTGGTCACAAACAGGTCGTCGCCCACCAGCTGTACCTTGCCGCCCAGCTCGCGGGTCATCTGCTGCCAGCCCTCCCAGTCCTCTTCGTCCAAACCGTCCTCGATGGAGATGATGGGGTACTTCTCCACAAGGCTCTTCCAGTGCGCGATCAGCTCGGCGGAGGTGAACTCGGTGCCCGCCTTGGGCAGCTTGTAGAAGCCCTTGCCCTTGGGGCTCTTCCACTCAGAGGCGGCGGCATCCATTGCCAGCATAAAGTCCTTGCCCGGCAGATAGCCCGCCTTTTCGATGGCTGCCAGAATGGTCTCGATGGTCTCCTCATCGCTGGAAAGGTTGGGCGCAAAGCCGCCCTCATCGCCCACGGAGGTAGCCAGCCCCTTGGACTTCAGGATGGCAGCCAGCGCATGGAACACCTCGGCGCACCAGCGCAGCGCTTCCTTAAAAGAGGGTGCGCCCACCGGCATGATCATAAACTCCTGTGTATCCACAGTATTCGTTGCGTGTGCGCCGCCGTTCAGAATGTTCATCATGGGCACAGGCAGGCGGTTGCCGTTTACGCCGCCCAGAAAACGGTACAGCGGCATTTCCAGCGAAGCGGCTGCTGCGCGGCAGGCTGCAATGGACACCGCCAGAATGGCGTTTGCGCCCAGATTGGACTTATCCTTGGTGCCGTCGGCTTTGATCATGGCGGCGTCCACGGCGTAGATGTCGGAAGCATCCATGCCCACCACAGCGTCCGCAATGACCGTGTTGATGTTTTCCACCGCCTTGGTCACGCCCTTGCCCAGATAGCGGCTCTTGTCGCCGTCTCGCAGCTCCAGCGCCTCAAACTCGCCGGTGGATGCACCGGAAGGGGCGCAGCCGCGTGCCACAGTGCCGTCCGCCAGCGTGATCTCGGCTTCTACGGTGGGGTTGCCGCGGGAGTCTAGGATCTCGCGGCCTACAACAGATTCAATTTCCAGATAATTCATCTTGAAATCCTCCTGAATATCATTTTCTCTCCCACGCTGCCCGGGCGGGCAGATGGGGAACTGCTCTATTTAGATAGTTATATATAACTAACTATCAATATCCTACCACGCTTTGCACCCCGGCGCAAGAGCCGGTGCGTATGTTTGCAGACCTAAATTTTTAACGGGAACGCAAACCGCCGTGGAAAACCTGTTTACAGTCTGCCCCCTTGCGGCAGCGGGGATACGTTATGCTTACCATGTGTTTTTTATATGGCAGATATGCCAAAAATTTTCTTTACTTTTTGGCGATTCGGTTCTATACTGGTTGCGGCGTTTTCGCTGTTTTCCCATTTATAGTCGTTATAGAGGAGGATTTTTGCAATGAATAAGGATCTGACGGTGGGCAAGCCGTCACAGGTATTGTGGCAATTCTGTCTGCCCATGTTTGGCAGCATCATTTTCCAGCAGCTGTACAATATCGCGGATAGTCTGGTAGCGGGCAAGTTCATCGGTGAGAACGCACTGGCTGCGGTGGGCAACAGCTACGAGATCACCCTGATCTTCATCGCCTTTGCCTTTGGCTGCAACATCGGCTGCTCGGTCATCGTGTCCCGCTACTTTGGCGCAAAGGAATACCGCGAGATGAAGACCTCGGTCTACACCTCCCTCATCGGCTCTGCCGTGCTGTGCGCCGTGCTGATGGGCATCGGTCTGTTTGGCTGCGACGCCCTGCTGGAGCTCATCAACACCCCGGAGGAGATCCTTGCAGATTCTGCGCTGTATCTGGATATCTACGTTCTGGGCCTGCCCTTCATGTTCTTCTACAACATTGCCACCGGCATCTTCTCTGCCCTTGGCGACAGCAAGACCCCCTTCTACTTCCTTGCAGTCTCTTCTTTGTCCAACATCGGCGTGGACATCCTGTTTGTAGCAGGTTTCCAGATGGGCATTGCCGGTGTAGCATGGGCTACCTTCCTGTGTCAGGGTGTCAGCTGCGTGCTGGCCATGGTGGTGGTGTTCCGCCGCATCCGCGCTTTCCACACCGAGGGTCATGTGCAGCTGTTCTCGTGGAATATGCTGGGCAAGGTGGCTGTGGTGGCTGTGCCCAGCATCCTGCAGCAGAGCTTTGTCTCGGTGGGCAACATCATCCTGCAGAGCATCATCAACACCTTTGGCGCCAGCGTCATTGCAGGCTACTCTGCCGCCGTCAAGCTGAACAACATGGTCATCACCTCCTTTACCACCTTGGGCAACGGCATCTCCAACTACACCTCCCAGAACATGGGTGCAGGCAAGATGGACCGCGTCAAGGAAGGCTTTGGCGCGGGCCGCAATCTGGTGTGGCTGCTGTGCGTGCCGCTGGTGGTGCTGTACTTCTTCTTTGGCCGCTTCCTGCTGCTGCTGTTCATGAACGACCCGCAGGGCCCTGCCATTGACACCGGTATGCTGTTTTTGCGCATCCTCTCTCCCTTCTACTTTGTGGTGTCGGTCAAGCTGGTGGCAGACGGCATCCTGCGCGGCTGCGGCCTGATGGTGCGGTTCATGATCGCCACCTTCACCGACCTGATTTTGCGCGTGGGCATTGCCGCCGTGCTCAGCGCCACCGCGCTGGGCTCCACCGGCATCTGGATGGCATGGCCTGTGGGCTGGTGCATCGGTACGGCACTTTCCATGGTGTTCTACGTCACCGCCATCCGCAAGGCACTGGCAGAGCCGGTGGCTGTTGCCGAGGCCGAGGGACAGGCCGCAGAGACCCGCGCCGAGGCCGAATTTGCCGCCGACGCCGAGATGGAGACCCTGTAACCTTTTTGCAACCTGTGAATTCGTTTCATCTCACAGATAAACAAAATGAACAATTTGAAATAGTGCACAAAATCGTGCTTTAATTTTTGTATAAAGTATCAACAAAGCCGAGAAAATGCGCCCAAAAGTATGGACGGTTTGTGAATTGCGGATTTGAACCCAGATAGCTATAATAACAGACAAGAAAAGAAGCAAGGCCACTTTAGAGGGGAAGGGCCTTGCTTCCGTTTTTATCAATTTACTTTATAAAACACTCCGAAGGAGGAGATTTTTATGAAAAAGATGATCACTCGTCGTCAGTTCATGGCCGCTGCCGGTGTTGTTGCCGCAGCAAGCGCTCTGACTGCCTGCGGCGGTTCTTCCGCAAGCACGGCCGCTTCTTCTGCTGCCGGTTCTACTGCTGCTTCCGGCAGCACCATCAAGGTGGGTGTGATGGGCCCTCTGACCGGTGACGCTTCCGTTTACGGTCAGGCTGTTGTAAACGGTGCCAGCCTGTACATGAAGCAGGTCAATGCCGATGGCGGTGTCAACGGCAAGCAGCTGGAGATCATCGCCATGGACGAGCAGGGCGATGAAACGCAGGCTGTGACCTGCTTTACCAAGATGGTGGATCAGGGCATCACCGCTCTGGTGGGCGATGTAACCACCGCTCCCACGCTGGCTGTTGCCGCCGAGAGCGCCGATTACAATATGCCTATGGTCACCGCTTCCGCTACTGCCGAGGCTGTTACCTACGATGCCGAGACCGACACCGTGAGCGGGAATGTGTTCCGTGCCTGCTTCACCGACCCCTTCCAGGGCGTGAAGATGGCAGATTACGCTTACGAGAAGCTGGGCTACACCAAGGCAGCCGTCATCTTCCTGAAGGGCAAGGACTACAACGAGGGTCTGGCCGAGAACTTTGTCAAGGAGTTTGAGGCAAAGGGCGGCACCGTCGTGGATCAGGAGAGCTACTCTGAGGGCGACGTGGACTTCAAGACCCAGCTGACCAGCATTCTGGGCAAGAACCCCGAGATGGTGTTCTGCCCCAACTACTATCAGGAAGTGGGTCAGATCCTGGCTCAGGCTGAGAGCGTCGGCCTGAACGTTCCCTTCCTCGGCGGCGACGGCTGGGATGGTCTGGAGGGCTACGCCACCGCCGACCAGCTGAAGGACTCCTACTTCTGCGCCTGCTACGCTAAGGGCTCCAGCACCGCGTTTGAGGATGCCTACAAGGCCGAGTACGGCGAGGCCTACCCCAACGGCTTTGCACCCTTGGGCTATGATGCTGCCATGACCGTCGTGTACGGCATCAAGGCAGCTGAGGAGCAGGGTCTCGAGGCCGGCTCCGACGAGTACAAGCAGGCCGTCATCGATGCCATTGCCGGCGGCACCATCGAGGGCATCACCGGCACCTTTACCTTCGACGAGCACCACAACCCCGTCAAGAGCACTGCCATCCTGACCTACGTGGACGGCAAGCCCGAGCTGAAGGAAATGTTCTGATCCGCGCTGTTCCATCCACCGGTGATGGAGCCGCCCGCACAGATCAACCCCCATGATTTTTTGGAGAACGCCGGAACAGCTTTTTTCTGGTCAGGCGTTCTCCTTTTTTATAACAATTTACTGGCAAGCCATTGGCCGCCAGCGCCCTCATCCGGCGCTGCGCGCCACCTTCCCCCGGCCGGGGAAAGGCTTCAGATGCGTCATCGCATCTAAAAAAGTGTATCCAACGGCGTATAAACGCCGCAAAGAAAGGAAGTATCCAACCATGACAGTGTTCTTTAGCCAGCTGATCAACGGCTTGTCCCTTGGCAGCATCTATGCACTGATCGCACTGGGCTACAGCATGGTGTACGGCATTATCCTGCTGCTGAACTTTGCCCACGGCGATGTCATCATGGTGGGCGCATACATGTCCTGGTTCGTCATGAACCAGCTGGGTCTTGGCCCGGTCACCGCTGTGTGCGCCACCATCATCACCTGTACGCTGCTGGGCGTGGTGATCGAAAAGATCGCCTACACCCCCCTGCGCAGCGCACCCCGCATCTCGCTGCTGATCACCGCCATTGGTGTCTCCTTCTTTCTGGAGTACACCGCAGAGCTGATCATGGGCTCGGGTGCAAAGGTGATCCCCGCCTACTACACCAACCAGACCTTCCGTCTGGGCAAGGTGCCGCTGGGTCTTACTTCGATCATCACGCTGGTGGTCACCGTGCTGTCCATGCTGGTGCTCACCTTTCTGGTGCAAAAGACCAAACTCGGCAAGGCCATGCGCGCCGTCTCGGAGGATATGGATGCTGCCCGTCTGATGGGCATTAACGTCAACAGCACCATCTCCTTTACCTTTGCCGTGGGCTCGGCGCTGGCAGGCATTGGCAGCGTGCTGTACTGCTGCTCCTACCCGCAGGCTACCCCCACCATGGGCTCCATGCTGGGTCTGAAGGCCTTCGTCGCCGCCGTGCTGGGCGGCATCGGCTCCATCCCGGGTGCCATGGTCGGCGGCATTGCCATCGGTCTGTGCGAGTGCTTTGTTTCCGCCATCGGCCTTTCCGCATGGAAGGACGCTGTTACGTTTGCAATTCTGATCATCGTGCTGCTGGTCAAGCCCACGGGCTTCCTTGGCCGCAAGGTGCAGGAAAAGGTGTAAGGGGGCATAACGATGAATACCAAACGCAAGACCATCAAAATGCCCGTGCGCTACCTGATGAATCTGGTGCTGGTGGGGCTGCTGTTCGTGGGGCTTTCCTATGTGACCGGCAATATGCTGTCCACCTACCAGAATAAGGTGCTGCTGACCGTGGGCATCAACATCATTCTGGCCGTCTCGCTGAACGTTGCCACCGGTTATCTGGGGCAGCTGCCGCTGGGTCACGCCGGTTTTATGGCGGTAGGTGCCTACGCCTGCGCCCTGTTCACCAAATCCTCGGGCCTGCCCAAGGGCGTGGCCTTTGCCATCGGTCTGGTGCTGGCATGGGTGATCGCCGGGCTGTTCGGGGTGCTTATCGGTATCCCTGCCCTGCGCCTGACCGGCGACTATCTGGCCATCCTGACGCTGGGCTTTGGCGAGATCATCCGCATCACCTTGAACAACATCGATGATGTGCTGGGCTTCAAGTTGTTCTATGGCTCCAAGGGTCTGAAAAACATCCCCAAGTATTCCAACTTTACCAACGTGTTCCTGTGCGTGGTCATCACCTGCTTTTTGATCCACGCCATGATGAAGAGCCGCCACGGCC
>OLXI01000540.1_pt1 | contig 23023 bp, 13 predicted proteins | sample 1674181 | NCBI WGS metagenome assembly OLXI01 (sample SAMEA103958148, study PRJEB25191) | human gut metagenome | reverse complement strand
CCATCTGCACCTTCCTGACCCTGACCAACAGCTTCAAGCTGTTCGACCAGAACGTTGCTCTGACCGCTGGCGAACCCGCCAACGCCAGTGAAATGCTGGCCCTGAACATCTACAACACCTTCTATGGCCGCTCCGGTGCTCAGTGGAAGGGCATCGGCCAGGCAAAGGCTGTGGTATTCTTCCTGATCGTTGTGGTCATCTCTCTGGCGCAGCTCCACTTCACCCGTTCTAAGGAGGTCCAGCAGTAATGATTAAACAGAAAAAGTTGTGGGATAACACTCTCACCGTCATCATGGCCCTGCTTTGCCTGCTGTGGATCTACCCCATTGTCCTGATCCTGCTGAACAGCCTGAAAAAAGAGGGTACCTTTACCACCTCTACCGTGTTCCAGCTACCCACCAGTGAGACCTTTGCTGGCCTTTCCAACTACGTCTACGGCGTGATCAAAATGGGCTTCCTTTCCAGTTTGGGCTACAGCCTCGTCATCACCGTTTCCAGCGTGGCCCTCATCCTGCTGTGCTGCTCCATGACAGGCTGGTACCTGACCCGGGTGAACAACAAGCTCAGCAAGTTTATGAACCTGCTCATCGTGTTCTCGATGGTCGTCCCCTTCCAGATGGTCATGTTCACTCTGTCCAAGACCGCAGATACCCTCAACCTGAACACTCCCTGGAACATCTGCATCATCTACCTGGGCTTTGGTGCCGGTCTGGCCGTGTTCATGTTCACCGGCTTTATGAAGAGCGTTCCCATGGAGATTGAGGAAGCGGCCATGATCGACGGCTGCAACCCCATCCAGATCTTCTTCAAGGTCGTGTTCCCCATCCTGAAGCCTACCATGATCTCCACTGCTATTCTGGAGACCATGTGGGTGTGGAACGACTACCTGCTGCCCACGCTGGTGCTGGATATCAAGAAGTACCGCACCATCCCCATGGCGATCCAGTATTTCCGCGGCGGCTATGGCCGTGTGGAGCTGGCCCCCATGATGGCCTGCATCATCATCGCCATCATCCCCATCATCATCCTGTACATGACCTGCCAGAAATACATCATTGAGGGTGTTGTTGCAGGCGCTGTCAAGGGCTAAGGAGGAGTTCACCATGCGAGCATGCGGCATTCTGATGCCCGTTTTTAGTCTGCCGGGGCCTTTTGGCATCGGCACGCTGGGGGAAGAAGCCTTTGCGTTCGTGGATTTTCTGGCCCGTGCAAAGCAGACCTATTGGCAGATCCTGCCCATTGGCCCCACCGGCTACGGTGACAGCCCCTACCAGAGCTTTTCCGCCTTTGCCGGGAACCCCTACTTTATCGATTTCCGTGTCTTGCACGAGCAGGGCTATCTGACCGCCGATGAAGTTCCCGCTGAGGTTCCGGTTGGACCGGTGGACTACGGCGTGCTCTACCAGCAGCGCCCGGTGGTGCTGCAAAAAGCCGCTGACCGTCTGCTGGCTGCGGCCAGCGTGGAGTACAAAGACTTCTGCACGGCACAGAGCTTCTGGCTGGACGATTACGCTCTGTTCATGGCCGTCAAGGCCGAACAGGGACAGGCAGGCCTGTGTGACTGGCCGGATGACCTGCGCACCCGCCAGCCCGCTGCCGTAGCCGCTGCCAGGAAGCGTCTGGCCGGGCAGGTGGATTATTTCAAGGCGGTGCAGTTCTTCTTCTACACCCAGTGGAACGCCCTGAAAGCCTATGCCAACGGCAAGGGCATTCAGCTGGTGGGAGATATCCCCATCTACGTCAGCCCGGATTCCAGCGATCTGTGGACGCGGCCGGAGCTCTTCCAGACCGACGGCCAGACCCACCTGACGCAGGTGGCAGGCTGCCCCCCGGATGCCTTTGCGGCAGACGGTCAGCTCTGGGGCAATCCGCTCTACGACTGGCCCCGCCACAAGGCCGAGGATTTCGCCTGGTGGAAGCGCCGGATGCGGCACGCTACTTCGATTTATGATGTCGTGCGCATCGACCACTTCCGTGGTTTTGAGAGCTACTACGCCATCCCTGCCGGAAACAAGACAGCGGCAGGCGGCCACTGGGAAAAGGGGCCGGATCGTGCTTTCATCAATGCCATCCACGAGACTTTGGGCCAGGGCGGCATCATTGCAGAGGATCTGGGATACCTGACCCCAGAGGTCAAGACTATGCTGGCTGCCAGCGGCTATCCGGGCATGAAGATCATGCAGTTTGCCTTTGACAGCCGGGAACCGGGCAACTATCTTCCCTACACCTACACCCCCAACAGCGTGGTCTACACCGGCACCCATGACAATGTGACCACCGAAGGCTGGCGGCAGTCTGCCAGCCCCGAGGATATCCACTATGCCTGCCGTTACCTGCGCTGCCTGCCCGAGGATCTGACAGAGGCCATGATCTGCGCCTGCCTTGCCAGTGTTTCGGATATGGCCATCATCCCCATGGCCGACTGGCTGCATCTGGGCGCGGAGGCCCGCATCAACACCCCCAGCACCCAGGGAGCCAACTGGCAGTGGCGGCTGGACACCCCGCTTACCAGTCTGCTGGCCGAGCATATTGCCGATCTGACAGCACTGTATGACCGGGCTCCGGCTGCGGCAGACCGCTAAAACGTTCCTTCTTCTTTTCTCCCCATACAAAGACGGCAGGCCCTGGCCCCTCCTTTCCGGAGGAACTGGTGCCCGCCGTCTCTTTTTGCATTATTTTCAATTTTCACACAACATTTTTTCGCCGCATCCCGCACAGGACGTTCCACATATTTCCACGCAGAACCGTTTCTTTTCTACAAAACGGCCACAGTATCTTCACAATTCTTTCGCATTTTGGGTTTCATCGCTCTCTTGTTGTTTTTGGGCAATTATGCTATAATCCAATTAGCTTCACGTCCGCCTTTGCGCGGATTTTACGAACGAAAGGAGTTTTCCACCATGGAATTTACCTATCAGAGCACGATGCAGCTGCCCGCATCCTATGCGGTTCTCTCCGAAGATGAAATGGTCTACACCGTTGGCGGCGCTTTTGAGCTGAATATCAACGCGCAGGATGTCCTGAATTTCACCGTCAATGTCGGTGTCAACCTGATCCGTATGCTGGGTCAGGCTGCCATCAGCAACACCATTGCCGGTATCATTGACATGCGGAACGATGGTCTGACCACGATGGGTGCCATTGAGCATTACTGGGGCCGCCAGACTCCCGTGGGCAAGACCATGACTGTGGTTGTTGCCGGTTTTGCAGGCGTTTATGTCTACTACTGGGCTAGGTCTGCTATTGAGAGCTTCCTGTCCATCTACAACGATATGCGGAATATCTACAACGAGAGCGAAGCCAAAAATCAGGCACAGGCCGCAGGGACAGCAGCTCTGGCCGCCTGAGTAAATCTTTGAAAGGAGCCTTTTATGGAAAACTTGCGTATGCCTGCATCTTATGCAACGCTTCCGGAAGAAGAGCTGCCGGAGATCTTTGGCGGCGGAGAACTGGGAGATGCATTGGACAGCTTTACGGATAACCTCCACCTGGACGATTTCTTCTTTCAGGGAGGGATCCTCTCCATCTCCATCTCATTTGTGCCTCTGCTCCTGTTCAATGTTGTTGTTTCCGGCTACCGGTTTGTAGAAAACATTTACAAGAACCTGTCCAACTGGTTCGGTTATCACGATGATACCTTCTCTGCCGTTTCTAGTTTCACGGATGAAATGCGCCAGAAACAGCAGCAGCGCGGTATCTGAGTCCTTTTCCCTGTAACACGAAGGAGCTTCACGATTCCGGCTTCTGCCGGAGTGTGAAGCTCTTTTTGTTTGGCCGCGTCCAGATGTTCAAATGACCCGCAGGGCCCCCTGCTCCCGCAGACGGAGCAGATAGCAGCTGCCCGCACCGAACACCTTTTCTATCGCGTCGTGATACTTTGCCGTCAGCATACCGGGTACAAACGCCTGAATGGTCCCTGCAAAGCCGCCGCCCTGCATCCGCCAGGCTCCCCCCTGCCCCTCCAGCAGAGTCTGACTGAGGGCAAGCGCCACCGAGAGTCCCTGATGCCGTACATCTGTGGAGCAGTAAACGTTCTGGCACAGGCCAAAAGAGGCGTGTCCGCTTTCCAGAATCAGCTGCAGGAAGGCATTGAAATCCCCGCTGACCAGGGCATTCCGCTGGGCCAATGCGCGGGCATTCTCCTCAAAATAGTGGACCGCACGCAGAACAGCACGATCCCCGCAGGCCTTGCGCAGGCGTGGCAGAGCCGTCCAGAACTCCTGCTCCTTGACCTGCCCCAACACCTTACCGCCCAGACAAGCCGCCACCGATTCCATTTCGTGCCGGATGGCCGCAAACTCACCGGTCAGCTCGCTGTGGCTGTCCCGGGTATCGGTCACGCAAAGGGTCATGTCCGCCGGGAGTAGCCCTGCCGTGTGGATCTTTTCTATCCGGGGCTTCTTTGGGTCGGCAAAATCCGCAAAGATGACCCCGCCCACGGCGCTGGTCAGCTGATCCAACAGGCCGCTGGGTTTTCCGAAATATGTATTTTCCGCATACTGGCAGATCTTCGCCAGCTCCGGCGCTGTCAGCCTGCAGCCATATTCCCCGTTCAGGATGGCCGCTATTCCCATCTCGAAGGCCGCCGAGCTGGAAAGCCCGCTGCCCCGGAGCACGTCGCTGGCGGTATAGGCATCGAAGCCACCCACCGTCTTTCCCTGTGCCCGGAAACCTTCCGCAATGCCCCGGATCAGGCTGGCCGAATGGGTGCTCTCGCCCTGCTGAGGCTCGGCCTCGCTTAGATCAATGACATCCAGTTTGTTGAAGCCCCGGGATTTGACCCGGATAAAACCGTCGTCACTGGGGGATGCCACTGCGACCAGATCCAGCGTCACCGCTGCCGCAAGACCATACCCGTGCTGATGATCGGTGTGGTTGCCGCCCAGCTCCGCCCGGCCCGGAGCCGAGTAGACATGCACCTGCCGCCCGGGGCCATAGTACAGCTCAAACTGTTCCAGCGCGGCGGCATACCGCTGCCGCTGGCGGGCCAGCACCGCCGGTTCTGTGCCATAGAGCGTGCAGAGCGCTTCATCCCACTGCCCCGCAAGGATCTCCCGTCTGAGTTGTGCACTGGTCGCCATGGCCGTTCCTCCTCCACAAACGTTCTCTCCGCAAAGTCCGTGCATGAAGGGTCCATGCACTTGGGTTAGCCTTATTGTACTTCATTCCGCCCTCTTTTGCAATTTGAATCCGCAAAAAATCCAATTTCAGCGCGAAAAACAAAGTTTCGGATGTACTTTTGTTGAATTTGCAGATACAGTTATGATATACTGGAATCAAGAATGCGGTCAACTGGAGGAAACGATCATGGCAGATGTCTACAAGCAGTCCTTCAAGCAGAATTACACCAATAATATTGAATTATCCATCTTCAACTGTGGTCTGGAGCGCTGTGCCCCGGGCCAGACCTGGGGGCCCGGTATCCGGGATCACTACCTGATCCATCTGGTGGTCTCGGGCAAGGGCACCTTTGAAGTGGGCGGCAAGACCTTTGAGGTCGTGCCGGGGGATCTGTTCTTTGCCCGGCCCAGTCAGCTCATCCGCTACTCTGCCGATGAGCAGCAGCCCTGGGAGTACAGTTGGGTCGGCTTCAACGGTGCCTGCGCTCACAAACTGGCGGCACAGCTTCCCTTTACCGATACTGCTCCTGTGCACCACACGCAGGACCCGGAGGGAATGCGGGCAGCTCTGACCAACATCTATTCTTCCCGTGGGTTAGAACCTCAGGACGAGGCTGCCATGGTGGGGTACCTCTACCTGTTCATCTCTGCCCTGATGAAGGAGACCAGCGAGACGCGCCCCCACAACGCTTCCTCCTCCAATCAATATGTGCTGAATGCCATCAAATACATTCAGTTCAACTATTCGCACGACATCTCCATCGACGATGTCGCCAAGAGCGTGGGCGTTTCCCGCAGTCATCTGTACCGGGTTTTTATGCTCAATGTGGGCAAGAGCCCCATCGATTATCTGACCGAATACCGCATCAACGAGGCCTGCAAGCTGCTGCGGGCCGGCAACCTTTCCATTGCAGAGGTTGCCATCTCGGTGGGCTTCTTTGACCAGTTCTATTTTTCCCGGGTCTTCAAGCGGGCCAAGGGGATGCCGCCCAGCAAATACATTGCCGCTCAGAGCGAAAATGCAGATGCTCCCGCTTCGGAAGAAGCCTGACCCAATCCCATTCCAAAGGAGAATTTCCATGCCCTTACAAAAAAATCAGGTGCTGACCCTGACCATTGAGCGCCTGTCCAACGATGGCAGCGGCGTTGCTCACAGCCCGGACGGCGAGGCTGTGTTCATACCCGGCACCGCCCCCGGTGACGTTGCCGCCATCCGCATCGTCAAAGATTGCGGCCGCTACGCTTTCGGTATTCTGGATGCCATTCAGACTCCCTCGCCTGACCGTATCCCGGTAGATTGTGCAGTGGCCGGCCCCTGCGGCGGCTGCAGCCTGCGGCATCTGGATTATGCCGCTGAACTGCGCGCCAAGGGCGAAAGCGTTACCGATGCTTTCCGCCGCATTGGCGGGCTGGGTGTACCCGTGCTGCCGCCCCTCCCCTCCCCCGAGATCGACCGCTACCGCAATAAGGTTCAATTCCCGGTGGGCCGTGATAAGAACGGCAAGCCCTGCATCGGTTTCTACGCCGGGCGCACCCACCGCATTGTTCCCTGCCCCGACTGCAAGCTGCAGCCGGATGTGCTGAACGAGATCGGCAATACCCTCTGCGATTTCTTTGCCGCCCACAACATTCAGCCCTACGATGAGCAGACGGGCAAGGGGCTGGTGCGTCATGTGTTTCTGCGCCGGGGTGTCCACAGCGGCCAGATCATGGTCTGTCTGGTCTGCACCCGGGCAAAGCTGCCCCACGCAGAGGAGCTTTGCCGCGCACTGACTGCGCAGTTTGCCGATATCGCCACCATCCTGATCAATGTCAACGCCAGAAACACCAATGTGATCCTGGGCAGCGAGACCCACACCCTGTACGGTCCCGGGTTCATTGAGGACACCCTCTGCGGCGTTCCGGTGCAGCTGGGCCCCTTGTCGTTCTATCAGGTCAACACTCTGGCCGCTGAGCAGCTCTATGGCATTGCCGCAGAATATGCTCAGTTGACCCCGGATGACCTGCTGCTGGATCTCTACTGCGGCATGGGCACCATTGGCCTGTCCATGGCAGATCATTGCCGGGAGCTCATCGGCGTGGAGATCGTGCCTGAGGCCATCGAAAGCGCCAAGGCCAATGCTGCCCGCATGGGAGATGCCATAGCCGCAAAGAGCCGCTTCTTCTGCGCCGATGCTGGTAAGGCGGCCTCTCAGCTTGCCGCCGAGGGCCTGCACCCGGATGTTGTGATGCTCGATCCGCCCCGCAAAGGCTGTGACGAAGCAACCCTTTCCGCTGTCGTCACCATGTCCCCCCGCCGGGTGGTCTATGTCAGCTGCAACCCCTCCACCGCCGCCCGGGATGCCAAGTGGCTGGAAGAACATGGGTATCGGGCAGAAAAGGTGCAGCCGGTGGACCTTTTCCCGAGGACGAGGCATTGCGAATGTGTCATTGCACTTTCCAAGGGTGAGATCGACTCCAAAAAAGTCCGTGTAGAGTTCTCTTTGGAGGGCATGGACACCTCCGGATTGCAGAAAGGCGCGACCTATCCTGAAATCAAGGCTCGTGTATTGGAACAGACTGGACTGAGGGTATCTTCCCTGTATATCTCGCAGATTAAGCAGAAATGCGGTCTGGAGGTACGAGAGAACCATCACAAGGCGAAGTCCGAAAACGCAAAGCAGCCTCAGTGTCCGAAGGAGAAAGAGGATGCGATTGTGGAGGCTTTGAAGCATTTTCAGATGATTTGATTGATTTTCAAACTAAAGGGAGGTGCTATTTTATATGGCGTTATTGGAGCTAGACACCTATACAGGACAGCTTAACTATAAGGATATTTTGTTTACCTTTGTTTTTGACGGTTCTGAATTACGCCTTATACCTCCCGCCGATAAATCTTCTGAAATCGAGTTTAATTGGATTTTAACCCCTATCGGGGAAGGCACATATACCTCTGCCTCCCCACAAATGGAGTCTCCTTTTCTAACCGGACAATGCAGTGAAACTGGTCGAACCATCATTTTTATTACTGAGAAAGGTGCCAACATCGGAAGTTATAATTCTGTTTTAACAGTCCCCGTTCTCGCCTATATCGATTGTCGTCATAATTCCGATTTAATTGATCGTATTACTTTTTCTTGTTCAGAAATTGATAAAGTTTATCCACTTCACCAGTCTTACATGATTTCTATCGATCCCAATCATTTCTCAGAAGATGGTGTTTTTACATTTACAACAAAAGATCTGAACACAACCACCACTCCGAAGCAGCAGTTTTATTTAGACAATCATTTGGTTTATGTCCAATTTTGTATTTCACGTGGATTCCATCCAGGAATAGATAGCGTTCCTATTTCTCTGTCCTCTGTGATGTCTTTTACATTTGAACCAACCAATGATTACATTTTTATCTATCAGTTATGTTTTTTTGCCAAGCGTTTTCTTCAATTTTTGTGCTATCGTAAGGACGTTTACCTTCCTAAAGCAACATTATCTACGCCTTTTGGCAATGGACAGCATGAGTCTTTTGCTACGCTATATATTTTACAAGATCAAAATAAATCGAGCTCTTCTCCCCTTAAAAATAATCAGCTCATCCAGATATCTTATCTTTCCGGTTCTGAAGGAAAAATTTTAACGGACATCTGTAACAATACACTTTACCTGCGTCATCTTCCATCTAGCTACGAAAATGGTCGCCATATTGACGAAGCTCGCTTCGTTATGATTACAGCTGCCTTTGAATGGGAATTCAAACATGCATACCCGGATGGACTTCCTAAAAAGGAAAGTACACTTCGAGCCGAGTCCGAAGTCGAAAGTGCAATTCAATCTTTGATTAACCAAAGTACTGGCAAGGTCAAGCATAAATATCAATTTCTAAAGAAACTCATTCGCGCTGATTCTCTTCAAAACGAGATTATTCAAATCGGAAAGGATTTTGATGATCTCATCGGCACTTTCGGAAGACATCTTTATAATCAGAATGGTCAAGAACTTCATTATGAAGAAATGGGGAAACGTTTAGCTGATCAGCGAAATCATTTTGCTCATGGAGATCTCAGCAAAGAATTCATTGGATTGTCACTGTTAGATTTAATATATTTAGAATATATTATTTATGCTCTCCAATTAAAGCATTACACTATACCCGACGACAAAATTCGAAAGTCAATAAATGATCTTTTTCATCTAAATTTTGCACTATAATATAAAACCACACTTCACTCTTGTTTCAACCAGCTCAGTGAAGTGTGGCTTTTTCATTAGGAATTCAGAATTTTTTGCACAGCATATGGCTTTGCATACTTTATATATGCATTGCTCACATACACTGTATCTTCTCGCTGCGGCTCTTTCCACATGGCAGGATAGACTACGAGTTTTCTCTCTTTTCCTTTACGTTTTACCAATATACAATCGTCTAAAGCAACAAGCGTACATCCAGACACTCTCAAAATCGACTCCAGCGGAAGCAGGAGCGAGTGTTGTTCTTCAACGCTCAATGATTCTGCCAGCTTTCCTGAAGTCCCCCATTCAAGGAGTTCCAACGCTGCAAATCTGTCAAGTAGACCGTGAACATATTGATTTCGATAATGCTTAAGGCACCTATGACAAGCACTTCCGCAGTCACAAGAGACAAGCAGTTCCCGAATCTGTTTCAGCAATTTTTCAATATTATCCGCCACACTGACAGCATATCCAGCACCACTGGACAGGCTATCATACAGATAAACATCGACAAATGCTCCTGCAGCATTTGTACGGATTCGATATCCCGTTACAAGTTCCGTGAACTCAACATCAAGTTCCTTACTTGCCGCCAAACGGAAGGCTTCAGCCAGTGATTGTGCAGCCCTTGTCAGCCATGGATTGTCTGTTCGATGAATATCCATTTTCTGCTCATCAAGTTTGATTTCCAAAACCAGCATGTCCGTAATAAAATCATAGCCAATATTGACATTTCTAGCGTTACTATGATTGCATTTCGCTCTTGCATATTTCGACTTGTATGGACGCTGCACTCCATTCAATACCTTTCCATCATCCCCGGGCATCGCCGCACCGCAATCAGGACATACCATAAAGCCCTTATTGTTCGTCCCTTGATTCACCATAATAATTCGTTGATTCGTGCGAGATGCCATTCGGATGTTTTGGCAACCGGGAATTGCTTGAATGTCCTCCGCGTCTGGCAGCGTTGAATAAAGCGGAGGCTGAACAGATGAATATTCCTCGTCCAGCTGAGCATCCGGAACTGCTTCTGCATTTTTAGGTGCAAATCCCCATGGCCGAAGCATTTGTCGTCCTTCCTCTAATGCACGATTTCCACAGAAAGGACAAACATCTGGACGTTCATCCGCAAGTCCAAACCACCCACACTCTGGGCAGGTCAGGATAGCCTTCAGATAATTTGCATCGTCCATATACGCCCGTGCAGGAGTAGTCGCCTGACCATACACACGGTCACTTCCAGGGCTGAAGAGTCCACCGATTTGATAGGTTTGCTTATCAACAACTATAGAGCGTCCCGGTGCATACTCGCTGATCGCAACGTCCAGACCCCGGTCCACCTCATAGCGCAACTTTCCGCTCATGTCTGTAATATAGGTACTAACAACATTCTTCGGGAAAGAATAAGTCGGTATGATACCTTCCTCATAAAGAGCATCAAGCATTGTTTTTTGCTTATCAGGCGGAACATTTGGCAATGCACCGAATTGTTCTGGATGCGTATTTCTCTTTTCCTGCAGTAACTTCAGGCTTGTTATCAATTCTTTACGAAAATCCTCCATATCTACTGTTATTCCCGCCGGCACAAGCAAATCTCCCTGCGAGATTGCAACGGTCGGCAGATATTCTATAAACTCATCTAATGCTTCATCCAGAAAAAGTACTGCGGTCATTTGATCGAGGCTGGAATACTTCTTCGCAAGAAACTCCTGTAGCACAATCATATTTAAATGTCGTTGTAACAGTTTCTCACTCTGAATGTCTATCCACGGGCGTCTTGGATCTCCACGGAACATAGGCACCGGATTATTGAAATAAAGCGTATCATGCGGACCATCTTCGCAGAATGTAACAATCGTAGACAAACTGGCACCCCGACGACCTGCTCGACCAGCACGCTGTTGATAGTTTTCTCTCATTGGGGGAACATTGCGCAGGCCAACGGCAACTAGTGAGCCAATATCAATGCCCACTTCCATTGTGGTTGTGCTACTCAAAATATCGATTGGATTTTCCCCTTCCTGAATCAAGTCTTGGAAGCGAAGCTCATAATGTTCTGTCTGGCTCCATAAATCCATTCTCTGATCTTTATGAGAAAGTTGCGCCGTATGTTCTTCCGTATCAATTACACGAATCCGGTCTCCGCTCAGTGCATCCGATACAGGTTTACGCCAAAAATCAAGAGATTGATATTCCGCATCGCTCAAAACATGAACACCTGTAAAGCCACAACTAGGGCATTTTCCACGCAACAGATACGGTGTTATCTCCGAACACTGCTCACACCGATACCAAGCATGTGATACATCAAAACGCGGCCTTACTCGCGAGAGATCAACATACAATCTTCCGTTGTCTGGCTGTGCCGTATCCAAAAAATTGTTTTTTAGTACTCGTTTCCATACAGCCATCTCCTGAGAAGAATCTTTCCATCCCATAATTCCCTGAATAGCCTTTGAAAAGTTCCACTCTTTTGCCAACCCATAAAAGTCAAAACTACGACGAACTTCCAATCGGATTTCATCTGAGATTGTATGCCCCAAGGCAGTCGCATCATCGCAAACCGAAGTCATCCATGCATTAAATATCTCAAGAAATTCGTCCTCTGTTACCGTAATACCATTTTCATCAAGCTCGTCTGTACTATCGACTAAAGCCATATCGGTTGGTTCAATCCAACTGGTTGCGGAATCATAAAGCGTATTGTACCCACCTGCAAATAAGCGTAGCAGATCTTTTTTCATCTGATCCGGCGCATTTACAATCGAAAATCGCGGCGTATATTCTCTATGCCGACGAGAACTCCGCTCAAGGTTGCTTAATGCCACTTCACAATCCTGTCGAAACTTCTCTCGTTCCGGTTCATGGAAAATTTGAACGTGGTTTCGTCCAGCAGCCAAGCAGAAATAATCGTAAAGCTCATTCATGGAGCGTTCCGTCACAGACTGCTCCATGTCATGAATTGCCAGTGCAAAAAGCTGGCGCGCTGCCATAATGTCAGAAGAGTCTGACATATCACGAGCAAGTTTGGCCGCTCGTTGACGACTATCTGAGAAAAGGAGCACTTTTCGCCCTTCATTGGGGAGCCGCTCCGGATCGTTATCTTTTCCGCTGACGGCAGGTTGCTGCTCAAACTGCGTCTTTATCAAGTTATAGAAGGACTGATTGCCCCTTGTGCTAAAAGATGTGATCTGCGAGGACGATAATTGATGCCTGCAATGCGGACAAGTTGGAAACGTTAAAATCTGTGGTCGATTTTTTTGTGCAAAATTACAATAGTATAATTTCCGGATATTCGGTTTTCCGTCATCTGAATCATCTCGAAAATTGATAAATCCATTCTTTATGTCAAGGTAACACGGCCGGATTACGTTCTTTCCCTGCTTATCTGGAATCTTATAATCCTCCGGTGGCAGATAAAGATGCACTTCCTTCATCTGCGAATCCAGAACCTGACCAGAATAATGCCATAGATACGTTCTCTGATGCGTTTCAAGTGCATTTCCTAACACATACCCCTTATAAAACAACGCCCCACAGCGACGATCATTGTACAATTCATATACAACGCTATTACAGTGAGGACAAGTCAAATGACCGTCCGCCCAGAAGATTTCTCCCAATGTAAGGGTTCCATCTGTATGTGAGTGTGGACAGTTTTCATTGGCACAGGCATAGACTCCCTTAATACCCTTGAACAGCATGTGCATTCGTGCCGGGAATAGAACAGCCCCCTTTTCATTCTTGGCAAGCGGTGCGATTGCCAGTAGAATACTGACATAATTCAGTGCTTCCTCCTCTCCGACATCTGGGAACGCTTCTGCCGCAAGTTCAGCCAACGATACCGCATTGCCCCGACATTTTGAAATCAGTGTATGAAATGGACGATAAGCAATTAAATTATCGTACATCCACTGGCACGCCGATGCCATATCTGTAAAAGGTGCAGTAGAGCCTTCGACTCCACTCCAAAACCGATTAAGTGCTTGGAAACATACCCGTTCATTTTCTTCAAACACAGAAGCATCTGCGCTCTGAAAACTTTGCAATGGTATCGAACGAAGCTCAACTGTATCAGCCTGTTCTTTTTCGCCCGTCAAATAACAAAACTCCACCGTGGTATCTGCCGCAGTCAATTCTTGTGCAAATTTATAAACAGCATTTTTATCTTCCTGATCTCGATCTGGCATACTGGCTGTTGTAAGAATAAACTGTACCCGATCTCTTGTAATTCCCAATTTATGAAACAGTCTTCGAATTAAAAGTGCCACCTCGCCGCCAGATGACCCCCGGTACATATGGGCTTCATCTATCACGAATAACAACTTATTCGACGGATTTTCTTCAAGCCACTCTTTTGTATCCTGCCAGATTTTCGCTTCCCTTGGACGTAGAAGCATATACTCCAGCATAGAATAGTTCGTAATCAGAATATCCGGGCAGAATTTCTGCATTTCAAATCGAGTAATCAGCTCTGCATCTTCCGCATCAGGAATATGACGGCCATTATGCAACCCCTCTAAAAAGTTTTGCATATCCATCTTTGCCGGAATTTTACCTTCGTGGCGAAGTGCCTCAAAAAAGCTTTTTTCAGAATCTGTCTGTGGAAAAGACATTCGTGCCAACGTTTTTTCCAGTTTTCTATCCTCACTGGTTACAGGTTCGTTTCCGGGATATGGCGTTCGACCAGTATACATACCAAATTGTGGCCGACGCACAGTTTCACCACAGGTCGAGCGAAAGACATTTAGAAATTTTCCTTCTGGATCGCCAATCAATCTCCTCAACCGGCTCACCTGATCCGAAACAAGCGCATTCATCGGATACATAACAATCGTGCGAACACCCCGCATTTTCCATGTATCCGAATTATCCTTTGCCTCTGTCGCCAATTTTGCCATCAACGGCCACATAAAACACTCTGTTTTACCAGAACCAGTACCTGTGGAAACGAACAAGTCTCGCCCTTGAACGGCATTTTCAAGGGCCTGAACCTGATGAACAAACGGTGTAGGGTACACACCAACACCTGCATCTGAAAGATCAGAAAAATACTTTTTCATCCAGTCCGGAATTTTAGCCTTTTGGATACCATCCTTAACGCTTTTGTACGCCGGGGACGACTCAATAAATGGCTTTTGATATAATAAGCCCTCATCATCTAGGTGTTGTCCTACCGCCGAAAGCAGAAGTGGAGATTTTCCAAAGTACTGTGCCTTTATGTAGTCTTCCAAATCATGACGAAGCTTTTTATGAATTGAATTTGCGCCGTTCGACATTTTATCATTCCTTTACAAATTGATACCCAATAGCCTCAAGTGTCTTTTTTATAGCATAAAATACATCTTTTGCAAAAATGCGATTGAAATCATGGGGCAATTCAATACAGGATGTCGGCCAACTATAAAGCTTTATCAAATTTAGTTCTTCTGCCGCTGGCAAATACTGTAAGCTTAACATCACAATTGCCCCGTCCTCATGGTATGTTGCCGCCGGTAAAGATTGTTTTGCGGAAAGCAGTGCATTCGATACTCTGCGATAAAAATGATCTTCGGTCATCCATACTGGAAGTTGATTAACAAATGCCTGTCCTTCTTTTTCTTGATACAGATAATAGAATCTATTTCCATTCATTCCCATTCTGATAAGTGTCACTTCTTGTGCCACAGGCTTTTCCCGTTGCCAATATCCATATTTGAACGGCGGGTCTGTCCGCAAAAATTCCGTAGTGTCATTTGGGCGAAATTGATTCCATTTTGCCATTTTAACTAAATACTGCCATGTTTCAGTTAATGTTTGATCTGGCAGTTGGAACATCTCTAGCAAAGGGATTGATTCCTGAAAACTGGATGAAAGTAAATATGTTCCCTGTCCACTGACAAACTGCTGTTCATCGGGTGCCATACCTCTGGCAAAAAGAACATCGTCTACCACTGCAGCAGAATAACTCGCTGGACTCAATCTATACGCTGAATGATATATCTTTCCGCCTTCAAGTTGCACGTTATAGATTTCTTCCAGCAGCTTTTCATGGTCATACCCAAACAGCTTTCTAAGACTATTGAATATTCCACAGTAGCTTTCCAGAAGATCCTTCATGCGAGATTTGAAATGAACCACTGAAATCGGCTGGTCATCTTCCGTTTTATCCCAAAGAGAAGCATATGCCATTTGTCCCAGCACGCTATAAATCACACGCATCTGCCATTGTTCAACAGATTCGGTTGTCCCCCTTTCAATTCGATATCTTCTCGACATAATGGGAATCAAATTGTTTTGTCTGTTCATTCATCCTCACCAAGATAATCATGTAGCATCTTATAGAAGTCCTTAGGTAGCTTGTCCACATCTTTTTCGAGTTGTTCTAGAAGCGTATCAAATTTTCCTGCAAAACACGCAAATGGGAGAAGTCCAAACAAATAGCTATTCGCTGTTTCTTTTATTGAATCATCCTTCAGCATATACTCCATATCTGCAAAGATTTCCCAGAGATTCCTCTTTGCAAGCGAACCAAATTTCGTCAAGAATTTTTCGTTAAACCGCCGCATTTTTTGTTCCGGAAGTTCACTAAAATCCATACCAAGTTTATTTGGAGGATACATACCAGTCGGTCTTTTATCAACAAAGAACTCTGTTGCCAATGGAAGAAGATAGTTCAGCATCCCCAATGGTTCCACCTGTAAATCCTCTACATAGGGCGTGATCAGAAAACAAAACTTGGAAATTTCTCCCACGAAAAGCGGTATCCTTTGCGTCCAACCCACACAGAATGGATTCAAGATTGCTACCACTTCATCATCCGATTCTTCACATACGTCGTAAACCTCTTCTGAATACTCACCCATGCAGGATAAGATAGCGGCAGATTTTCCAAACAACGTCATTGAAAATGCCTGTGCAATTCCCAATCCATTCGGGCCTGCAAGCAACACCGGGATATGATGTCGATACGCCGAACAGAGATATGCGGCCAACGCTTTTGTATATTTTTCCTGAACACCTGCATCCCTCAAGTTATACGCAAGCTCCTCCATTACATCATCTAGGGTTTTAAGCACCACAAGGTTTTCTCCCTGTGTTTCTCCAGATACAAATGCAGCGGTTTCACTCACTTTTTGATCGTTTACATTTTTGCTCTGTGGCAAAAATGCTTGTGATGCGATAAAATCTGCTGCATCCTTTTGAGCTTTTGCAATTCTGTCCGCCACACGTTGTTCGACTTCTGCTGCTAATTGCTCTCGTTTTTCTAATTCATTATTCGATTCTTTCAGCTTTTGTTCCAGCGTCACATAGTCTGAGTTAAGTTGATCGAATCGTGTTTTTTCCTTCTCTGCTTCTTCCTTTTTTTGCTGCAAAAAGTTCTCTGCTTCACGGAGTTTTTCATCATTATCTTCCGCCCATTCCTTTGTAAGCAGCTCTTTGCAACGTTTTTCCAAGTCCGGTTTTCTCAGAATAATCTGACGTAACGTTTCGTCTTCGACGTCCGATGCTGAGAGATAAGCATCGGCCTCCTGTACGAACTCTTGAATTAGTTTCTGTGCATCGACCTCGGTACAATTGCACTGTTCAGAGAGTTCTTGCACAAAGTCTTTGCCCGGAAGTTCCTGTAAATATGCTACGATCTGCTGATGAGTCGCCTTCGTAATGCCCTTCTGTTTAGAAGTAGCCCATGTCAGTCGATTTCGCAGCAGAGTTTTCAGAATCTCCACAGCTTCTTTAACTTTTACAACTCTACAAGGCATACCAAGGCTTAGCGCGCTGCAAATTTGACATTCTCCCGCTTGATAAAGCATTGAAGGGAAGATTTCAAAAACAGGTAATTCAAGGGTATTTTCTCTTAATGCAAGCCTATCTGCCCCAATATCAAGGTCTTGTTCCCTGCAACGTACACCCTCATACTTTTGGCCGTTCCAATATACAAAAAGGGCGCCATTACAGTACATTTTTTCAGAAATGCCCATCACTAGTTTCTTGACAATCTGTTCAATAGAAGTGCATTCTTTAAGAATGATGACCTGTGTTGGCTGATAAAATGCATTGTATTCAGATTCGATGTAATCACGACTCGGATCATTTATATTTGGAATTGTACGCCAGTTCCAAACACCAACATAGTTTTCCGGAAATCCGTTTGTTTTTTGATTTGTAAACAGTCCTTTCTGATATGGAAAGATTTCGCAGTATTTATCAAGGACTTCATTGTTCTCGATGTCCGATAGCCGCTTTAACCGCATTTTCCCATCATACCAATAGACCCGACAAAGCGAACAATATGGGTACATACTTTGTTCTTGTACATCACTCTGACTAACAGAATATTTCTCCAATTTATGGTATTTTGCAAGTTCACTTTGTCCAGCATTTAGTTCTTCTTCAAATCTTTTCTTTTCTGCTTGCAGCTGGATAATAATGTCCTGTTTTTCATTCACATCGGCCTGCACATCTTTCAGACGTCCTTGAAGCTGTTGAATCTTTTTCTGTGCATATTCCTTTTGCGCTTCAAGTTCTTTCCGTAAAGCATCTTCCTCCAAATTATCCGCCGCTTTAGAAGCATGCATGCTATTGGATTCGTTTTGGCACATTCCTTTCGCAAGACGCACAGCGATCTTCAACGCACCTATTTCCTCTGAAGACCGCACTGGTTGCTCCAAACGAAAATAAAGATCCATATTATCAAAAAACGAGCTGTTTGCCAGAGCTACTACACTTGCTTCATCCGATGGAACCCCTTGTGAAATCAATCTATCCCTTTCACTAGCGATTTTATCCATCATGGACTGAATTTTTTCATTCAGAAATTTGGATATAAAACGCATCGTCACATTTTGCGCTGTAAGGCTAACAGCCATTTCATCCGAAAGAGAATTAGGTCGAAAGCCCGGTTTTATAGTATTAAATCCATTTGAATTTGCTCGAAAATTCTGTTTTAGTTCTCTCGGTCCAATCAATTCACAAATTGTTTTTACGTCACCTGATGATAGTCTTTCAAGATAGTTCATCTTTTTTCCTTCCCTTTCGTTTTCAACGATCTAATGAAATGCTTATAGTATACAAGTGCATTTTCTTCTATGTGGCCACTTCGTATTTTTTGAGAAATCCATTTTTTTGTTTCCGGATAATTCTTCAGCAGGGACAATGTTGCGCCCAATGTATGTGAAACCGGCACTTTTGCCCCATGAGCACTCATCAGCTCATGTACAACATGTAAGTCATCTGAAGAACTGCCAGTTCTACTCAAACGCTGATATTCTATGTTCCAAATAATATCAAGTCCTTGAAGGACGCTGATTTTCATGCCATACTGCACATTACTATATTCGATGGCTGTTTCCGCCTTCAGAAGAATCTTTTCAATAACACATCCATCACTCTTGATTTGAACCACACCATCAAATGGAGCAAGTATACGTATGATGTGATTTACCGGAAGCTCATTTTCCAAACCGGACTTCAAAGCATTCCCTTTGACATCAGTGATAGTCACTATCGGTCTACCTGAGCGTTCTTTTAGTTCCTTCTTCCAAAGATATGTATATTCCAGCACCTTTGCTCGGCCTGTTGAAATCAATTGCTGTCGCTCATTGATTTCAATCGAACACACCTTACCTTCATCCGAAGTATAATACAGCATTGGCGCTGCTGGATAGGTTTTGGTAACAATCTCTCCTTGACTCTGAATGCCTTGCCCTCGAATATAAAACCACGTTGTTTCCCCTGAGTTTTGGATAATATACGGCGACTGCACGTAGACCGGCCAAATCGGCTGAATTGAAATTGCTTCACTTGTGAGACGACAATGGTAATTCAGAAAGAACTTTGCTGCCGACTCTGTAAAATCCGTCACCGAAACTTCCGATAGATACCATGTTGTCCATGAGGCACTTTTCTTCAGAACATTCTTTATTGATATTCCATTGTAAATATCATATGGACGTCTTGTGGAAAGCAAATAGTAGCATTTTCCGACTACAACATCTGCATCATCTGTAAGCATCCGGCCTGTTTCCTTGCTAAAGAGTGAACCACTTCTTTTTACGCCCTCCACTACTCTGGGCCAATAGGTTTTCTCTATTTCATCAGACGATATAACAGTATAACTTTCACAAGGGTACCCTCCTATCGAAACATAGGTGATAGATTCCGCATTCAAGCGTTCAAACGAGTATACGAACGGTGTCACTGCTTTATCAGATGGAATGACCGTGACGTTCTTTTTTTCTTGCTGGTTCAGAACTATCCTTGGAACAGCAAGTAGGCCCAACTCAAATTCAAACCCATAGTCTGTAACATTGACTATCCGAATTGGAAGTTCATGCTCGCCTGCCGCATATGTATAGTCGTATCCGTGGACATACATACGTTCCGGACAGCTCTTATCCGCTTCTGCTGAACTATGGCGAAAATGCGGAGCTTGTACTCTTCCGTTGAAAAATGTAACATATTGACCACACAACGAGCACATGAAAATACCGCTGCGGGCCGAAACCCCACCACGAGAATGTTCCCTTGCAACTTCTTCTGGCGTTATACGCTTCCAACCGTTTTTCGACCATACGCACACATGAGTTAATGATGCCATAATAGTCCCTCATCTACAGTTTCACTTCAGTCATAACATAATTCTACCACTAATCGCTAATCAATGAAATAGAGATTCAAAACCACCGCAGTTTCACCAAAGCATCCGCTGTATATTTGTCTGTTTTGCCCCTTTATCAGCCTGCATCGGCACGGTGCAGTTCAAGGGATTGGGATTTCCCAACAAGTATTTTGCAGAGCAAAATAAGCAGATGTATATACGTCTGCATTGCTTGCAACAACTATGAAGCCTCTCAATGCGCTTCCCAAATTTGAAAAACATTTTGCAATTGAGACTATCCGTTTTTAAGTTCAACTTGAAGCGGACGGTTATTTTTCTGCTCAGGAAGTTTTCGAGTTTGCATTCGCAGCAAGCAGGGCGAGCCGGTACCAACTCGCAAGTTTTTGAATCTGATTTTACAAATCCGACTTCAAAAACACTTGTTGGGCTTCGCCCAAACCCGACATTCAGCACCAGAATATGCTAGTTCCGCACCTTAACGGACGCTGAATAAGCAAATTTCTTGGAGAAAAATTCGTTTTTTGAAAATTGTCGTTGATTCATTCAATATTGCGCAAAAGCGGAAGTATCACCTCCTAAAAATTTGAGTGTTATTATGGTATGCTCTATCCAGAGCCGTTCACAAGAACCGGACCTCCCAAGTCCGGTTTTCTCCCTCAAAACCGGACCTGATACGTCCTAAAAATACTTATTTGATTGTGATAGGCTTTCTACAAGCCTTCATCGAACCTTGAGAACCGAATGACCGTCTGCATGGGATACCCGGCCATGACCCCGCAAGGGAGAGCCGGAAAACGCCGCTGAAAGGGGGCAGGAAAGCCATGCAGAGAGAACGGCACCCCAAATTTGAGATCACGTTGATACGCAAAACCGGAACCAGTAGTTCCGATTTCACTTTTAAATTCACTTCAAAATCCTCAAAAACCGGAACTACCAGTTCCTAAAAATAAAATTGGCGACGTGATACACTAAGATCATAGAAACGCATTCTTCATTGCTTTCACACCAGTTCAGGCATTGAATGTCCGATTTTTTGTAGGATTTCAAATCAACTTTCGTAAAAATCGGACGTAATGTGTCCTAAAAATTTTTCTGTTGATGTGTTAATCTATTTTCAAATCCATCGTTGATCCTTGAAAACCGCATGACCGTCTGCATGGGATACCCGGCCATGACCCCGCAAGGGAGAGCCGGAAGACGCCGCCGGAAGGGGGCAGGAAATCCATGCGGGGATAACGGCTGAACTACCAATAAATTTTTGAAAGGAGATTTTGCCTATGAAGAAAAACAAGTTTGAATTTATCATTGATTCCGAATTTCAATCTCAGATTCCTGCATTGACCGATGAAGAATTTCAGCAACTGGAAGAAAACATCCTTTCAGAGGGCGAAGTCCTGTCTCCCCTGATCGTCTGGGGCAACATTCTTGTTGATGGTCATAATCGCTATAAGATTCTCCAGCAGCACCCGGAAATTCCTTATACCACCCGTTCGATTTCCTGCACCTGCGAAACCCGTGAAGATGTTCTGGCATGGATCTGCAAACATCAGCTGGGTCGTCGGAATCTGACACCCGAGCAGAAAAAGTTTCTGATTGGAAAGCAGTATCACTCTGAAAAATCCACTCGTGGGGGAAAACATGGCAATCAGTACACGCAGGTGGCAAACTGTCAAATTGACAATTTGCCATCGGTAGAAAACACGACCGAACGAATCGCCAAAGAAAATAATGTAAGTCCCTCTTTTGTAATTCGTGCCGAGCAGTTCATGAAAACCGTTGAGCTGATGGAAAAATACTGCCCCGGCATTCAGGAAGAAATCTTATCCGGCAAACTTAAGCTATCCCAGCGAGAGGCTACCATTATCCGTGGAACTCTCACGGAAGCATTGCCCACCGTGGTATCAACGTGGCGAGAGGAAAAGCTGAACGGTAAACCAGACGATAGTGCAGACACCTATGAAAATTCAGAATTGCTTTCCAAGGTCGCCGAAAACAATTTTTCTACTGCTGCCACATCGAAGATCCAAACGGCTGATCCACTCTCGGAGAATCGACCTTTTATTTCATCGGGAAAGCGCAGCACCGAACTCCAGACCATTCGTGAGCTAGGAGAAAAGATGGCAACGGTTGATCATGTCGCCGATGCCGAAGGAATGTTCAGTGAAATCAACGGTGCCTCTGATAGCTTTATTTTCCGTTTCGAACAATGCTTTGCTCTGTATCCCGACTTTCTGACAAATGTAGAGATTGAAGCAAAAGTTATCGCTGCTTTGCAAAAGGCAGAAAGCTATATTGTGCATCTGAAAGAACAGCATCATCAGCATCTTCTGGAGGCTACCAACCGCCAGTAAAATGCTCTCAAAAAATTTGTTTGATGAAAAAGCACTGGAGGTGAATGCCATTTCAAATTATTTGACCGCTGATACTCCACTGCCGCAATATCTGCCGTATGCTCGCTTTCTGCTGGATACAGACCTGAGCCACACAGCAAAGCTGCTCTACACCCTGTTGCTGGATCGTGCAACACTTTCCCAAAAGAACAACTGGATGGATGAGTGCGGCTTCGTCTATGTGATTTTCCCGCTTTCATCATTGAGCGATGCTCTACGATGCAGCACCATGAGCATTAAACGTGCGTTGCGTTCACTGGAAGATGCCGATTTGATTGAGCGCAGACGGAGTCGCATTGCTGTGCCCAACAGCCTCTTTGTAAAAGTTCCGACAGCGCAAAAACATTCCTCTGCATGGAACAATTTTGTTCTGTCCGATGGAACAGAAATGATGCCTTCCATGGAACAAAAGCGTTCCACTAACCAACGTAATAAGAACAACCTGAAAGATAGCCACCTGATAAAAACAACAGATGCTCATTTGACCTTTGGAGAATATCAAAATGTCTTTTTAACAGCAAAGGGGTACAGGCGACTCAAAGCTGATTTCTCCGGGTTGGATGATCTAATCGAACAGCTTTCGGCTTATATCCAGTCCACAGGCAAGAAGTACGCCGACCATGCTACCACCCTGCGCATCTGGGCAAAACGGCAGAAAACAGAACGAAAATCGACACCGGGTATCCCGGACTACACATTCA
>OLXI01000538.1_pt1 | contig 23033 bp, 14 predicted proteins | sample 1674181 | NCBI WGS metagenome assembly OLXI01 (sample SAMEA103958148, study PRJEB25191) | human gut metagenome | reverse complement strand
ATGCTCGAAAAAGTCCATCTTCTGCGGACACAAAGAAAGTAAATCAACGCATGCCAAAAGGCCTGCCACCCTCATGGGTTGCAGGCCAATTTTTTTGCTTCGCTTTTTACTTGTAATTTCTGTCAGCATTTCTACCGCAAGCACTTGATGTAAACGCTTACACGTTTAGCAATGACATTACAGACGAAGCCTTACTCAAAGTTTTTCTCTTTGAACGGGCATTCCTCTACGACCACACAGCCACGGCACAGCGGCTTGCGTGCCTTACAGATTTTGCGCCCGTGCCAGATAAACCAGTGATGCGCGTCACTCCACTTTTCACGCGGAATAATTTTTTCCAGCTCCTTTTCCGTAGCCAGCGGGTCCTTGCCCTTCGCCAGCCCCAGACGGTGCGACACACGGAAAACATGCGTATCTACTGCCAGCGCTGGAATATTGTAGATAATGCTGGCAATAACGTTCGCCGTTTTCTGTCCCACGCCCGGCAATTCCATCAGCGTTTTGATGTCATCCGGAATCACGCTGTTAAAGCGCTCCGTCAGCATGTGGCACATTCCCAGCAGGTTTTTGGCCTTGGCATGGTACAGACCGCAGTCGCGGATTTCCGCTTCCATTTCCTCCTGCGTCAGCGCGCCCATTTTTTCCGGCGTATTCAGACGCGGAAACATACGCGCCGTAATCACATTTACGCGTTCATCCGTACATTGGGCCGAAAGGATTACCGCTACCAAAAGCTCAAACGGTGAATTATAATTCAGCGCCGTCTTGCTGCCCTTGTAGGTTTCCTCCAGCTTGGTCAGAATAGCTTCTCTTTGAGCCTTGCGCATCAGTTGGTCAGGCTCCTTACCGGTGCAGGAATACGTCCACCGCGGTTGATGAATTTTTCAGCGCTGAACTTCTTCACGCCAAGAACAGGCGCATAACCCAGCAGACCGCCAAATTCAACGCGGTCGCCTACGTCCTTGCCCGGAACAGGAATCAGACGTACTGCAGTAGTTTTATTGTTAATCATACCGATAGCAGCCTCATCGGCAATAATTGCGGAAATAGTAGCTGCCGTGGTATCTCCAGGAATAGCAATCATATCAAGGCCAACGGAGCATACGCAGGTCATAGCTTCCAGTTTTTCCAAAGACAGAGCGCCGCGTTCTACCGCAGCAATCATGCCTGCATCCTCACTTACAGGAATGAAGGCACCGCTCAGGCCGCCAACATAGCTGGAAGCCATCAGGCCGCCCTTTTTAACTGCGTCGTTCAGCATAGCCAAGGTAGCGGTAGTGCCGGGGCCGCCGCAGCTTTCCAGACCGATTTCCTCTAGAATATGCGCAACACTGTCGCCGATTGCCGGAGTCGGAGCCAGAGACAGGTCGATAATGCCGAACTGGGTATTCAGGCGGCGTGCAGCCTCCTGTGCTACCAGCTGGCCGACGCGTGTAATCTTGAAGGCAGTCTTTTTAATCGTTTCGGCTACCATACCGATATCGCCGTCACGCACCTGCTCCAGTGCGTATTTAACAACGCCGGGACCGCTGACACCAACATTGATAACGCTTTCCGGCTCGGTTACGCCGTGGAAGGCACCTGCCATGAACGGGTTATCTGGCACAGCGTTGCAGAATACAACCAGCTTAGCGCAGCCAATCGCATCGCGGTCAGCAGTACGCTCGGCAGCAGCCTTCACAACCTCGCCCATTTGTTTTACAGCATCCATGTTAATACCGCATTTGGTAGAGCCGACGCTTACGGAAGAGCAAACAATATCGGTAACTGCCAATGCTTCCGGAATGGCCGCAATCAGATTGCGGTCGCCCTTGGTATAACCCTTGTCAACGAGGGCGGAAAAGCCGCCGATGAAGTTAACGCCAACCTGCTTGCCTGCGTTGTCCAAAGCCTGTGCCAGCGGTACATAATCGTTGCTGTCGCAGCTTTCGCCAACCATAGAAATCGGTGTTACGGAAATACGCTTGTTGATGATGGGCACGCCCAGCTCAACCTCAATATCTTCACCGGTTTTTACCAGATGCTCTGCCTTGCGGCAAATTTTATCATAAATCTTTTGCGCTGTTACCTTGATATCCGGATGACCGCAATCACGCAGGCTGATGCCCATGGTGATAGTACGCACATCCAGCTTGTTTTGGGTAATCATGCGCGTAGTTTCTAAAATATCGTCAGTATTGAATAACATGACAGCCTCCTATATACGATGCATTGCGCTGAAAATTTCTTCGCTCTGCAGACGGATTTCTACGCCGATTTCTACACCCAGCGCAGCCATTTTGTCGCGTGCTTCGGCAATGGGCACATTAGCCTCTGCCATATCAGCAATCAGCACCATATTAAAAAAGCCTTGCATAATATTTTGGTTGATGTTAATGATGTTAATATTCATTTCTGCTAAAGCATTGCTCACCTTAGCGGTAATACCTACCTTATCCTTGCCTACGATAGTTAAAACAACTCGCATATCTGCGTCCTCCTTCAAAATAAATTAAGAGCAGCACTCATAGTACTGCTCCTATTGTATCACATCTTGGGCGCTCTGTGTTGTATACATAAATAAAGCGCTTATTTTTCCGCCTCATACTTCGGCTTGGGGAACTTCATGATGAACTCCGTCCCCTGCCCTACAGTGCTCACCACGCGTATGCTGCCGCCATGGAAGCCGACGCCGTGCTTAACGATGGAAAGGCCTAAGCCTGTACCCTCAATCGCCTTATGACGGCTGCGGTCGACACGGTAAAAGCGTTCGAAAATATGCGGCAGTTCGCTGCCGGGAATGCCCATACCGGTATCAGCTACGCTCACCGTATACTTATTTTCTCCTTCGCTCAGGCGCAGCGTAACCTCACCTCCGGGATGATTATACTTCAGACCGTTATCCAACAGGTTGAAGAAAATTTCCTCCATCAGCGAAGAAATACCAAGCAGCTTGCTGTTGCCGCCGGTGCAGTCAACAAGCTGCAGGCTGACCTGCAATCTGCCTGCCTTATCCTTCAGGCGTGCCAGCGCACTCTGCGCCACATCCTGCATGGTAAATTCCTCCATCATATCGTGCGTCAGCTCATCGAGCTTCGACAGCTGCATGATGTCATCAATCAGACGCAGCAGATTGTGCGCCTCATCGTTGATTTTCTGCAGAAAGCGCTTGGTATCCTCCGGCTTCACCAGGCCGCTGAGCATAATTTCCGAATAGCCCAGCACCGACTGCAGCGGTGTCTTCAGCTCATGCGAAACGTTAGCCGAAAACTCACGGCGGATTTTCTCCGAAGCAGTACGCGCCGTCACATCCATAATCAGCAGCACAAAGCCCTTATCGGTAATTCTGCTGCCGTTGAGCTGATAATAGCTGCTGCCGCGGTTGATTACCAGGCGCCCCTTGCCCTCCTGCTCGATTTTTGCCAAAAGCTGACGGATTTCTTCGCTGTCATCAAGCATAAAAAAGCTCGTTCCCAAAAGCTCCTGCTTTTCCTTGCCAAAGAATTTTACGGCACTTTTATTAATCGATTCGATTTCCCATACCGGATTGAGGAACAGCAGGCCTTCATCCATATTATTGGTTACGGCCTTCAGCTCCTGCTTTTTATTTTTGTAGCGGCGCATTTCCTTCTGCAGCTTTTCCTGCTGCAGCTCAAAATACTCCACAATCGGCTTCAGCTCAGGATAAACTACAGCTTCCGAATCAGGCTGCTCCAAATTGAGCTTTTCCAAGGGCTGCAGTATTCTGGCGGTAATTGTTTTGGCTGCCCAAAAGGCACCGCACAAAACTACCAGCGCCAACAGCACAAAATAACCAAGAATTATTTTATACTGTTGAAAAACAGCGTCATTCGTGCGCGACAGGCGCAGCACATTGCCGTCCGGCAGACGCACTGCATAATACAAAATATTCTTGCCGATTGTTTCGGAGGCACGCTGGCTGCGGCCCTCACCGCCTTTCAGCGCCTCCTGCACCTCCTCACGCTGCAGATGGTTCTCCATTGATTCGGCGTCAGCATAATTGTCATACAAGGCGTGACCGTCCGGTGTAATCAGCGTTACGCGGTCGGCAAGCTGCAAGCGCTGCAGCTCGCTCACCGGCACATTGCCCTCTCCGTCGGCCACAATCAGCAGATTAGCCTCACGCTTAAGGCTGGCGAAGCTGTCCTGCGTAATATATTGGCAGGAAACCCAGAAGAAGAGCAGCAAAACAAGACCTACCGCTGCCCCTGTCAGCAGCAATATACTGCGAAAAAGCCTCTGCTTCATTTTACGGCCGCCATTCTGTAGCCAACGCCACGGATAGTTTCAATCAGCTCGCCTGCATCGCCCAGCTTTTGGCGCAGAGTACGGATATGTACATCAACGGTACGTGTTTCACCGCTGAATTCATAGCCCCAGATATCGTTAAGCAGCTTATCACGTGAAAAAACAATGCCCGGATGCTGCAAAAACTTGCGCAGCAGCTCGTATTCCTTCAGCGTCAGCACAACCTCACTGCCGCCTACGCTCACCTTATGCTCCATCTGGTTGACCTCCAGCCGACCGATGCGGATGATTTCTTTCTCGTCCTCACTGAGGCGTGGTGCTGCGCAGCGGCGCAGCACAGCCTTGATGCGCGCCACCATCTCCAGCATACCGAAGGGCTTGGCAATATAATCATCGGCACCGCTGTCCAGTCCTTTAACCTTATCGAACTCCGAGCCCTTGGCCGTAGCCATAATCACAGGTATATTCGCATAACGTTTATCGGCACGCAAACGCCTTAATATGCTCACGCCATCCTCATCCGGCAGCATAATATCCAAAACAATCAGCTCAGGCACCTGCTTTTCCAGCAAGGCGAAAAGCTCTCGGCCGCTGCCGCAGCCCTGTGCCTCCATGCCAACGGACTGCAGGGTGTAAACCTCCAGCTCGCAAATATTTTGTTCATCCTCCACGCAGAAAATCATGCAAAACACCACCAATCAATACTCTTTCGCTATAATTATATACGCAAATCAGAAAAAATGCCTGTAAAATTTAGGTAAAAATTTTAACAGGAGTAAAAGAGGCTGCATTTAACTGCTAAGCATGTAAAAAAGGCTGAGAGCAACGCTCTCAGCCTTATACTATATGCGATTGTAGAAAAAACGAAAGCTGCCTACGGCAATCCTTTCCCTGCAGTTTAAATCTGCCAAAGTCTGTGATACACTCCGTTTTCCATATTATCGATTACATCTACCTTAAACGGCATATTTTCAATAATATCCAGTGTATCAAAATACGTATCCGGCGTAGCATAAAACTTAATCAGTCCGCTGGTGCCGTCTACGGTGCTCACCATGGCCAGATGCTCATAGCCTTCCATAATCCAGTTAACATCTGCAATACGCTCAGGCTCAACCTGCGCGTAGATCATACTGTGGGGTCCGGGGTCATTGTCACTCATTCTTTTACAACCTTTCTGCGTAATAAGCTGAATTGCAGCAGCGGCTTGTCGCTGGCTGCGGAAAATTTCTGCTGGGCATGCGGTGCGCAGTCAATCGGCGTACCTGCTTCATCCAGCATTTCTGTCAAAACAAAGGGCATCGTGCTGCCGTCAGGCATCAAAAGCTCCAGCGGCTCGCCTGCCTTTACATTATTGCGCTGCTCAAAATAAGCGCGCTTTTTCTCAGCATCGTAGCCTGTAACGATACCGACAAAATCGTGTGTCTGCTCATACTTCGAGCTGGTGTAAACCTGCGCATTTCTGTCAGGCTTGGCCACAGCAAAGCCTGTAGTGTACTGGCGGTGGGATACCTTGTTCAGCTCGGTAATCCACGCTTCCGGCACGCTGTAATGCTCCATGTCTGCCCAGCATTGGTCGATAGCCTTGCGGTAAACGCTGACTACCGTTGCAACATAATGCACGCTCTTCATGCGGCCTTCAATCTTCAGGCTGCACACACCGGCGCGCATCAGCTCCGGCAGATATTCAATCAGGCACAGGTCCTTGGAGTTCATCACATAGGTACCGCGCTCGTCCTCTTCGAGGTCAAAGTATTCGCCAGGGCGCTTTTGCTCACCCAGCTTATACATATTATATTCCCAACGGCAGGCCTGCGTGCAGGCACCGCGGTTGCCGTCGCGCCCAGTCAGATAGGCGCTCAAAAGGCAGCGTCCGCTGTAGGAAATACACATCGCGCCATGCACGAAGGTTTCCAGCTCTACCGAGGTTTTTTCGCTGATTTCGCTTATTTCCGCCAAGGACAGCTCGCGTGCCAGCACAACGCGTTCAGCGCCCAGCTGCTCCCACGCCTGCACCGTGGCATAGTTGGTGGTATTAGCCTGCGTGCTCACGTGCAGCGGCATATCAGGCACAACCTGGCGGGCAGTGCTCCATACGCCCAAATCGCTGATCAGCAGTGCGTCAACCTTAGCCTGCTGCAGACCGCGCAGATAATCCGGCAGTCTGTCGATATCCTCGTTATGCGCAAAAATATTTACCGTTACATAAACCTTTTTACCGAGGCTGTGTGCATACTCTGCCATCTCCGCAATTTCCTCTAAAGAAAAATTGTTGGCAAAGGCACGCAGACCGAACAGCTTACCGCCCAGATAAATAGCATCAGCACCGTAAAGCAGGGCCATTTTTCCTTTTTCCATATTACCGGCAGGTGCCAGTAATTCGGGTTTAACTAAGTTTCTGCTCATTAATTCTCCTTAAAACACTTCTCTGCTCCGCCACACTGACAGCGCAGAAATATGTAATAAACTGTTGTTAACCTATTTCCTCAATCGCCTTCAGATGCTCGGCATAGGTTTTGGTAAAGCGATGGTGTCCGTCCTTTTCCGCAACAAAGTACAGATAATCTGTCTGTTCCGGTTGCAGCACCGCCTTAATTGCGGTCAGTCCCGGACTGCCAATCGGTCCCGGAGGCAAGCCGGGATTTTGGTAGGTGTTATACGGACTCTGAATTTTGGTATCCGCAAAGGTAACTACTTCCTTCTGCGTTCCCAAAAGATACTGGATGGTCGTATCCGACTGAATAGGCATGCCGATTGCCACACGCTTTAGGAAAACGCCGGCGATTTTCGGCTGCTCCTCGGCAAAAACTGCCTCCAGCTCCACCATCGAAGCCATATTGACAACATCACGCAAGGGCAGATTACGTTCTGCCACAGTTTTGGCAATACCGCTGCTCTGCATTTCCTTATCAAACTGTGCAACCATCATTTTGAGCATCTCCTGCTCGCTGATTCCCACCGGGAAATCATAGGTTGCCGGGTAGATAAAGCCCTCGGCTTTAAACAGCACATTGCTGTTATCGGTCTGCATATACGGATAAGGTGCATAATCCTTCGCCGCCGCCATGAATTTGTCAGCACTGCCAAGGCCCTCGGCCTCCAGCTTTTTCGCAGTTTTCACCACGCTATAGCCTTCCGGTACGGTAAAGCGCACCTGCTTGATGCGTCCCTTAACCATAACATCGACAATCTGCTGGTTGCTCATGCCGCCGTCAATCTGGTAGGCACCTGCCTGCAGCTTTGTTGCCAGTCCCTTCCAGCGCGCTTCCATTTTAAAGGCAGCGGGATTTTTTACCAGCTTCTTTTCATGCAGCAGCTCGGCGATATCCGCCGTAGTCATGCCGTCCTTGATAACAATCAGGCGTGAGCCTTCTACGGCAAAGCCATTATTATTGCCCTGTCCGTTAAGATAAATCGTAAATGCTACCACGCCGGCAACCAGCAGCACCGCCAAAGCACCTGCTGCAGCCTGCACCGGATTGTCGCGTACCAGCTTTTTCAGCTTTTCTATATCCATCAGAAAACATCGTCACATCGCATAAAAATACCGGACCGAAGTCCGGTAAAATTATTGACTGTGAATTACTCCTCGTCCTCAAACATTTCGTCATACTTAGCAGCAACTGCTTCGTATTCTTCGTCAGTCGGAGCGGTGTAAACAGCTTCGCCGTTTTCGTCAAAGTCCATGCGTGCGATAACGCAGGTATCTTCTTCTTCATCATGCTCGTGGCAATCGCAGTCGTCATCCTCGCAGCAGCAGTCTTCCATCGGAACCAGTACTGCAAATTGCTTGTCATCAACAGTGATAACCATGTCCTGATAGAACTCGTGCTCGTTGCCTTGCTCGTCAGTCAGAACAACGCAGATAACTTCTTCTTCACCTTCAGCTTGCATAGCTGCTAATTCTTCATCTCTAATGTCTTTTTCCATAAAGGCACCTCTTTCGTTATAGCTCAATAAATAAAAAGCTCAATTTTAATCTACCCATATTGTATAATAGGTAACGCTATCTGTCAAATTTTAAAGCTCTTGCTGTCCAGATAATTTTGCAGAATAACTACTGCCGCCATCATATCAATAACCTTCTTACGCTTTTTACGGCGCAAGTCCGCATCAACCAGCACCTTTTCGGCAGCTACGGTGCTCAGGCGTTCATCCCACAGCACTACCTGCACCTTCGGGAACATGGTGCGTAGCTTTTCGGCCATTGCTTCACAGGCCTGCGCGCGTTCTCCGATAGTGCCGTTCATGTTTTTGGGATAGCCTACAACCAATGTATCTACCTCATGCTCGGCTATCAGCTCAGCAATGCGGGCATAGTCGCGTTCCTCCGTAGTACGATGAATAGTTTCCACGCCGTTGGCAATCATGCCCAGCAAATCGCTCACAGCGATACCGATAGTTCTTGTTCCTACATCAAGGGACATTTTACGCATTAAGTTACGTTCTCCTTTTACTTGTTAATCTGCTGCAGATAATTTTTTACCAGCTCTTCAATCAGCTCATAGCGCTCGTGGCGGCGCAGCTTGGTGCGCGCATCCTCAAAGCTGGTGATATAGGTAGGGTCACCGCTCAGCAGGTAGCCTGCTAATTGGTCCACAGGGTTATAGCCCTTCTTTTCCAGGGCAGCATATACTTCTTTTATAGTTTCGGCAACGTTCAGCTTTTCCGGCTCACGTTTGAACATCATAGTTTCTTGAGATACTTCAGACATACGAAACACTCCTTTCGTTTTTCGTAAATATATTGTAGCACATTTTGAGCGAAAAAGCTGTGTTTTTCTGGTTAACTTGCAAAAAAGAGTGCTTACATTAAGCTTTACTTCAGGTAATGCTGCAGCAAAGCGTCCTGACAAAAGCCCCGGCACAGACGCATCGTTTACGATGCGGCAAATGCCGGGGTTTTGCTTTAGCTGCGCTTCTATCAGGATTGTACAATCCATAAAAGTGCTTTAACCGTCAATATTTAATTTTGCTTATAGGCTCATACCGCCAGCTACATAATGGAATTCAGCCTTGCGCTCACGCAGGTTGCGTTCCTTATCCCAGGGAGCAGTGCCGAACCAGTAATCGTCTGCCAGATTAAAGCTTGCTAAAACTGTCAGGGTACCCGGGTCGATTTCCACTTTGTAGTTTTTGAGCAGGCCGTCGCCGCCTGTCAGATGTACGCTGCCATTAATCAGGACGCCGATTTTGTCTTCATAAACACCGACGATTAACGGATTTACCGAGCTGTCCAGATCATAACCGCCTACGCCAATACCAGCCAAGGTGTCGCCATTGGTCAAGCCGTTGGCTTTGCCGGTGTATTTTGCCGGTACGCCTTGGGTAATGGTTTTGTCATCTACTACAAAGGTCAGCTTAGCCTTTGTTACTTCGGACTTGCCTGCGTTAATCTGCACATTGTAGTTTGTATTCAGGTTATCTACACCGCTGGCAGTACCATTCCATTCGTAGCTGCCTACGTTGTTGGTTTTCTTAACGTCGCTTACGCTGCCTTCGGCAATTGCGCCATCTTTGTCAGCATTGATTACCAGACCGTTATCGCCATTGACTAAGCCTGCATTTGCACCAAAGGTATATGCGTTGCTGTAGTCCTTAGCATCAAGGTTACCGTAAACGCGGGTGATGTCGTTCAGATTTACTACGAGGTTAGCCTTCGTTACGTCGGACTTGCCTGCGTTAATCTGCACATTGTAGTTAGTGTTCAGGTTCTCTACGCCGCTGGCAGTACCATTCCACTCGTAGCTGCCTACGTTGTTGGTCTTCTCTACGTTAGTCAGAGTACCGCCTGTAATCGCGCCATCTTTGTCAGCGTTGATTACCAGACCGTTATCGCCATTGACTAAGCCTGCATTGTTACCAAAGGTAAATGCGTTGCTGTAGTCCTTAGCATCAAGGTTACCATAAACGCGAGTGATGTCGTTCAGATTTACTACGAGGTTGGCCTTCGTTACGTCAGACTTGCCATTGCCTTTCACTACCAAATTATAGTTCTTACCCAAGCCTGCATTATCTGTTGTTGCTGTACCGCTCCAAGTATAATCGCCGGCATTATTAGTAACCTTGCCTTCAGGATTGCCGGTCAAGGCGCCATCGCCAGTAACTGTTACCTTAACATCGCCGGCTTTATAGCTGTCGCCGTTTACCAGACCGGTGATGTTGCCTGCGCTGTAACCGCCGCTAGTAATCGTTGCATTACCATAGGTACGTACTACGTCGTTCAAGCTTACCTGCAAGGTTGCCTGTTTAACGGTAATGCTGCCTGTAGCGTTATTTACCAGCTCGTAGTTGCCAAGCTCATTGCCTACCAGCTCCGCTCCTGTTACAGCCACGTCCGCCTTATAGGTTCCGGCATCCGCAGTGTCGCGGTCGCCCTTGTTGTCTGCATACTTTCCGTCAGCTTTGTAGCTTACGCTTGCACCGTCTTTCAGGCTTACTTTATCGCCGTAGACGATGCTGTTATCCTGCAGGCTTACATTGCCATCTACTTTCAGGCCATCCTTGCTGCCGTAGGTCGTGCTGGCGTTGATGTTGTTCAGGTAAATCTTCTTCGCATTTACCTTCGAATTGCCTGCGGTTACTTGGATATCGTAGTTCTTGGCGAAGTTTGCTACATTCTCTGCAACGATACCGTTTTCCCCTACGGTCCAGGTGTACTCGCCTTTGTTGTTGGTCTTGCTATTGTTGTCTACAAGACCGCCATCGGTAATTGCACCTTCTTTGATGCTTAAAGTTCCTTCATCACCATTGACAAGTGCGTCATGATTCTTGATGCCATAGCCTGTGCCGTCGGTAAAGCTGGTATTACCGTAAGTGCGTACAACATCGTTCAAGCTTACCTGCAAGGTTGCCTGTTTAACCACAGAAGTACCACCATCAACAACCAGTTTGTAGTTTTGCTTAAGCTTATCATTCGCTGCAACTACATTAGCATTCCACTTATAAGTATCACCAGCATCATTGGTTACCTTGCCAGTGCTTGTGCCAGTCAACGCGCCATCGCCGGTAACAGTGCCCATATTTACATGACCGGCACCATAATTATCGCCGTTGACATTACCAGTCAATCCGTTAACGCCGTATGCTGTACCATTAATCAGCGTTGTATTACCATAGGTGCGCTCAACACCGTTCAGCTTAACGTGCATAGTTGCCTGGTCAACTGTAATACTGCCTGTAGCTTTATTTACAAGCTCATAGTTGCCCAACTTATTTGCATCGCCGGTAAGCTTTGCATTATCAATCTTCAAGCTGTTATCATATTTGCCTGCGTCCGCAGTATTGCGCCCGCCCTTATTAGTCGCATAGCTGCTGCCATCCTTCACATTAACGACGGCACCATCAGCCAGCTTGACATCATCACCATAAACAATAGCATTTGCCAAATCCTTAATGCTTACCACGCCATTGATATGGTTATTAATAGCATCACTGCTACCGTAGGTCAGATTAGCATTAATATCGTTCAGGTAAACCTTGCGCGCCAAAACATTAGATACGCCATGAACTGTCGTAGTTGTATTGCTTACACCATCATTTTGGAATTCATAATTACCTATAAGGCTGTCATCAAGCTTAACGCCTGCATACCAATTATACTTTCCCTTATTATCGGTACGCTTTTCATCCCCAACAGTAATAATGCCTGTATCCTGGCTATTTTGGATTTTATCCTGCGAATCAGTAATATTTACCTTACCGTCAAGCTCTGTCTTCATAGCGTCATTGAAGCTGTCAAACCCATCAATGCTCAGCGCATAGTCACGGTCTTTCAGCAAATCGCCATACGTTCTGTTAACAGTATTACCGGTAACATTCAGCACCTTTTTGGTAACAGTAATATCACCCACGGTAAAGTCATAGCCCAAATTGTTGGGACCTACGTCGCCGCCGCTGGCAATCTGCCCGGACCACAGCCAGCTGCTGTAATCACCGACGTTCTTCAGAGCTTCGCCCTGCAGCAGGCTGCTGTTGTTCTTATAAGCCTTAAAAGCATCGTTAGCCGGATCATTTGTAGTAAGCTTGCCATTTGCAATCCAGCCAGGGATATCAAGATGATTTGTCGCATCATAAACCCAACCTTTCTGCAGGTCGCCATCTACCGTAACCTTAGTCAGGAACACCTTCAGCAGCGGGTTAGTGCGTTTATCGTAAAGCTTCCAGGTTGTATCCTTCTTATCAAAAGCATAGCTGTCCAGCTTCTTGGCATCCTTGCCGTTTTCTGCCAGCGTACCGTCTTCCTTGATGATATAGCTGTTAGTGACAGTACCGTCATTAACGTTGGTGTTGCTATTTACTTCATAGCCATAAACATTGCTTACATCGCCTGCATTGCTGCCCACAATATTTGCCACATTGCTATTGCCTGCTACCGCAGTAGTGCTATAAGCGTTGCTCAGTTTGCCTTCAGCAGTATTGCTGCCAACGATACCGCCGACATTGCTAGCGCCGCTGATTGCACCGCCATCAGTATAGGTATAATTATAAAGCTTTCTGCCATCAGCATCAGTTGCGCCTGTTTCGGTCTTGGTTACTGTTACTACGCTGTTGAACACCTGGTCCAGCGTGCCGCTGTTAGTACCGGCGATACCGCCGACGTTCCTGCTTTGTCCTGCATCGACCACACCGGTGTTATAGCCTGCCGTCAGCGTGCCGCTGTTATTACCAAGCAGACCGCCGATGTTTTCTCCTGCAAACGCTGTAATAGTACCGTTTGTTGCATCGTAAGAGCCTGCCTGAATCATACCATTGTTATAAATCTGGTATTTGTAATAATTGTTGTTGGCATCGCGACCACCGGTGATAATACCATGATTGATGCCAATAATGCCACCGACATTTGCTACACCGCTGACATTACCATTTACTCTGTTCATCAGGGAGGAATTGCTGATATTCGCGCCAGTGCCATCTGCCTTATAGCCATTTACACCGATAATACCGCCGGTGCCGTTTTCTTCCGTACTTCCTTCAATAGAAGCATTGCCATGCACTTCGCCCTCATTTTTCATGATGACGTGAGTAATATCCGCACTGTTTTCACCGATGATGCCGCCAGCACCACCAGCCAAAGCAATAACGGTACCGGAGTTGACAATACCTACGCTTTCATCGGCAGTACCGGTAATGGCCACTTCATTTTTGCCGATAACACCACCGACATAGTTCTTGCCGATAACAAAGCCTTCATTGCTGTTGCCCATGCCCAGAAGCTGGCCTACCTTGCTGCCTTCGCTTGTGTTTCTGCCGACAATACCGCCGACATAGGAAGCCTGCGCAGCATCCACTCTGGCTCTGTTGGTCGCATTGGTGATGATGCCCACGTTTTCACCAGTAACGCCGCCGAAGAACTGGGCGTTAGGTGTAATTACCGTGTTGCCTTTTAAGGCAGTTCTGGTCGCTTCATCAATCACATACAAGTTGATATTGGAATTGACATTATCAATTTTGCCGCTGTTTTTGCCGGCAATGCCGCCGACGTTTTCCCAGCCGTAGATTTTACCGCTGTTCACCAGGTTCAGCTGGTTATCTGCGGAAATTTCGCCCTCGTTGACACCGGCAATACCGCCTACATAAGTAATACCGGTAATTGTAGCCTGCGGAGAATTTTCCAGGTTTTTGAGGTAGGAGTCTGCTGTATTATAGCCTACCATGCCGCCGACATTGGTGCAGCCGGTGATTGCGCCGGTATTGCGTCCCTGGTTTATAGTAGCATGGTCCTGCATACCTACCAGACCACCGACATTTTGGCTGCCTGCGTCACCAATAATCTCTACAGCGTTGGCAACATCGTTCAGCTCCGCCATCTTGGAATTTGACGCCTGCGTTACATTTTTGCCCGCAACACCGCCGATATTTTCTGAACCATGGATAATACTTTCATTATAAGCATTACTGATTCTGCCTTCATTTGTACCAACAATACCACCGGATGTTTTTGTGTTGCCGGTTTTACCGGTAATACCATGAGCAGAAACATTGTTAATATTGTATTTATTCAATAACATCTCATTCTTGCCCACGATACCGCCCAGATTAGATGCATATTTATTTTCATCTAGGACACCAGTAGTCACAGCACTGTTGCTTTGGACGTTGTCGATTGTGCCACCTTTATCTGCATTTGTACCATTAACGCCCGCAATACCGCCTGCTACAGTACCTGCACCGGCGATAACGGTGCTCTGGTCATTGCTGTTGCTGATGCCGCCGTAGTTTTTGCCTACAAGGCCACCGATATAACCGCCGCTGCCTTTTACGGTATTGCCATAGCCGGAAATGCCGCTGATGCTGCCGCCGTTATTTTCTGCTGCTACAGCGCCAACACTGTCACTAGCTTCTTTGCCGGTGAATACGGAAGAAGCAATGTTGATGTTTTTAACTACCGCGCCACTGCCCAGCTGGCCAAAAATACCGCCTTTAGCCTGCAAGCCGACAATTGTGTGACCATCACCATCAAACGTGCCTGTAAAAGCTGTAGTGCCACCGCCGATAGTGTTATAGGTGCTCTTGCCATCTGCATCCACCAGACCGCTGGCATCGATATCATTTTTCAGGACAAAATTATAGCTTAAAGCATTTCTATCCTTTAGGTTTTCAGCCACACGCTGCAGGGAATTCAGCTCCTCGGCATTGCTTATCCAGGCATAAATAACATTGCGGATATTGTCTCCTTTATAAGTATTACCGGCTGATTCCACATACAGGCTTTTCAGCTTATCTATCAACGTGGTAGTAGTACCATCTTCGTTTTTCAGGTCATACTTTGCATAGTTCAGATTTCCTGTAACGCCGCCGAACTCATAATCATCATCCCAAATATCGAAGGTGATTTTCATTGGTCTCCTGCCATCTGTCAGCTCACTGTTGTTGCCATAAATGCCAGTTTCTGCTGTACTATGTGCGCCAATAAAATCATGTAAAGCCTTCACCTTGTCATTTTCCTGCAGCTCGCTGCCAATATTGGAAAGGTCCAAAGTAATATTGCTGCCGGAGCCATTACCGCTCAGATTAATGCTGCCTGCGATTTTAAGGTCACTGTCAACCAAAATATCGCCGCTGCTGCTGACAGTCAGGTTGCCCTTGGTCTCAATCTTACCCTTTTTATAGTTACCATACAGCAGGTTGGCACTGCCGCTCATGTGCGTGCCATCAGCCAGGGTATTTTCCATGGTGCTGATGGTGATGTTACCGGTTTTGGCAGTTGCAGTCTGCAACTGATAAGCATGCGTCATGCCCTGAGAGGTCATTGCCTTAGTTTTGTCTGACACATTATCCTTATCTAGTGCCAGGGAATCACCATAGCCATAGTTAATACCGGGAACAATAACCTCGGTTTTTTCTCCCTCTTTGCCCTTGGTAATCAGCTTGCCATAGACAGTTAAATCAGCGGCGTTGATGTTAATGCCATGCTGAAGCGATTTATCCGGATTAAAATGGGAAAGCGCATTATGGTTGCCGGTAGATATAACGCTGCCGCTCAGCTCCAAGGAGCTGTTGGTATTTAACACAACATCACTGCCGTAAAGCATGCTGTCCATACCAAAGCGCAAGCCACCCTGCAGGTCATCCTTGGCGTTGAGCTTCAGCAAGCCATCGCTGTAAATGGTGCCGCTAAAAATATGCGTGCTGTTGGTAATTTCTACATTGTTCAGCGTCAGACCAGGTGTATAACGAAGGATACTATCAGCATTAGGCAAGCCAAAAACTGCCAGAGAGCCATTGTTCTTTAGGTCCATATCGCTCCAGTTGAAGCTTAAATCCTTTTTGGTGTTGATAATCGTCAGCAGCGGATCATAGGCCGTGCCATACTGCACATTCGCACCTTCATTATCCTTAATGAACTCCTGCCAGTTGCTGCCATCGCTGAAGTATTTATGCGAGCCTGACAGGAAGGCGTTCAGTATCGGCAGGCTGGCATCATTGCTCATACGCCAGTTATCATCATTTGCTCCTTCTATTTTGCCATCCGTCTGTGTGGAAAATCTAAAGTTACCCCACTTGCTCTTATCTGTTAACTTATCATAGTCAATGATCGTAGCTTTTTTTAGCAGGTGTAGACCGGAAGGAGCTGATGTTAAATCAATATAACCATTATTCTCTTGCGGACGGATGTAATAAACATTTTCAAAATCAACAAAAGAACTACTCGTGCCACGATCAAACGCACCTAATATATCACCCACAAAGTCACCTGTGGCATCGACATAAATATTGCCCATGGTGTAGGCGTTACTTATCTTCAACCTGTTGTTAGTTCCACTCCAATTAAAAGTACCACCCAAAATACCGCCAACTTCGTTGTACTTCACATCACCCTTAAAGGAACGTAAAGAGCCAAGGTTATAAGCATTGCTAATACTTAAAGCAGCATTAGTACCGCTGCTCAGATTGCCGCCGCTCAAGTCTACGGAGCCAACAATACCACCTACCTGGCTAGGCGCAGTATTCTGGTTAAATACCGTAATATTACCGGTATTGAAAACATTTTTCAGATAACCACTGTACCAATAACCGGCAATACCGCCGACAACGTTTAAGCCATTGTAAATATCGCCATTGTTATAGCTTTTTTCAACAATGCCGCTCAAGCGTCCGACAATACCGCCCACATGGCGACCATACGTGGTGTAGCTGCTGTCGCCAATCGTACCTTTGTTATAGGTATCGTAAATGATAACGCGACCGCTGGCCTTTTCGGTACTGTCACCCAGGATACCGCCCATATTAATCGGCGTCGTACCACTTTTATCGGCACGTGTTGTATGAATATCGCCTACATTATAGGAGGCAGCAATACTGCCATTGTAAGCAAAGCCGCCAATGCCGCCGATATTGGTATAACCCGTGACATTACCTGTATTATAGCTGCTGGAAACTACTGCATGGGCATGGCTACTATTACCGGCAGCACTGGTATCACTCTTGATGATATCAAGTCGTTCTTTATCAGTCAGAACTTTACCATTGCTATCCGTTGCCTTCGGCATGTCAATTTTACCGACGATGCCGCCAACATTGGCAGCCTGTGCCGTCAGCTTCGACTTATCCGCCTCAGTATGCACATCACCGCGGTTGCCACCGGCTTCAATACGCACCGGCGCACCGTATAGATAGCCTGCTATGCCGCCAATATTACCAGTAATATATTTTTCTTTATCTTGGTAGGGGTTGTAATCACTGCGGGTGATTTCATAAGTAAAGTTGCCATCGCTTTTGATGCCGCCGGTAGCCATAATATCGCCGCCGTTGTTAATAGCGTTCAGAATGCGGTAATCCTTTTTATTTTCATTTTTTACATCTGTTGCACCAAAATAACCGGCAATACCGCCTACGTTCATAGCACCGCGGATATTGCTTTCTACGTTATTGGCATTGGTGATATTGCTGTCCTCAGCACGGCCGACAATACCGCCTACGTTGCCTGCTGCATAATGGTCGAAGCCGGTAGGATCATTTTTGCCGGTTGTTTTCTTTACCAACGCGGAGCTTACATCCGCTTTGTTGGTTACATCCTTCAGCTCGCTGCCAGCACTGCTGCCCACAATGCCGCCGACATTAGCTGCACGTACCTCAGCCTTATGAGTGCCGGGAAGGGCTCCATTATTATTCTGCCAACTATTGCCAGTATAATCAGTATGATAAATATAATAGTCAGTAGTATAGCCGTTAGCTTTGACAACGCCTTCGTTGGAAGCATTAGCAACGGTAGTATTATTGGAAATACTGCCGACGATACCGCCAACATTATAGCCACCCTCAACAGTATTATAGTTAATCAGCGTATTCTTCGTGCCACCAACTGTCGCATTTTCTGCTTTACCAATCATGCCGCCGATATTATACGAATAGTCGGAGCCATTATCTATACCAGTAATTTTACCAAGGTTATAGGAACCCTTGTACTGGACACGGTTTTCCTCATCATTGGACAGCTTGCCGCCGTTCATATAGCCAACCAGGCCGCCAACGTTGCTAACACCGCTGACATTACCAGTATTAGTCAGGTTCGACAGCTCGCTGCTGCGGCTGTCCGGTTGAACAGAACCAGCAGCATCAGCAAAATTATAGGTAAGCTTACGATTACCCTCAGCATAACCGATGATACCACCGACATTGTTTTTACCGCTGACCTTCAGCGTACTGTTGACGCCCTTGACCGTGGTGTTCACCGCATGACCGATAAAGGCACCGGTATCAGTATTGCCGCCCTGTATAGATACGCCGTCATTACCGGCAATCAGCGTTACATTGCCCATAATTGCGCCGTCAGTAAAGCCACTTTGCCCTTGCTGTTATCACTGTTATTAATACTCAGGCCAAAGATAGAATTGTCAAGACCATCAAACTTGCCCTTGAAGGCATTTTCCTTCGTATTGCCAATAGGAGTCTGGTCACTGCCCGTCAGGTCAATAGAATAGCGCAGGGCATAATGGTCCCCCATGGCCCAACCTTGCTTTTTGCCGATGTTTTCTAATTCCTTGCCGTCCTTAATCCAACGGTAGGTAAAAAATTCCGTAACGGACTGGTTCGGTGCATCAGGATTGCCGGCTTGAACCGTGCCTTGCCATCTATCTCCGGTAGCATTATCAGCAAACTCAATATATTTGCCCCATTCTTTGGCGTTTTCCGGCGTACTGCTGCCAAGTACAACATCATACTTGCGGTTATCACCAAAACTCTTGTCATCATAAGGCTTGCTAACAATAGTCAATGCATCAGTATTGGTGGTATCAAGGCCGCTGAGGCGGTCCATATCAATAACTACACGCTCGCCCTCAAAGACCAGCTTATTGGCGTTAATATAGCCCAAGCTCATCAGCTCGGCGTTGGTCATCTCCTTGTTCTTCAGCGCGTTGGCGATATCAGTATTTTCGGTCCATCCAATGAAATTATCTATTTTTTTGTTGGCAATATGCAGGCTGCCAACATTAATTTCCGCACTGTTGCCAATCTGCACACCATTGGGGTTAACAAGATAGATATTGCCGCCCTGCTTATCACCGACATAGGAATTCAGCTTGCCGTAAATCTGCGAGCTTTCGCTGCCGGTAACATAGTTCAGCATATTAAAATTATCATGGTCACCACGAATAGTTACGGTAGCATTAGCACCGATAGAAAAGCTGTCCCAGGTGACAATGGCATTTTGCGTCGTTTGGTGCAAATTCATCTGGTTGCCCTGTGCTTTAAAACCACCTTCAATAGTACCGGCAATTAATTTTCCATTACCGGGAAGCATGTTGTTGGCAACAACGCTGTTGCCTGCGGCGCTGGCAACCCATGGCACTGAAAGCACAGAAAGCATTACAAGGCTGGCCAGACGCGTATTTAAACGTTTATTTAAACTATCCTTTTGTTTCATTTTTTTCTCCCTTCATTTAAGCTGCATATTCAATTATCAATTTATTTTATAAGCCTGCTTTTCTGTGCCTTCTACTTTAAGGCGCAGAAAAGCACCAGGCAAAATCACTTAAAACATTTTGTAAAGCTGGAACCACATATGGCCGCTATGGTCACGCGGTTCAACCCTATCTCTTTGCGCATTGATTTTGCGGGCATAATCCAATTGAGCATGCCAGGAATTATCCAAATTATAGCGCAGGCCCACGCCCCAACCGGAAAGATGCTCGATAAGAGCAGCATTATGCGATTTTACTGCGCCTGTATCAATAAAGGCTGCAGCCTCCAATCCCTTGATGCCCGTCTGACGGCGAACCTCGGCAGTAGCAGTAAAGCCAATATCGCCGCTGCCCTCGCTGGCACCGTAGGCACGCACGCCGTTCATACCGCCCAGGTAGAACATTTCGCTGCCGTCCAGGTTGCGGTTGGCAATTTGGCCGCTGAGCTGTACGCGGTAGTTTGTTTTACCATCATAAATAACGTGCAACAAGTCACTTGTCAGCTTATGGTAGTCGCCATCGAGGGATTTGCCACCGCCACTCAAATTACCATACCAGTAAATCAGGCTATACTGGCTGAAGCGGTTCGGCAGATACTTGCTGCCGCTGATGCCTGCATGGTAAACATTGGCCATTTTCTCCGTGGTCAGCTCTATTCCTGCCAATCCTGCAGCCTTCAACTGCAGTCTATCCTTAATTTTGCGGTGGTCATAGCCATAAATCGCCGTTACACGGTTCATGCGGTCACGGTATACAGGCGTCAGACCGTAGAAGCTGAAGCCACGCGACTGACCGAGAGAATTATAGAAGCTGTTGGTATTGAGATCGTAGCTGCTTTGGCTCCAGCCAATGCCCCAGCGGGTGCCATCGCGTCCGACAGGCGCTTCATAGCGTGCACCATAGTTTTTTGTATCATGGTTGGTGAGCATGCCGTTCAAAATGATTTTGTCACCCTGATGACCGGGGTTATTGATTTCGGTATTAAAGCCGTAGCGATAACGGCCGCTGTAGTAGCCGCCGGCATTATCCGTAAATACGTAGTTGTTCCAGACGGGACGACGCAGCACCTGCACCTTTACCTTCGTGGTGCCAGGCTTGCTGCCCGGAGCTAAAATCGCTCTGGCAACAACACCCGGCAAATCGTTGATGTTGTTCATCGTCATTTCCAGCGGCTTATCCATGATATAAGCACCGCTTTGCAGATTCTTATGAATATAACCAGCCAGCACTCTGTCAGCTACGTCCGATTCATTGCTGATAATCTCAATATCATCGTATTTGGCAACGTAAACTGCAATTTCCAGCTCGCCCTGCTTTACCTCCTGCGGCGGCACAATAGCCTGCGCCACAGTATAGCCGCAGGTGCGCGCATATTCATTAATTCTGCTGATGAGCTGCTGCAGCTCTGCCATCTGCAGGCTGCGCCCTTCATACTCTTTGCAGATAGCTGCCAGCTTGCCATTCTTATCAGGCAGCGTAAAGCCTGTCAGTTTAACCTTGGCAACAAAAAACGCCGGATTAGCCTCCGTGCCTGTATTACCAGGCTTATAAAGCTCGCCGGCTCCCTGCATGCCTTCCACCTGTTGCTCCTGTTGACCTGTTCTGTTGTAAGGATGTGTCGTTACAGCCTCCTTATCAAAGGTCGGTATGGGGTTTGCAGCGAATGCTGTTGTGCTCATCAGTGAGCACATAACAGCTGCTGCCATCAGCTTTTTGTTCATTATATTCAGCTCCATTCTCTTAATTTTCTCCAAAAAGCACACCACTTGAATTAATAATATATAAATTCTCAATTGTTCACGTACAGCATTTATCTATGGTATGAAATATTCTTAATAAAGGAAGTAGCAGTACCTGCAGACAGTAAACTGAAACAGCAGGTAATTTTTCGCACAACACTACCGATTAAAATCAGTCAATATAAACACTATCGACTGAAATATTTAATATTATCGCAACTGCTATACACTTACATCACAGAAAGTGTGAACAACGAGTATCTTTTTTCTCACTCGATTATTTTACTATTTATTAATATTATCGTCAACTGCCTTTTTTTAAGCTTCAGAAAATATTTTTCTTGATGTTTTTGCAAATATTTTAACTTCAACAAAAATCTGCATCAATTTATATTATAATTCATAAATAATCGCTTCATAAGACTTTTTATTCCCAGATAAGTTTTATCCATAAATATTTTTTCTAAAATATATGCGATTAGGAATACACTTACTTTTATAAATTACCTATCTTATTAATAGCAATTATAGCACTACGTCCCCCCCAGTCAAACTCTTATCCATGAACGCGCTACATTCGGCGTAAAAATTTTCATTATCTCTTAAATACGTTACATTTAGTTGAAGATATTTTAACAGTTAAGGTTCAGATGGGTATAAGTAAAAGAATAGCTCTTTGGCAAAAATTACATAGCACCCTCCCCATCCGCAGAGAACGCTTCGCTTCATAGCAAACAACGCACAATAGCAGCAGGCAATAAGCACCGCAACAAAAAACAATCCGTCTGGCGAGCAGCGTTTCTAAAACATACTCTCTATACCATTATATCTAAAAATGTTATAATAAAGGAAAGTGATAATGAGAGGAGGTTGTACTCCATGCAAAATAAATTACCTTTGCCTATCGGCGCATCAGACTACAAAAAAGTCAGCCAGGATTACTACTATGTTGACAAAACACTACTTATAAAGGATATTCTTGACGAGCAAGCGAAAGTTACACTTTTCACCCGTCCGCGCCGCTTCGGTAAAACGCTAAACATGGATATGCTGCGTACCTTTTTTGAAAAAGCAAAAGATGATACAAGCAAGTATTTTATTAACAAAAACATTTGGCAGACAGGCGAAAAATATATGCAGCACCAAGGACAGTATCCTGTTATTTTCTTAAGCTTTAAGGATGCCAATAAAAATAAATGGCCAGACTTATATGCGCGGCTGAAAGAAACGATAAAGGACGAATTTATGCGTCATTCGGAACTAAAATACAGCAAAAATTTATCTAACCCTGATTTCTACGAAAAAATTACCAGCGGTCTGGGTACAGAAACAGATTATGCCACCAGTCTGCTCCGCCTTTCGCAAATGCTGCATGAGCATTATGCCAAAGCACCTATAATCATTATTGATGAGTATGACACGCCTATCCAGGCAGGTTATATTCACGGTTTTTATGATGCAACAATACAATTCACACGCGACCTGCTCTCCTCTGTTCTGAAAGACAATCAGCACATTTCCTTCGGCTTCTTGACAGGTATTCTACGCGTTGCTAAGGAAAGTATTTTTAGCGGTCTTAACAATGTAAATGTTAACTCGCTCTTAGATAAGCGCTATAGTGATTTTTTTGGCTTCACCGATAC
>OLXI01000526.1_pt1 | contig 23427 bp, 18 predicted proteins | sample 1674181 | NCBI WGS metagenome assembly OLXI01 (sample SAMEA103958148, study PRJEB25191) | human gut metagenome | reverse complement strand
TGGCGGCGGGGGTGTTGTCGCCGGTGTTGCCCCGGCGCAGCGGGTCGGCCACGATGCTCTTGCGCAGGTAGCCATCGGTGTAGCCCCGGCGCACGCCCTCGTGGATGGCGGCTTCAAAGCTGCCGTCAATGTGCACATCGGTGCCCAGCTCCACGAACACACAGGCCATGCCGGTATCCTGACAGATGGGCAGGTCTTTCTCCTTTGCGGCACCAAGGTTCGACCACAGCAGGTCTAATGTGTTCTTTGCCAGCGGCCACGGCTCTTCTTCCCGCGCCTTTTCCAGCGCGGCCTGCACGTCCTGCGGCAGCTGGGTGTTGGCTTTAATGCAGAGCCGCGCCACCGTATCCGTAATGCTCTGTGCGGAGATCGTTCTCATGCCTGTATCCTCCGCTTACAGTCGTGCCACGCCGGTCTCGCGGGCAGCCTTTGCCACGGCATTTGCCACAGCCTCGGCCACGCGGGGGTCGAACGCACCGGGGATGATGTTCTCCTCGCTGCGGTCGGCATCGGTGATGAGGTCTGCAATGGCGTAGGCAGCAGCCAGCTTCATCTCATTGTTGATATCCCGGGCGCGGACGCTGAGCGCGCCCTTGAACAGGCCGGGGAAGCACAGCACGTTGTTGACCTGATTGGGGAAGTCGCTGCGGCCGGTAGCCATCACCCGCACGCCGCCGGCCTTGGCTTCGTCCGGCATGATCTCCGGGGTGGGGTTTGCCATGGCAAAGACGATGGCGTCCTTGTTCATGGTCTTGCACAGCTCGGTGGTCAGGATGCCGGGGCGGGACACACCGATGAACACATCTGCGCCTTCCAGCGCTTCCTTCAGGCCACCCTTGATCTGGCGGGGGTTGGTCACCTCGCCCAGCCAGTTCTTGTGGGCCTCGGCGCTGTTGCAGCCCTTGTACAGGGTGCCGAACTGATCCACCGCAATAATGTCCTTAGCACCGGCGGTCATGAGCATCTTGATGATGGCGGTACCGGCAGCGCCGGGGCCGTTCAGGACGATGTGCACGTCCTCCATCTTCTTATTCACCACCCGCAGGGCGTTGATGAGGGCAGCAGTGACCACGATAGCGGTGCCATGCTGGTCATCGTGGAACACAGGGATGTCCAGCTCCCGCTCCAAGGTCTCCTCGATCTCGAAGCACTCGGGGCTCTTGATGTCCTCCAGATTGATGCCGCCAAAGGTGGGCGCGATGGCCTTGCAGGCAGCAATGACGCTGGCGGCATCGTGGGCGTCGATGCAGATAGGGAAGGCGTCCACGCCGCCAAACTCCTTGAACAGCACGGCCTTGCCCTCCATGACCGGCAGACCGGCTTCGGGGCCGATGTCGCCGAGGCCCAGCACGGCAGTGCCGTTGGAGACAACGGCCACCATGTTGCCCTTGAAGGTGTACTTATACACATCCTCCGGGTTTTCCTTGATTTTGCGGCAGGGCTCTGCCACACCGGGGGTGTAGGCGGTGGACAGGTCGTCACGGGTGGCGACTTCCACCTTGCTCACGATGCCCACCTTTCCCTTGTGGGTCTCGTGCATTTCCAGAGCTGCTTTATTGTAATCCATGGTTTTATCCTCCAATTTCAGCAAAAGGCTTTCCCCCGCAGGGAAAGGCTCATACAGTTTTATTGTAACAGAACCGTCCGGGTATTTCCACCGGTTTTGCGGCATTTCCCGCCTCAAAGCGGGCAAAAGTGATACCTGTGCCGGGCGGCATTTGTGGAATTTTCGCAAAAATCTTTTCTTTTCGCATTTTTCCGTTATAATAATAAGGTATGACATTTGCATTCTCCGTGAAAACGGTCTGCTATTTTTAGGAGGTATCTCTTTTGAAACGCATTACCAAGATCCTGTTGTGTGTGCTGTGCGCGGTGGCTGCTGTGCTGTGCGTAGCTGCAGCCTGCTTTATGCTGCTCAAAAAGCAGAGCGGCACCACGGCATCCTCTGCCGCATCCGGCGCAAGCGTGTCCATCTACGGCAAGGTGTCAGATTTCGACTACGCCAGCTTCGATTATTCTGAGGGGCTGGACGATAACGGCCACTGGACCGGCATCCGCGCACTGGACTATGTGACCCTGCCGGATGACGTGTCCGCGCTGCCGCTTTCCAAGGCTGATATCGAGCCCACCGAGGCCGAGATCCAGACCCAGATCGACACTTTGCTGAACCAGTACGCCACCACCCAGAACATCACCGACCGGGCAGCCCAGAGCGGCGACACCGTGAACATCGACTATTCCGGCGCGGTGGATGGCGTAGCCTTTACCGGCGGCACCGCCACCGGCTACGACCTGACGCTGGGCAGCCACTCCTTCATTGACGGCTTCGAGGATCAGATCATCGGCCACAACATCGGTGACACCTTTGATGTGACCGTCACCTTCCCGGAGGGCTACGGCGACTCCACCGATGCCGAGGGCAACACCATCACCCTCAGCGGCAAGGAAGCCGTGTTCAGTGTGACCCTGAACGCCATCACCCAGAGCGTTGTGCCCACCCTGACCGACGAGTGGGTGGAGACCAATTTTGCCGCCAGCGACGACCTGCACACCGCAGACGCCCTGCGCCAGTACTTTGACAGCGCCCTGTACGCCAACAATCTGGACAACGCCGCGATGGACTATCTGCTCACGAACTCCACCTTTAAAGAAGTCCCCACCCAGATCACCAGCTACTACATCCGGATGTTCCTGAACTACCACTCTCAGCTGGCTACTCAGTACGGCATGGAGCTGGACGCCTACGCACAGGCCAAGGGCTACGCCGATGCCGACGCGATGCTGGCGGATTCCGACGCTTACTTTGAGCATCTGGCCAAGCAGGATCTGGTCTTTCAGGCCATTGCGGAGCAGCTGGACATCACTCCCACACAGGAGCAGATCGACAGCGCCAACAGCTCCTACGCCGACACCTACGGCGCACAGCGCAGTATGCTGAACGCTTTGCAGTTGGCGGTGCTGGACAAGGTGGAGGAAAGCGCCGTGCTTTCCTGACAGTGCGTCTGCCGGAGCGTGAACGTTTTTAATGCGCTCCGCTAACGGGTTGCGGCTCCCAGCATCCGCTTCGTGCCTTGAGCGGCACTCGCGTCTTGCTGGCCGCTGCCCCAACAACTCCTCCCTGTTTCCGCCACTGGCGGCGGTCGTCGTCGTTGCAGCGGAAGAATTATTTTAATTTTCGGGATAGCGGAGCGTCTGCGGACGCTCCGCTATCCCATTTTCACGGGTGGGGTCGTAATGGCAAACGGCATTTACAGCGCCTGCTTCCTGCGGAAGCGGCGGCGCTGCGGGGAATCCCCTCCTACACAACGCAACAAGGCCGCCCGGCATTCGCCGGACGGCCTTGCTGCGCTTATTGGAAAGGATCGATCGGGAGATGGCAATTGTTATTTCGCCAGACCCAGCTTTTTCAGCCGGTTCCATGCGCGGATGACCTGTACCTTGGTCACACGCTTGCCGGGCGTAAAGGCGCCCTCGCCCATGTCGGGCAGCAGCCCGGCCTCCACAGCCCAGCGGGCTGCCTTGGCGGTGTCGGGCGGGGCGCTCTGGGCAAGGGCGGGCAGCGGCATTGCGGTCAGTGCCATGCTCAGCGCCAGAACCATGCTGATGAGCCGTTTTTGCATAAGATTCTCTCCTTCTCAAGCGCCCTCCAAGCCGGGCGCTTTTGTTGTACCCAGTGTACCACGTTTTGCCCGCTTTGGACGGTTTTGGGCACGAATCGACCCGCAAATGCGCTGAAACGACCCGGTGCACCACACGCACCCGCAAAAAACAGAAAACCGCCCGGTTTGCGGTTACCGGACGGTTTTCTGCTCTATAGGAATTACGGGAATGGCATATTGAACAGAGCACTGCTCTGTGCCTGTAGTATACCACGAACGGCGGCAAAAGTAGAGCAATTCTGCGTGAATGGCCCCTGAAATGCATCGAATCGCCCTGAAAAACCCCAAAAAAGCCCTTGCGCACCCTTTTGGGACGCAAAAAAAGGGTTGCAAACGAATGTGCGCCTGAGAGGCTTTCCACCGCAATCTCTCCCGTAAAAAAGCAGTTCCGAAACGCCCGCAGGCGTTTCGGAACTGCGAATAAAAAATACTCTTTCCGCTCTTTATGCCCAAAGTGCAACGACGACGACCGCCGCCAGCGGCGGAAACAGGGAGGAGTTGTTGGGGCAGCGGCCAGCAAGACGCGAGTGCCGCCCAAGGCGCGAAGCGGATGCTGGGTGCCGCAACCCGATAAGCGGCGCGCATTCCAAATCGTCAAAGATAAAAGGGGCTGGTGCACGGTTGTGCATCTGCCCCTTTTATAATTATACTGCTCCGTAGATGCCGTGCACCGACACTTCCCCGGTGAAAACGTGCTGTTCCCCGGCATCGGTGCGCACCACTAAACGCCCCTCGGCGTCCACATCCACGGCTTCGCCTGCGCCCTGACTGCCGTCCGGCAGGTCAAAGGTGACCCGGCGGCCCAGATTGATGCAGGCGGCCTTGTACTCCTCCCGGAAGGGCGCAAAGCCGTCCCGGGCAAAGGTGTACAGATTGCGGTCAAAGCCGAAATCTGTCAGCCCCTCGGCCAGCCATGCGGGGTCGGTGGCAAGATCCACCGCAGCGCCCTGCAGTGCCAGCGAGGTGCCGTGGGGCAGGTCGGCGGCGTCAAAATAGCTCTGGGGCTGGGCAAGGTTGATGCCGATGCCGCACAAAATGCCGCGCCCCTGCTGCTGGTAGCCGTAGCTCACGCTCTCGCACAGGATGCCCACGATCTTTTTTCCGTTCAGCAAAAGGTCGTTGGGCCACTTGATCTGGCAGTCCACGCCGTAGCGCAGCTGCAGCTGGCGGCGCACCGCAAGGCTTGCCAGCAGCGGCAGGGTGGCGGGCTGCGCCAGCGGCTCCTTGATGGCGACCGTGTAGTACAGCGCCTTGCCCTCGGCGTTTACCCAGCTGCGGCCAAGCCGCCCGCGCCCGGCGGTCTGGTTTTGGGTATACACCGCCGCCACCGGGCCGAACTCTTCAAAATGTTCCTTTACATAGGCGTTGGTGCTGCCGCATTCCGGCAGATAGCGCACCTCGTTGATGCTCATTGCTTGGGTACCTCTTTGTGCTCATAGGCGGTCACTGCGCCGTTTTCCAGCGTCAACAGACCGTAGGTGTCCGGGCCGGTGTAGCAGCGCCCGCAGGAGCCGGGGTTGAACAAAAACACCTTGCCCCGCTGCTCCGCGTGGGGAATATGGGAGTGGCCGAACAGCGCCACCTCTGCGCCCCGGGCGGCGGCAGCGTCTGCCAGCGTGTCCAGATCGTATTTTACACCGTACATATGGCCGTGCGTATAGAAAACCACCGTCTGATCGAAGCCTGCCAAGCCGTCCAGCGGCTCCAGCGCACCGTAATCGCAGTTGCCGGCCACGGAATACACCCGCAGATGGGGGAAAAAGGCCAGCGTCTGTTCCAGATCCCGCAGGCCGTCCCCCAAAAAGATCACGGCGTCCACGTTGTTCTGCTCTTTGTTCAAAATGCGCTCAATGGCGCCACGCGCGCCGTGGCTGTCGCTCAGGACCAGTAGTTTTGTCACGGAAAGATATCCTCCTCTATACTCATTCGGCAGTCTGCTGCAACAGCAGCAGCTGCTTGTACACTTCGCTCTTGGAATAGGCCGTGCCCTGCGCAGCAGCCTTGGCGGCGGCAGAAGCGCTGAAGCCCTCGCTGGTCAGCGCAAAGGCACGCTGCGCCGCCTGTTCCAGGGTCAGCTCCTCCTTGTCGGCGGCACCGGCGGGCGCACCCGCCATCACCAGTACATACTCGCCCCGGGGCTCGGCGGCGCGGTAGTGCTCCACGGCTTCGCCTAAGGTGGTTTTCCAGATCTCCTCGTGGAGCTTGGTCAGCTCCCGGCACAGGGTAATGCTGCGGTCTGCGCCAAAGGCGGCAGTCAGATCGTCCAGCGTAGTGCGCAGCTTGTGGGGCGCTTCGTAAAAGATGACGGTGCGCTTTTCCTGCAAAAGCTCGGCCAGACGCTCCTTTTTCTGCTTGCGGTTCACCGGCAGAAAGCCCTCGAACACCCAGCGGGAGGTGTCCTGCCCGGAGACCGCCAGCGCGGTAACGCAGGCAGAAGCGGCCGGGATGGGCACTACTTTGATGCCCCGCGCCAGCGCGTCCCGCACGATGACCTCGCCCGGGTCAGACACGCAGGGCATTCCGGCGTCACTGCACAAGGCGCAGCTCTCCCCTGCCTCGATGCGCTGCAAAATGGCTTCGCCCTTCTGCAAGGCGTGCTCGTAGTAGCTGACCATGGGCTTTTTCAGCCCCAGATAATTCAGCAGCTTCATGGTCACGCGGGTGTCCTCGGCGGCAATAAAATCAGCCGCGCCAAAGGTGGCAGCCACCCGGGGCGGCATATCCTCCAGATTGCCGATGGGGGTCGCCACGATGTAGAGAGTTCCTGCCATAATTACCTCCTGAATTTATCGTCCGTACAGCGCTGCACCGGCGCGGATGAGCACGTCCGGCTCCACCCGCAGGCCGGTTTTACGGTTCTTCTGGGCTTCCACAAGGAACAGCCACGGGGCATTTTCCGGGGCGTTCTTCACAAAGGCCAGCCGCTTGGGTTCCAGCCGGTGGGCGCGCAGCACGGCAAGCACCTCGGCCAGCCGCTCGGGGCGGTGGCACAGCGCCAGCCGCCCGCCGTCCTTCAAAAGACGGAAGCCGCAGGCACAGACATCCTCTAACGCGCAGGTGTTTTCGTGCCGGGCAAGGGCATGGGCGGCGTTTTTACTCTGCGGCCCCTCGGTAAAATAAGGGGGATTGCACGCGCACACGTCAAATTGCCCCTCGTCCTGCCGCCATGTGCGCAGGTCGGCACAGGCGGGGGTGATGTGGGTGAGCTGCTGCTCTTCCACCGCTGCCGCCAGCAGGGCGCTGCCCTCGGGCTGCAATTCCAGCGCGGTGCAGGGGCCGCGGTGCCCCCGGTCGTGCCATTCCAGCGCCACGATGCCGCAGCCGGAGCACAGGTCTGCGGCTTTCTGGCTGCGTTTCGGCTCACAGAAGCGTGCCAGCAGCAGCGCATCCGAGCCGAACCGGTGCTCCGGGGTGCAGTAGACCATAGTTCTATTATACAAAACTTCCGTAGAATGTTCCATAGACAGTGTGCCGTTTCCCTTCCAAAAAATGCAGGGTATTTTCCTGCGGAATTTGTGCATGAAACAAAAAGCGGGGCGGCTGCACAGCATTTTGTGCAGTGCCTCTTTTGCGGTGGACGATCAGGAATAGCCGCCGCGTGTGCTTTGGCCATGTGCAGCGGAAAAATATTTTTTGATTCAGCAGTTCGGCGCGTCTGCGGACGCGCCGAACTGCGTTTTTCATGAATTTGCTTTATGATACCACAAAAAAGGACTGCTGCACAGGTGTGCAGCAGTCCTTTTTGATGCGTTTTCAGCAAAAACTACTGATTATTCAGCAGCGATTGCACCAGTGGGGCAAGCACCCTCGCAAGCACCGCAATCGATGCAGGAATCAGCGTTCACAACTGCAGCGCCGTTCTCGATGGTGATAGCGCCAACCGGGCAAGCGCCCTCGCAAGCGCCGCAGCCAACACATGCGTCAGAAACCTTGTGTGCCATAATAAACTCTCCTTTTTTATCCCGTGCCGATGTAATTATGAAGAAACGTACCTTGGCACGGCCACGCACGCCCCCCGGAATTTGTATCCTTGTCTGCATTCTAACAAAGCAGGCCGGAAAAGGCAAGACTAACCGTGCTGCCACAACAACAAAATAAAATATTTTGTGGGGTTGCACAAAAGCACGGCCTAACTTATAGCCAAAATTGCCGGAGATTTTTAGCGAAAATCACGAAGCCTAGTTAGTTTTATAATACTAACTGCCCGGACACTCATTCCTTTTCGCTTGCGCGGCGGCGGGGGCAGGCGGGGCGCTTTTCGTCGTCGGAGCTTGCCACCACCGGGGCGGGGTTGCGCACGCCGGAGTAATCATCGTCCGGGTCGGGACGGCGGGGCGGGCGCTTGCCGCCGCTCACATACTCGCACACGCCCACCTTGTAGTACCGGGGTGCGAGGCTCTCGGTGCCGCAGCGCACCCGCAGGTAGCCGGACACCGGGTTCACCTCCAGCACAGTGCCCAGACCGTCCGGGGTGCGCACCGTGCTGCCCACCATGGGCATGATGCTGTTCAGGTACTCGTAGGCGCTCTCCTCGTAGGCAAGGCAGCACATCAGACGGCCGCAGGCACCGCTGATCTTGGTGGGGTTCAGCGAAAGGCCCTGTTCCTTGGCCATCTTAATGGAAACGGGCTGGAAATCCTTCAAAAAGCGGCTGCAACAAAAAGGCTGACCGCAGATGCCCAGACCACCGATCATCTTGCTCTCGTCGCGCACGCCGATCTGGCGCAGCTCGATGCGGGTGTGGAAGATGCCGGCCAGATCCTTGACCAGCTCCCGGAAGTCCACCCGCCCGTCGGCGGTGAAGTAGAACATGATCTTGGAGCGGTCCAGCGTGTACTCGGCCTCCACCAGCTTCATCTCCAGCCCGTGGCGGGCGATGCACTCCTGACAGGTGCGGTAGGCGCGCTTTTCGTCCTCGCGGTTCTGGCGCATCCGGCGGATATCCACGCTGTCGGCCATGCGGGTGATGGGTTTCAGCGCCTTGGGTACGGCGGCATCCGCCAGCTCCAGCACGCCCTGCACCACCTCGCCGCACTCCACGCCGCGGGCAGTCTCCACGATCACATACTCCCCGGCATGGATGACAGCGTCACCGGGATCAAAATAATAGCTTTTGCCGTTTTCCTTGAAACGGACCGAAATGACTTTTTTCATAGTGTTCCTCGTTTTTGTATCGGATAAGCCCCGCAAGGGGCAGCTTTTTCAGTCTGCTGTTAGTATACCATAATCAAAAGCACATTTCTATGCAAAAAGAAAAGTCTTTATATCCCCTGAATTTTTCCCTCCCCTGCAATGATCCGCCCCGCTCAACCGTATGCAGTATGGGAAAAGGTGTCGAAATTTTGTCCGGCGGCAGAGGGGAGGATGGCAGGCAGAATGCCGGTTTTGGGACGGAAAAGTTGTGCGTTTTGCAGATTTTGACAAAACTTTCGCAAAAAGATTCGCCGCACCTCTATTGAAAGCGCGCGCCTTGCGTGTATAATAGGAATGTTAGGAACCCATTGCCCCCAAAGAGGGAGGAACTGTTGCGCCGGGCGGTGCGGCAGAGAAACGGTAGGATAAGATGGAAAAATTCAGTGTCAAAAAACCATTTACGGTGCTGGTTGCGGTCATCATGGTGCTGATGCTCGGCTTTGTGTCGATCACCAAGATGAAAACCAACCTGCTGCCGAATGTCAGCACACCGTATCTGATGGTGGTCACCGTGTATCCCGGTGCCAGCCCGGAGCGTGTGGAGACCGAGGTCTCGGACGTGCTGCAAAACGCGCTTACGGTGCCGGGTGTTTCAAAGATCACCGCCACCTCGGCTGAAAACTACAGCCTGCTGCTGATGCAGTTCGTGGATGACACGGATATGGACAGCGCACTGGTGCAGGTGTCCAACAAGCTGGATCAGGCCAAGAGCGACCTGCCGGAGACGGCGCTGACTCCCTCTGTGATACAGTACAGCATGAACATGAACGCCTTTATGACCGTGGCTGTCAGCCGCGAGGGCAGTTCGGTGTACGACCTTTCTGATTTTATCAAGAACACCATGACTCCCTACGTCCAGCGCAAGGGAGGCGTGTCCAGCGTATCCTCCAGCGGCCTTGTGGAGCAGCTGGTGCAGGTGCAGCTGAATCAGGAAAAGGTGGACGCCATCAACGAAAAGCTGATGGAGCTTATCGACACTCAGCTGGAAGTGGCGCACACACAGTTGGAGGAGGCCGAGGCCAAGATCAAGGCCGGCCGCGCAGAATACGATAAGCAGTTCAAAAACTTCGGCAATACCGTGTCCAACACGGTCATGGGCACCCTCAGCTCCGAGGTCGGCGAAGCCGTAGAAGTAGTGCGCAAGCAGGCGGAGGCGCTGCTGCAAAGCGTCAACAACCTGATCGCCGTGGTCAAGGAGCCTGAGGTGCAGCAGGCACTCATCGAGGTGCAGGCCGGTTTGCAGCGGGTGCTGGACAAGTTCAACAGCACCGGTATGCGGGATATCGACTCCCTGATCGAGATCGTGTCCGAGCTGCGGGATATCACCGATAAGATCTCCTCTGCTTTGCAGACCCTGCAGAACCGCATCAACACCGAGACCGGTACGCAGGGCGAGGGCGCTGCGGATCTGGCAGACGAGCTGCAATTGCAGGACAGCCTGAACGTCATCTATAAGACGCTGGAAGATACCATCAAGGCCATGGACAACGTGCCCGGCATGATGAGCGAGTTCTCCAAAGCGCTGGGCAACTTTACCCAGCAGCAGATGGTCGCCTATATGCAGTTTACCGAAGCCCGCGAGCAGCTGAATGAGTACGAAAAGCAGCTCAGCGAGGCCAAGACCCAGTACGAGGCCGCCAAGGAAAAGGCGCTTGCCAGCGCCGATGTGACCAAGCAGCTGGATATCAAGACCCTTGCCACCCTCATCTACGCCCAGAACTTCTCCATGCCTGCCGGTTACGTCAAGGACGAAAGCGGCGAGTCGTGGCTGCTGAAGGTGGGCGAGGAATACGACAGCGTGGACGATATCCGCGGTGCACTGCTGCTCCATGTGGAGGGCTACGGCGACGTGCGCCTTTCCGATGTGGCAGACGTGGAGATCATCGACAACGCCGCTGACAGCTACACCCGCCTGAACGGCGAGCAGGCCTCGGTGCTGAAAATTTACAAGGATGACAGTTCCAGCGCGGGTGACGTATCTGCCAACTGTCTGGACGCTTTCAAGGAGCTGGAAGCCCAGTACGAGGGTCTGCACGTTGTGGTGCTGTCCAATCAGGGCAACTACATCAGCATCCTCATCAAGAGCATTCTCACCAGTATGCTGGTGGGTGCCGCACTGGCCATCGTCGTGCTGGCCATCTTCCTGAAGGACGTCAAGCCCACGCTGGTGGTCGGCGTCAGTATCCCCCTGTCGGTGCTGTTTGCCGTGGTGCTGATGTACTTCACCGGGCTGGACCTGAACGTCATGACGCTGGCCGGCCTTTCGCTGGGCATCGGTATGCTGGTGGATAACTCTGTTGTTGTCATCGAGAACATCTACCGTCTGCGCGGCCGCGGCGTGCCCGCCGCCCGCGCTGCGGTACAGGGTGCACGTCAGGTGGGTATGTCCGTTGTGGCCTCTACCCTTACCTCGGTGTGCGTGTTCCTGCCGGCAGTGTTCTCTGCCAGCCTCATCCGCAGCCTGATGGGTCCCATGTCCCTGTGCATCGGCTACTGCCTGATGGCGTCCCTCATCGTGGCACTGACCGTGGTGCCCGCTGCCTCGGCTACCGTGCTGAAGAATGCCCAGCCCAAAAAGCTGGCATGGTTCGATAAAATTCAGAACGCCTACGGCCGCAGTCTGGAAAAGGCGCTGAAAAATCGCTTTGTACCGCTGGCAGCCGCAGTGCTGCTGCTGGTGTTCTGCTGCTGGCGGGTGGTCTCCATGGGCATCGTGCTGCTGCCCACCAGCACCAGCAACGAGGCTATGATCACCCTTTCCACCACCGATACCCTCTCGAAGGAGGAGTCCTACGATGTGGCCGGTAAGGTGGTACAGGCTGTGATGGCTGTGGACGGCGTGGAGGAAGTAGGCATTACCCCCGACAACACTGTGGCGGGCATGGATGTTTCCAACCTCGGCCTGCCCTCCACCATCACCGACCTGCTGAACGCCGCCAATGGCTACGGCAAGTATAAGATCAACGTCAAGCTCAACGAGGAGCTTTCCTCTTCCAAGATCGACGCCGCCTGCAAGGCCATGGAGGACGCTGTGGCCGGCGTTGCGGACTGCACCGCCACCGTCCAGCAATATGGCATGACCGATGACCTGACCAGTCAGCTGTCCACCGGCCTGACCATCAAGATCTACGGCACCGATGCCGAGACCCTGACCGCCCTGTCCGAGAAGGTGGTAGACATCGTGAACAACACCGAGGGCTTCCAGAACGCCACCAACGGTCTGGGTGCGGGCGATTCCACCATCATCCTGCAGGTGGACCGCGATAAGGTACGCGCCAACGGCCTGACCGTTGCGCAGGTGTACCAGCAGATCGCGGCAAAGCTGACCACCACCACCACGGCACAGACCCCTGTTACCGTGGACGGTACCACCATGGATGTGCAGATCAGCAACAATCTGGACCCGCTGACCAAGGAAAACATGATGGACATGACCTTTGAGACCACCGTCATGTCCGCAGACGGCACCACCGCCACCGGAACCTGCAAGCTGTCGGATATCGCCAGCTGGACCACCGGCACCGCACCGGACTCCATCACCAGCGAGAACCGGAACCAGTTCGTCACCGTCACTGCCGAGACTGCCCCGGGCTACAACACCACGGTGCAGGCCCGTGCCGTGAAAAAGGCGCTGGATGCCTTTGCCCTTACCGACGAGATGCCGGAAGGCTGCTCCTTCTCCATGGGCGGCGAGAGCGACAGCGTCAACTATATGACCGACGAGATGATCCAGTGGATGGCACTGGCCCTGCCCTTTGTCTACCTTGTCATGGTGGCACAGTTCCAGAGCCTGCTGTCCCCCTTCATCGTGCTGTTCACCGTGCCGCTGGCCTTTACCGGCGGTCTGCTGGGTCTGCTGCTCACCGGCCAGCAGCTGACCATGATCTCCATGATGGGCTTCATCGTGCTGATGGGTACGGTCGTCAACAACGGCATCGTGTTCGTGGACTACGCCAACCAGCTGCGCATGGGCGGCATGGAGCGCCGCGCCGCGCTGGTGGCTACCGGCAAGACCCGTATGCGCCCCATTCTGATGACCACCCTGACCACCGTGCTGGCAATGCTGCAAATGGTGTTCAGCAACGATATGGCAAGCCAGCTGATGAGCGGCATGGCCATCGTCATCATCTGCGGCCTGAGCTACGCCACCCTGATGACCCTGTATATCGTGCCGATCCTGTACGATATCCTGTTCAAGAAGCCGCCGCTCAACGTGGACATCGGCAGCGACGAGGACTTGGACGACATCCCGGACGATGCCGCCGAGTTCATTGCCGCTCAGTCCTCTGCGGCACAGCCCCAGCCGGAGGCATAAGGCTTACAGCCCGTGTAACCCAAGCGCCCCGCATTTCCACCGGAAGTGCGGGGCGCTTTTTGGTATTGTGGGCACTTTCGATGATTCTAACAAAAAATCGCCGCAAAAATTGGATGGTAATTCTAAAAGGATTCCAACACAAAACTGTAAAACTGTGATATAATCATAAATACAGACAAGATGCAAAAGGGGGCAGTCTGCCCCTTTTGCATTTCCGAAAAAAGCTTTAGGAGGCGAGGCCCAATGGCACAGATCCGTTCCAAGCCCTTCGGTGTGACCAAAGAGGGCGCTAATGTTACCGAGTACATCCTCTCGAACCCCGGCGGTATGTCCGTCAGCGTGCTGGATTACGGCTGCGTGATCAAAAATATCATCGTCCCGGCCAAAAACGGCCCGGTGGATGTGGTGCTGGGTCACGACACCATGGCAGATTACGAGAACGACTTTACCTCGTCCGGCAGCACCTGCTGCGGTGCTTTTGTGGGACGCTACGCAAACCGCATCGAGAACGCCGTCTTTACCTTGGGCGGCAAGACCTACCAGCTGGAAAAAAACAACGGCGAAAACCACCTGCACGGCTGTTTTTCCCGGAAAATCTATGAGGTGAAGTACTTCGGCGACACCCTGCTGATGGAGGCCGTAAGCCCCGACGGCGAGGACGGCTTTCCCGGTACCCTGAAGATCGCGGTACGCTATACCCTCACCGACGACAATACCTTCCGCATGGACTACCGTGTGTCCTCGGACGCTGACACGATCGTAAACCTGACCAACCACAGCTACTTCAATCTGGACGGCGGCGGCGATGTGCTGAACCAGAAGCTGCGCATCTACGCCTCCCGCTATCTGGAAGGCAACAACGCCACCTGCCCCACCGGCAACATCCTGCCCGTGGCAAACACCCCCATGGATTTTACTGCTGGTAAGACCATCGGCAAGGAAATCGACACCGGCTTCTCCCAGACCACCATGGTGGGCGGCGGCTACGACCACTGCTACGTCATCGACCGCGCACGCGGTTCCAGCCAGAGCATCTGCGCATGGGCTACCAGTGATAAGACCGGCATCAGCATGAAGCTGTACACCACCCAGCCGGGCATCCAGCTGTACACCGGCAACTTTTTGCAGGACTGCCCCGCCCCGGGCAAGGGCGGCGAGCCCATGCGGAAGTACGGCGGCTTTGCCTTGGAGACCCAGCACTATCCGTGCAGCCCCTCTCACCCGGAGTTCCCCTCTACGGTGCTGCGGGCTGGCAAGGTGTTCCGCGCCACCACCACCCTTCGGTTCTTCACCGGCAAACAGTGCGGAAAGCTTTAAAAATGATACACCATGCAAAAACGTCTGCTTCGGCAGACGTTTTTTGCGTGGTGGGAGACTGCGACTGAGGGAGTTTCCCTCTCCATTTCTATGTTTTGCACAAACGGCGCATTCTCTCCATGTGAAAAGTGCGAAAAATCTCTGTCAATCAAAAGTGTAATGCGCGAAGATGCAACAAAAATATATCTGAATAAAGAAAGCGCCCCTTGCAGTCGGCGGCAAAAAGCGGTATGCTTTAAACAGACCGGGCAGCGCCCGGCGCAAAGAGATAAAAGTGATAATACGATATGAGAGAGGTACTCGGCTATGGCAATTTTGGTTTCCGGCGGTGCCGGCTACATCGGCAGCCACACCTGCATCGAACTGTTGAACGCTGGCTACGATATCGTGGTGGCAGATAACTATTATAATGCTTCTCCTGTGGTTCTGGACCGGGTCAAGCAGATCACCGGCAAGGATTTCCGCTTCTACAAGGCAGACATGACCCGCCGCGAGGATGTGGAGAAGATCTTCTCCGAGTGCCCGGACATCACCGCCGTCATCCAGTTTGCAGCCTACAAGGCTGTGGGCGAGAGCGTGTCCAAGCCCATCGAGTACTACTACAATAACCTCAACTGCACGCTGGTCATTCTGGACGTGATGCGCCATCATGATTGCCATAACTTCGTGTTCAGCTCCTCCGCTACCGTCTACGGCGACCCCGCCAGTGTGCCCATCACCGAGGACTTCCCCGTGGGCGCTACCACCAACCCCTACGGCACCACCAAGGCCTTCACCGAGCGCATTTTGCAGGACGTCTGCAAGGCTGACCCCAGCCTGAATGTGGCGCTGCTGCGCTACTTCAACCCCATCGGTGCCCACAAGAGCGGCCTGATCGGCGAGGACCCCAACGGCATCCCCAACAACCTGATGCCCTACATTGCCAAGGTGGCTGTGGGCAAGCTGGAAAAGGTGCACGTCTTTGGCAACGACTACCCCACCCCGGACGGCACCGGTGTGCGTGACTACATCCATGTTGTGGATCTGGCCCGGGGCCATGTGTGCGCCATCCGCAAGCTGGAGACCGGCTGTGGTCTCTTCATCTGCAATCTGGGCACCGGCAAGGGTTACAGCGTGCTGGATGTCATCCACGCCTTCTCCAAGGCCTGCGGCAAGGAGATCCCCTACGTCATCGACCCGCGCCGCCCCGGTGATATCGCCGAGTGCTACGCCGACCCCACCAAGGCCAAGAACGAGCTGGGCTGGGTGGCTGAGTACGGCATCGAGGAAATGTGCGCCGACAGCTGGAACTGGCAGAAGAACAACCCCGATGGCTACCACACCGTGAAGTAATCATGATTTGAACCGGAGCACCGCATATTCTCGCCCGAGAGTGTGCGGTGCTTTTTTTATGTCTATATTCTCTATTGACATCCGCTGTCAGTTAGCCTATACTACATTTGTTAACACGGACTAACACACGAGAACGGTACATATAAAGAAGGCAACGGATATGACGTTAAAAGAGTTACAGATCGGCAAAAGCGCCATAGTGGACGCTGTGGGCGGTGCAGGCGCGCTGCGGCAGCACTTTCTGGATATGGGTCTGATCCCCGGGGCGGAGGTCACGCTGGTAAAGCTGGCGCCCATGGGCGATCCCATGGAGCTGCGCATCCACGGCTATGAGCTGACCCTGCGTCTGGACGACGCGGCACAGATCATCGTGACCCCCACCGAAAAGACCCCGGCGGTGCACGCCCCGGTGGCGGAGAAGATGGTGGAGCACCCGGGTCTTGGTGAGGGCGGCAAGTACCACACCAAGGAGGGGGAGCATCCCCTGCCGGAGGATAAGACCCTGACCTTTGCGCTGGCGGGCAACCAGAACTGCGGCAAGACCACCCTGTTCAACCAGCTCACCGGTTCCAACCAGCACGTCGGCAACTTCCCGGGTGTGACGGTGGACCGCAAGAGCGGTGCCATCAAGGGGCACCCGGAGACTGAGGTCACTGACCTGCCGGGCATCTATTCCATGTCCCCCTATTCCAGCGAGGAGATCGTCACCCGGCAGTTCATCATCGGCGAAAAGCCCACCGGCATCATCAATATCGTGGATGCCACCAACATCGAGCGCAACCTCTACCTGACCATGCAGCTGATGGAGCTGGATATCCCCATGGTGCTGGCGCTGAACATGATGGACGAAATGCGCGGCAACGGCGGCACGGTGCGCATCAACAAGATGGAGGCGATGCTGGGCATCCCGGTCATCCCCATCTCCGCCGCCAAGAACGAGGGCGTGGACGAGCTGGTAGACCACGCCGTCCATGTGGCAAAGTATCAGGAGCGCCCCGGGCGCATGGATTTTTGCAGCGAGGATGACCACGGCGGCGCGGTGCACCGCTGCATCCACGGCATCCTGCACCTCATCGAGGATCACGCCAAGGCGGCGGGCATCCCGGTGCGGTTTGCCGCCACCAAGCTGGTGGAGGGTGACCCCCGCATTGAAGAAGCGCTGAAGCTGGACCCCAACGAAAAAGAAATGATCGAACATATCATCGTGCAGATGGAGCAGGAGCGCGGGCTGGACCGCGCCGCCGCCATTGCGGATATGCGGTTCTCCTTTATTCAGGAGCTGGTGGCGCAGACGGTGGTCAAGCCCCACGAGAGCAAGGAGCAGCTGCGCTCCAACCGCATCGACAAGTTCCTCACCGGCAAGTACACCGCCATCCCGGCGTTTATCGCCATCATGGGTCTGGTGTTCTTCCTTACCTTCAACGTCATCGGCCTGTTTTTCCAGAACCTCATGGAGATGGGCATCGACGCCCTGACCGGCGTTGTGGACACCGCCCTGACCAACTGGAACGTCAACGCGGCGGTGCACTCGCTGGTCATCGACGGTATCTTTACCGGCGTGGGCAGCGTGCTGAGCTTTCTGCCCATCATCGTGGTGCTGTTCTTCTTCCTCTCCATGCTGGAGGATACCGGCTACATGGCGCGTGTGGCCTTTGTGATGGATAAGCTGCTGCGCCGCATCGGCCTGTCCGGCCGCAGCATCGTGCCCATGCTCATCGGCTTTGGCTGTACCGTGCCCGGCGTGATGGCAAGCCGCACCCTGCCCTCGGAGCGCGACCGCAAAATGACCATCCTGCTCACCCCGTTCATGAGCTGCTCCGCAAAGCTGCCCATTTACAGCCTGTTTGCGGCGGCGTTCTTCCCCAAGTACGCAGGGCTTGTGATGGTGCTGCTGTACTTCACCGGCATCTTGGTGGGCGTACTGGCGGCGCTGCTGCTCAAGAGCACCGTGTTCAAGGGCGAGGCCGTGCCCTTTGTCATGGAGCTGCCCAACTACCGCCTGCCCGGCCTGAAAAACGTGGCGCAGCTGCTGTGGGAAAAGGCGCGGGACTTCTTGCAGAAGGCCTTTACGGTCATCTTTGCCGCTACCATCGTCATCTGGTTCCTGCAGAACTTTGACCTGCAGCTGCGGCTGACCGCTGACCCGCAGGCCAGCATTCTGGCGCGCATCGCAGGCGATATCGCCCCGCTGTTTGCCCCGCTGGGCTTTGCGGACTGGCGCATCTCCACCGCCCTTATCTCCGGCTTTATGGCAAAGGAGAGCGTGGTGTCCTCGCTGCTCATCCTCTTCGGCTCTACTGCTGCCCTGACCGCAGCCCTCACCCCGGCACAGGCCGCACCGCTGCTGGTGTTCTGCCTGCTGTACACCCCCTGCATCGCGGCGGTGGCCTCGGTCAAGCGGGAGCTTGGCGGCAAGTGGGCCACCATCATGGTGGTCAACCAGTGCGCCGTGGCATGGTTGTGCGCCCTGCTGGTGCGTCTGGTCGCCGTGGTGGTGTTCTGAACGCAATCATCATATTGAAAAAGAGAACCGGCGCGTCCGCAGGACGTGCTGGTTCTCTTTTTCTCTTGACATCTCTCCTTATCTGCACTATAATACTTCAAAAATGAACTATCCATAAAAAGACAAAAAGGAGCGCCGCATGAACCCTACCATAGAGATCAGCTTCAAGACCGCGCAGGCGTACAGCGCCATGTGCAAGCCGCTGTGTCAGGAACTCAAGCTGCCCCAGACCGCCTTTGATATCCTGATGTTTCTGGCCAACAACCCGGACTGCACCACAGCCCGGGATATCGTGGAGATCCGCAAGATCAAAGCGAACCTTGTGTCGGTGAACGTGGATCGTCTGGTGCAGGAGGGGTATCTGGAGCGCCGCGCCGTGGCGGGCGACCGCCGCAAGACCCAGCTGCTGTGCACCGAAAAGGAGCAGCCGGTCATCGCACGGGGGCGCGAGGTGCAGGAGCGCTTTTTTGCCCGTCTGCTGCAAAACACCGATGCCGCCACCCGGGAGGCGTTTTTCCGCACCATGGAGATCATCGGGAAAAATCTGGACGAGATCTTAAAGGAGAATGGATAAAATGCACTTGCTGTTTACGGTGCTTGTCACCTTTTTTGCCGGCATGGGTGCCGGCCTTGGCACCGGCTTTGCCGGTATGAGCGCGGCGGCGGTCATCAGCCCCATGCTCATCACCTTCCTGCACATGGACCCCTACATGGCCGTGGGCATTGCCCTTTCCTCGGATGTGCTGGCCAGTGCGGTGTCTGCCTATACCTACCATAAAAACAAGAATCTGGACATCAAAAACGGCCTGATCATGATGGCAAGCGTGCTTGCCTTTACGGTGGTGGGCAGCTGGGTGGCCAGCAAGATGCCCTCCGCCACCATGGGCGGCTTCTCGGTGTTCATGACCTTCTTGTTGGGTGTCAAGTTCATCCTGCGCCCGGTCATGACCACCAAGGAAGCCATGCAGGGGGTCAGCGCGCAAAAGCGTGCGGTGCAGTCGGTGGTGTGCGGCGTGCTTATCGGCTTCATCTGCGGCTTTATCGGCGCGGGCGGCGGCATGATGATGCTGCTCATCCTCACCAGCGTGCTGGGCTACGAGTTGAAAACTGCCGTGGGCACCAGCGTGTTCATCATGACCTTTACCGCCCTGACCGGTGCGGTGTCCCACTTTATGATCGGCGGCACGCCTGATTGGCTGGTATGGGGCTTGTGCGTGGTGTTCACCCTGCTGTGGGCACGCATTGCCGCCGTGTTTGCCAACAAGGCCACTCCCAAGACCCTGAACCGCGCCACCGGCGTCGTGCTGGTGGTGCTGGGCGTGGTCATCATGGGCTTCAACCTTCTGACCTGAAAAACGATTTAAATGCGCGCCGCGCTGCTCTGCGCATAATCAGCGGAAGTATTATTCTTAAATAGATCAATGCCGGGCGGTCTGCGGACCGCCCGGCATTGCATTTTCACGGGAAAGGTCGTAAAGGAGAACTGCATTCCTTTCTGTGAAAAATGAACCGGGAAAATCCGCAGATTTTCCCGGTTCTCAAATTTAAAATTGTTTTTCCTCTATTGATGCGCAGAGCAGCGCGGCGCGCATTCCAAACCGTCAGCGCTTACTTGCTCTCTACCTTTTCCTCGATGGTGGAGTGGTCGATGACCCAATCGGCAGCCTTGCGGATGCCCTCGTTGCGGCGCAGGGCGGCAACGTCGGTGCTTGCCTTGATCTCTTCCACCGTCTTTTTGGTCTTTTCGGCGCGCTCAGCCAGCTGCTTGTCGATCTCCTCATCGGTGGGCAGCAGGTTCTCCTGCTGTGCGATCTGCAGCAGTGCCATGCGGGCGCGGGTGTTCTTCTCTGCGGCGGCACGCACCTTGGCAGTAAAGCTCTCGCGGGTCTCATGGATCTGGCTCAGATAGGTGGTCAGGCTCATGCGCTGCATCTGCAGCTGCTGCTGGATGACCTGCATCTGCTGCTGGTAGGCGTTTTCCACCAGAATGCTGGGAATCTCGCCCTCTGCGGCATCCGCCAGCTGACCAAGGATCATGTCCTTGGCGTGGTTCAGCGCACCGCCGTGGCGGCCGTCGAACAGCTGCTGCTTCACGAAGGCGCGGTACTCCTCCATGGTCTCCTTGCCCATCTTCTTGGCAAAGTCGCTGTTCAGGGCAGGCAGCTGACGCACGCACACGTCATGCAGCTTGATCTTGAACACGACAGGCTTGCCGGCCAGCTCCTTGTTGGGGTAGTTCTGGGGGAAGGTGACGTTGATCTCGAACTCGTCCCCTGCCTTGTGGCCCAGAATGCCATCCTCGAAACCGGGGATCATGCGGCCGCTGCCCAGCTGCACCGACTGGTCCTTTGCCGTGCCGCCCTTAAAGGCCACACCGTCCAGAAGACCCTCAAAGTCCATGTGCACCACATTGCCCTTTACAGCGGGGCCCTTGTGGGGCACCAGCTCTGCGGCGTAGTTGCGGCGGCGCTCCAGCACCGTGTCGATCTCCTTGTCGGTCACCTCCGGGGTGACGCACTGGGTGGTAAAGCCGGTGGTCTTGGTCAGCTTCAGCTCGGGCTGCAGCGCCACGGTGGCGGTAGCCACAAAGCCCTCGTCCTTCTTCACGCTTACCAGATCGTAGCTGGGATCATCCACCGGCGCAAAGCCGTGTTCCTTCAAAGCAGCCTCATACAAAGCAGGCACATCCTGATCCATCAGGTCGTTGATGGCATCGTACCAGAAGGTGTGCTCGCCGCGGTCAGCCTCGATCTGTGCGCGGTCGGCCTCGCCCTTCTGGAAGCCCTTGATGGTATAAGTGGCGCGGGTGCGCTCATAGACCGCATTGGAGGCGGCCTCCAGTTCCTCAGCCGTAGCGCTGAAGGTCATTTTGCAGACACTCTTTTCAGGAGTTTCCACGCTTACCAGTTTCATAGGATCTACCCTCCGTGTTGTTCCCTTGGCGGCGGGGCGGCGCTGCAAGGCAGCAGCCAGAACGCCATTTTGGGGACATTTTCAAACATTAATAAAGTTATTATAGCACAAGTGCAGCAAAAGCGGTATAATAAACTTGATAAAAATGTGCCGTTTTGGCAATTTTAGTCCATTCAAGCAGGAAAAAAGCGCGTTTTGCGGCAGCAGCTGCCGCGCAAAAGTGGGAAAACCCTCAGGAAAGGAAGGCTGTCCCCTATGCGATTATTTGATGTTCTGGGCCCGGTGATGATCGGACCCTCTTCCAGCCACACCGCCGGTGCGGCAAAGATCGGCTATACTGCACAAAAGCTTCTGGGCGAGGTACCGGCGCAGGCAGACATTGGCCTGTACGGCAGCTTTGCCACCACCGGCAAGGGGCACGGCACCGACCGCGCATTGGTGGCGGGGCTGCTGGGTCTGCGCCCGGACGACCCCCGCCTGCCGGACAGCTTTGCGCTGGCCGCGCAGCGGGGGATGCAGTTCAGCATCCACCCGGTAGAGCTGCGCTCTGCCCACCCCAACACCGCCGTGCTCACCCTGACCAGCCGCACCGGGCGGCAGCTTTCGCTCAAGGCGGCGTCGGTGGGCGGCGGACGCATCCGCGTCACGGAGATCGACGGCGTCCCGGCGGATTTCGGCGGGGACAGCAACACCCTCATCATCCACAACGAGGACACCCCCGGCTGCATTGCCGAGGTGACCATGGCGCTGGCACTGCGGCGCATCAATATCGCGTCCATGCAGGTGTTCCGCGCCGCTGCGGGCGGCTATGCGGTGATGGTGCTGGAGTGCGACTCCCACATCCCCCACGCGCTGGAGCGGCAGCTGGCGGTGATGCCGGGTCTGCTGAAGGTGACCTGCCTGAACGTGGACGAGCCGGAAGAAACGGAGGAATGAGCCATGGCATTTTTGTCCTGTGAAGAGATGCTGGCCGCCGCCCGCAGCCAGAAGATCACGCTGGCAGAAGCGGTGCTGCGCAGCGATTTGGAGGAGAGCCGCCTGACCGAGGCGCACAGCCGCGCCGCCATGCGGCATTTGTGGCAGGTGATGCAGGCCACCAGTCAGGAATACGACCCCACGCAGCGCAGCCGCAGCGGCCTTTCCGGCGGCGATGCCGCCAAGGTGGAGCAGGCGTGGCAGCAGGGGCGCTTGCTGGGCGATGATTATCTGGCCGCCGTCACGGCGGAAGCCCTGAAAACCGCCGAGTGCAACGCCTGCATGAAGCGCATCGTGGCCGCGCCCACGGCGGGCAGCTGCGGGGTGCTGCCTGCCGTGCTGCTGCCGCTGGCGCGCGCCGGGCAGGCAGACGAGGACGCCGTCTGCGACGCACTGTATGTGGCGGCAGGCTTCGGGCAGGTCATCGCCGCCCGCGCCACGCTGGCGGGCGCAGAGGGCGGCTGTCAGGCCGAGGTAGGCGCAGCCAGCGCCATGGCTGCCGCCGCTCTGTGTAACCTGAAGGGCGGTACCCCGGAGCAGTGCGCCGCTGCCGCCGCCATGGCACTGGGCAACCTGCTGGGTCTGGTCTGCGACCCTGTGGCCGGTCTGGTAGAGGTGCCCTGCATCAAGCGCAACGTGGTGGGCGCGGTGAACGCAGTTTCCTGCGCCAACATGGCACTGGCCGGGGTGGACTACGCCATCCCCTGCGACGAGGTCATCGACGCCATGGGCCGCGTGGGCAGTCTGCTCTCCCCCGACCTGCGCGAGACCGGTCAGGGCGGCCTTGCCGCCACCCCCACCGGTGTAAAGATCGCCCGTCAGCTGGCGCAGGAGGGCTGAGCCGGAGCGTTACCCCGGTTTTTATGAGAAAACGGATGCCCGCCCGCACACAGGCGCAAAGCGTGCAGTAGGTTCTGCCTCCTCGCTCATAGACAAGCTGCACAGGAAAAACCAATTTTTTTGTGCAGCTGTACCTGTCATGTCCCCCGCCCGGCGCGCAAAAAGCGGCCGCAGAAGCCGCTTTTTGCGCCGATGTGGCAGAAGAATTACAGAAAAGCCGCAGTAAAATCAAAGAAAAGACGTTCTTTTTTGGAAAATATAAAAATATTTTAAAAAAGCTGTTGACAAACTCCGCCCTTCGTGATAAAATACATCATGTTCCGAACGGAACGTATGCGTTGGTAGCTCAGCTGGATAGAGTGACTGACTACGAATCAGTA
>OLXI01000511.1_pt1 | contig 23786 bp, 21 predicted proteins | sample 1674181 | NCBI WGS metagenome assembly OLXI01 (sample SAMEA103958148, study PRJEB25191) | human gut metagenome | reverse complement strand
TCGTCATCTGCGTCGGTGGATTCCATCAGCAGAGAGTTTTTTTGTTGCATATAGTAGTAAGCAGCTGCGGCTGCGGTACCTACTGCTGCAGTGAACAGCAGAAATTTGCCAAATTTTTTAGCCATAGGGTTGCTCCTTCCATGTTGTAGTGTATGTAACGGTTCGGAATTTTATACATTTGTCCATACAGTTATATGATAAACCTTATTGCGTAAAATGAAAAGGGATATGTTGCGATATGAATGAGAAATTTTTTGATTTAAAAAAAGAAAAGCAGGATCGTATGATCAATGCCGCACTGAAAGTATTTGCACTGCACGGTTACCGCCATGCCTGTACGGATGATATTGTGAAGGAGGCGGCTATCAGCAAGGGCTTGTTATTCCATTATTTCGAAAGCAAACTGGGAGTATATGCATTTGTCTATGATTACAGCGTCCGTTACCTGCTGTTGGAGCTGTCTACGGCGGTGGATGCGAAGGAAACGGACCTGTTTGCTCTGATGCAGCAGGTGGAATGCGGGAAAATGCATGCTATGTGCCGGTATCCCTATCTGCAGCAGTTTTTAAACCGGGCACAGTCTGAGAATGTCAGCGAAGCCCTGTTAGCTGCCGAAGAGAGCAGACGGCGCCTGGAGGACGCTTACGAAGCCATCTACGAAAAAGCGGATCTTACCGCGTATGCTTCTGCCAAGGATGCCCAGAAGCTTCGTAAAATGCTGGAGCTGACCATTAAGGGACTGATGAACGAGCGGATTTTAGAGGATGCTTTTCAGCCGGAGATGTTGTATGAAGAGATCACAGAGTATCTGAACTTAAGCAGAAGGCTGGCGGAACGTTCCACACAGCCCTCTGACGAAGAATTTTCGGAAAAATAGCATCCTATTTGCATCGTAATTCTGAAGGAAATGATAACTATTTAGACATCTTATAGGCGGGATCTGCGGGATATCCGCCTTTTAATTTCTGCATGCCGCGCTGGATGGCATCTTTGGAATTCTTCCAGTCGGCGTCCTTATTTCGGTAATCGAATTTCTCCACCAGCCAGGACACATCCTCAGAGATCCGCTGCATGTTCGCTTCCATGACGGGCAGGAGACAGTCGTAGAATTCCTGCTTTTCCTTATCGGAGAGCTTGCGGTCTGCGGCTTCACAGAGGTCTCCGAAGTGAGGCAGGCAGAAGCCTTTGCCGTCTTTTATTTTCTTACGGAAGCTGTCATCATTTTTCCACAGATAGAAAAAGGTGTCCAGGTATCTTTCATAAGTATCCTTGTACTGGGAACAGATATAGCAGGAGTCCTCTTTTGCACGGATCCACATGCCGATGGTATTTTCATTGCCTTCGACTTTTTTGAATTTACCCAGGAGAGAGCTTTTGCCGGGGCGGAAGGAGGCAAATTCCTGCTGCATTTCCCGGATCATACGCTGGTAGTGCGTTTTCAGGATCCAGGCGTTGCCCAGGGTATTGCCATAGTCAAACATCTTCTGAAAATGGTACCGGCAGAATCCTGCCTTGTCGGTCTGTTCTCTAATATCTGCTTCCATATAGGAGGAGCCGGAGCCTAAGACAAAATCCAACAGATCCTGCTCGATACTTCTGTGGATGAAGCAGAAAGGACATTCGTCCTGGGCGTTTACGGCATCATTTAAGGGAATTGTGTATAACTGTTCTTTCATAGAAAACGATCCTTTCCTGACGATATTCTGTCTGTATGAAAACTATTGTAAACGATGTTTGAAATAATTGCAAAAAGATTACTGATTTGTAAAATAATGTCATTTAAAATTAAGAATTGTTTTGTTGTAATACATTTCATTTCAAGCTACTATGATAGTACAAGTGTAAAGCGAAAATAGAAAGATGTGATTTATTTGATATTCAGCAGTATTGAATTTCTGCTGTGGTTCCTGCCGATTTTCCTGATTGTCTATGGAATCACACCGCATAAATACAGAAACCTGACACTGCTTATAGGCAGCATTGTCTTTTATGCAATGGGAGATGCAGGAAATCTTGCACCTTTGATGATTTCCATTTTATGTAATTATTTTATCGGACTGCATCTGGCAAAGCGCAGCCCCAGGACGTTATGGCGCAAGAGGCTGTTGTTCGTGACAGCATTGAGTATTAACATTGGCATTCTGATCTGGTTTAAGTGCCGGGGAGGTTCTGCGGGACTTCCTCTGGGAATCAGTTTTTATACCTTTCAGATATTGTCTTATCTGATCGATGTATATCGCGGAGATGCAGATAGGGAGTATTCTTTTTTAAAATTTGCAACTTATGTGGTCATGTTTCCGAAGCTGATCTCCGGCCCCATTACCCGTTATGGTGAGGTGAAAGACAGCCTGTACAACAGGACTTTTACTATGCAGGGACTGGAGGACGGCATGAAGCTGTTCGTCTTAGGACTGGCAGCCAAAGTGCTGTTGGCCGACCGCGTAGGGATCCTGTGGCATGAAGTACAGGTAACCGGATTCGAGAGTATCTCCACTCCGCTGGCATGGCTGGCAGCCATTGCTTATTCCATGGAGATCTATTTTGATTTCTGTGGATATTCGTTGATGGCAATGGGGCTTGGCAGGATGCTGGGAATCGAACTGCCCAGAAATTTCCGCAGACCTTATATGGCCCGGGGGGTCAGGGATTTTTACCGCAGATGGCATATGACACTGGGGCAATGGTTCTGCCGGTATGTCTATATTCCGCTGGGAGGCAGCAGACGAGGGGAACTTTGCACGATTTTTAATCTGTTGGTGGTATGGATGCTGACAGCTTTCTGGCATGGCGCCGGCTGGAACTTTTTCTGCTGGGGCGGATTGCTCTGGATTTGTATTGTATTGGAACGACAGCTGGGAAGATTAAAATTCGTACATAAAATGAAAGTACTGCCGCACATTTATCTGTGGCTGATCATTCCAGTAAGCTGGATGTGCTTTGCCATTACGGATCTGTCACAGCTGCAGGTCTATCTGGATAAAATGATGTGGCTGGCACCGGGGATCAGTGGCGGCTATGAGGATGCGTGGAAAGCATTGTCTACCTACGGTGGGCTGTTAGCCGTATCCGGGCTGGCATGTACGCCGGCAATCGAGAAGTTGTACGATTACGGCAAGGATAAGATCCTGATGAAAATATTGCTGGCAGCGGTATTCTGGTATTGCGTCTGGAGACTTATATTAGAGGGAAATAACCCATTTATGTACTTTAGTTTTTAGAAAATCTGGATAGGATAGGAAATATGTTACAGAAACTACGACAATGGATAAGAAAATTATCCTTTCCCATCAGTCTGCTGCTTATGGGAGTCCTGTTTTTTACATGGACGGACAACTGGCAGGTGTATACGGATCCCCTTCGGGAATTGTATAACAGGGGTGTGCAGCTGGCAGGCGGTGCCCGGATGGGTCATACATCGGAACCCGGACAACAGGACGGAACCGTATCGGGGGATACGGTCCCGGAAGGCACAGAAGATCCCACAGGGGAAAGTCGGACACCGGCAGTCGGAGAGACATCGGCAGATACGCAGACAGAGACAATGACAACGGAGGAACCACAACCGACAGAGCCTTCGGAAGAACTGCCGAAAGAAGTGGTCTACCATACGGTGGATGACAGCTATTTTGATGATGCTGTATTTATCGGGGATTCCCGGACAGTGGGAATGTATGAATATGGTGGACTGGAAGAGACCTCCACATTTTATGCCTCTACCGGACTTACGATTTATAAGATGTTCGATTCGAAAATAGTAGCGGTGCCGGGGCAGAAGAAAAAGATCACGGTGGAAGAGGCACTATCCGAGAAACAGTTTGCCAAGATCTATCTGATGATCGGCATTAATGAGATGGGGACCGGTACGGTGGAATCTTTCATGAAGGCTTACGGGGAGGCAGTACAGCATTTGCAGCAGCTGCAGCCCGATGCGGTGATCTACCTGCAGGCGATCATGAAAGTGACCACGGAGCGCTCCGGGCAGGGAGATTATATTACCAACGAGGGCATCGAAGCCAGGAATGAAGAAATCGCGAAGCTTGCGGATGATGAGAAGATATTTTACCTGGATGTGAATCCGCTGATCTGTGATGAGACCGGGGGAATGGTGGCCTCCTATACTTATGACGGAGTGCACCTGAAAGCCCAGTATATTCCCATCTGGCTGGACTTTTTGAAACAGCATGCAGTGGAATAAACTTTTTCTTGACTGTGGAACGATGAAAAGCTATCATGTAACTAATAAGGTCACATAGGTGTGGGCAGGTAGATGACTATCTGCCTATCTCTATGCGGCAAATATTACAAGTTCACATGTCTATGACACAGGAGGAGAAAAATGAGCGAGAAGACTACACTCGGCGAAAATGGCATTTACGATGCCAGATCCTTGGGCGTGCCCAAGATGCTTCTGCTGGGACTTCAGCACATGTTCGCAATGTTCGGTGCTACCATTCTGGTACCCATGCTGACAGGTCTGGATGTTTCCACAACATTGTTATTTGCAGGTCTGGGAACTTTATTGTTCCATCTGCTGACCAAGAGAAAGGTACCCGCATTCCTGGGTTCTTCCTTTGCTTTCTTAGGCGGTTATGCCGCGATTGCCCCTATGGCAGACGGAGCGGACAATTCCGCATTGCTTCCTTATGCCTGCTTCGGCGTGGCCTGCTCAGGTCTGCTGTATCTGGTATTATCCCTGTTGATCAAGATCTTCGGTACCGGCAAGGTAATGCGTTTCTTCCCGCCCATCGTAACCGGCCCCATCATCATTGCCATCGGTCTGACCCTGTCCCAGTCCGCTATCAACAACTGTTCCGCAGACTGGCTGATCGCAGTGGTCGCTATTGCACTGGTAGTGATCTGCAATATCTGGGGTAAGGGAATGGTGAAGATCGTTCCGATCATCATCGGTGTTGTCGGTTCTTATGTGCTGGCAGCTATCTTAGGCCGTGTGGATTTCACGCCTGTTGCGGAAGCTGCATGGATCGGACTTCCCATCCATTGGAATGAGACCGCTTTCTGGGCACTGTCCGACGGCAACACTTCTCTGTTAATTACTTCCGTGATCACCATTATGCCGATCGCCCTGGCTACCATGGTAGAGCATATCGGAGATATCTCCGCTATTTCTTCTACTGTTGGTATTAACTATATCAAGGAGCCCGGATTGCATCGTACGCTGTTAGGTGATGGTCTGGCTACCATTATTGCATCCCTGTTCGGCGCTCCTGCGAATACCACTTACGGTGAGAACACCGGTGTACTGTCTCTGACCAAGGTATTCGATCCCAGAGTTATTCGTATTGCAGCAGGCTTCGCTGTACTGTTCTCCTTCTCTCCGAAGGTAGCAGCATTGATCGGATGTATGCCTACCGCTACCTGTGGTGGTGTATCCCTGGTACTGTACGGTATGATCTCTGCAGTCGGTGTCCGTAACATCGTAGAGACTCAGGTAGACTTTACCAAGAGCCGTAACGTTATCATCGCCGCTCTGATCCTGGTACTGTCCATCGGTATCAACTACAGTGCAGCAGGCGCTATCGCATTCCACATCGGCGAGATCACCATCAGCCTGTCCGGACTGGCAGTAGGTGCGCTGACCGGTATTATCCTGAATGCAGTACTGCCCGGCAAGGACTACAAGTTCGATGAGGACAAGCCCGATGACACCGGCGTATGCTTCGCAGTAAAGGGTCAGGAGAACTAAGACATTTTTGCTGAAAACAGCATAAACTGAACAAAGAAAGTAAGAGAGAGTATCCATGGCAGGAGAATAGGGCTGTGGATACTCTTTTTTTCAGTTTGCGTGCCCATGACGCGCAAACTAAAAAGGAGCCCACGCATGGACTCCTCCGGCTGTGCACCTAAACTTCTGATATCTCCGCGATCACTTGGTCAAGTACTTCAAAATAGTTCTCGAAGGTCTTGCGGCAGCATCCGGGATCGTCGATCACGATGCCTTCCGCGCGCAGTCCGGTGAGGGCAAAACCCATAGCCATGCGGTGGTCATCGTAGGTTGCTACGGTGCAGGGGCGCGGAGAACCGGGATAGATGGTGATACTGTCCTGCGTCTCTTCGCAGCGGATGCCCATGCGTGTCAGCTCTGTACAGATGGCATGGATACGGTCACTTTCCTGGAAACGGATGTGCCCGATGCCTGTGATACAGGTGGGGCTGTCGGCAAACGGTGCGATGGCTGCCAGTGTGATCGCCTGATCGGAACAGGAGGACATGTCCACCGTGATACCATGGAAAGCGGGAGCCTGCGCCCCAGCGTCCGGCAAAACGGCAGGAGGCAGCAGGAGGACGCCTTTCTCCGTATCCTGTGCGGTACATCCCATTTTCTCTAAGATACGCAGGAATTCTACATCTCCCTGCAGACTTTCAAAATGCACATGCTCTACACAGACCGGGATTCCCAGTAACGGTACCATCGCATAGAAATAACAGGCGGCAGAGACATCCGGCTCAATCTGATAATCTAATGCTTTATAATGCTGACCGGCGGGAATACGGAACTGATCCGGCGTGGGACGCTCCACGCAGACTCCGAACTGCTCCATCATCTTCTGCGTCATTTCGATATACGCCATCCCATGGGTACCCTCTACCTGAATCGTAAAATCTTCCGAAGACAAAGTAGAAGCAATCAACAGTGCACTCAAAAATTGACTGCTGTGCCCGATATCAATGGAGATATGATCCTGTCCGAATCCATGAGCGGTCAGCGTAAAAGGAAAATGCCCATCTTCTCCTTCACAGCGGATCTCACATCCAAGCTCTTCCAAAGAAGACAGAAGAGGTGCCATCGGACGCTTCCTCATCTGCTCCGAAGCATCCATATGAAAAACACCTTCCGAGACACCTAAGGTAGCCGTCAGAAAACGCGCTGCCGTTCCCGCACTTCCCACATTTAACGCAGCTTCTCCACAGGGAACCTTTCCTCCCAGTCCTTCTACCGTGACGATACAGCTCTCCTCATCCACCGTCGTCTTAAATCCAAGATCCTGCACACACTTAAGAAAATGCCTCGAATCATCCGAGAACAACACCCCGCGCAGCGTCGACTTTCCCTCCGCCAACATCGCCAGAAGGAGACTGCGGTTCGTGATACTCTTAGACCCCGGTACCCGGACAGTCAGCGGGTCAGCGGTTTTTCTTATTTTATTATATATAGTAGGAACGCGGTAAATTTTATCTGCCATGTAGTTGAGTGGCTCCTTCTGATTTAATATATTTTATATTGCAATATTTTCCTAAAATATGATAATAACCCAGTAGTCACGACAGCAAGTAAGAATAAGCAGGCCGCGTTTCTTACTTGCTGTTGGGGCTACGGACTCACTATCTAAATCATACCATTTTCCATTCCCCTGTACAACTCTCAAAAATTTTTAAAATAATTATTGACATTCCTAGCGGAATAGTATAGTATAAATCCATAACATCCATATCAAATAAGTAGGAAATAAAAACAAACATAATTTTTAAGTTTAAGGAGGATTCTATTATGAGCAAGATTTACACATCCGCAACCCAGCTGATCGGACATACACCCCTTTTAAAGGTGACAAACTACCTGAAGGACCAGAACATCGAGGGAGTAGAACTGTTAGCAAAGCTGGAGTACTTCAATCCCGCAGGAAGCGTTAAGGACAGAATTGCACTGGCAATGATCGAAGATGCCGAGAAGAAGGGTATTTTAAAAGAAGGTTCCACCATCATTGAACCCACCTCCGGCAACACCGGTATCGGCCTGGCAAGTGTGGCTGCAGCCAAGGGTTACAGAACCATTCTTACACTTCCCGAGACCATGAGTGTGGAGCGTCGTAACCTCCTGAAGGCATACGGTGCAGAGCTGGTACTGACCGAAGGCTCCAAGGGCATGAAGGGTGCCATCGCCAAGGCAGAAGAACTGGAGAAGTCCATCCCGGGAGCCGTGATCCTCGGACAGTTTGATAACCCCGCGAACCCCGCCGCACATGCAGCTACCACCGGTCCCGAGATCTGGGAAGACACCGATGGAAAGGTTGATATCTTCGTAGCAGGTGTAGGTACCGGCGGAACCGTGACCGGCATTGGTACTTATTTAAAATCCAAGAACCCCAAAGTGAAGATCGTAGCAGTAGAGCCTGCAGATTCTCCCGTACTTTCCGGCGGACAGCCCGGACCTCATAAGCTGCAGGGTATCGGTGCAGGATTCGTTCCTTCCGTTCTGAATACCGGCATCTACGATGAGGTATTCACCGTTACCACAGAGCAGGCATTTACCACCGGCCGCCTGATCGCTCATAAGGAGGGTATCCTCGTGGGAATCACCTCCGGCGCCGCTCTGTACGCAGCAGCACAGATCGCAAAACGCCCTGAAAATGCAGGCAAAACAGTCGTAGCATTGCTTCCTGATTCCGGTGACAGATACCTGTCCACCCCGATGTTTGCAGAAGCTTAAGACGAAATTTACAGAACTGGACAGACTTGCATTCTTGTGTTAGAATGTATGGCATGGTACTAGGAATTCAAGGAATTCGCGCTTTTCTCCCCCTTAAAAGCACGAACCTGGAATGGAGGAACTTATGGAACCGATCATTCAGATCAAGAATGTAACAAAAACTTTTATTGGTAAAGATAATCAGGTAGAAGCCTTAAAGGGTATCAGCCTGGATATCAACAAGGGAGACATCTACGGCATCATCGGTATGAGTGGTGCCGGAAAATCTACCCTGGTACGCTGCCTGAACTATCTGGAGAAGCCCACCACGGGAACCGTAGTCGTAGAAGATCAGGATCTTTCGACACTGACCGAGGCAGAACTTCGTAAGGTTCGTACAGGCATTGCGATGATCTTTCAGCATTTTAATCTGCTCATGCAGAGAAGTGTTCTGGACAATGTATGCTTCCCCATGGAGATCGTGGGTGTGAAAAAACAGGCAGCCAGAAAGCGTGCCATGGAGCTGCTTGAGATCGTAGGACTGAAGGAAAAGGCAGACGCTTATCCTTCCCAGCTCTCCGGTGGACAGAAGCAGCGTGTGGCAATCGCAAGAGCTCTTGCCAATACGCCGAAGATCCTGCTGTGTGACGAGGCGACCAGTGCGCTGGATCCCACGACGACCAAGGAGATCCTGAAATTATTACAGGACATCAACAAACAGTACGGCATCACCATCGTGATCATCACGCATGAGATGGCTGTGGTACAGGAGATCTGTTCACATGTAGCCATTATCGATGCCGGAGAACTGGCAGAGCATGGTACGGTGGAGGAGGTATTTTCCAGACCCCAGTCCCAGGCAGCCAGAAAGCTTGTGTTCATGGTGGATCCCAAGGCAAAGGAAATGTCCGGCAAACGCTGCATCCGCATTGTTTTCACTGAGAATTCTTCTTTCGAGCCTGTGATCGCCAATATGGTGCTGGAGTGCAAGGCTCCCGTCAACATCCTGTTAGCGGATACCAAGGACATCGGTGGTATCGCCCATGGACAGATGATCTTACAGCTGCCGGAGGATGAAATGGCGGCGAACAAGATGATCCATTATTTACAGGAGAGAAAACTGGAAGTGGAGGAGCTGAAAGACTATGTGGGATAATGCAACGATTATGATGCTGGTGGAAGGCACCTTTGTTACTTTGTATATGACCCTTGTTTCCACATTTATGGGGTATGTACTCGGACTTCCTATGGGAATTGCACTGGTAATTACCGCACCCAAGGGATTACGTCCCAACAAGATCATTTATAAGATTTTGGATGTGATCGTCAACATTGTGCGAAGCATTCCGTTTTTGATTTTGTTGATCATGATCATCCCTTTGACCCGTATCATTGTAGGAAAGAGCTACGGCCCGACGGCTACCATCGTTCCTCTGACTCTGGCAGCGGCACCGTTCATTGCCAGAATGGTGGAATCTTCTCTGTTGGAGGTAGATCACGGAGTGATTGAAGCAGCACAGAGCATGGGAGCTAACCTGTGGACGATCATCTGGAAGGTTATGCTGGCAGAATCCAGAACCTCATTGCTTGTGAATGCGACCATTGCACTGGGAACGATCTTAGGCTACTCCGCTATGGCAGGTGCCGTAGGTGGAGGCGGACTCGGTGATATTGCGATCCGATACGGTTATTATCGTTACCAGACCGATATTATGCTGGTGACAGTAGTATTGTTGGTACTGTTGGTACAGCTGCTGCAATATATCGGAATGACGATTTCCAAGAAATTGGATAAGAGAACCCGTTAGGGAAAACGAAAAGATTGAGGCAGATGTAAGGCATCTGATTCAATAGACTAAAATTTTTTACCAAAAGATTTAGGAGGAGAAGTATTATGAAAAAGAAAGTGATTGCTTTGATTGCAGTTGCAGCATTGTCCGTGAGCGCACTGACCGGCTGCGGCAGCAACGACACAGCTGCTCAGACCAGCGAGGCAGCTGCAACAACAGCTAACCAGGAAACCGCTGCCCAGACTACCGAGGCAACAGAAAGCAAGGAAGTAGCTGACACCGATACCACTATCAAGGTAGCTGCAAGTGCAGTACCTCATGCAGAGATCCTGGAGGCAGCAAAGCCTCTGTTAGCGGAGCAGGGTTATACTCTGGAGATTCAGATTTTTGATGACTATGTACAGCCTAATTTAGTAGTAGAGTCCGGTGATTTCGATGCAAACTACTTCCAGCATATCCCTTATCTGGAGAGCTTCAACGAGGAGAAGGGTACCCACCTGGTAAATGCCGGCGGTATCCACTATGAGCCTTTCGGACTGTATCCCGGAACCGAGACCAGCCTGGACAACATTGACAATGCAACCATCGCAGTACCCAACGATACCACCAATGAGGCACGTGCTCTGTTACTGTTACAGGATAACGGTTACATCACCCTGAAGGATGGTGTGGGTCTGACCGCTACTACCAAGGATATCGTAGAGAACCCTCACAACATCACCTTCGTAGAACTGGAAGCAGCACAGGTTCCCAGAACCCTTCCGGAGGTATCCTTCGGTGTCCTGAACGGCAACTATGCTATGGAAGCAGGCTTAACTGTTGCAGACGATGCTCTGCTGTATGAGAGCGATGATTCCGAAGCAGCCGCTACTTATGTAAATGTAATCGCTGTTAAGGAAGGCAACGAGAATCTGCCTAAGATCAAGGCGCTGGTAGATACCCTGAAGTCCGATGAGATCAAGCAGTTCATCAACGACAATTATAATGGTGGCGTTATTCCTTACAAGTAAAGTGAAACGGATTTACATGTAATACAACATAAGTAATGCGAAAATCCGGAGAGCATTCCGTGGAATGGGAGGAGATTTCTCCGAACAGAGTTCGAGTGGGTGCTCTCCAGATTTTTCTGCTGTTTCCACAAATCCTATATGAACTATGGGAAAAGAAAATAAAGAAAAATAAGGTAGAATCTGTGGAAAGCGCAGAAAGATTGGAGCAGTTTGAACCGCTTTGGCTTAAGCCGGCTGATATGAAAAGCAAAACAGAGCAGGAGAATGCTCGGAAATGAGGATAGGATGAAAATTTCAACCAAAGGAAGATATGCAGTACGTGTCATGCTGGATCTGGCATTGAACAACAACGGAGAGTGTATCAAGGTAAAAGAAATTGCTGCCAGACAGGGGATTTCCGAAAAGTATCTTGAGCAGATCATTGCTGTGCTGAATAAGGCAGGATATGTGAAGAGCGTCCGTGGTGCACAGGGTGGTTACCGCATCGCAAAAGACCCGGCAGATTATACGGTGGGAATGATCCTGCGGCTGACGGAAGGATCGCTGGCACCGGTGGCCTGTCTGGAAGACGGTGCGGACATCTGTGAACGCTGCGATACCTGTGAGACCCTGGAGGTATGGCAGGAGCTGTATGATGCAGTGAATAAAGTAGTGGATGGCGTGACGATCGCAGATCTGGTGGAACGACGCAACAAGCGCCTGGAGAATCTGGATTACTCCATATAACATGATATCAGGGTCAAAAGGTCTAAGCCCACATAAGAATTGACAGCAGCCCGGCAGGTTTCCTGCCGGGCTGTTGTCTGTTTGCAGAGAATGAAAGGGGGGCATTCCTGCAGAAAATGTCAACCAAAGGAATGAATGGTTAACAACTTTAGTATATCGGGAGAAGAACCTATTGTCAACGAAAGTCTGACAAAGGTTGACACCCTTTCATCGACAAATATCGCGTGAAACAAATTTTAAAAATGATATAGTTATAAAAACTACATCAAACAATATAAAATACCACGAAATGCAACGTAATGCTAAAAACTCATTGCTTTTTACTCTATAACATGGTAAGCTAAACTCTGAAAACAAATAGAAAGGTGCATGCCATAATGAGCGAAGCATTTCATATTATATCAGACGGTTCCTGCGATCTTCCCGTGGAACTTACCCAAGAGAAAAATATTACAGTAGTTCCTTTCTATGTATCTTTTGAAGAAGGAAAATATCAGAAGGAAATGGTAGAGATCGGTGTACGTGAATTCTATCAGGAAATGGTGGATCATCCGGATGTATATCCCAAGTCCTCTATGCCGTCCGTACAGGATTACCTGGATGCATTTCTGCCTTATGTCAAAGCGGGTACACCCATTATCTGTATCTGCATTACGACCAAATTCAGTGGCTCCATGCAGTCCGCGCTGAATGCGAAGGCGATTCTGGAAGAGGAATATCCCGAATCACAGATCTATGTCTGTGATTCTTGTGTGAACACAGTTCTTCAGGGAATCTATGTACTGGAAGCAGTAAGGCTACGAGATGCGGGCACAGGATATCAGGAGAGCATTGATCGCCTGAATGAGATCAAGAGCTCCGGAAGAATCTTTTTCACGGTCGGAAATATGGAATACTTAAAGCATGGTGGGCGCATCGGCAAAGTAGCAAGTGTAGCAGGAAGCCTGCTTGGCATCAAGCCTATCATCACCTTAAAAGAAGGCGAAATTTTCCCGTCCGGTATCGGCAGAAGCCGCCGCAAGACCGTGGACAAGACTATCGACCTGCTACTGGTATATCTGGCAGAGGAGAAAGCAGATATTGCAGATTACAGTATTTGCATAGGATATGGCTACGATAAGGAAGAAGCCGTGGAGTTTAGGGACAGACTGGTAAGCAGACTGAAGGAGAAGGGATACGACATCGACACCATTCCCATTTTCCAGATCGGTGCTACCATCGGCGTACACACCGGACCTTATCCGCTGGGAATCGGTGTCGTGAAGAAATCCATTAGAGAGTAACATTCCATTTATTTTTTGCAGGCATCTAACAGCTCCTGCACATTTTCAAAAGCATAATCCGGCAGGTATTGGGTATTCGGCTCCCCCTCGGGAGTCAGAATATCCTTTTTTTGTGCCTCGCCGGTGAATAGGACGCAGGTGTCCACGCCGCCGTTGATGCCGCAGGCAATATCAGTGTACAGGCGGTCACCCACCACCAGAGTCTCTTCGGGGGTAAAACCGGATACCTTTAGGCATAAGTTTACGACTTCTTTGCTGGGTTTGCCTAAGTAAATGGGTTGCTTATCGGTGGTAGCGGTGATCATATCACAGATCGCACCGCAATCGGGGATAAAGCCGAAGTCGATGGGGCAGCGCAGATCCGGATTGGTACCGTAGAAGGGAACGTCCTGGGTGAATAAAACTTTGCAGACTTCCGTAAGCTTGCCATAATTTAATTCACTGTCGTAGGCAACCACCACGCAGTCGATATTCTCTTCGCAGACCTCGGTGACATGAAGCCCATTTTTACGCAGTTCGGCGACGAAGGAAGCAGTTCCCAGTACGAAGATTTTTTTCTCTGCATAATTTTCCTTCAGAAAGCGCAGCGTCATATAGCCGGAGGTGATGAACTGATCCTCTGTGCTATCCAAGTGAAACGCATCGTGGAATTTCTTCACATAGTCCAGTCCGCTTTTCGTGGAATTGTTGGTAATGTAATAAGCCCTGCCACCGATGTCGTTGATATAGCGGATCAGATCCGCACTGCCTTCGTACAGGGTATCGCCCACGGCGATCGTTCCGTCAATGTCGAACAGGAAAAGTTTTTTATTTTTTAGACGAACCAGTTTAGCGGCATCGCTGTACCTATGCTTCGGGTCAAAAGTATTCATAATTGTCCTCATTTCTAAGCGAAAACGCTCAGACTCATGTTAGCAATGAATGTAGTCACTGTCAAGGAAAAGACAGCGCGCGGAGGGAAAATGTGTGGAGGGAAACGTAAGTGGAATTGCGTAAGCATTTATGGTATGATAGGCATAGCCATAGGCATGAGCTGTGCAGCCCGTGTCCTTTATGTGATCAGGCAACTTGCAGACAAGATTGCATAAGAAACATGGGAAACAGGGTGAAGCAGCTTAACGACTACAAATAAAAAGGACAACATTACTGTTATGGATGAGAAAAAGGATAAAGGTTTACAGGGAAATGAGAAAATAGAGGAGGCAATTCTGGCATTACAGCAGGAACCTACGGAAGAGCTTCTGGCACACGCGCTGACAGTGGTGCGCAGACGGATGCGGGAGCAGGGGCAGTTCATCGTGGCAGTGGAGCCGCCTTCCGCAGATGTGCAAGAAGCGGTGATGCAGGCAGCCGGAACCGCTATGCGTTTACAGGCGGTGCAGACCTCCGATGGGAAAAAATGGTGGTCGGCATTTACCGGATTCGAAGAAGAATTAAAAGGAAGCGGCAGCGTGATGTCTACGTTTCTCACAGATATCGAGCAGCTGTTTCGCATGACGCTGAACGCAGACGGCATCGAAGGCGTGATCCTGAATCCCTGGAACCGGACACTGATGTTAGACAAGCAGCTGATTCGCATCATTCTAGGAGAATAATTAAGAGGGAGAATAAAAGCATGACGGAACGCTACGAATTGCCCGTCCTTTTTACGGAGGAAGAGCGGAACACTTATGCCGCCTGGGGCATCAAAAAAGAGAAAGTACTGATGCCGTTTGCCATAGCGACGGTCTTGATCTATGTGGTGACGGCGGTATTTGTCGTAATGAAAGTCTGGGGCGTACGGGACAGTGATCATGTGCTGTTCCAGATGCTGGTACTGGGCGACTGGATCCCGGAACTGACGGGAGTGCTGGCGGTCCTTATGACGATCCTGCTGCTGGGGCCGTTAAATTTTATATTGGACAAAATATGGAAAAAACCGGCAGAACCTATGACACTGATCGTAGAACCGGAAGGAACGAACGTGAAGATTTGTAAGGCTCAGACTGGCAGAGAAGAGAATCCGAAGAATCGAAAGATGGCGACGGAGACGGAGAGCTATCCGCTGACACAGTTGTTCGCTTTCTTAAACCCGAAGGACAACACAATCTGTTATCAGAAGAAATGGTACATAATTGGAGAGAATACCATAGAAAACATATATCCTGCAAAATACAGACATCCCTGGATGGACCACCCGGAAAATAAAGCAAGCGCAATCACAGATGTGCAGAGACTTACGGATATTCTCAAAGGGTACGAAGCGTCCCTGGAGGCTGCCCACAAGGAACAGGAATGGCTGGATAAGCAGATAGGACTGAAAGGAAAGGGAACAACATGAAATTTATATCGTGGAACGTAAACGGATTGAGAGCCTGCATGCAGAAAGGCTTCTTAGATTTTTTTAAACAAATAGACGCAGATATTTTCTGCTTACAGGAGACCAAATTACAGGAGGGACAGATCGACTTGGATCTGCCCGGATATCACCAGTACTGGAACTATGCGGAGAAAAAGGGTTATTCCGGTACCGCCATTTTTACCAAGGAGGAACCCTTGCAGGTGACCTACGGCATCGGCGTGGAAGAGCATGACCATGAGGGCAGAGTGATCACGGCAGAGTACCCGGAGTTCTATTTTGTGACGGTCTATGTACCGAATGCCCAGCAGGAATTAAAGCGCCTGGATTACCGGATGCGGTGGGAGGAGGATTTCCTGGCTTATATTAAGAAACTGGAAGAGAAGAAGCCGGTGATCTATGCCGGAGACCTGAATGTTGCGCATCAGGAGATCGACCTGAAGAATCCGAAGACGAACCGCGGCAATGCGGGATTCACCGACGAGGAGCGCGCCTGTTTCTCCAAAGTACTGGAAAACGGATTTATCGATACCTTCCGCTATTTTTATCCGGACCAGACTGGAATCTACTCCTGGTGGTCATACAGATTCCAGGCGAGAGCGAAAAATGCCGGATGGAGAATTGACTATTTCGTGGTATCGCAGTGCCTGCAGGACAGACTGGCGGATGCGAAGATCCACACGGAAGTACTGGGATCGGACCATTGCCCGATCGAACTTGATTTACAATAGGCAGAAGACTGCAAAAGGAGACCTATGAGTTTACGTTTCTATTTCGGACCTTCCGGGTCCGGCAAGAGTCACAGAATCTATGAAGAGATCATGCAGCGGGCGGCACAGGAGCCGGGGAGGAATTTCCTGATCATCGTGCCGGATCAGTTCACTATGCAGACCCAGAAGGATCTGGTCATGCGCAGTGACAGAGGCGGTATCCTGAATATCGATGTCTTAAGCTTCGGCAGACTCAGCCATCGTATCCTGGAGGAAGTAGGAACGAAGGAAATGCCTGTACTGGATGACACCGGGAAAAGCCTGGTGCTGCAGAAGATCGCGGCAGATCTGAAGGAGCAGCTGCCTGCCATGGGAAGCCTGTTGCATAAGCAGGGCTATATCCATGAGGTAAAAAGTGCTATCTCTGAGTTTATGCAGTACGGCATCAGCACACAGGATATGGATAAACTGATCGCCAGCGCCGAAAAAAGGGGCGCACTGGCAATGAAACTCAGAGACTTAAAGACCCTGTACCGGGGATTTCAGGATTATATTAAGGATCATTTTATCACCACGGAGGAGACACTGGATGTGCTGCGCAGATCCCTGGTAAAGTCGAAGATCCTTCCGGACAGTGTGGTGATATTCGACGGGTTTACGGGATTTACCCCCATACAGAACCGTCTGATCCAGGAATTGATGCGGGTGTGCGAGGAGACCATTGTCACTGTGACCATTGGTGAGGAAGAAGACCCTTATCAGATGGACGGCGAGCAGAAATTGTTCCATCTGAGTAAAAAGACAGTGGCGGATCTGGTGAAGCTGGCGGCGGAGGCAGAGGTGACACGAGGGGAAGATGTATTTGTAAAGGGCGGTCCCAACCGTTTCACCAAGGCACCGGCGTTATGTTATCTGGAGCAGAACCTGTTCCGCTATCAGTATGAGCCTTATACGGAGAAACAGTGTGAGATCCATATGTTCGAGGCACTTTCTCCCAGAGAGGAAGTCCACCAGACAGCATTGTATATCAGAAATCTGATCAGAGAGCAGGAATTTAATTACCGGGATATTGCCGTGGTCATCGGTGACCTGGAGGGGTACGCATCCTATGTGGAGACAGAATTCGGGCAGCTGGAGATTCCCTGCTTTATAGACCGTACTAGAGGAATCGTCTTAAATCCCATGATCGAATATATCAAAAGTGCCTTGCAGTTATATATCAAGGATTTTTCGTATGATACCGTATTTCATTTTCTACGAAGCGGCATGGTGGACATTTCCAGAGAGGAGATCGATGAGCTGGAAAATTATGTGATCCGCACCGGAGCGAGAGGGTATCGTACTTACAGCAGGCTGTTTACCCGCAGGACGGAAGAAATGCAGCAGGGTAGTGGGCAGGACGACACAGAGCGAGTGGAAGAGACCCTGGAGCGTCTGAACCGTATTAGGCAGCAGTTTGTGGATACTGTGGAGATCCTGCATATGGCTCCCCGGGCAAAGGCCGGCGAGTATGTGGATCATCTGTATGATTTTTTAGAGCAGAATCAGGTACAGCAAAAGCTTTTGAATTATCAGCAGCAGTTCGAGCAGGAGGGCGACCTGGCAAAAGCCAGGGAATATGCGCAGATATACCGTCTGGTCATGGACCTGCTGGATCAGATCTATGGGCTGTTGGGGGAGGAAGAGATCTCCAGACAGGAATTTGCGGATATCCTGGATGCGGGATTCGGCGAGATCACAGTAGGTACGATTCCGCAGAATGTGGATCGTATTGTGGTGGGTGATATGGAGCGGACCCGCTTAAAACAGGTTAAAGTACTGTTTTTCCTGGGGGTAAATGATGGAAACATTCCGAAAAATGCCTCCAAGGGCGGCATTATCTCCGATATGGACAGAGAATTTTTAATCGAATCCGGAACAGAAATGGCACCGAGTCCCAGACAACAGATGTACATTCAGAGACTGTATCTGTATCTGAATATGACGAAACCCTCACAACGGCTGTATCTGTCTTATGCCAAGGTAAACAGTGATGGAAAGGGAATCCGTCCGTCCTACTTGATCGATACGGTACGGAAGCTTTTTTTGCAGCTTGCGGTGGAATATCCCCAGAACCGCAGCCGTATCGAGCAGATCGAGGGCAGACAGGAAGGAGCCAGGTATCTGGCGGAGGAATTGCGGGAATATGCGGACGGAACGCTGCGGGAAGAGGAACGGCAGGAGTTTTATCTCATGTACCGTGCCTATGAAGCGGATCCGGAGGGCAGAGACCGTCTGACTGCGGCAGCATTTAGAAGATATAAGGAGAGCGGTCTGTCAAGGATCGTGGCGAGAGCATTGTACGGCAGGCAGCTGGAGAACAGTGTGAGCCGCTTAGAGACCTATGCTGCCTGCGCATGCAGACATTTCCTGCAATATGGCCTGTCTCTGCAGGAGAGAGAAGAATTTGGCTTTGAAGTGTCGGATATGGGAAATGTGTATCATGCGGTACTGGAGAATTTCGCAGGAAAACTTGCAGAATCCGGTCGAACATGGTGGGATTTTGATGAAAATTTTGCAACTCAGGCAATCAAAGAAGCAGTGGAAGGTTATGCTGCGACTTATGGGGAGACCGTTCTGTACAGTTCTGCGAGGAATGAATATGCTATTACCCGGATGAGCAGGATCCTGACCCGGACGGTGCTGACACTGCAGCAGCATCTGAAGCAGGGAAGCTTTCAGCCGGATGACTATGAACTGTCCTTCCGGTTCGCGGAGAATCTGGACAGCATTCATGTGGATCTGTCCGAAGAAGAGAAGATGCACCTGCAGGGACGCATTGACCGTATCGATGTATCGGAGGACGCGGAGCATGTCTATGTCAAGGTCATCGATTACAAGTCCGGCAATAAGAAATTCGACCTGGCGGCATTGTATTACGGACTGCAGTTACAGCTGGTGGTCTATATGAATGCGGCAATGGAACTGGAGAGCAGAAAGCATCCGGACAAGGAGATCGTACCGGCAGCGCTTTTGTACTATCACATCGATGATCCTACCATAGAGACACCGGTGGAACTGACAGATGAACAGATCAATGAGCAGATCCTCGCGAAGCTTCGGATGAATGGTGTGGTAAACAGTGATCCCGAGGTCGTGGAACGGCTGGACCATTACTTGCAGGATAAATCTGCAGTCATTCCGGTGGAGAAGAAAAAGGACGGAAGCTTCAGTGCCAGATCCGGTGTCTTAAGCCGGGAGGAGATGCAGCTGGTATCTGCTTACGTGGATGCGAAGATCCGTGATATCGGCAGGGAGATCCTGGATGGAAAAATAGCGGCAAACCCTTACGAGAAGGGGAACGAGGAAGCCTGCACGTACTGTGCCTATAAAAAAGTCTGTGGCTTTGACGGCAGTATCCCCGGATATGAGAAGAGGCAGCTGGAGGATCTGGATAAGCAGACGCTGATGCAGCGGATGCAGGAGACGACGGAAGCGTAGGATAAAAGAAACAGGAACAGAGGTAGCGTATGGGAATGAAATTCACCCCGGAACAGCAAAGGGTAATCGAACTGCATAACAGTAATATTCTGGTATCGGCGGCCGCGGGAAGTGGTAAAACGGCAGTGTTGGTGGAACGTATCATCCGTATGATCTGTGACGGAGAACATCCGGCGGATATCGACAGACTGCTGATCGTGACATTTACCAATGCTGCCGCAGCGGAAATGAGGGAACGTATCGCAGCCGGAATCGCCGTCAGACTGGAGGCGGATCCCGGCAACGAGCATATCCAGAAGCAGTCTGCACTGTTGCATAATGCGCAGATCACTACTATCGACAGCTTCAGCCTGTTCCTGATCCGGAACCATTTCAATGAGATCGGACTGGATCCGGATTTCCGCGTGGCGGATGAGGGAGAGATCAAGCTGCTTCAGCAGGAAGTACTGGCGCAGCTTTTAGAGGATGCCTATGCAGGGAATTTTGTTCCGGAAGCCCTGGAGCAGTTCCACGCCTGTGTGGAATATTTCTGCCCGGGAGGCAGGGAAAGCGTGCTGGAGCAGCATATCCTGAATCTGTCCCGCTATGCGGGAAGCTTTCCATGGCCTGCGGAATGGCTGGAGGAGCGCAAAAATGACTATGCCGCAGGAGATATGGAAGCACTGGTTCGCAGCGATTACGGACAATATCTGACGGAACGGGTGAACCGTACGGTGGAGGGATGCCTGGAAAAACTGCTGGAAGTAAAGCGGCTGTGTGAACTGCCGGACGGTCCGTATATGTACGGAGAACTGACCGATGCAGAGATCGAACAGCTGGAGAGACTTACAGACTGCAAGAACCTGGAGGAACAGGCAGCCAAAGTTCCTGCTGTGACTTTCGCACGGCTCCCTTCTAAAAAGGACGATAGCGTGGATCCCGCCAAACGGGAACTGGCAAAGGCAATCCGAAACAGTGTGAAGGATACCTTAAGTGACCTTTCAGAGAGCTATTTTAAGACCCCGTTAGAACTGGCGGTGGAGCAGGGAAAAGCCTGCAGAGAGCCGTTGCGAATACTGCTCGATCTGGTGTTAGAGTTCGACAGAAGGCTTCTCGCAGCCAAGCAGGAGAGACATCTGATCGACTTTTCCGATATGGAGCATTATGCGCTGCAGATCCTGTTAAAGCGGGAAAAAGTGGAAGAAACCGGCGGCACAGGAACGGATCACGCCGAAACGAAATATCGTATTGTGCCAAGTGACGTTGCAATGGAGTACCGCCAGTATTTTCAGGAGATCCTTATTGATGAGTACCAGGACAGTAATCTGGTGCAGGAATATCTTCTGATGGCAGTTTCCGGAGAACAGGACGGACGAAATAACCGTTTCATGGTAGGAGATGTCAAGCAGAGCATTTATAAATTCCGTCTGGCAAGACCGGAGCTTTTCATGGAAAAGTACCATACCTATACGAAGGAAGAATCCGGCTGCCAGCGGATTGACCTGCATAAGAATTTCCGGAGCCGCAGAGAGGTTTTGGAGGGAGTCAACACGCTGTTTCAGAAGATTATGGGGCAGGAGCTTGGCGGGATTGTCTATGATGAGGATGCTGCCCTTTATGAGGGAGCCTCTTATCCGGAAAACACCGGGAATGACACGGAATATCTGATTTTTACGCAGGAGGAGGAAAGCGGAGAGTCGGTGCGCAGCTTTGAAGCCAGGGCAATTGCTGCCAAAATCCGTACACTGTATCAGAGCTTTCAGGTGACGGACAAGGAGACCGGTGCGCTGCGGCCGGTACAGTACCGGGATATGGTGATTCTGCTCCGGACGAATTCCGGCTGGGCGCAGGAGTTTAAGGAGACGCTGCAAAAGGAGGGGATTCCTGCTTATGTGAGCCTCCGCACCGGGTATTTTGAAGCCTCGGAGATCCGGGAGCTTTTGCAGTTCCTGCATGTGATTGACAATCCGAGGCAGGATATTCCTCTGTATGGAACGATGAAATCTTACTTTGGAGGCTTTTCAGAGGAGGAGATTGCGAGAATCCGGGCCGGTGTGACGGACAAGAAGATCGAAGGGAAGGCTTCAGAAGATAAGGCCAAAGCAGGAGAAAATACCTCAGAAGAGAATACCGTAGTGGGGGATGATTCAGCAGAAGCGGTAGTGGCAGCCGGCAAACCGATGGCTCTGATCGATCAGTTAAGGGCTTATGATGGAGATTTAAAAGAGAAGATCGCGGACTTTTTAACCATATTGGAGCATTACCGGCAGATGTCCGTTTATACGCCGATTCATAAGCTGCTGGAAGCATTGATTTATACAACCGGGTATTTTCAGTATGTGACGGCAAAGCCCGGCGGTGAGCAGCGAAGGGCGAATGTGGAAATGCTTTTGTCTAAGGCGGTCGCCTTTGAGCAGACGAGCTTTTATGGTGTCTTTCATTTTCTGCGCTACATCGAGCAGCTGTCGAAGTATGAGGTGGATTACGGAGAAGCGGATATTCTGGATGAAAATGCTGATGTCGTACGGATTATGAGTATCCACAAGAGTAAAGGACTGGAATTCCCGGTATGCTTCGTGGCAGGCTTATCCAAGAAATTCAATATGCAGGATACCACAGGACGTCTTGTGACCGATATGGATCTGGGGATGGGAGTGGATGAGATTGACAGTGAGCTTCGCATCCAGCGCCGTATGACGAAGAAAAATGTGGTTTCCCTGAAAATGCGTCTGGATACGCTGGCAGAAGAAATGCGTGTTCTTTATGTTGCCATGACGCGTGCCAGGGAAAAGCTGATTCTTACAGCAGTTGTCAGGGATGGAGAAAAGCTTAGGGAACAGATTGCATTATATGAAAATACGAAGGCCGAGGATGGCCGAATGCGTTTTACGGATCTTTTGAATGCCGGATCGTTCCTGCAATTTGTTATGCCGGCATTGTCTGATGCACAGTTTATCAGCGAAGGAGAGCTGAAGGAACAGGAAATTTCCGGGGAGTGTGGACAGCTTCTGAAAAGAGAACAGTTTATGTACCGGATTACGAGGGAAGAGGCGTCAGAAGAAGAGCTTGCACAGAAGGAAAAGCTGCGGCAGCGCATGGACCGCAGGTATGCGGACGAAGGGTTAAAGGAGCTGGTGACAAAGACCAGTGTTTCCGAGTTAAAGAAAGCACAGATGGATTTGGATTTTGCGGGAGAATTGTTCCCGGAAAAGGAAATCGTGCCGTATATTCCAGCCTTTATGCAGGAAGAGCAGGGAATGTCCGGGGCAGACCGCGGAAGCGCTTACCACCGGGTGATGGAGCTGCTTGATTTTGAGAAGGTGCTGGAAGCAAAAGCACAGATACAGGAACAAAATCAAGAATGGAAGCAGAATCAGGAACAAGATCAGAGTCAGAAAGAGAAGCATAATGAGGAAAATAATAAAGAAATGAACCGGGAAGAAAACCGGAGTAAGAAATCTGAGAAATCAGAAGCAGATACTTACATGATTTTAGAGTTGGAACGGCAGATTACACTCATGGTAGAGAAAGAGCTGTTGCAGAAGCCATGGAGCGAAGCCGTTTCTGTGAAAAAGCTTGTTATATTTTTTCAATCTTCACTGGCACAGAGAATGGCCAAGGCACAGCACCTTCAGAAGCTTAAAAAAGAGCAGCCCTTTGTACTTGGCATCGCAGCAGACCGCGTAAAGCCGCAGTTTCCGCATGAGGAGCAGGTGCTGATTCAGGGAATCATCGACGCTTTTTTTGAAGAGGGTGACGATCTTATTCTTATGGATTATAAGACCGATGCCGTAAAGACCGGGGAAGAGCTGGTAAAGCGTTATCACACCCAGATGGAATACTATACGGAAGCCTTAGAACGAATCGTTGGCAAGAAGGTAAAGGAACGGATTATTTATTCCTTTGCACTGGGTGAGGAAATCCGGATGTAATTCCATACAGGGGATTGACACCGGCCGGAAAGCGTTGTATCTTTATAACGATCGGTGCAATCACCGAAATAAATCAATCACTTCGCTAGGGGAGCATTTGCTGAGATTATCTG
>OLXI01000497.1_pt1 | contig 24253 bp, 22 predicted proteins | sample 1674181 | NCBI WGS metagenome assembly OLXI01 (sample SAMEA103958148, study PRJEB25191) | human gut metagenome | reverse complement strand
GAAAAAAACAAGGATTCCATGAACGAACTTGAGGGGATCGGAAAAAATTTATAAAACCATAATTATTTTTTGAAAAGCGTTGCTAAAGATCTAACTAAAGAGATTGCAGAAAAGTCGATTTACGATTATCTGGAAAATACTCTTGGAGTTTCCATTGTCACAAGTAAACGTATCATGACCGTATAAAAGATGACTGAAATTGATGAAAAATATTTGGATCTTGGAGACTATAACTGTATGGCTGTTGTCACCTCTCATACTTACAATAGTGATGGTGTTATGTTTGAATATACCCAGTCACGCCATCGCCCTGATTACTTTAGCTTCCAGGATAATGCAACAAGACAATCAATTTAGCAGGGAAAAAATATGAAACAGAAAAATATTTTATTTACAGACATGGATGGAACAATATTGTTCTCTGATAATGGAAAAACATATTTTAAGGAATCAGATTTAGATGCAATAAAGGAATTCCAGCAAAGAGGAAATCTGATCGTAATTAACTCCGGCAGAGCATTGCCATGGATAGTTGCTCCGTTGGAAGGATATCTTTTGCCTGATTACATGATTGCCGGTACAGGGAGTATTATCGCGGATAGTCATCAACAAATACTGCATGAAGAACCTGTATCATTTACAGCAATCAAAAAAATAATAAACGAATATACATCGGATATACCATTAACAGTTCATACGAAAGACAACGTATTTTCATGCAATCAAAAAAAGCAGTACAGCCTGCCAACAACACCTATTAGCAGTATTGATTTATTAAAAACGGAAAAACTTTATGGAATGTCATTCCATTTCAAAGACAATAAATCTGCAAAAGCTTTTGCAGACTGGCTGGAAAAGTCAGATCACCAGGAGGTGAGAGCTTTTGTAAATATCCAGGATGTTGACATGGCGTGTAGAGACTGTTCAAAAGGGAACGCCATGAACATCCTTTGTCAGAAACTTGGATTCATGCCTGAACAAGTCTACGCCATTGGTGATGCTGAAAATGACATTGATATGTTAAGGGCAACAAAGCATGGTTATACATTCCATCATTCTCCAGCTACTGTAAAGCAATATGCAGAAGGCTGTGTCAAATCTGTGTCAGAGTTAATTGATAAAATATTGAAAAGAACTAATTGAAATCTTTATTCTATTTGTAATCTTTGTTTTTGAGCAACGTACCTACAAACGGTATCGTAGCAAATTCCTGCGGGTTACTTCTGATAATGTAATCGATATAATTTCCCACAATCAACGCGTATGCATAGTAGCCCATTGGGTTCGGATGAAAGCCCAACCCGAACGATTTACGCATTTCTGCATCGTATATGGGCGCATGCGCAGTCATATCCAGCAAGTAAGTAAACTCAAACATATCGCAAAATTTGGCGAGTTCGCTTGCGATATAACGGATATCGTTATCACACGCTTCACCGCGCAGTTGAGGAGTTACAACAAAAATACGCGCGTTAGGCTCTATTGTTTTAAGTTTGGAAACGATTTTGCCCATATTACCGAAAAACGTATCGCCATTATCCTGCGGACAATCGGCGTTGACGTCCTTGACACTTCCAAGAGGATGCCCGAACACAAATGAATCGTTGTTGCCTAACGCAATAATATACGCTTGATTCCATTGCCAAAATCCGTTTACGTCCGCCCAACTTTGAACATACTCTCGCGCGGTCATTCCGCCGCGGGAATAATTGTTGTATTTTGTTCCAGTAATGCGCTCTAAAACGGCGGGCCACGAGTACTCGTACATATCGGTATAAACTATATTTCCGTTTTCATCGTGACTTTCAAACTCGCCCGATGCCAAAGAATCCCCTATAACACCTATTTGCTTAAAAACGCCCGCAAAACCGCACGTTTCCTTAATAATATCTAACGGCTGTTCGCCTGCGCCGATTTCAAATTGTTTGTTATTCATTTTATTCACCGTCCTTTTGTTCTTCTTTAACCTTTTTAGGCTTATCCCATTCCGTACCGGTTACAGTTTTAAGATCAAGTCCGCGAGTTTCGCCGACAAACAGCCACATTATTACAATTGCACCTACAAGCCCTGGAACCGTCAAGCCCAAATACATATAGCCGAACATGCGTTCAGGAATGATAGGCAGCAGTATCATAGTAATAACTGTTGCAAGTCCGCCCATAACTCCGTTAAGCAACGTATTGATTACCGTAACCGACGAACGCAGGTTTGTAGGAGTCGATTCGGAAAACATAATTCCGCCGATGGTATCGCCTGCGCCCCAGTAACTGCCCATAAATCCGCCGATAGCAAAACCCGTCAAATACGGAGTCCACTTGAACATACCGCTAAAGATAAACAGCAAATAACACGTCAACGCCGAACAAGACATTGCGACTATAGTTACTTTACGTCCGAATTTATCCGACACAAAACCGGAAATCAATGTAAACAGCGCATTGCCAACGGGATACAGAAACAAAGCAAGAGTTATTTCTTCTTCTGTCATCAGCGCCGACTTTGCCATGACCGTACTGTACGTTGCCGTACCTAACGAAGCGAGATAAAAGCAGCAACAAGCAATAATCAAAAAGCGCAATTGTCTGTGTCTGAATGCGAATTTTACAGCGGTCAGAATTCCGCCTTGTGCGTTTTGTTCGCGTCCTTCCTTGCTGCGTTGTTCACGTTCTTCTATAGGCGTTTTTAAATACTCTATTCTTTTAGTCAAAAATGCGTTTGTTTCCCTAGCAAAAAGCAGCGCGAATAACGACATTACAAAACCGATAATTGCCGGCACCAAATATACTACGTGCCAACGCTCGCTTACGTTTTGCATGAGTGTAGCCCTAAGCAACGGAACAAGTAACGTGCCCAGTATCGCCACCGCTTTTACGATTGCGTAGTTACGGGCGCGAGACTTTTTGTCGGAGCATTCCAGTATGTACACGCATTGCATATCGTGCGAGACCATAAAACTCATCAACGTGCCGCCTATCATGTAAACGTAGATATCTTTAGATAAATACACAAGGAACAGCCCTAAGCCCATACATAATGTGTTAATAACCAAAAACGGCTTACGCCCGAATTTGTCCGCAAGGGGACGATAGAAAATAATAAGCAGTGTTACCGGATAGGAAATAAAACCCATGGCGGAAAAGAGCGATAATCCCGCGCCGTATTCCATACCCATATTTTTTACGAAGAATTCTGTAACTATATTCGCCTGAAACTGAATGGATATAGTAGACGCGATTTCGTCCGTTATGTAGATGAGTGACAAAATCATAAACAAGTAAATCAAATAAAACTTGTTGCTTCTCGCGCCCAACTGCTTTTCGCGGCGGATAAGTTCCTTAGCTTCGCGCGCCTGTAATCGTTCAACGTTTTTTGCCATTTTGAGTTTTCTCCTTTTGAAAATTGTAAACAAGGAAATTCTTGGTCATCTCGTCGGTAATGCCGTAGCGCTCCGCCAAATTGTGTATGGCTTGCAAGAAATCCGCACCAGAGCAGCCTTTAGACAACAAGTTTTCTTTTTCGATAAGTTTATTCCAAAAAACATTCAAAACAATTTCGTCGGTGGCAAGGGAAACAACCGAATGATTGCGCGTATGCGCGTAAACGTTGCGATCTCCTTCTTCTCCGACTAAACACTCTCCGCCGTCGATTATAATTGTTGTTCTACGGTATGGAAACAGTGTTGAAACGTCGTTGATATTGTACGAATACACCGTTGCGCCCTCGACCAAAATGCTTTCGAAGGTAAAAATATACACCTTTACCCCGCGGGATATTGCGTTTTCGATATTACTACGTAGCACTTCGAACGGCTCTCGCCAAATGGACAGCGAAATTTCCGCTTGCGCGCTGTCGATAAGTTTCTTTGCCTTAGCAACGTATTTTTCTTCGCCCACTATATTCATTACATAATCGACGTCGGCGTTTTCCGTTGCAAGTTGTTGTAGCTCGCGTTCGGCGCAGGCAATATTCTTTTCGTTTTCTTCCTTGATGCTACGTATAAGGTCTTGATACTCGAGAGGCTTGTAAAAATTCGGCTCTCCGTCTATACGAATAACCGCGCCCTTTGCCACCAAGCGATTGATAACCTCGTACACCAACGAACGCGCAACGCCCGAAAGTTTTGCGATTTCGTAACCGTTTAACACTTTATGTTTAATTAGTGTTCCGTATACTTTTGCTTCGTTTGACGAAAAGCCGAGTTTCTCTAAAAATTCATAATTGTTCATAGTAGTTATACCCCACACCACTATTATCTTACAAATCTCTGAGTTGTCAATACAATTTTTGAAAAATATGGTATTAAATTTACTTTTTGCGTCAATACGGGCTGTCGTCAAAGTACAGTTCGTCGTACAAATCATCGTCTTGCCTATCGAAACGTTCTTGCTGCTGTCGGTTGGTATTCTTTATTAGAGAATAACTTTCGCCGCGTTTTGCTCCGTATTGTAACTTTGTACATCAAAATTTTTAATTTGAAAACGTCGGAACTTTCATAGTACTACGACGGAAGAAGGTTATATATAAAACAAGAGCTGGATGCTCCAATTTAGCGCTTCCAGCTCAATCATTATCATAGAAGATTATTATTTACAGACTTTTCTTCATAGTCTCGCTTTAATGGAAGAAAATGTCACTTGTGTACAACCTTTATTAATATGGCCGCAGAACAATCCATTAATCCACTGCCCTCTTAAAAAACATATTCTTATTGCTACTACTACCACAATAAGAATACAAAAAATCCCCATAATAAATTTAGCTATTTGTTCTTTCATCATTATCACTCTTAAAGTAATTTCTATAGTTTATTCAATTGCAATTTGTTCTTCACCAGGAACTCTTGGTGACCTCATGATTTCTTAATCATCCTCATAATTTTTTACTAATTTCGTCAGTTTTTACAATGGTCTAAACTTAGTATGCACTTGTAACTATGCGGATTTCAGGCTTAATATACAATTTCAACAGTCCGTATATTAGAATTTAATATTTTATAAGAATTTAATAGTGCCTGACCACACTGTGCTTCTTCGTCACTGCATACAACACTTATACAGAAAGCTATGCACGTTCTTATTAAGATATTATTCCGCATTAAAAACAACTGCATCATACATAAATGCTTGACCCTCTCCCCATTTATCAGTATTAAATTCTACTGTAAGTAAATTACAATTAGAAATATCAATAGAGCTTTCACTAAATGGTTCATCCTTTTTAGTAAATGACTTAGATGTATAAACGACATTATCATCTGCTTTTATCACATAATTCATTGATGCACCGTCTTCACATGAATCACTTGCAGCTATTGAAAATTTGATATATTTATATTTTTTATTTAACACGAACGTAGCATGCCCTGATGAGCAGTTATAAGATATAAGCACATTCGAATGAGCATTTCCATAAGAATCGGTAGCCATATCTTTTAACCACGCAGTACTACTGTCATTAATATGCATATCAAATAAATTAGATGCCTCAGCAACAATATTGCCCACGTATATACAATCATCTTTTCTTGATACTGACTTATTATCCGGCACAAGTTTAGTAGCAAGCTCCTTGCTCCAATATTCTTTTCCATTAAAAGTAAGAACTGAATCCAAGTTATCAAACGCTATTTTCTCCCCATCTATAGATAAACCTACAGAAGAAAAATTATAATCGTCTTTATTTGCTGATTGTGAAATCAATTCTTCATTCTTCTCTTTTAATTCCTTATTTTCATCAAAATACTTTGAGTTTTGCTCATTTAACTTGTTATTGTCCTTAACAACCTGAACATAATTATCTATAAAATCATCAATGTCATTAAAAACAACCGTGTTGTTATCCCCATCTATATTGACAATCTTAGACATGATATATTCATTCTGCTGTTGAGCACCATTACTTTTTCCTTCAAAATATGTACAGACAGCCCCTATCACCGCTCCCGATATTGAGATTATAATTTTACTCTTATATTTATCTTTCATGTAAAAACTCCCTTCTCGTATAATACTCCTTAATTAGAATCTGCATATTAACAGTAAGCACTCAATATTCCAACACTAGATTTTTAATAACGCTTGCATCTGTTTGCTATATACAAGCGTTTTACTACATTTTTTATTAAAATTTAATAGTTCCTGACACCAAAATATCTGTGCAGCACAGCCTCTGCTTCGGTCTTCTTAGCTTCTTCAGCGGCCTTAGCATCTGCCTTTGCCTTCTTCGATTCCAGGGATGCCACTTCTTTCTGTGCTTTCTTCAGAGCAGTCTTCTTCTCTTTCAGTGTGTTCTTCTGCTCATCAATCGCTTTCTAGCTGGATGCGATCTCGGTGGTTAAGGTTGTGATTTCGGATTGCTTTTGCGTTATTTGGGTTGCGTAGTCGGTATGGGTAGTTTTGGGGCGGTTTTTGCTGCCTTTCATTCTGAGAATCGTGATAACCTCTTTCCTTTTATAGTTGTTTAGGTATAGCAGAACAGGGGTACGAGGACAATACCGACTGCAAGCGGCTTATGTATATATCTCATCTAGTATTTTTTTATGACAGTCTAATAAATCATCCACAGTATTTATATGTGAGTAGTACTCAGTAAAAATGGAATCTATATCTAACGGTGTCATACTTACAGTCTGCGGAAATCCGATTATTATTTTATCGTGAATAGCCTTCAGATATTTGTTCATGATTCCTTTTGTCATGATATACTGAATATTATTACTTGATATTACCGCTAATACATCACGGAATTGTAAATTTCTATAAGTTCTTCCAGATCTTTTTTTAATTTGACGATTAAAATGATTTTCAAATTCCCCATATAACTCCGTGTCAGTAATATCTCTCACTCTTCGTGCAAAATCACTACTAGTTTCACTTATGTACGTTTCAATAGTTGTATATGCAGAATCATCCAACAAGTAGTACCGTCCTAGAATTCTAGAAAGTTTTCCTGGTTCCGCAGCGAATGTGGATTCTATGCCATAACCGTCTTGAAATAACACCTTAACATCCGCAGAGGTATCCATATCCTTTTTATCATCATTGCCAGCGGATTCCGTCCTAGTACACGGAACACAATCTGTATCTCGAATAATAATCCATTTGCAAGAATCAGGGATTACGCCTTTTAAAGCTCTTGAATATGCAACCAGTTTTCCATTAAGTGTGTCAATTCCCCTCATAGGAATATACACATTAGCAATCGGCTCACTTTTTCCAGTGACTGCCTCATACTTTGGTTTAATATTATTAAAGAAATCTATATCTGTTTGTCCCTCCACCATAATCAATTTGTTTGCAAATCTCAATTTGTCAAGTTGATTAAGGCATCCTTTTAAATCCTCAAGAGCCACCCATTTTGTGCCAGTTTGTAAATGGTTCAAAGCCCCCGTGCTTTTAGAATTTTCATCTAAGAACAGAATCTCATTTTCGTCGACTTGCTCCATGAACCGTTCATTATGTGTAATAATAAACATTTGAGCATTCGGAATATTCCTGAACTCCTCTATCAATCTCTTCTGCAACTTTAAGTGGAGGTGAGCATCCGGCTCATCAATTAATAAAATGTATATTTCCGGATCAAGATATTCCATCGAAGAGAAAATCTCCGTTAGTTGCAAGAATCCACTTCCGTATGAAAAAATATCTTTTCCATTCACTTTGATGGATATATATGTCTTGTCATCCTTCTCCGATTCAGAAAACACAAAATCTTCACCCGTGACATTCTTAATATGTGTTTCCACTTCACTAATATGACTTATAACTTTATTCCGTAATACTTCATAGCCTTTTCCCTTGGCTATTTTATCTAGCACCTGCGCTTTATACATATATGGCTCTTTGGCCACAATATTGGGAATAGGCCTTGATTCGTTTATACCAAAAAAGGTTGCAAGATTCTTACCTTGAATTCCGGCAACCATTATCGCAAAAGATTTAAATGCATTTCCATCAATGTAATCCACTTGCAAATAAGCATCATCTATATTGCTAACCTTACTTACAGTAAAGCCCAAATTATAACTCTGACCATTATATTCTATCACCAATGTCACAGCGCATTTTGCATCTTTTCCACTGCACCCTATTGGAAACAAATCCTCGTCATGATAAGCACGGATAAATTCCATGCTTTCAAACTTCAAATGATGTGCCGTAGAATAGAAACCTGATTTGTCTCTCTTTAGGTTATTATCATAACACATTTTCCACAAATGAATTGCTTCAAAAATGGTAGTTTTTCCAATATTATTTTCTCCGATAAGAACATTAAAGTTTCCCGCCGGTGTAATTTCAAGATGATTAATACTCTTAAACTTATCAATTACTATTTTCTTAATCATGCTTTTTCCTCTTTAGGTTCTTATATATAAAGTTCCACGCATCTTAGCCGACCATACTCACAAGTAAGATCGTTGCCTGCTGCTCACCACGAAGAGGTGTGTGATTATTACGAGCAGCGTAGGGAGCTACCGCTCCCAGTATATCACAATTTCAACCCTTTTTACAGACGCTTTCTTACCTTCATCACCGCACAATACATCAATCCGCCGATCATTCCACCGACTGTGTTGTAGAAGATGTCTGATAGCTGGAATGTTCCCAAGCGAAGCAATAATTGTAGCATCTCAATACTTACAGAAAAGATAAATGCTATCTTCCCGCTTTGCCATAGTATCTTCTTCCAGCCGTTTCCAATCTTCTCTCCAAACGTCCACATCACCACTGCTGAAAACGGTACCATCATGATCAGTTCTCGATGCACTCAGTAGTCAGCTTCTGTTCGCCATTCACAGTCTCCCAGATGCCCCAACCACCCATGACATCGGATAAAGGATTCATCCAAAGATTGCGGTTTAACAGGGTTCTGAACAGAATAAGTGAGATCACAAATGCCAGTAAGAACAACTTCCGAAAGAACACACTCTCCTTGAACTTCTGATACCATGTCACTATGGCATTTTTCCAGCCTTTGCCAGCTTCGGTAGGTTCATAAGCATAAAGATAGAAAAACATGGCTAGGAAGGAAAGCAGGAGTGAAAATCCAAATGGCTCATAGAGAGCAGTCAGAATGTTTGTAAGAATTTTCCCTAGTAAATCAATCGTTTCTTTCATCATCATTTACAGATCACTGAACAAGTCAGCCTTGTCCCCCCGTTCCAGCATCATCCACCGGCTCCAACTGCTTGATTCCTGTTCCAAAACGGCTACCGATACCAGCAGCCATGATAAGTAAAGTTGTGTTCATAATTTCTTCCTCTTACTAACTTTTATTCTACTGTCACACTCTTCGCCAGATTTCTTGGCTTATCCACATCCAGACCCTTGGCAACAGACACATAGTAGCCAAGTAGCTGCAGCGGAATCACTGCCAGACTACCAACAAAGTGCTCATCCACCTTCGGAACATAGACCGTAAAGTTTACCTGATCTTCGATTTCATACTTACCATAGGTAGTGAGCCCCATCAGATAAGCGCCACGGCTCTTGCACTCCAACATATTGCTGATTGTCTTTTCGTAGAGTTCGCTCTGAGTCAGCACACCGATAACCAGCGTTCCCTGCTCAATCAGACTAATAGTTCCGTGCTTCAGTTCGCCAGCTGCATATGCCTCCGAGTGAATGTAGCTGATTTCTTTCAGTTTCAAACTACCTTCCAAGCAGACAGCATAGTCAATGCCACGACCTACGAAGAACACATCGTGTGCATTGGCATACTTTGCTGCAAACCACTGAATGCGCTCTTTATCTTCCAAAGTTTTCTGCATCTTCTCTGGGAGAGTCAACAATTCAGAAATGTAGTAGCTGTACTGCTCCTCTGTGATTTTTCCTCTGACCTTCGCAAACTGAACCGCCAGACAATACATAGCCGCCAATTGTGCACTGTATGCCTTGGTCGTTGCAACAGAGATTTCTGGACCGGCAAGGGTGTAGAACACTTTGTCCGCTTCACGGGCAATACTGCTGCCTACCACATTGACGATTGCCATTGTGGTTATGCCTTTTTCTTTTGCGAGTCGCAGTGCAGCCAATGTATCTGCTGTCTCGCCAGACTGGCTGACAACGATTACCAGTGCCTTCTGATTGAGCGGCATCTTCCGATAACGGAACTCAGATGCGAGTTCCACACGCACTGGGATATCCGCTATATCTTCCAGCACATACTGAGCAGCCATGCCCACATGCCATGCAGAGCCACAGGCAACAATATAGATCTGCTCAAAGTTTTTAATTTCGTCCTCGGTGATCTCCACACTGGATAGGTCGATAGCGCCGTTCTTAATCACAGAGTTAATGGTATCCTGAACAGCTTTCGGCTGCTCATGGATTTCTTTCATCATGAAATGCTCAAAGCCGCCTTTTTCGGCTGCTTCTGCATCCCACTTGATCTCGGTGGTCTGCTTCTCAATTTCATCACCGTTCAGGTCATAGAAATGAGCTTCACCCGGAGTCAGTTTTGCGAACTCAAGGTTGCCAATGTAATACACGTTGCGAGTGTATTTCAGAATTGCCGGGACATCCGAAGCCACATAGGTCTCACCATCCGCAATGCCGATGATCATCGGGCTATCCTTACGTGCCACCCAGATCTCGCCCGGATAATCCCGGAACATCAGCTCAAGAGCGTAGGAACCACGGACACGCACCATCGTCTTAGCGATGGCATCAATAGGACCAAGGTTGTACTTTTTATAATAGTAGTCCACCAGCTTGATGACCACTTCCGTATCCGTCTGACTATAGAATGTATAACCGTGCTTCAGCAGCTTTTCTTTCAGTTCGGTATAGTTCTCGATGATGCCGTTATGTACGCCAACGACCTCAGACTCCACTGTGCCGGAAGCAGAACGGGTACAGTTACCCGAAACATGCGGATGTGCATTGGTTTGGCTCGGTTCACCGTGGGTCGCCCAACGAGTATGACCAATACCACAGGTTCCTTTCAATGCCTTGCCGCCATCTGTTTTCTCAATCAGATTGGACAGGCGCCCCTTCGCTTTCACGACCTGTGCCAGATTTTCTCCGTCACGGACAGCCAGTCCGGCCGAGTCATATCCTCTATATTCCAGTTTTGACAGACCGTCCAGCAGGATCGGTGCTGCCTGTCGATTTCCTGTAAAACCAACGATTCCACACATAGGTTTATTCCTCCTGTTATTTAATCTATTATACTTTTCCTTTTATGCAAAACGACTCCGGGTAATTGCCAGAGTCGTCATTGACTTTACGCTTTATATCCCTTTTCGCAAATCACGTTGACCACTTCGTCAACATACTTCTGGCAAGTATTATGGTCAGGTGCTTCCACCATCACGCGGACCAGCGGCTCGGTGCCGGACTCGCGCACCAGAATGCGGCCGGTATCGCCCAGTGCTTCTGCCACAGCCTTGACTGCTGCCTGCACTGCCGGGTCGTTCTGTGCGGCCTTTTTATCCGTAACGCGGACATTTTCCAGCACCTGCGGATAGATCTTCAACGGTGCTGCCAGTTCGCTCATTGGCTTCTTCTTTGCCAACATGACTTCCATCATCTTCAAGCTGGTCAGAATACCGTCACCAGTGCTTGCGTACTTAGAGAAGATGATATGGTCGCTCTGCTCATCACCAATACGGCAACCGTTCTTTGCCATATACTCGTAAACATACTTGTCACCCACAGCAGTCTTAGCGTAGCCGATACCCTTCTCATCCACGCACAGACAGCGGTCAGCGTCACCATCGAAGGCAAAGCCAACGTCCAGACCCTTCTCCACCACGAAATTCTGCAGACCCTCAATATACGTAGAGCCAGCATTGGTGTTGATGTTCGTGCCGTTCGGCTGATTATTGATTACATAGGTATCAGCACCCAAGGCATCGAAAACGCTCTTAGCGATATTCCAGCTGGAACCATTGGCACAGTCCAGGCCGACCTTGACACCTTTGAAGGAATAGATACCCAGAGAGATCAGATAACTAATGTAACGATTGCGTCCGGCCACATAATCCACAGTGCAACCGATATGCTCACGATGAGCGAAAGGCAGCTCCGACCAGTTCTTGTCAAATACATGAAGCTTGCCATCGATGTAGTCCTCTACCAGCAGCAGGGTCTCCTCCGGCATTTTCTCGCCGTAGCAGTCGATCAGTTTGATTCCGTTGTCGTAGTAGGGGTTGTGGCTGGCGGAGATCATAATGCCACAGTCGAAATCATCCACGCGGGCAATGTAGGCCACGGACGGGGTAGTCGTAACATGCAGCAGGTAGGCATCCGCCCCGGAGGCTGTCAGGCCCGCGACCAGGCTGTACTCGAACATGTACGAACTCCGACGAGTATCCTTGCCGATGACGATACGGGCAGGGTCAGTATCACCATTGCGCTCACGTAAAGCATTGTAATACCAGCCCAAGAAACGACCTACTTTATAGGCGTGATCTGCTGTTAATGTAATTCCGGCTTCACCACGGAAACCGTCCGTTCCAAAGTATTTTGACATTTTTACTTCTTCCCTATTTTAATTCTAACTTTATTTTTACAGCGTTTTGACATAAAGCTCGGAATTATCGCCCATGCAATATATGATAACTTTTCTCTTAATGGAATCGGCACTTTTAAACTAATCCAAAGTTGCTTTTTCAAGTTATTCATACAGGAGTCGTACAATTCCTGATATTCCTGCTCTATATCGCTCTTTAAAAGTCCTCTCACAATTGATAAATTGAATGCTCTCCTATGATAATTCCAAGCATCTACTATTGCCGGATTTGATTTTCTCCAATGTTTCTTTCGAATTTCCAATGATCTGATTCCACAAAGGTTGCTATCAACATTAAATTTTCGCATCGCTGAATTTGGATTACTTACCTGATGATAAACACTTTTTTTTCCAACGGCAATACTATCTACAAATTGAAGACAGTCAATATTAAACAGCATTCCTTCACCGTACCAAATTTTTTCATCAAAAAGAATATTATTTTTTTTTAGAAACTGCATGCTATAAATCTTATTCCAAACCGCAACAAAAATATCGCCCAAGTAAATCCATTCAATAGCTTTTTCGGCTGATACAACATACTCTTCTTCGTTGGATTTTATATTATAATCTGAATAATTATTTTTATTCATGCCATTTCACACTTATTACTTTCCACAAGATTTAATAGATATGAAATATACTTTGGCTCTACCCAATCATCTCCGTCAATAAATGTCACATACTCACCTGAAGCTATTCTAAGCCCCGCATTTCTTGCGGACGAAACGCCAACATTTTCTTTATGTACACAGATAATTCTATCGTCTTTCTTCGCCAGTTCGTCAATTATTTTTGCTGAATTATCTGGTGAACCATCATCGACCAAAATAATTTCTATATTCTTATAGTCCTGGTTCATTACCGATTCCACTGTTCTAAAAATAAATTCTTCTACGTTATACACAGGTATAATAACGCTCACTACTTTTTTCATATTATGCCTCTTTCTTCATAAGATATATTTGTAAACCATAAAATCCTAACAAACCAATCGGATTCTACTTTCACAAATCGCGTATTTTAGTTTATGAAGATTAAGACATTTTATAGTGAAGCCATCGCAAACCATCTCCAAAAAAGGATTTTTAACGACAGAAAATGTACATCCTGTTTTCTCTGGCTTTTCATAAACCAGTTGAGTATAATTTTTGCAAACGTTCGAAATATTTATTTCAACCTGCCCTTTGTAGCCATAACAACTATTACTTGATAGCGGTTCTGCCCCCCATAAATTTCATATTATATAACACGGTCTTTACGATATTCTTCAAGTACTTCTTAGGGTAACATCTTTTTACTGCTTTCTTAAATCCATACCCCTTTTTCAATTCCTTAAAAAACACTTCCCGTTGCTTAGGCTTCTGAGAGGGCTGATATAATTGATGATTGCTTTCTATCGCTTTTTTCAAATCAACATCTACAAGAGTTAAATCTGCTTGATCTATAAGTTCTTTTCCCTTTTCATTTTGGCAAAGCACTAAAGAAATACCCTTATCTTGGGTGCTTTTTTCAAGTTCACTTCCCCATGAATCCCCCAGGGTAATATCACCGGGTCTTTCAATCTTGGCATATTGACATTGATAACAATTCTCCGTGTATGTTGTCGAGTTCAAAAATGTCATCAAATAATTATCAGTTGTTATCGGAACTGCAAAACGCTTTCCATTCTGTTCCAATTTAAAATTATTTTTCTCCCGAAATCTAATGCTTTGAACTTCTGTTAATCGAATCCCATAATCAAACAAAAAGCTGTCCAAAATTTGTGGTGAAGGTGTTCCATGGCAAATTAAATCAGCGGTATACAAATTTTGATGATTCTTTGTATAATGCCTGACCGCTGAAACCTGACATGGCAACCCAATAAAAAGCACCTTTCTTCCCAATTTGAGTTTTTCTAAAATTTTCTTATATACTCCCTCAGGATTACTTTTCACATATTTTGAACCTGTAAATTTACATACTTCATCTTCTGTCTCAGCAAAATCAAACTCAAATTTCCCAAAACTAAATGTGCAACTACAAACAATTCCTCCATTTTTTATGAAAGCTCGTTCTACTGCTGTTGCAACTCCTCCAGATGAAGAGCGCATACGAACGCAATCATCTTTCGCCCATCCCTGTTTCCAATAAATCGGTTTCGTTAGTACTTGTTCGGTGTTGTTTTGGCATGCACTATGGCATGCATTACATTGAATACATTTCTCAGAATCAATTACTGCATTATATTCCATCCACGAATCAATTACTTTTATAGCTTTTTTAGGGCAAACATCAATACACTCCATACACCCTGTGCACTTACCTTTTTCACATACTGTAGTCATATCATCATCTTCCTTTTAATTTTAGTATTTTTCTCACTATGGGGAGCCAGATATCTGAAAACAAATATATAGTAACGGCTAGAATGACGCATTGTAGTAAAAAACCAAACCTATTATCAATGAACATCAAGCCCGCAGACAACACTAAAGCCGTACTTCCCACTATAAATTCTTTATTATTTATATTATATTGAATATACTTTCTTGTATGAAAAAGTCGAAAGACAAATACAAGTATATAACTAATACACGTAGCAATTGCAGCACCATAAACGCCTACTTGTGGAATTAATATAAAATTCATTGCAATATTAAATATTGCTCCAAAAGTACCAGAAAAAAGATAGCCAAAACTATCTTTGTGAACCGTATAGCTTGTAGCCATAAAACTAGCCATTGTCAAATATACGCATCCGACTGTCAAAAACGGCGTATATTTCCATGCAGAATAATACTCTTTTCCCACATACACACTTAAAAACGGTTTCATAAATGTTAACAAACCTATTCCAATCAACATAACAATTCCAATTAGAACTCTAAATATTTTATTATTATATTCGCTTTCATCGTCTGTTCCTTCTTCACGAATTGCAGAATAACTCCACGCTTGATTGAATATTGTTGTCAATGTAGAAACTAGCGTAGGGAACTTATATGAAACGGCGTAAATTCCATTGGCTGCCACACTTATCATGCTAGACACCATAATGCGATCCGAGGAATTCATAATCCACCACATAAATGAATTCGGAATTAATACTACGGAATATCTCGCCATCTTGATCAGTAGATCTCTATCAATCCTTGAAAATGAGAATGATTTATATCCTTTTCCTACAATAATTGCATATATGGCAGTGAGTGTATTTGCTATAATGTAAGCTTTTAAATACCCATCAACACCTTCTTTAAAGACCAAGAGGAACAGAATATTTAACACCGCAATAAAAAAAGTATGTAGAACATTTCCTATCGAGTAATAAATCAACAGTTCTTTTCCGCGCAAATCGCACAAATAAAGCTGACTTGCTGCCAAAGAAACGACATAGAAATAAACAAACACGGCATATTCAGAAATCTTGTCAAAAGAGCGACATATCGGAAAAATCAATAACCCAACCATCATTCCGATTAACAGTATTCTCGTCCCTATTTGGGTAATTTTTCTAGTATTGGCATCCTTATCCAATGCGAACCTCATAACAGACTCACAGATATTTAAAGTAAGAAGTGGAACCGCAACTGTTCCAACTGTCGCAACCAAATCAACAACTCCATATTCAGCAGTTGTAAGTGCATTTGTATATAACGGAATCAAAAAAAATGAAATAAGTTTTGATCCAAGATTTCCCAAAGTAAATATAATAGTGTTTTTTATCAAATAACTGTTTCTGCTATTTCCCATTCTCTACTGCTTGCTCCTTGATTATTTTTATAGTCATCTTTCATTCAAAAATGAAATCCAATCAAATTCATCAAGCCAACGTTTTCCAGTAAATCTACTTTGATAATCACAAAGATTTTTTACATTTTGTATATCTACTTCGCTTTTCGGAATATAATACGCCGAACGATACTGTGGATATTCTCTTACCGTAAAAATGACTTTATGTTTAAATTTCAAACTATCGAATGAACAAATATCCTGTTCCGTACATCCATCTTTTTGCACCATAATAATATAAAGATTGTCCATATTCAGCCGCTTCAAACGTTCAATCCATTTCTGTTTTTCCTGTTCAAACGTTTCATAATGTGTAAAATAGACATGGATATCTTCTAACTTTCCAATCGGATAACCGTATTTTTCACTGTTTTTCTCATCCATTTCGATTTTGCAATCATATAAATAATGCTCCAATTGACTCAAAAATTTGATGAATTCCTTTGGAGTAAACCAAAGATTTACAGTTGGTGAGTTGAATCGTAATCCCAATTCATGACTCACCACCCAACGCAGTTCATTGAAATAATCGAGCAATCCTTGTTTTTTATTTTTCTTTGATACTCTTTATCCATATGCATACGAAGAATTCTTCTATAAATCCTATTTATTTTTTCCATCTTCGTCACCCATTTATAAGTTTTCTTTCAAATACTTCAATGATTTTTCTCTTTCCAACCCCAGTATCTCACCGATTTTTTTCTTATCCAGCTCTTTTTTCAGCACTGTTTCCAATTGAGAGATATCGGTAATAACATGACTCTGTATTTGAAGGCGTTGCGTTAAATCCTCCAATTTATTCTGGTTACTCTCTCGAATCAATACCGCCATTCTCTTTCCAAATTTTGCACCAAACAGTGTTCCGTGAAATGTGTCCGTTACAATACATTCTGCATTCTGAAAAGTTTTCAACAACTCAAACGGAGTTAGTGTTTCATACGACGGTATCCATTTCTGCCTTCCAAACGGAGCCACAATCTTCAAATTGTACTTCTTGCAGTATTCAGAAATTGCCTTAATTTCCTCTGGGTCACTAAATCTCTCGGCATAAGAATAAACAATGCAATATTTTTTAGGAAGTTTAGAATTCACTGTAACATTCCTGATTTCATCATCAAAGTTTCCTACAGCCACCGGATCTAAATTATATACAGGCTTTTTTTCGGAAATTTTCTCTACAAAGTCTGCAGTGTTTTTATCCCGCACAGATACAACTGACAAATTCGACATCGCACTTTTAATAGCTTCTCTCAATTCGTCCGACAAATTATCCACTTTTGTCGATCCGCAACTTGCTGCATATGTGATTACCCTTTCAGCAGCTTCAACTTTCCCAAATAGTTGCGAAGAAAAACCCCATTTGGATTTTTGTAAGCAATTGAAAACCTCATCACTTCCTATTACGCATGTATCAAAATGCTCGTCGCCGTTCACACTATTCAGACCTGTGCTATTTCTAAATTCATAAAAAACTCTCCGCAAATTTCTTCCAAGTATTTTGCCCTTAACGCGATTCCATTGTGTTTCTAACCAGCTATCCTTTTTTTTGTCAATATCCCTTTTTTCACATTGTATACTTAGAGCATCATCCGTTCCTTTTTCTATCGCAAGAAACCTCACCTCATTACCTAGACTTTCTATCATTTTTTTTAATGAATACGCTTGTAAGACGGATCCGTAATTGTTAACCTGTTGCATTGATAAAATATATACCTTCATATTTAATTTCTCCTTCTATCACTCGACCGTATTGAACCATCGGCATCACAATTCCATCGAATCAAACATATACCTAGTAAAAAGAACCAATTCAAGGCCACTTCAAAAATTGATGCAATAATCATTCCATACACAATAATTGAAATATAAAAAGACTTATCTGTCTTGAGTGTATTTTTAAAGCTCCAAAAAACTGTGACTAGTAATGCAATCACACTCAAAAATCCCATATTCACCATGATTTCAAGTAATCCATTCTGTGCATTTGCATATAATCCTGTCATATTCTTCATCATCGAATTGCTATACCCATATCCAAACCAGAATCTACTTCTAATGATATTCAGTAAATAATCATTATATATTTCCAAACGCCCAGTCACGGTGTAAGATCTGTTGAAGTATCCAAATACGATATTATTTACAAATTCATTTTTAAGAATTTGTCCCATCACCAAAACAACCAGTGCAGACATAATTAGTGCTGTTACCGCAAATCTTTCATTTAACAGCAACATTCTGATTTTTTGAAATGGAACTATTGTTGCTATAAACAGCACTGCCAAAGTTACCGTAGCCGTAGCACAACCTATGTATAAGGTAAGTGCAATTGAACTTATAAACAAAGCAATATAGCAAATTTTATTTTTCCATAAAATCATCTCATGTGTTGCACCATATAAAGCAACAAAAAATATAAATAAATATGAAGATGTGAATTTATTTCCAAAGATATATGCAGACTGATTGCTGTTATTCATTGTACCGACCAATAATATTGAAACAATTGTCAATATACAATATAGTCCAATGATATTATATAAGCATTTTATTGTCTCGTTAAATCGATCCTTTTGCTTGCAAAGTCCAATAAACGAATAAATATCATAAAATGTAACGGCATAGAGAAGTGTATCCAAAAAGTCATTGTCCTGATATCCACCTTTAATATATGCCATAACCGCTGAAAGCAAAACACAGCCAGAAAATAACCACGACAAATTTACAATTCTTTCCTTTTTTCCTCTTGAGATTGTAAACAAAAAAACGCTTATGAGAATAATAATTTTACTTGCCTGCCTTAGTCCTGCAGGCAAAAAATATGGTTTAATAATTGCAAATACCAACAAATATGTCAACAAGTTATATACATTGATTTTATATGTAATCTTCATCCTCTTATCCTTGCATCTTCATTATATTAATCCTATAGTACAATCTTAAACTAAATGCAAACAGAATGGCTTTTGCTCTGTCCTTTTTAAAACAAACCTTACGCAATGGATAAAACCGATCAATCTCCATATTCGTTTGATACAATCTTCCTTCTGTCATACCTTTCATATAAAGCATCGCAATGTGATTATCCATGTATTTTTTTAATTCTGGATTCTTAATTTCATTTGCTAATATATCTAATTTCTTACAAATACAGAGCATATCTTGCCCATGTTTTGTTTTGTTTCCCGATCTTGTAATAGATCCATTTCTTCTTAAATAATGGTAAAACACATAATCTGATGTATATACTTTGTTTGCTCTCAATATAACTTGTGGCGTCCAAAGCTCGTCTTCATGTAGAATTCCTGACTCAAAGTATAATTGATTTTCTACAATAAATGCTCTTTTGTACACACCGAAGCAAGCCGCCGCATACAAATTCCTTTGCTTTAGTTCCTCAAGTGCAAACTTCTCACCTGTAAAAGAACAATTTTTAGCCGACACATACCCATATTTTATTAATTGTTTATCGGTACTTTCGTATTCTTCACAATACCCAAAATATATAATATCAGGTTTATTTTCCTTTTCAATTATACTTTGTATTTTAGCAATGCATCCATTTTCTACATAATCATCCGAGTCTAAAAACATAATATATTGCCCACATGATTCTTTTATGCCAACATTTCTAGTATCAGATAAACCTGAATTCTTTTCCTTAGCGATTACTTTTACATTTGTATATTTTTCATATTTTTTTGCAATAATCAAAGAGCCATCTGTTGACTTATCGTCAACAACAACAATCTCCATATCTGAATAATGCTGGTTCAACAAACTTTCTAAACATTTGTCCAGATATTCTTCAACGTTATATACTGGAACTATCACTGAAATAAACATTTTTCACCTCTATAATATAATTAAGCATCATTCGCTTAATTATATTTTCGTAAATAATAACTTTCCATATATTTTGCAGTAGCGTCCATATCGAATCCTGCATCAATGACATATTTCTGCATGTTTGTATGTGCACTCGGATTCTGTGCCATTTCAAGTGCTGCATTCGCCCACTTTTCTTCCCCATCACTCAACAGCAGTTTCCGGTAGATTGGTGTAATATCCGTTTCCGGCGGCAATCCTTCAGAGCAGACAATAGGAACCCCCGCCGCCTGCGCTTCGATTGCAACAATACCCAGACCTTCAAACAAAGATGGAAAAACAAACACATCCATCGCTTGATAAATTCTGTTTATATCCTTTCTATTTCCAAGAAAATGCACACAATCTGAAAGGCCTTTTTCGACCACTTTGCTTTTTACTTTCTCTTCTAATGGCCCGGTGCCAACAAGAATCAATTCAGCGTCAGGCTTTTTCTTCTTGATTTCTGCAAAAACATCAATCAGGAAATCATGGTTTTTCTGAGGATGCAGGCGACCAACATGGCCGACAACAAATTTATCCTTTAACCCCAGTTCTTTCCTGATTTCATTTCTGATATCCGCATCCGCAATAAAGTTCTGCGAATCAATCGCATTTTTCAGCACTTGAAACGGCTTGTCTTTGAACAGATATTTTCCAGCTTCTTCAGAGCAGGCGAAAAGATCTGTTGCGTTTTTGGTAAACATTCGCTGCATGAACAGCTTCGGTAAATATTTTATATCGTGTACTGTCTCATTATTATGTGAATGAGCAATTCTGACGGGGATACCTGCTTTCTTTGCAGCTTTCAGGCAGAAATATCCAATCGTGTAGGCGTGACAATGAACAATTTTATATTCGTGATGCTGAGCAAAGAAAACTGCCAAATCTTTTTGAAATTTAGGAAGGTTCAAATCCTCCCGGAAAGACAGTTTGTAAACATGTCCACCCATTTTTTCAATTTCATCATCGTAAAACTGTTTTTCCTTATAAACGACCAAAAAATCAAACTGTACTTTCGTTCTGTCAATTTTCCGGTATATATTCATCAACAAAGCCTGCGTACCGCCAGCTTCCATTCGCTGCAAGATATGCAAAACTCTTATAGGCTCTCTCATGTATTCTTCCTCCACAAAATCTCAAAGAGATTTGATTTTTTGAATCAGTTTATTCGGCAGCACAGATTTCAACCGTACTTTTGGCTGAAAACCAACCTTTATATTCTCTATAAAGCCTGGTTCATCGATGCTCTTATAGAAAGTATCTCTAGTCACAGGCCTGTTGCTTGGCTGCACCAAATTGTGCTGCTTCACCATGCCCTCTTCCAACGTCGCTTCTTCTACTTCTGCAAGAACTCGCATCATTTCAAAGAGCTTTTGACCTTTTTCGGTATTTACAAATACACTAGACACGCCCTTTGGAGAATTGAAGTTCGGATGGCTCTTTGCAATTCCCCAGAAATCACCCACTGTCAAATCTCCCACACGGCTCGTATTCGCATAAGCACACTGATAACAGCTCTCCCTATAGCAGTCGCCATACATAAAATGTTTTCCATAGCGATCAAGGGAGAGTGTCTTTGTCTTTGTCTTTGTCTTTGTCTTTGTCTCTGTCTTTGTTTTTAGCAGGTATTGTGTTCCCCAACCTCTCTTGTCTTTGGAACGGAAGTTGAAATAGATTACTCTGCCAGCCGTCTGCTTGTTCTGGTATTCCAGATATTTTTTGAAGAACTTCGGCGAAGGCACACCGTGGCAAATCAGGTCAACTGTATATAGATTTTCTGGATTGCCACCCAAAAAAGCATACAGACCTGCAATCTGGCAGGGAGTTCCTGTAAAAAGTACCGTTATTCCCTCTGACAAACGCTGTTTGACCTTTGTGTAGCTATCTTTCTGGTCAGACTGAACATACTTAGATGACTGTAGTTTCTCTCTTTCTGCTTCATCTGTCACTTCAATGTGGCTTACTGCCAGCTGCTCGTCATAGGCAGCACCATAAACCACACCGCCCATTTGCAATATAGTTTTCGCCGCACTATCCGCCGCACCGCCAGATGCAGAGCGCATAACATCCACATCATTTTTATTGCGCCACGCCCAAACTTTATGTGGCTTATTCCGATGAAATTCCGTATTTTCTACGGGGCACTTCTTTAGGCACACTTTGCATTCGATGCAACTATTTTCATCAACAGTCGGATACCAAAAGCCCTCTTTATTTTCTACCATAGAGATACAGTGTTTTGGGCAGCTTTGCTCACAGCTTTTACATCCCACACATCTCTCTTTTATCTTCGATATGTTCTCCATTTTATCCCTCTAAATTTTTTTTCAGATACTCCATCGCCACTTCTCTATGCGCTTTCAACAGCTCATCAACTTTTGCGTAATCAATCGTCTTTTCATTGATGTTTTCTGCATCTTCAATTTTCGTTGTCATCCGATCAGCTAGTTCCAGCCGCTTTAGCAAATCACTCAGTTTTTCTTCATTACCATAGCTATTACCCACGCTCCTGCGAATCAATGTCGTAAATGGCCTATGCGTGATAACTGAGAAGATGCTGCCGTGGAAGGTATCGGTAATAACTTCTTCTGCATTTCTGAAATAGGCCAGAACCTCAAAGGGTGAGCAGTCCACGAATCGGTCTGCACATTTTTGGATACCACCAATTGCATATACCTTCAAATTCTTTTTCTTTGCATATACAGCAATCCAATCTGCCTCATCATTGGAAATACGACCTGCATACGCGTACAGAATCAAATACTTCTCATTAGTCTGAACCTGTGGGATTTTGTCGCAGCAGTTCATGTAATCATAGGTCAGAACCGGATCCAGATTGTACACTGGTTCTTTCCCAGTGAGCTGTTCTACAATAGTTCCTGAATTAGCATCTCGTACAGAAATCGCATCAAACTTCTTCAACAAAACTCCGACTTCATTGGCCTTTTTATACTTTTCCAGCTTTTCCAATGTGGTATTACCGAAAGACGCTGCATAAGTGATAAGTTTCTTCGCATGGTTATTTTTTCCAAACAATTCTGGCGAATAGCCCACATTGGAATTTTTTTGAATACAGTTAAAAACCTCGTCACTGCCAATCACAAGACAATCCACTGTCGGATTGTAGTTCATTTCATCCGTAATCCCTAAAAGTGGCATATACTTTTGAGCGAAAGACTGTTTATATCGGATGAACGATAATTTGTGTGCAAGAGGAGCCCGATACCGAAAGGTTTCCAGCCCCTTTTCTATCTTTCGGACAACCTTGTTTTTACTATCTGCATTTTCTGTAATTACTGGAGCACCTACATGGTAGTCCACAAATTCTACATTACAGCCAACTTCCTCAATTAGCTGCTTCAATGCATATGCCTGCAAAAACGAACCGTAGTTTGCAATGCGCTGCATCGACATGATTCCAACTTTTCTCATCCACACATCCTCAATACAATTCATCTACCAGTTTTTCAAGTTCTTCATTAAACTTTGCATTGTTACTGCTCATACCATGTCCCATGCCAGCAACAATCTGATCATAGTTCGTTATGATATCTCCCAATGTTTCAATATCTTCTACCGGGATAATCGTTCCCATTCTCTGAGCCACGTTTCTCGCAAACTCCACCTGATGATCGTTCACATGCTCATTGAACTGATGCTGACGCGGCACAACAATAGGAGTCTTACCTATCTGTAGTGGCATGATAAAACTTGCCGGGCCACCGTGAGTGATTACAATACGGGCGTCGGCCACATTTTTCACCATCTGCTGATATGGAATCAGCTTACTCCACTGACAGTATTTCGGCTCGTATGTACTAAAACCAGTCTGGATAATTACATCTTCGTTTATAATGCCGTCTTTCTTTAATTCATCTATTTTCTGAATCAGCCGATTAAATGGCTGCTCATGTGTTCCTACCGTCACAAAAATCATTTTCTCGTCCCCTACTTAGAATATGCTTCCAAGGTTAACCGCCTTTGGATAAACCTTTTTCTGCTCTTTCCACTGCACAACAAACTTGTCCACAATGGGGTAAACCATCTTTCCTGTCATTGTCGGTTTATCGATTCGATCAAAAACCTCAATGT
>OLXI01000483.1_pt1 | contig 24673 bp, 19 predicted proteins | sample 1674181 | NCBI WGS metagenome assembly OLXI01 (sample SAMEA103958148, study PRJEB25191) | human gut metagenome | reverse complement strand
TAACACGAATACTGCTTTTGCAGTGTTCGTGTTATTTTTTTAGAAGAGGATCGAACAGGACGGTTCTGCGAAGCAGAATTCCGAGCGTCCGGTGGACGGTCGGAAAGTCCGCGTGCGTGTCGGCGCACGGCAGTGCGCCGAGCGATCCTCTTCGTCTCCACCAATAACACGAATACTGCTTTTGCGGTGTTCGTGTTATTTTTATACCCACGCCAGATTTCCTAATCTTCGTTTAATCTTTACACGCTATGATAAAATCTGTATAATTATACCGGAGGGTGATCCAATGCGTATTCTGCTTGCCGAGGACGAGAAGAGTCTCAACAGGATAATCACAAAGCAGCTCAAGGCTGCCGGCTACAGCGTGGACAGCTGTTTTGACGGCGGCGAGGCATATGATCTGATAACATCGACCGACTATGACGCGGCGGTGTTCGATGTCATGATGCCGATAATGAACGGGTTCGAGCTTGTCAAAAAGATAAGGGCGCACGGCATCGACACGCCGGTGCTGTTCCTGACGGCGCGCGACAGCATCGAAGACAGGGTCACGGGGCTCGACATCGGTGCCGACGACTATCTGATAAAGCCGTTTTCGTTCGACGAGCTCTCGGCGAGACTGCGCGTCATGACGCGCAAAAAATACGGAGAAAAGACGGGTATAATTTCCGTCGGCGACCTGACAGTCGACACGGCAGCGAGGCGCGTTGAACGCGCGGGCAGGGAGATATCGCTCTCGGCAAAGGAATATGAGCTGCTGCAATATCTTGTGATGAACAAGGGCGTTGTACTCAGCCGCGAGAAAATTGAGAATCACATTTGGAACTACGACTACGAGGGCGGCACGAATGTTGTCGACGTATATATCCGATATCTCCGCAAGAAGATAGACGAGGGCGAGGATATCAAACTCATTCACACCGTGAGGGGTGCAGGCTATGTCATCAAATAAAAAAACAAGACCCGCGCGCCGCCGCTCTTCGTTCAAGCTGCGGATAACGGTGTGGATAACGCTGCTCATCGCCGTTGTCAGCTCCCTCGGCATCGGAGGAATACTGATAACAGGCTCGCAGATTGCCGATTCGCGCCTGCAGAATGAGCTGATAAGCACGGTCGAGCGCAATGTTGACGAGATAGAATACAAGAACGGCATTCTCGAAATCGAGAACGATTTTGCCTTCTTCGTCGACGAGGTCTACTGCAATGTCTTTGACTCAAGCGGCAGATATATCGACGGCGAGTCCCCTGCCGCGCTGATAAACAGCAAAAATCTCAAAAACGGCGAGGTCGGAACATTCGAGACAGACGGAAACAAATATTATTATTACGACACCCGTCTCGATTTCAACAAATACGAATACGAAATCGACGCCTTTTCGGGGAAGATAATCAAATACGAGGCGGACACCGCGATGTCCGGGCTCAGCGACCCCGTCTATAAAAGCACCGAGTTCAAGGACGGAATAAACAGCGAAAAGGCGATTGATATCGCGCTCGAGCACGCGGGTCTGACCCGCGACGAAGTCAGCTCGCTGAGCGTTGAACTGCCAGCAAACGCGGACAGGACGGTTTTCAAAGTTGAATTCATATGCAGTAACTCGACCTATCCCCCGGTCTGGGTACGCGGATTCATCAACGCCGACGCCGCCAAGAGCGCGTTCGACGCAATAACCATGACGGTCATATACATTCTCCCGGCGTTTATTATTATCGCCGCCGTCGGGGCGTATTTAATATCGCGCAAAACGATGAAGCCGGTCGAGAATATCTGCCGCTCGGCGCACGAGATAACCGACGGAACCGACCTCTCGAAGCGCATCGAGATGGAGAAGAGCGCGGGCGAAATATACACGCTTGCAGAGACTTTCAACGACATGCTCGCAAGGCTTCAAACCTCGTTCGAAAATGAAAAGCAGTTCACCTCCGATGCCTCGCACGAGCTGCGCACGCCGCTCGCCGTGATAAAGGCGGAATGCGAATACGCGCTGTCCGACAACGCGAGCGAAGAAGATATGCTCGAAGCGCTCTCGTCGATAGACGAGCAGACGGACAAGATGACGAAGCTCGTCACGGCTCTGCTGACGCTCTCGCGCACCGAGCAGGGCGACAAGCGCTACAAGCTCGAGGACACCGACTTAAGCGAACTCGTCAAAAAAACATGCGCCGATTTTGTTCCCGCGAAGAACATCACGCTCACTGCGGACATCGAAGACAATATTATAATCCCCGCGCAGGCGCAGCTGATATCACTGATGCTCGAAAATCTGCTCTCAAACGCCGTCAAATACGGCAGAGACGGCGGGCACATTGAAGTCAGGCTCAAGAAAGACAACGGCATCGTGCTCTCGGTGAAGGATGACGGAATAGGGATAAAAGAAGAGGATCTGCCGAAGATATGGGGCAGATTCTACCGCGCGGACGAATCCCGCAGCCGCGAAAGCGGATTCGGCTTGGGGCTCTCGCTCGTCAGCCAGATAGCGGCACTCCACGGCGGAAAAGTCTCCGCATCCTCCGTTTACGGCGAGGGAAGCGAGTTTACCGTAACCTTTTGACGGCGGTATAACAGCATAAATAAATGAACCGGTTGCAGTAGATTTTCTGCGGCCGGTTTTGTTGTTTTATATTGTTTGACATCGGGGATGGACAAATCCCAATTTATCAACATCACAGCACACTGTTTTACGGACTTCAAACTTTCCGAAAAATTTTTGCGCTCTAATCTTTCTTTAATTTTCGCGGGTTATTATATGGGTGTACTAAGGGACACGATCCCGATAAGAAAGGACAGATACTATGTTTGCAAGTATTTTCAAATCCATCGGAGTCGCGCTCATGTCAGTCATTATGGCTATCTTCTCTGCGTTCGCTCCGCCGCAGGATAAGCCCGACACGGGCTCGGGCAACTCCGGACAGATCCAGCAGGAAGTAAAGATAAGCCTTGACGCCGCGATAGACATTGCAGTCGCCGATGCGGGCGTTGCAAGAGCCGACGCGAAGTTCACCGAAGCGAAGCTCGACAGCGACGATCTTGTCGCCCACTACGATATCGAGTTCATCGCCGGGGCGAACGAATACGACTACGAGATAGCGGTAACGGACGGCAGCATTCTTAAAAAAGAAGTCGAGCCCGCTGACCCCTCGAAGCCCTCAAAGCCCCAGCCCGATGTCTCAGGCTATATCAGCATCGACGAGGCGAAGGCAATAGCCCTCAAGAAAGTTTCCCTTGACGCATCAAAGGTCACTTTCAAGAAAGCTGAGCTTGACGCGGACGACCGCACCCCGCACTATGATATAGAATTTGTCTCGGGCGGATATGAATATGAGTTCGAGATAGACGCAAAGAGCGGAAAGATTCTCGAGTTCGACCGCGAGCGCGAGGATAAGAAGCCCACAGTTGACACATCAAAGTTCATCTCCGTTGAGGAGGCAAAGGCCGCCGCGCTCAAGAGAGCTTCTCTCGACGCTTCAAAGGTCACATTCACCAAAGCTGAGCTTGATATTGACGACCGCACCCCGCACTATGATATCGAGTTCGTTTCCGGCGGATATGAGTACGAAGTCGAGGTCAACGCGAAGAACGGCAGAATAATCGACTTCGACCGCGAGCTTGACGATTCAAAGCCCGCCGACCCCTCGAAGTATGTCTCCGCGGACGCCGCGAAGAAAGCCGCACTCGACCATGCGGGTCTCACCGAGTCTCAGGTCACGGAGCTCGAAACCGAGCTTGACACCGACTCGCTCACCGCGCACTACGATGTTGAATTCAAATGCGGCGGATTCGAGTATGAGTACAAGATAAACGCAAAGAGCGGAAAAGTTATCTCGTTCGAAAAAGAGAGAGACTAACAGATTTTTATTCAGTCCCGGATGTTAAGTCCGGGGCTGTTTTTATTTGTAAACTTTTTTCGTTTTTCCTTGACTTAAAGCCGACTTCAGGTTCTATAATAAAGTCAAATCAAAGGAGGAATTATCATGAGAAAAGATTTCGGCGCAAAGCCATTCACCTATCCGCAGCCGGTGCTTATCCTCGGTTCCTACGACAAGGATGGCAACCCCGACGCTATGAACGCCGCATGGGGCGGCATCAGCGGCGGCAATGAGATATCCATGTGCATAAGCGCGGGCCACAAGTCCACGAAGAATATCCTCGAGAGAAAGGCATTCACCGTGAGCATGGCTGACCTCGAACACACGGCGGCGTGCGACTATGTCGGTCTTGTCTCCGCAGGTAATACGCCCGATAAATTTAAAAAGGCGGGTTTCCACGCCGTCAAATCAAAATTTGTTGACGCGCCGCTGATTGAAGAGCTGCCCATCGCCGCAGAGTGCAGGCTCAAGAGCTATGATGCAAACACCGGGCGCATGGTCGGCGAGATAGTCAACGTCTGCGTTGACGAGCGCGTGCTCGACGAAAACGGAAACGTCGACGTTTCAAAGGCGCAGCCGATAACCTTCGACCCGTTCAACAACACCTATGTTGTCCTCGGTGAGACTGTTGCAAAGGCGTTCAGCGCCGGCAACTCGCTCAAATAAAAATATACGCAAAACGCCCCGCACGTTTCCGTGCGGGACATTTTGTTTTTCGGATGTAACTTTTAATATTTTATCGTGAAGTCGTTTATTGTTGTCATGCCGACTTTCACCCTCGTGTTCGAGCCAAGCAGGTGCGCCGTCAGTTCAATAATAACGGGATAGTCATAGTGGGCATAGACCATATTGCCGGTGGACTTATCAAACTTTGCCGAGATAGTGCCGTTGTAATAGGTGAATCTCTGGTCGGTGAGCGAGAGGCCGGGATAGTCGAAGTTTACCACATCGGCGGTGAGCACGCCGAACGCTGCGGCATAGCCTTTTTCGCCGGAGGGATTGACCTCAGTGCCGAAGGTCAGGGTTATCTGATATTCGCCGCCCTTGTCCTCGACCTTTGCGCCCTTGACATCTGCGAGTGAGCTTGCTGACCCAATCCTTGCCGCCGACGGGGAACACGTTTCTGATGTCCTCTTTTGAGGTCAGAACTATCGCCTTGTCGTCGCGCTTCATGAAGGTCTTCATCGCGCTCTTGCCTATTGCGTCTATCGCCTTGGGCAACTCGGTCTTGTCGGCGTCGTTCTTCGTCTCGGTGTAGTTGCGGGTGACGGACTTCGCCTGATATTTTACCCTGTTCGCGCCGGCGTTGAAATAGGCGATTATCTCGGCCTTAGTCCAGTCTTTTGCATTTTTCGAGGGCGCGGCGGTTACCTGATTCGAAGCGGTCTCGCCGGGCTTTGCGGGGTCGGCCGATTGAGTTTCGTTTGTCTCGCCCTCCTGCGCGGTGCTGTCCTCGGGAAGGGCGGTCGTGTCATCGACAACATCGCCCGCCGCGCTCGTCTGCGCTTCGCCGGTGGTGTCTGCATTTGTTTTTGTGTCGTCCTTTTTGCACGCGCACAGCAGCGACACAAGCAGAACAAGAATCGCCATAACGGCGGCTATCGATCTTTTCATGGATTTTCCTCCTCAGAATTCATATTCACCCGCTCCGACGGTCTGTTTTCTTCCGTCGGGCAGAATTATATCCGCTTGGCAGTTCGACGGGATGGATATTTTATATTTGTATCCCCCGTCAGTTTTGTCCCAGCGCACGAATATTTTTCCGTATACGCTGTCATAGCTCGCCTCGGCGAACTCAAAATGTCCGCCCGGACGCGGGGATATTTTGAATTTGTTCTCCCCCGTGACATTTATTCCGCACATCGTGCCGAACAGCCACTCGCACACCGCGCCCTTTGAATAGTGATTGAGAGATGCTATACCGCCCTGTGCCGCAGTGCCCTCCCACGACTCCCAGACGGTGTTCGCGCCGTTTTTGGGCATGAACAGCCAGCCAGGCATCTGCTCGTTTTCAAGCAGGCGGTAGGCGTATTCAATATCTATATCCGCCAAAACGCTCAGTATCAGCGGCGTCGAGAGGAATCCCGTGCCGAGCCTCCACGAGTAGTTGTCGAGGGCTTTTATGAGCCGCTTTTTCGCATATTCCGTCTGCTTTTCGTCGAGCAGACCGATATAAAGCGGGCGAACGAGCTTCGCCTGGCGGTCGGTGTCTATTGAAAACTTCTTCGTTGTGACGAGCGCACTGTAGCCCTTTCTCGCCCTCGCCGCATTCTTTTCGTAGAGCCTTCTGTCGTCGTCTTTGCCCAAAATGCGGGCGATATCCGCCATCGCTTCGAGCATGAACACTATGTACGCAGTCGTCTCCTCCGGGTTAGGATTGACAAAATCCGTAAATTTAAGAGCCTTGACATCGGCGGGTTCCGCCCATTCGCCGTAGGACTGGCGGTAGTTTGAAATATTGCGGAAATTTTTGAGTCCCACTCCCGTCGGCAGGGCGGTCGGATACCACTTGCCGAGGGTCTTTATTTTATATTCGGCAAAGGCGCGCATATTCGGATAGAAGCGCTCGAGAATTTTTCTGTCGCCGTACTGCTTATAGAGCCTGTACGGTATGAACACACCCGCATCCGACCAGCCGGCCGAGCCGTCCATGAATGTCATATAGAAGTCCACGCCGCCGCGTGGGGCTATCTGGCGGAAATCGCCGTTTTTGAGCTGTTCGTCGCACATATCGCGTACGTACTTTTCCGCAAACGGGGCGTAGTCGAAAAGATAGCTCGCGGTTTTGCAGAATATCTGCGCGTCGCCCGACCAGCCGTGGCGTTCGCGGGTCGGGCAGTCTGTCGGCAGATCGGTCGAGTTGCCCTTTGCCGACCACTTTGTCACCTCGACGAATTTGTTCAGCAGCTCGTTTGAGCTGTTGAAGAATCCCGTCTCTTCCATGTCCGAATAGACGGCTATGGCGGTGAAGTCCTCCGGGCGGACGGTCACATCCGTCTCGACGCTTATATACTGAAAGCCGAATATCGCAAACTTGGTCTTGTAGCAGTTAACTCCCTCTTTGCAGATGTATTCGACTCTCTGCAGAGGCGTTGTCTTATGCTTGTTCTTGCACTGTATGTTTTCGAGTGTCAGCTCGCCGTCACGCAGCAGCTCGCCGAATTCCAGGGTGATTTTCTGCCCCTCGCGGGCGGTTACCTCAAACTCGGCATAGCCCGCTATATTCTGCCCGAAGTCGAGCAGCTTTTTCCCGCTCGGGGTGACGGACAGAGTGGGCTTGAAGCGTTCCTTTTCGGCTATCGGGAAATTGTTTGACGCGCTCGGCAAAACCTTGAACTTCGTCTCTTTCGCGTGACCACTGTATGACGGCGTCATATTTGCGTTGACCCGCTCGCCGTCCTTGTTGTCCGCAAAGCGTATCGCGCCGTCGCTGCTCCAGAGCCACGAGCCGTCGGATATGACGGTCTGCGCCGTGCCGTCGGTATATTTTATCTCAAGCTGAGCGAGCAGTTTAGTCTCGGTGCCGTACTGATTTTTGAGTCCCCATGCGCCGACGCTGCCCCTGTACCAACCGTCGGCAAGCTCGGCGCAGAGCACGTTGCTCCCCTCATGCAAAAGTGCTGTCACATCGTAGGTCTGATACTGTATGCGCTTTCTGTATTCCGTGATGCCGGGCGCGAGCGGCATTGAAAAATCAACGCCGTTAATCTCGGCTGAATAGAGTCCGCAGGCGGTCATATAGAGCCGCGCAGATAAAATCGGCTTTTTGCACTCGAACTCTTTTTTGAAGCAGTCGACCGGGTAACGCTGTTTTCTGTTTACATTATAGTTTCCTGTTATCCACTTCGCGCTCCAATCTGAGGCGTTTCTGAGCCCGATCTCGAAGAATGCCGGCTCGCTCCACTCGCCCTCAAGTCCGTTTTCGTCCCAGAGCTTCACTTTCCAGTTCACTCTCAGGCGCGACGGAGTGTCAAGCGGATACGGAATAAAACTCATCTGTGAAGATTCGACCTTGCCGCTGTCCCATAGAATATTGCCGCGCGTGTCGGAAGCGATTAGTCTATACGCGCTCTGCGCCTTCCCGCCCTCGCAGTTCCACATGAAGCGCGGATTTTTAATATCTATCCCCAGCGGATTTTTGAGATACTCTGTTTTAAGCTTTACGGCTTTCATTCTGTTGTCTCCCCGTTTCTCTGCTTTATCTCCTCCTGCTCCTTGGCGATATTCTTTTCGACATTCAAAAACAGCAGAAGTATCGCAAGGACTATGCCGGTTATAGTCTCAAGTCCTACGAAAGTAAATGTTATCGCGCTCTTGACGCTCGCCGACTGCACGGCGATGAGCTGACCCGCCGCATCGAGATAGGGCGCGACATAGCCGGACTTCGAGAGAATGAGATTGAATATACCCGTGCAGATTCCGACGCTCGCGACAGCGATCGTGTTATATATCGACATCGCGATGCCGTCGCACCTGAAGCCGTTTTTCCACTCGACATGGTCGAGCACGTCCGCGAACAGAGCCATGAACACATATGAACACGGCAGACCGCCTATGTTCTTTATAAACTGGCCGATAAGCACTATTACCATATTCGTCGGCGCGAGCCAGCATATAGCCGAGCCGACTGCATAGAAGATAAAGCCGATTGCCGTTAAATTGCGTTTACCAAACTTCTTCGCGAGCGGCCAGACGGCAAAAATGCCGATGCCCATCGGGATGCCGCCGATAACGGATAGCATGGTCTGGGTCTTGCCGTCGTTATATGTACCGAGGACATAGTTCGAGAAATAAACGAGCGAGATGTTTTTGATAGTCGAGCCGACGGTGAAAATAAGAAAATATATGAAAATTATTATCATATATTTATCGCTGAAAATCGCCTTGAGCTGAGTTACCATTGCAACGCTCTCTTTTTTCTGCTCGCCGCCCTCGAGGGTTATGCGCTCCTTGGTGAAATAATACTCCATAAGCGTCAGCGGCAGCGCGATGCACGAGAGAATACTCATCGCAACTATCCACTTTGATTTGTCAACGCCGAGCTGGGGCATAATGAGCATGGGGAAGATGAGCGCGACGATTATGCCGCTCATCATGATGGTCGATATCTGATTGAAAACCGAGAGCGAACCGCGCTGTTCCGTGTTTCTCGTCGAGAGCGGAACCATAAGATTGTGGCTCATGTTATAAATTGTATAAGCGAACGAATAAAACAGATTATACGAGAGCATGACCCATATCACCTGCACCGTCCGGTTACCCGAGGGGACTGTGAAGAGCAATATGCCGGTCACGGCGACAAGCGGCGCGGAGAGCAGCAGCCAAGGGCGCGCCTTGCCCTGCTTTGTGCGCGTGCGGTCGATGATATAGCCCATGACTATATTTGTTATAGCGTCGATTATCTTCGACACTATCGGGAACACCGCGAGGAACGCGCCGCCCCAAACGGTGGTCAGGTTTAGGACATCGGTATAATAGACATTGAGGTAGGTCGCGAGCACGGCGTTTAAAAGCAGCGCGCCGGACGGGCCGAGCAGATAGCCCAGCCACTTCTCCTTCGCCGTAACATCGGGCGAGGTCAGGCGCGAATCAAGCGCCCGCTTTTCAAAAAATTTTGCTTTTGCCATCACGAGAACTCCTTCATTTATTTTATCTTATGGATATAAAAATATATTTGCAGCTGCCTTTGCCACAGCTTTATGCGCTTGCGGTGCTTTTTATATGATTTGAGCCGTAAACCGACCCCGTAGGGTCGGCGCGGCTAAAATGTTAAAAGGCTGAATGAATTTCTTATATAGTTGTCGCTGCGGTTTCGGCGCGTCCTCGGATTCCGTCTGAAGCTTTCCGTAACGCGCCGTTTTCCGCAGGCGATAAAATCATTGGAGACTGAAAGGTTAAGGTCTCCTTGACAATTGAAAGATTTCATATTACACTACTATTATATCTACATCGTGTCGGATTAACAATCATCAGTTTTGTTAATCGCTGTTATGAAACCGACAAAATCATCTGAAAGTGGCGGGATAATATGAACACAAAAAATAATCAGCGCACGAGACTTTCAAAAATATTGCTCAAAAACGCGCTGATGGATCTTCTGGGCGAGAAAGGCTCGGTAACAAAAATATCAGTAAGAGAGCTGTGCGAGCGCGCCGACCTCAACCGCTCGACTTTTTATGCGCACTACTCCGAGCCGAAAGAGCTGCTCGAAGAGGTCGAAAACGAGCTGCTCGACGCGACTCAGGATCACTTAAAGAAAATAGGCGCGGAAAACGACCTCGGCGCGCACAGATATCTGCTTTCATTTCTAATGTATATCAAAGAAAACGACAAGCCGTTCCGCACGCTGCTTGTCGACTCGGTTGACCCCGCGTTCCGTTCAAAATTCATGCAGCAGTCGATAATTCAGTTTATTGAGAACCTGAACATCGTTTTTCCGAAGGAGCAGGAGCAATATATCTACTCATATATTCTCAACGGCAGCACGGGCGTTATTATCCAATGGATACGCTCGGACTACTGCATTGACGAAAATGAGCTTGTTGATCTGCTGTTTTCGATAAATCAGAGCGCGCTTGTCAATCTCGACATAAAGCCGCGCATATAGTTGAAAGCCTACCAAGCAAGTGGTATAATTGTGAAAACTCGCGCAATAATGCGCAAAATGCAAGGAGACGACAAAAATGAGAGAGAGCAAAATCACGAGGGACGAAGCGTTCGAGCTTCTGAAAAAATACAACAAAGACCCGTTTCATATCCGCCACGCGCTGACTGTCGAGGGCGTTATGCGCTGGTACGCGAAGGAGCTCGGCTATGCGGACGAGGAGGAATATTGGGGCATAGTCGGTCTGCTGCATGACATCGACTTCGAGCTCTATCCGGAGGAGCACTGCAAGAAGGCTCCCGAGCTGCTCAAGGCGGGCGGAGTCGGCGACGACATGATATATTCAATTTGCTCCCACGGCTACGGCATCTGCGTCGACATCGAGCCAGTTCACGAGATGGAAAAGGTGCTCTTCGCGGCGGACGAGCTGACAGGGCTCATCTGGTCGGCAGCGCTGATGCGCCCGTCCAAGAGTGTGATGGACATGGAGGTTTCGAGCCTCAAAAAGAAGTTCAAAGATAAAAAGTTCGCCGCGGGCTGCTCGCGCGACGTTATCCGCACGGGCGCGGAGAGACTCGGCTGGGAGCTTGAAAAGCTCTTCGGACAGACGATACTCGCCATGCGCTCATGCGAGAGCGATGTCAACAGCTTCATGGAGACTTATCAGGCATAAAATGAGCAAAAGACTGCCGCAGAATAAATCTGCGACAGTCTTTTTTATTTGCGTTTTATATTCAGTCCAGTGCGGGCTCGGGGGTAACCGGTGCTTCCGTTGCCGGCTCGGTCACGGGGACTGCCGGATCCGACGGGATCGGATTTATCGGCTCGTCGGACGATTTTCCCGTCGGTTTTTCCGTTGGCTTTTCTGTCGGTTTCTCCGTAGACTTTTCCGTCTGCCTCTCGGTAGGCTTTTCGGTGGGCTTCTCTGTCGGTTCGACTACAGATACATTTATGAGCATCTTTCCGCTCGCCGTTTCCCCGTCGGAGTCTGTAACAGTGACTTCCACGGTGTACATTCCGCTGACCTTCGGGGTATATGACATACTCTTTTCCGATTTTTCCGCCACGAGTGCGCCGTTCAAAAATATCTTTATTTTATAAGAAGTATATTTTCCGGTTCCTCCGGAGACGAGCGCCGACGCGTGTATCTGCGGCGCTGCGGTGCCGTTGTTCGACACCTGCGCCGCCGCAACGGCCGCGAGGGTCGGGTTTTTGACGGTCACGGTGCATGAAGCGGTCTTGTTTCCGTCCTCGGTCTTTACGGTTATCACGGCGGTGCCCTTCGCCTTTGCCGTGACGCGCCCTGAGCTCGAGACAGATGCTACATTAGCATTGCTGCTCGACCATGTGACCTTCTGATTCGCCGCATTGCGCGGAGCGACTGTCGCCCGGAGCTGCCTCGAATCGCCGACCGTCAGGCTGAGCGAGGACGAGTTCAGGGTAACGCCCGTGACATGGTCGATATATACCGTCACCTTGCAGACCGCCACGCGGTTGCCGTCCTTTGTGGTAACTCTGATATTTGTCGTGCCCTCTTTTTTCGCCACTACTATGCCGCCCGCGACCTCCGCTATCGACGGATCGTCGCTCGACCAGGTGTAGTCCTTGTCATATGCGTCGGCGGGGATAACAGTAGCGGTGAGCACTTTAGTCTGACCGACTCTGAGTTTGGCTTCCGTTGCGCTGAGCCTGACGCCCGTCACGCTCTGGTATTTTTTCTTGCTGTAAAATGTCCTTGTGCCGTTCTTGTTCTTTATCGTCAGAACGCCGTTACTGACGGATATTCCGTAGCTGTCCCAGTCGCTCTTTCTGTCCGCATATCCGCCGCCGGTCGATGACTTCGTATAGGTGCTGAGAGTTGCGATGTCGAAATTCGTCGCCTTTATGCCGAAGCGATCGCCCGTCTCGTCGCCGCCCTTCTGCGCGGTGTATATTTCAATCGTGGAGTCGGGATTGTTGAACAAATACCACACTCCGCGCGCCTCTCTGTAGCAGGTGCCGGTGTATCTGTCTTTCGCGCCGGGAGATTTCACGAATTTCTTGTTATTGATATAAAAGCAGTTGCTGCCGAGGATTATTTTATTCGCGCTCAGCGAGCTTTCCCACGAGGCGAACGGCACGGAAATTGAGTTGCCCCAGCTGCCGCCCGAGGACGAAAGCGACTTCGAGGGATAGAGAGTATACGCCGCGACGCTCCCCGAAGACGAGGGCAGCGAGAAATTATACGAGCGCAGATTCATCCCGCTCGCCGAGTTCGACACATCGACAAATATATCGGAATATCCGTCGAGATACCATCTGCCGGAATATTTCGCCGCGGTATTGGAATATTTCTGCGCGGATTCCTCCGCCGCCGCGGGCTGATTTTCGGACCCGCTCTCGGTTTTTCCCGTCGCTTTCCATTTCGCGGTGAGGTTCAAATCGTCGTTTATGGGCGTTGAGAAATCGAACTCGGTGTCGCCGTTGAACCAGCCCTCGAATTTATATCCCTCGCGCTCTGGAGTCGGCGGCGCAAACGCCGCTTCGCCGCGCTTTATCTCGATTATCTCGTTCTCCCTGCCGTCGCCGTAGCAGAGCACGAGCAGGACTATATCCGTGCCCTCGTCAATGCTGTAGGACGCGACAAGGGTGATATCCCCCGTTATCGCGGTGTTGAAATCGAACGCCGCGCCGTTATACTGCCACTCGATGAAAGTGAAGCCCTCTTTGTGCGGATCCCACGGCTTTTTGGCGCTCTCGCCGTCGAGAATATGCTGGGTCTTTATCTGCGTTCCGCCCGAGCTGTCGAATGTCACCGTGTGGACTGAGTTTTTGGAGCAGGCGGCAAAAACCGCGAGCGCCGTCAACAGGACCAATAAAACTGCCGTTACCCTCTTCATTGCGATCCCCTTTTCGCTTCGTTATAAGTATCGGTCTGACATAAATATATGCCAAATGTATTTCAAAATAATTCTACTGCAAAATAAATTATTTTTAATCGCTTTTGAGAATTATGCAGCCTCTACAAAAAATATTTTTCATATACTGATTTTTGTTCAAAAATAAAACAGCTATTCATAAAAGAGCAACCCCCGGCGAAGAAAAACACCGGGGGCTTGGAATTTTGAGTTGTATCAGAGCTCGCGCTCTATCTTCTCCTGCGCCGCTTTCAGTATCGCAGCCGGATCATTGCCGAGGATATCGAGCCCCTCGGCACTGAAAAAGCTGAAGTTCTCAATACCGAAGAACGACTTCGTGACCGTCTTGATATATTCAAAGCCGAAGTCCGTGCCGCCGATATATCCGCCCGAAGTGGTGATATAAATCAGCTTTTTCGCCCTGCAATAGCTTATCGGGACGCCGTCGCTGCCATAGAGAAAGGTCAGCCCGCCGACACACAGGGACTCGATATAGATTTTTAAAAACGCCGGGAAGCTGTAGTCCCAAAACGGCGCGGCGATAACGACGGTATCGCAGGCGGCGAACTGCTTCGCGCAGTCATAGACCGGGTCGGAAAAGTCGTTTTTTTCCGCGCTTTCGGCGCGCTTCGCGAGTCCCGCCGCGTCGAGCGGCTTCAAATTTGCGTCGGCAAGGCGTATCTCTTCAATATCGCCGTCAAGGCGGCTGAGTGCGGTTTTGGCGAGTGCGAGAGTGCGCGATTCGTTATCCCCGCGCACGCACGAATTGACGAAAAGTATTTTCTCTTTCATTTTTCCTCCTGTTTTCACTCTCTGATTATTTCAAAATTCCCGCTGTGAAGCTCTTCGAGGCTGCCGCACTCGTCCGCGAACGAGTAGCCGTCGGGCAGTCTTATGCGCCCGTGAACTCCGCTGTCCGCGGAGATATCGAGTGCTATGCCCTCGAGCGTTCTGCGCCACTTGACGCTCACCTTGCCGCCGACAGTCTCATACGAAGCCTCGGCGCTGTCGAGCTTTTCAATAAATACGGGCGATATCTCAACCTCCGACGGATCAGCAAGGAAAGGATTGACGCGGATGCCGCCGATATATTCAATGAACCACGCGGAAATATCGCCGAACATATGATGATTGAGCGAATTGGGTCTGTCCTCCTCGCGCAGAAAATCCTCGGGCAGAGCAGTGAGCCCGCGCTCAACGAAGTTGCCGTAGGACGGATAGTCCGGGCGGGTTATCATTTTAAAAGCCAGGTCGGCTTCGCCGAAATCTGAGAGCACCCTGAACAGCACGCGCATACCGAGTATGCCCGCGTCGACATGGTCATCGCGCCGTTTGATTATCTCAAGAAAGCGTTTGAACGCCTCGGGCTTTTCGCCGGGATTGAACACATCGTAATATATCGCCATCGCCTGCGAGGTCTGGCAGGAGCCTATCGCGGTCATAGTACCGAAGTCTATCAGATGCCGTCTGACCGCGTCTCTTATCTCATTATAGAGCTTTTCGCAGAACTCGCGTTCGAGCGAAAGTCCGAGCTGCGAGAAAATATAGGCGGCTTTCTTGAGAATACTCATGCATGTCACGCTATCCGTAAATTCGAGCGGCGATTTGACCCTCGTCACCGGGCACCAGTCTCCGAGCCCAATCGCTACAAGCCCGCGCTCGTCACGGCGGCGCGAGAGATACTCGCAATAGCGGAATATCGCCGTCGCGTTCTCTTCGATTATCTTTCTGTCGCCGCGCAGGACATAACAGAAATACGGAATATACGTCAGCGCAGCGTCCCACGCGGGACCGTTGCCCCATTCAAAGCCCCAGCCGCCCGTCGGCACAATGCCGGGCAGCGCACCGTCCGCACGCTGAGCGGCGCGGATATTGCGCAGCCACTCGCGGTAGCTGTTGACTGCATCGAGATTCATCAATATGTGCTCGGCGGAGAGAGCGGCGTCGCCCGTCCAGCCGTTTTTCTCGCGGTGCGGGCAGTCGGTCGGAAAATAATAGAAATTCGAGAGATCGGAGTTTCTCGTCATCGCCTGCAATTTGTTCGTCATCCCGTCGGAGCAGCCGAACGAGCCGATCTCGCGCAGAGCCGAGTTCTGCACAACAAATGTCAGAAGATCGGCGGTCGCCTCCTGCTCGGTTATGCCGAGCACCACGCAGTATCTGAATCCGTGATAAGTGAACACGGGCTCAAAAATTTCTTCGCCCTCGCCGTTAAGTATGTACATATCGCGCTGGGAATATCCGGCGGGATAGAAGCAGATGTTGCTCGTGTCCGGCTCGCCGTCGGGCGCAAAATATTCGCCGAACTGCAGATCGATTTGCCGTCCGCGCTCGCCGCTTATCCTGAGCTTTACGGTGCCCGCCGAGTTCACGCCGAAGTCATATAAAAATCCGTCACGCTCGTCGCTCGCGATTTTTTTCGCCTCTTTGACAACGTCGCCGCGGGTTATGTATTCCTTGAGCCTGCATTTTCTTATCAAAACCGGCTTTATCTCGCGCACGGGCGCTATCGGCTCCGCCTCGCACAGGCGCTTTTCGCCGCGCGGAGTCTCCGCAGGCAGGGCGTTTTTCCACGCGCTGTCGTCAAAGTCCGGCTCTGACCAACCGGGAATTTCAAGGCGCGCGTCGTAGTAGCAGCCGCAGCGCAGGTCATCGAAAATGACCGGGGAGGGCGCAGTTTTGACCGAGCCGTCAGCCTCGAAAATATCAATTCCGCCGTCAATATATTCCGTCGAGACGCAGAAAGCCGTGCGCGGCGCGCCCCTGAAGGCGGCGATATCAAAGTCCCAGATCTGACCGCCCGGCGCGTTCTGCATTCCGTTGCCGAGCATGATGCCGAGAACATTTTTGCCCGGCACGAGGCACTCAGTTATGTCATATTCGTCGTAATAGACAAGATCGTCGGGGTTCGAGATATACGGGGCCAAAATGCCTTTTGTCAGCCTCTGCCCGTTGACATAGAGCTCATAAAACCCGAGTCCCGTCAGCGTAATAACGCACTTTTTGACTTCGCCGTCTATCTCAAAAGCCTTTCTGAAATATGGCGCGGGGACATGGAATGTATAGGTTGTATAATCATAGCCCGCACAGATAAATTTTCCCGAAAACATAACAGCACTCCTTTACGCTAATATCATAACCGAGGACGGGAAAAACTGCAACAGATAATAAAAACATTGCCATACTTTTTTAAATGTGCTAAACTAAATTTAAATATTTATTACTCAGATAATGCTAAATACAGTTTATTGTACACCAAATGTGATATTATTAATTTAGGGAAGTATTTATCATGAATGAAATAGAATCTATTTCTTATCTAAAAATATTTTTGTCAAGATGATGGAATGGTAGGTGTAATTTATGCGAAAATGTTTTGTTACAGTGTGTGTCATATCTCTGTTTCTACTGTTCGGAGGACTAAATGTGTATGCAACGACAAATTATGAATTCGAAACGACTGCCTTATCAGAGAATGAAGTTAACCAAATATGGCAAAATATTAATTTAAGGAAATCTTCTGATTTGAAATCCTTAGACAGCATCGAATTGCCTATTGTTTCTTTTGATGTTTCTAAAGACGGCATAATACTTTTGGGCTTTAAAGAAAATAAGATTGCTATATCAAATTCAAATAATGTATTGACATTATTTGAATTTGATAATGACGGTTCATTTTATGTTCAATGGAATGATGGCAATATTCTGCTAATGTTGGTCAGAGGTTCCATAGTTATTGAATTTTCGCAAAACGGGCAGTTAATTAATATGGTTAAAACTGATGATAGCAGTGTAAAAAACAATTCCCTATGGAATCAAATAGCAAAAAGGAAATCTGTAAATATTGGGCAGGCTTCTTATTATGTCAAAAACGACATGGGAATGTTTAACTTTTTGGCATCATCTTATTCGCAACTTATAACTGAGGATAGTCAAGGGAATCAAACAATCCTTTATGATGTAAACAATACTCAGATGACAAAAACAATTGTTGCATTTTTTGCTGTTATTGTATTTGCCGCAGTAGTCGTTTTGATGATTTTAGTCCAATTTGTGAAATTTCGCAAGCGATGAGAAATTCGTTCGTCTCTGCAAGCCAGCTTTTACCAAGATATGGATATAGTGTTGTCAAGGCTACAGCAAAGCGAAACAATGAATACTCCAAACTTTTATACCATTGCGACAATGTAAGCAACCACTGGGAGCTGATTGAAGGGTCCTTAGCTAATGATGAAATACTGGCTGCGCAAAATATTCCCGATTTATTAATCATATAGAAACAGGGAGGTATTGTCATGGCAAAGACAGGCAGCAAAAAGCGGAAGATAATAATTTGCATCGTTTCGATAGTCGCGGTCATTGCGCTGCTTTTCGGAGCGTGCGCCGTCTATCTCGGCGACTACTATCACGCGATAACGCCCGCAGGTGAATCATTCGGGCTTCAGGACGGCAGTTCCCTGACCGAGACAATCAAACTCGACAACGGAAATATAGTCTGCAAGAGCGAAAATGCGACAAAGGGACTGATATTCTATCCCGGCGGAAAAGTCGAATACACTGCATATCTGCCGCTCATGGAGTCGCTCGCCCAAAAGGGCATACTTTGTGTGCTCGTCAGGATGCCGTTTAACCTCGCGGTATTCGATGTCAACGCCGCAGACGGCATACGGGAGATGTTTCCGGAAATTACCGACTGGTACATAGGCGGCCACTCCCTCGGCGGCTCGATGGCGGCGGCGTATCTCGAAAAACATCCGAGCGATTTTAAAGGTCTGCTGCTCCTCGCCGCATATTCAACCGCCGACCTTTCGAACGAAAATATAAAGACGTTGTCAATTTACGGCAGCAATGACGGAGTGCTCAACCGCGAAAAATACGAGCAGTACCGCAGCAACCTCCCCGAGCTTACCGAATATATAATCGACGGCGGATGCCACGCGTATTTCGGCGTTTACGGCAGCCAGGACGGCGACGGCACCCCAACGATAGACAACGCCCGTCAGATAAATCTGACGGCGGATGCGGTTGCGAAGTGGGTTGGGTGAAGCTCACAGCGTGTCCGTTTAGATAAATCCACGATATAAAAATATACCCCGCTATGCATTTTTCAGCACAGCGGGGTTTGTTATTGGAGTTTTGTTCGTGATGTGTGGAAAATCTATGAGGTTATTTTCGTTTTTTCCTCTTTTTCGCGCTTGGCTTTTTCTTTGAGTTTGGCCAATTAATATTGCTGTTTTGGTAAAAGATATGCACCGTCTTTGGGCTGAACTTTTCAACATGCCGACCGACATAGAATCCTGCCGCCACAAACAGGAGCATTACTATAGGAGGGAAAATCATTAAAGTCGTAATCGGCTTAGGCATTACTTTCCACCGTTGTATGAACCTTTCCTTCTGCAGCGCGTCTGATTTCTCGAATGTAACAAACATTCTGCCGTCATTGCTCTCGGCAGTATATACATATACGTCTTCATTAGCATAGACTTTGGCATATCCGAGTATCAGCGTGCCTCCGTTTTGATATTCATCAAGGAACTCGTCGGCATCCGGCATTATACTTTTGTATTTCGGTATTATATAGCACTTCTCACCGTCGCCATACAGCCGAATTGCGTCGTCCTGTATTTCGCAGTGATTAAAAGCGACCGTAGAGACTGTAAGTTCATCTTGCGTTTTTGCAGTCAATGCCCACATGCCATACAAAAAAATCCAGTAGATCAGTGCCATACCGCCAATGAGTATGATGCCGACGGCTATGGCTTCACCGGGATTTTTTATGTTGCCGTTGAATATATCGTTCTTTTTTCTCGGCACCAGCGGGATACCTTTATCATATACGCGATGGTATCCCTCTCCCGCACAGCGAACAAATTCTTTCTTTCCGACTGCCCTGTCATAAATGCGGACTTTCCGCTTTCCCAAAAACAAGTTGACATCTCCGTCTATGCGTATACCGGTGATATCCTCATATCTGTACAGTCGCTTGATGCCCAAAAAATTTTTATGGACAAACATTTCGTCTGTATAATATATGCGCTGATTGAAATATGCAATAATAAGCGCCAAATCAGGCAATGCGAGTATAGCAAAGCCGGCAGCAATGCCAATCATATGGGGAATCCTGCCGCAAAGGAATGTAGCCGTCGCCAAAAGAACAAAACCGATAATCCCGATAACAAAAAAGACTTTCGGCATCGTCACACGCCCGGCCTTGGCTTTTTCGCTTTTCGCCGCATCCATAACAAGTCTTGTCGCCGCTCGTGTAGCCACATAATTTTTCAAATGCCTTGACATATATTTCACCTCCGCCCGGACAGTACAGTAATTATACAACAGAGATTAGGTTTTGGCAATAAAGCGCAGGATGTTGTCGACGGAACAATTAATCCGATGCCTTTTTTGCTATTCCCTGCTCCAAGTCGCTGACTTCGTCTCTCAGCGCGGCAATCTGCTCCGGGTACGGATTTTTCTGAGCCGCGATTGCCTCCAGTTCTTTGATTGAAGCTCTCAGCTTTTTCCGGCTGTCTTCAATTTGCTCTTTTTGCTTTGAGAACGAATCAAAGAAATTATACAGACGCCGCGCATTTCCCGAGACGGATTGACCGACCTCCAAGCGGTATACAGTACCAAGGCGTTTGAGCGAAAGATACGGCTTCTTTTCATCCTGATTTTCCGGCACGGATATTGCAAAATCCATTGCAAATAGATCGTCGGGCATCGGCTCTTCTTTGCGAATCACGCTCTCGGAGAGGAAATCTTTTATCTTACCGACCTCCTGCTTATATTGCTCGCGGGAAAACCCAAGCAGATATTCCTCGTTTTTAACCGTATTGCGCAGACGGACATCAAAATCGGCAAGCATTTTCTTCTTCTCTTCAACCGACCTGTTCGCATCGTTAATGCTTTTTTCAAAAGTGGAGGACAGAATCTCCGTGTGCCGCAGCTCGTTCTGCTTCTCGGCGAGCGTCTTCATAAGGGGCTCAGAAATGGACAGAGCTTTTACCTGAGCATATGTCAGCACATTTTCTTCGAGATCGGATGCCGAGCGCTGATAAGTTGACCCGCTCAGGAACTGCGAGATAAATCTCTGCTTCGTCTCCAGAATCTGCCACGAATATGAATCGAAGCTGCCCTTTGTGATATAGCGAAAAATCCGTATCTCTTCGTTCAGGTTTCCTTTGCGCATGATTCTGCCCTCGCGCTGAACCATATCCGCAGGACGCCACGGGGCATCCAGATGATGCACCGCCTTCAATTTTGTCTGCACATTTGCGCCTATGCCAAGCTTGAATGTCGAGCCAATAAGCACGCGGACGATTCCTCTGTTGACCTTTTCATAGAGCGCGACTCTCGTCGCCTCCGATGTGTAGCTGTGGACGAAAGCTATCTCCTCCTGCGGCATGCCTCTTTCCACAAGAAGGCTCTTCATTTCGGCGTAGACATTGAACTGTCCGGTTTTCGGCGTGGAGTAATCACAGAAAATTATCTGTGCGCAGCCGGGATATTCCTCATATATTTTCATCACCTGCTCGGCACATACATCCGTCTTTCTGTAGCGGCTCTCCGGCAGTTCGTCGCAGCCGACCAGACGCAGATCAAGCGCCGCCTTTCTCCCGTCCGTGCTGACCTTCAGCATGTTGTCATAGCCCTTGTCTATCTTCTTCTTGCGTATTTCTTCCGTGCGCTCACAGAGCTTATTCATATATTCCTGAAGCTGCGGGCTTTTCTCAAGTAAAATATCGTCATAGCCGTTGAATTCCGGCAGATCTCCGCTGCCGTTCACGGCATAAAAGCACGCGATATTTGCAAACAGCCTGGAAAGCTCCGGGAGATTGAAAAAGCGCGCAAATCGCTTGACTATCCTGAAATTCGAAGTATCCACATCGATTTCGCACACATATTCAGGCTGGGCAAATGACTTGACCCAATTGTCGAACACATCCAGATGGGCTCTTCTCATGACATCCGGCTGAAGATACATCTGCATGGCATAGGCGTCGGAGATGGAGTTGCACAGCGGCGTGCCGGTTGCAAAAACTACGCCGCCCCCGTTGTTCTGCTCCTGAACGCAGCGCACTTTTCGCTGCATATGCAGGCACTTCTGCGAGCCCCTGAGATTTATTCCCGCTATATTTTTCTGCCTCGAGTCGATCGGAATGTTCTTGAAATTATGAGCCTCATCGACAAAGAGGGTGTTTATCTCCAATTTGTCGAATGTGACCTCGGTTCTTGTACTCTGCATCGACATGATAAGCTGATGTGCGGTTTTGCGTATTCCCTCCTCAACCCTGTTCAGCTCCTTTCCCAACCCAACGGCCTGGCGCAGGAGAGCCATCATATCCTCGAGCTTTGACAGATCATCCTCCATCTGAGTCAGGACGCATTCGGACGAAAGCGGTATCATTTCAAAGCAGCTGTACGCTATGATGATTCCGTCATAGTCCCCGTTTACAATTTGATTTAAGACCTTTTGGCGCACATCCGGCTGAAATGTGCCGGGATTCACGGACAGCAGCTTCGCCTTGGGATACATTGTCTGAAAAATCAGCTCCCACTGTCCGACAATGTTGTTCGGCACGACGAACATATTCTTTCTGGACAGCCCCATCTGCCGCATCTTCATCGCCGCGGCAATCATGATATATGTCTTTCCCGCGCCGACATCGAATGCGAGCAGCGTGTTTTTCTCGTTGATTATTCTCTGAACGGCGTCCTTTTGATACGGATAGAGTTTGATTTCTTCGCTCATCTGCGGGAACGACAGATTGGCGCCGTCATAGTGCTTTACGCAGAGTCCGCCGAATATTTTGTTGTAGCTCTCCTCAACATCCCAGCGCCTGTCCTCGTCTTCCCAAAGCCATTTTCTGAACAATTCGAGAATCTTGTCACGCTTTTCGAGGATCAGAACCGTCTCTTTCTTTGTATCGCGGCGAATCTCGCGCATGTTGAGCATCGACTCAAAGATATACAGCGCATTGTACTGCGGTATCCCGTATTCAAAATCAATCCTCGAGAGGCCGCTGTAATACCCCTTATCCGGGATGAACCAATAGCCCGTATTCGGTTCATAGTTGACAAGATTGTAATTCTGCCTTCCTTTGGACTCCCAGATTTCATACCCGTTTATCAGATAAAAAATAAACTCGTTGATTATTCTCCTGTCCATCCACGGGACTCCGGGGGTCGCTTCTATATCTTTATATTTAATAGTATGTTCAACCGAGCTTACTCTTTCTCTCCCCGGCTTTTTGTATTTGTAGACCTTTGCCTCTTTCAGCTTTCTCGCCTTTGCATAGAGCTCAATCCAATGGTCGAGGGTGAACTGCTGCAGATCCTGCTCCGAGAGAGTGTCTATCATCTCAGACACCGGCATTTCGCAGTAGATGCTGCTATCTTTTGCTTCGCCGCTTACCGTAGGGTCGCCTATACCCAAAGTGTCATAATCTCTGTGGAGCAGCTCATACACCACGCCCTCATGGATTTTTTCCTGCAGCTCTTTGCTCTTCTGCGTTTCGGCAAGGTAGCGCACTATATAGTCCTTGCTCTTGTAAGTCATCAGGGGCACATTCAATCTGCTGAGTATGTTGTTAAGCTCTGCCTTCCACAGTATGCGAAGCTGTTTTTCAAGCCTGGGCGAACCGTATTTCGGCTTGCGTTTGAGATTTATCCCATCCTCGCAGACAACAATAATCCCCCAGTTATCGGGAATCTTCGCGCCCGCAGAAGCGCCGTGCCTCTCGCCCACTACGAGATAGTTATAGTCGAAATACTGCTGATAATACTCCACCTGACGCGGCAGCCTGCGATAGCTGTCGCGGTCGCTCTTGATTTCAAATCCGGTCAAGCAATCGCTGACCAGCATCACATCACAGACCGATTCGCCGATGCTTTTCTCCTGATAAATACGCCCTTCCGGATAGTTCGCCTGCAGCCACTCTATCAAAATGCCGCGGATTGCTTTATCGTCCATTTTTTGTCGCCTCCCGAGGCTCATCATAACACGGAGGATGTCCCATTTTTGTCACATCGGATATCAGATGTCACGAAGAAATAACGCAAGCGCGAAACCGCATTAAAATTTCACGACTGCCGGAACTTCAGATATGAACCGACCTGAGATATAGCTTTTCCGAAGTCGGGATCGCTGCGGAGCTTCACGCGAAGAGATTTCATAAAGCGGCAGCTTTCGGGGAGCTCTTCAACGCATATCCTTGCCCGATACAGCGGCGAGAGATACTGCTTTATGCCACAGGCACTCTCGGAAATATAATTGCCGTGCTTCAACGCACCATGACCGATGCGCCCGTCAAAAACCGGATACATGCACCGAACGCCGCAGCAGTCGTCGCCAACCTCGGTCAATATGCAATAATGCACGCCGTCCGTATACGGCGAACAGTCGATTTTCAAAATATCTCCCGGGCGATACGGCACCGGCAGATTCAGATCCGCCGATCTCTCCCCGAACGTCTCCTCCGCCCGAGTATAATATTTAGTTTTTCCGCGACGGCCGTAATTGTGCAGAAAATACTGAATCTCCCCATTCGGCTCGGCGATATAAATATACTCCGTCCGCATAAATCCGCCGCTCTCCGATGCATCCGACCGCCGATACAGCTTCATCTCCCAGTACATATGACCCCAATCGCAGTCACTGCACTCCGAAACATATTCGCGGATTGCCCTTCGCGCAGACTCCGCAGATGCCGCATAATAAGCGCCGTCAACAAAGCTGTCAACGCCGCATCTGCGCAGCACAACGGACAGCACGGTTTCGTTGCCGCTGTTCTCAAGAGCCGCCGTTGCGGAATTCAGAGCGGCAATATAATCGGCAACTTTATCCGGCTCTCTGCGCAACTCCGCACTGCTTTTCAGCTTTTCAAGCAGCGCCCGCTTCTCAGCAAGTCCTATAGGCGCGCCGGCAATAATATTCGCATAGTCAAATTCACAAAGCCTTTCCGGATTTGACAGCAGATACTCCAAAAGCTCCGGCGATTCCAGAAGATTTAAAATTTCTTCTCTCAGTGTAAGCATACTCTCATCCCCCAAAATATCCGGCCGGCAAAAGCCACTTAGCGATATAATAAATAATAGCAGGCCCCATGTACCGCATATAACCCACAGCAATATTCGGTTGTGCGGAAAACAAAAAATCGAGTGTTCATAACTCAAATCCGTTATGAACACTCGATATGGTCCGAGTGACAGGGTTCGAACCTGCGGCCTGATGGTCCCAAACCACCCGCGCTACCAACTGCGCCACACCCGGTTATATTTATATTTTAGTTTGCTTCCTGCTTATTAG
>OLXI01000458.1_pt1 | contig 25911 bp, 18 predicted proteins | sample 1674181 | NCBI WGS metagenome assembly OLXI01 (sample SAMEA103958148, study PRJEB25191) | human gut metagenome | reverse complement strand
CCCGCAAGACGCTCGAAGCCATCCAGCACCAGCGCGCGACCCGGACGGGCGAAGCCTCGGCCTATCCCTTCGACGACCTGCTGCTTCCGCAGCAGTGGCACCTCGTGAACCGCGGCAACATGTTCGGCGAGAAATCCATCGTGGACGCCGACGTGCAGTGCGAGCAGGCGTGGGAACTCTCGACGGGCGACGAATCGATCGTCGTGGCCGTCCTCGACGAGGGCGTGATGATCGAGCACCCCGATCTGAAGAACAACATGTGGGTCAACGAGAACGAAATCTACCGCTCGCACGAGGATAACGACGGCAACGGCTATCAGGGCGACGTCTACGGCTACAATTTCGTCAAGAACACGGGCGTCATCTCGTGGGACGACGTCAACGATACCGGCCACGGCACGCATGTAGCGGGCGTAATCGCCGCGCAGAACGACAACGGCATCGGCATCAGCTCGATCGCCGGCGGCCGGGGCAGCATCCCCGGCGCGAAGATCATGTCGTGCCAGATTTTTTCGGGCAGCACGACCAGCAACGCGCTGGCCACGGTCAAGGCGATCAAATACGCCGCCGACAACGGCGCCGTGATCCTGCAGTGCAGCTGGGGCTACGTTTCGGGACTGGCCAACAGCTACGAATGGGGCGAGCCGGGCTTCAAGACACAGGAAGAGTGGGAGAAAAGCATGCCGCTCGAAAAGGAGGCGCTGGAGTACTTCATACATAACGCAGGATCGCCCAACGGTCCGATCGAGGGCGGTCTGGCGATCTTCGCCGGCGGCAACGAAACCGCCCCCATGGCCGGATTCCCCGGCGCCGCCGACTTCTGCATCTCCGTCTCCGCAACGGCCGCCGACTACACCCCCGCCGTCTACACCAATTACGGTCCGGGCACCACCATAGCGGCTCCGGGCGGCGATCAGGACTACTATTACGAATACTTCGACGACGACCACAAGCGCGGCGAGATCGGCTGCGTCCTCTCGACGCTGCCCTACAACGTCAGCGAAAGCGGCTACGGATACATGGAGGGCACCTCGATGGCCTGCCCCCACGTTTCGGGCGTCGCGGCGCTGGGACTGTCGTACGCGGCAAAACTGCGCCGCCACTTCACGGCCGACGAATTCAAGGCCCTGCTTTATGAGACCACCACGCCGATCGACGACTACATGAGCGGCATGAAACTCTACTACCGCTACGTCGCCGACGTGGGTCTGAACCAGCCCATGCAGCTCAACAAATCCAACTACCGCGGAGAGATGGGCGTCGGTCAGGTGAACGCCGCCAAACTGCTCAACGCCGTTGCCGGCAACGGCACGCAGGTGTCGTTCCCCAACCTCTACATCAACCTCGGCGGCGAAGTGACGGCCATCCCGGCCAACTATTTCCTCGGCGGCGAGACGATGACCTATACGGTCTCGATCTCCGACACGACGGTCGCAACGGCCTCCGTCGAAGGCAGGAAACTGACGGTCAAGGGACTCAAGAGCGGCACGACCAAGGCCAGCATCACGTCGAGCGGCAACGAGACGCACACCTTCAACATCACGGTGCGCAAGGTCGCGAACGGCAACGGCTGGCTCTAAACCCGCAACGATGCGCAACACAGCGACGATAACACGCATGCTTCTCTGCTGCGGAGCGTTATGGGCGGCTCTCGCCGCCGCGCCGCTCCGCGCCCAGATCCGCATCGTCCCGCGCGCCAAACTCGACAGTCTGGCCCATCCGGCCACGGCCGCGGGAGGAGCCGAAGCGATGCGTTTCGAACGCACGCTGATCGACGCCGGGCATATCGGCGAGGACGACGTCCCCCCGGTCTACACCTTCCGGTGGCGGAATACGGGCGGCAAGCCGCTGGTCGTCACCCGCGTGCAGACCACCTGCGGCTGCGCCGCGGCGAGCTGGGACAAAAAGCCCGTCGCACCGGGCGGCGAAGGCGCCGTGACGGTGACCTACCGCCCCAAGGGACATCCGGGGGTTTTCGACCGGCGGATTTTCGTCTACACCCAGCTCTCGGACAAGGAGCCAACGGCGATCCTCAGCCTCCGGGGCGCAGTCACGGCCTCGGTGCGCACGGACGACGACTATCCCCATGCGATGGGCGCGCTGCGGCTCAAGCAGCGGACCGTCCGCTTCGGCCGCACCGACAAGGTGCAGAGCGAGCGTATCGAGTGCCTGAACGCGGGCGACAAACCGCTGACCCCGCTCTGCGACGAGGGGTTCGCGGCGACCGGCCTGAGCTTCGCCTGCGAACCGGCGACGCTGGCACCCGGCGCAAAAGGCGATCTGGTCGTCCGCTTCGACCCGGCCAAAGCCCCGCAGCCGCTCCGGCGGACTCCCCTGCCGGTCGGGGGACCGGACGTGCCGCCGAGTCAGCGCATGTTGTGGATCGAGTTCGGGGAAACAGAATAAGAAACAGGATAAAAACAAGTCATATGAAAAGATTTTTGAGATTTGCGGCCCTTTTGTCGGCCCTCGCGCTGCTGGGCGCCTGCGACGACGATATGTACGTAACTCCGCTGGAGGTGACCAACAACAACATCGCGGGTACGTGGCAGCTGGCCGAATGGAACGGCGCGCCGCTCGCCGAAGGCAGCTTCGTCTACATCGAATTCATCCGCAAGGACGCCAAGTACGTCATGTACCAGAACCTCGACAGCTTCGGCACCCGCAAGCTGACGGGCCGTTTCGTCATCGACAACGACGCGGAGCTGGGTGCGGTCATCCGCGGCAGCTACGACTACGGCGCAGGCGACTGGGCGCACCGCTACATCGTGACCGACTTCACCGAGACCTCGATGGTCTGGACGGCCAAGGACGACCGCTCGGACGTGCAGGTCTTCGTGCGCTGCGACGGCATTCCGGACGAAGTCACCGGCGGAAAAACCGAAGAATAAAGGAAATAAAAAGTTCGCGCCGAAAGGCGCCGGAAGGGATGTCCGGACCGGGCGTCCCTTTTTCGTCGTCCCGGCCGTCCGGAACGCCCGCGAAGAGCCGCAGGAGAGCCGCAGGAGAGCCGCAGGAGTTGGCAATGCGCGGAATTTACACTATCTTGCGCAAAATTACGACGACAATGACACAGGAGCTGCAATTCATACCTTTCGAATCCCGTTCGGACAAAGGCTGGGCCGAAGCGTGGGACCTTTACGAACAGTCATTCCCCCGCTGCGAACGCTGGAACGCGCAAGGGTACGACCGGGCGTTCGGCGATCCGCGCTTCGAAGCCGACGGCATCTGGCGCGGCGAAGAGTTCATCGGCATTCTGTTCCACTGGAACGCCGGAGCGTACCGCTACGTCGAGCATCTCGCCGTTTCGCCCGCCCTGCGCGGTCGGAACATGGGTTCGAAGGCACTTACGGCATTCTGCCGGAAGGTCGGCCGCGTCATTCTGGAGATCGACCCGCCGGTGGACGACATCTCGATCCGCCGCCGTCACTTCTACGAACGGCTGGGCTTCGTCGCCAACCCCTACGAGTACATCCACCCTTCGTTCCGCAAACCCTTCACGCCCCATCAGCTGATCCTGATGAGCTATCCCGGCCCCCTGACATACGACGAAGCCCGCGGCTTCGCGGACTTCGTACGGGAGACGGTGCTCGGCTATTCGGAGCACGAAGCCCCCACGCTGCCGAAATTACCGTAAAACGGAAGCTCCGGGCAGACCTGTTTACAAGATTCCGACCAGATATTTGGTGACGAAATAACCGCCCGCCACCAGCCAGACGTACAGCAGGCCCGCCAAGACGAAGGGTTTCGCCCCGGCCTGCCGGAACTTGTCGATACTCGTCTCGGTACCCAGCGCCGTCATGGCCATCGTCAGCAGGAAGGTATCGGCGTATTCGATCGCGCCGTTGAGCGGAATCTCGCGGACGCTCTCCACGCCGAACAGGTATTGCAGCAGCGAATTGAGGCAGATGATCCCGATAAACCCGAAGGCGAACCACGGCACGGCGATCTTGCTCTTCTCCTTCTGCGCTCCGGAGGTCTTCCGGCGGCGGCCCAGCACGAAGCCCATGACGACCAACACCGGCGCGAGCATCATCACGCGGATCATCTTGGTAATCGTGGCCGTCCCCGCGATTCCCAGCGCATCGGTCAGGTCCATCGCATTGCCGGCTCCGGCCACATGAGCCACTTCATGCAGCGTACTGCCCGTGTAGACGGCCACGCCCGTGTCCGTAAGTCCATCGAGCAGCCCCATCCGGTACATCAGCGGATAGAGGAACATCGAGAGGGTTCCGAAAATCACGACCGTGGAGACGGCGATGGCGGTCTTGTAACCCTCGCACTTCACGACCGGTTCGGCGCCCAGCACGGCGGCCGCGCCGCAGATGGCGCTGCCCGTCGAGGTCATCAGCGCCGTGTCGCGGTCTATCTTCAAGAGACGGCCCAACAGGACTCCCCCGAAAATGGTGACCGTCACGATGACCAGATCGACGGCGACGGCCGGAATGCCGACAGCCGCCACTTCGGTCAGCGTCAGGCGGAATCCGTACAGGACGATGCCCCAGCGCAGCAGCTGCTTGGTGCAGAACTTGATGCCGGGGACCCACGTTTCGGGCAGTTTGTTGCGAAGGCTGTTGGCGTAGAGCATACCCAGCACGATACCCACGATCAGCGGACTGAACGACAATCTTTTTACGATGGGAAAGCCGGCGATGTAGAAGGCCGCGAACGAAAACAGCGCGATCAGCAGAATTCCGTGCAGGGTGTTCGCCCTGTTACCTTTTTCCAACATATGCTTGTATTTTTTTAATGGTCACTATAACTTTTTCTTTATTCCGCCGGCAAAGGTCGCATCTTTTAACGGAATATGAAACAAGAAATCATTATACACCATAACAAAAAGTTATACCAAAGAGCAAACGGGCGGATCGTCTCCGGAAGCGGCGGCAGGAAGAAGGGAGAAAACAGAATCCGGAACCGCAACGCGAGCACGACCGGAACGCGGCAGGATCGCGGTGGAAACAGCGGCTGCGGAATCGCGGCAGAAATGACAGCAGAAACGGCGGCGGGGACGGCGGCAGGAAGTGTCACGGAAACTGCAACGGAAACCGGGACAGGGAGCAGAACCGGAACCAAAACCCGAAACTGGAACCTCCTCTGAAAACCACGATTGGAACCGCAACGCTGAAACCGCCACTAAAACTGCAACAAATACGCTCGTCGAGGCTGCGCCAGAAAGCCCGTCCGATCAGCAGTCGGCCCTTGCGAATTCGATGAACTGCCGGACGAGAGCCGACGGCTCGGTTTCGACGTGCACGAACGCGAAATCGCGCCGCAGGGGAAGGTCTTCGAGGTCGATGATCCGCAGCACGCCGCTGCGCAGCTCGTCCACGACCGAGATCACCGAAACGATGGCCATGGCGTCGCTGTTGCGGACGAAAGCCTTGATCCCCTCGGTCGAGCCTAGCCGCATGACCACGTTGAGCTGCGGAATGCGGATGCCCGCGCGCCCCAGCGCCGCCTTGATGACTTCGAGCGTCCCCGATCCGCCCTCGCGCAGCACGAGCGGAATTTCGCGCAGCTCATCGGCCGTTATCGACTCGGTCCGCGAATAGGGACCGCCCGTGCGGGCCACCAGCACCAGCTCGTCGGGAGCGAAAACCGTATAGTGCAGCCCCTGACGGCGGCTCAGGCTCTCGACCATTCCCAAGTCGATGCCGTGCCCGCCGAGCGCCTGCTCGACCTGATCGCTGTTGCCCGACATCATCGCGACCCGAACGCCCGGAAAGCGCGTCGTGAATCTGGCCAGAATCGGCGGCAGAAGGTATTGGGCGATGGTCGTGCTGGCCCCCAGCCGCAATTCGCCCACGGGAGCGTCGGCGCAGAGACTCATTTCATACTGCATGCGGCGGTAGTCGTCGGCCAGCCGTTCGGCGCAGGCGAGCAGGGTCTCCCCGGCCCCGGTCAGTTCGAGACGGCTGCCGCGGCGCACGAAAAGCTGTACCTTATATTGGGATTCCAGCTCGCCGATGTGTTTGCTGACGGCGGGCTGCGAGATGAAAAGCCGTTCGGCCGTCCGGGTGAAGCTGAGCGTCCGGGCCGCCGTAATGAAGACTTTGAGTCGGAAATCGTCCATAACGTTCCAAATTAATGAGACAGCATCTTTTGCGGCAATCGGCGAAAAATACGCGGCCGGAATTCGGGTGCACGACAGCCCGAAAACCGGGAACCGCACGCGGCTGCCGCGAGCGCATCGGAACCGCAGCGGCCACAGGGGTCCGGCAAAAGCGATACGGCAGGCCCCGGAAGCCATGCAGCCAAAATCGGGCGGCGGAAATCGCCGCAAAGGCGATCGACAGCCAAAAATCCGGTGCGGAACCCACCGCAAAACGATTGACCACCAAAAACCGGACGAACAAAAGTCGCTGCAAAGGCGATCGGCAACCAAAATCCGGTGCAGAAACCGCCGCAAAACGATTGACCACCGGAAACCGGACGAACAAAAGTCGCTGCAAAGGCAATCGGCAACCAAAATCCAATGCGGAACCCACTGCAAGACAGTTGACAACCGGAAACCGGGCGGGCAAAGTCGCCGCAAGACGATTGACAGCCGGCAACCGGTCTGCCGAAACCATTGACAACCGGGAATCCGGCCGCAGAGAACTGCCGGAAACCGCCGCAGCGCGGCCGCTCCGGCGGATCAGCCGAGATGGCCCTCGTCGGCGAATTCCTTTACCGACTTGATATAGTGTGCGATAGTCTCCTGCATCGAAACGAACGATTTACCTCCGGCGGCGTTCTTATGGCCGCCGCCATTGAAGTACTTGCGGGCGAAGAGATTGACGTCGACATCTCCGCGCGAACGCAAGCTGACGCGGATGAACTTGCGGTGGGCCAGAAACATGGCCGACATCTTCATCTTCTTGACCGTCAGGGCGTAGTTCACGAAGCCCTCGCTGTCCCCCTGCTGGAACTGGAAGCGGCGCATCTCGTTCTCCAGCAGCGACATGTAGGCTACCGTGCCGTCCTGAATAATCTCCATCTTGCGGTTGATGGCATAGCCGAACAGCCGGGCGCGGCCCTCGGTATAGGCGTTATAGACGTTGTTGTGAATGTCGGGAATACTGATGCCCGTCCCGACCAGCACGGCCACGGCGCGGAACAGCTCAGGCGTGAGGAACGAATAGGCGAAATTGCCCGTGTCGGTCATGATGCCCACATAGAGCGCTTCGGCCATGCGGCGCGTAACGGCCTGCGCGCCGAACAGCGCTTCGACGATGGAGTAGACCAGAAAGCAGGTGCTCGACGAATCGGGATGCGAGAACGAGAGGTCGAAACCCTCGTCGGGCGAAAGGTGGTGGTCGATCAGCACGCGGCGGGCCGTCGTATTGGCGCCGATGGTCTCGCTGAGGATTTCGAGCCGCGAAACGGCGTTGAAATCAAGACAGAAGAGGATGTCGGCTCCGGCGATGGCGCGGGCGGCGCGGCCTTCGGTGTCGTTCTTGAAGACCACGACCTCCTCGATGCCCTGCATCCAGTCGAGAAAATAGGGGTATTTGTTCGGAACGACGCACGTCACCTCATGTCCCATCGACCGCAGCGCCTCGGCCCATGCCAGCGACGATCCCACGGCGTCGCCGTCGGGATTGGTGTGCGACACGATCACGATCTGCTGATGGGCGGGGGCAAGCAGTTCCCGCAGGCGTTCGAGACGCTCTTTCGATAACTCCATTTCGGCTCTGTTTCGCTAAATGATCTTTGCAAAGATACAAAAAAAGAAGAGATATGCAACCGCGGCCGCGGGAACGTACCGAAATAGCACGTTTCCACACTCCGGAAAGCCGGCGGCCGGCGATCCGGTTTCGGGGCGGCGGTTGTCGGTTCGGTATTTTTGCGTAGCTTTGCATACACAAAAAAACGCATTATGGCTTGTTGTCTTCAGGTGGAGAACCTGACCAAATCGTTCGGCGATCTGGTACTCTTCGAAAATATATCGTTTGCGATCGAGGACGGGCGGCGCGTGGCCCTCGTCGCCAAGAACGGCACCGGGAAAACCACGCTCCTGAACATCATAGCGGGGCGTGAGGATCACGACGGCGGGGAGGTCGTACCCCGCCGCGATCTGAGGATCGCCTACCTCGAACAGAGTCCGGAATACCCGGCGGAGATGACCGTGCTGGAAGCCTGCTTCCACTCGGAGAATCCGGCGCTGAAGGCCATCGCCGAATACGAACGGGCGATCGAAGAGCCGTCGGGCGAAGGATTGCAGGAGGCCATGGCCCGCATGGACGCGCTCGAAGCGTGGGATTACGAACAGCGGGCCAAGCGGATTCTGTCGCGGCTGAAGATCCGCGACTTCGGACAGCGGGTCGGGACCCTTTCGGGCGGACAGCTCAAGCGCGTGGCGCTGGCCAACGCGCTGATAAGCGAGTCGGACCTGCTGATCCTCGACGAGCCGACCAACCACCTCGACACCGATATGACCGAATGGCTCGAAGAGTATCTGGCGGCAAGCGGCGCGGGGCTGCTGATGGTGACGCACGACCGCTACTTTCTGGACAAGGTGTGCAGCGACATCCTCGAAATCGAGGACCGGCAGCTATACCACTACGCGGGCAACTACTCCTATTATCTGGAGAAGAAGCAGGAGCGCGAGACGGCGCAGGCGGCCCGGCGGGAGAGCGAGACGAATCTCTACCGCCGCGAGCTGGAGTGGATGCGCCGCCAGCCGCAGGCGCGGGCGACGAAGGCCCGGTCGCGCATCGACGCCTTTCACGAGCTGGAAGCACGCCTGCAATCGACGCGCAGCCGCGGCGAAGTGCGGCTCGACGTCAAGGCGTCGCGGATCGGGACCAAGATATTCGAAGCCAAGGAGGTCGGCAAACGGTTCGGCGAGCTGGTGATCCTCGACAAATTCAACTACAACTTCACCCGCTACGAGAAGCTGGGGATCGTGGGCGACAACGGCTGCGGGAAATCGACGTTCCTCAAACTGCTGACGGGGATCGAACGCCCTGACAGCGGGACGATCGAGGTCGGCGAGACGGTCCGCTTCGGCTATTACAGCCAGCAGGGGCTGGAGTTCGACGAGGGGAAGCGGGTGATCGACGTGGTGACCGAAATCGCCGAGCAGATCGACTTGGGCGACGGACGTCGCATGAGCGCGTCGCAGTTCCTGCAGCACTTCCTCTTCACGCCCGAAACGCAGCACAGCTTCGTGGCGCGGCTCAGCGGCGGCGAACGGCGGCGGCTGTATCTCTGCACGGTGCTGATGCGCAACCCCAATTTCCTGATTCTGGACGAGCCGACGAACGATCTGGACATCGTGACGCTCGGCATTCTGGAAGAGTATCTGCGCGCATTCAAGGGGTGTGTGATCGTAGTGTCGCACGACCGCTATTTCGTGGACAAGGTGGCCGATCACCTGCTGGTCTTCTGCGGCGGAGGCGAGGTCAAGGATTTCACGGGCACCTACTCGGAATACGTGGCGTGGAAACGCGAATACGAAGCCGCACGCCACGCGCAGGAGGTGCAGGCCCGGCCCAAGCCGCAGGCGGTGCGGACGCAGGCGGCGGACGGCGCGCCGCGCAAACTCTCGTACAACGAAAAGCGCGAGCTGGAGGCGCTGGAGCGGGAGATTCCGGCGCTGGAAGCCGAAAAAGCGGCGCTGGAGGAGTCGCTTTCGTCGGGTTCGCTCGGAGTGGACGAGCTGACGGCCCAGTCGCAGCGCATCGCGGAGCTGATCGGGCTGATCGACGAAAAGACGATGCGCTGGCTCCTCCTGAGCGAGCGGTAGTCGCCGGACGCAGAACGAAAAGCCGGGAAAACAGAGAACAGGCTAACAGAGCGAGAAAAACGGGCGGTCGGAAGAGCGGAAAACCGAGACGGGAGAAAAGTGGAAAACCGGCCGCAACCGGGAAAGCGGGGAACCGGATGAAAACAGAAAAGCGCAAAAGGACGGATGCCGCCGGAAGGACGGGAAACCGAAGCGAAAGAGACCGGACGACTTATAAACGACAACGGCGGAGTCGAATGCTCCGCCGTTGTCGTCTTATCCGGGTTCGGCCGTCGAATCCGGCCGCCGGGTTATTCGAGATTGAGCAGCGTCCGGTTTTCGAGGACCGTTTGCTGGGCTATGCGCTGGAGGTATTCGGCCTGTTCGGGCGGAAGGCCCATCGTGCAGTCGGTCTGGTAGGGTTTGCCGTAGATGGTCGTGAAGATCACGTTGGCCGCGAGGTAGCTGCCCGGCAGCGCGGGGTGAAAACAATCCTGCGCATAGAGCACGCAGTCGGGACGTTCGGCACGCACGCGGCGCCACGCCATACCCACGGGGGCGCACCACGCGTCGTTGTCGTAGGCCATTTCGAGGTAGCTCGTAATCAGCCGCTCCTGCATGGTCTCGTAGCGATTGATGGGCGGGTATTCCGGAATCGGGAAGCGGTTGCCGTTCTTGTGGCCCCACGTCATGTAGAAGATCACACGGGCGTCGGGTGAACCCGCATGCACGAGGCTGTCGAGCGTGCGGGCCTGCGGATAGACCTCGCGGGCGACCTGCCGCGTCGGCATGGCGGGCGCGGAGCTTTGCTCCTGCAGGACGACATAGTCCCAGCCGCCCGCGGCCAGCGCCTTCAGCAGTTTCTGGTTCGTCAGGTGGCCGGAGAAGCGTTCGCCGCCTTTGAGGAAGCGCGTGCAGGAGACCTTCACCTTCTGCGTCGCGGCGATCTGCTGGACGATGGCCGGCATGTCGTTGTAATAGGTATAGCTGTTGCCGACCCAGAGCACGCGCAGCGAATCGGCGTCTTTGGCCTGCCCGGCGAGGGGCAGCAGCAGGAACAACAGAATACGGAAGAGGTTTTTTGTCATATCGTTGAAGTTTTAGGGTTTTCGGTCGGTGGTTCAGTCCTTCGGGGCCTTATGGTCGGCGGCGTATTTGCGGCACCACACGGCGATGCCGCACTCGCCGCACTTCGGGGCGCGGGCCGTGCAGACGTAGCGGCCGTGGAGAATGAGCCAGTGATGGGCCACCGGCAGCAGGTGCGGCGGGATGTTCTTTTCGAGCGTCAGCTCGGTCTGAAGAGGCGTTTTGGAGTTGGTCGTCAGGCCGATGCGGTTCGAGACGCGGAAGACGTGCGTATCGACCGGCATCACCTCCTTCTGCCACAACACCGCGCCCAGCACGTTGGCCGTCTTGCGGCCCACGCCCGGCAGGCGCTGCATCTGCTGCAGATCGCTCGGAACCTCGCCGCCGAACTCCGAACAGAGCATGCGGGCCATGCCCGCGAGGTTGCGGGCCTTGTTGTTGGGATAGGAGATGCTCTTGATGTAGGGGTAAATATCCTCGGCCGTGGCCGCGGCCATATCGAAGGGCGTGGGAAACGCCTCGAACAGCGCGGGAGTGGTCATGTTGACCCGTTTGTCGGTGCACTGCGCCGAGAGGATCACCGCCACCAGCAGCTGGTAGGGGTCGGTGTAGTGCAGTTCGCTCTCGGCCACGGGCATATGCTCCGAGAACCATGCGATTACGCCGTCGTAACGTTGTTTGGTCGTCATAAATGCTGTTTTTTACGTCGAAAAAGAATTTTCTTCACCAGAAAAATAGCCCCCTCCGGGCAGAAGACGAGCCGCGGCGTCCGCCGCAGATCGGCCCACCAGCGCGCGAGGTATTCGCCGACTCCAGCCCCTTTCCACGAGAGCAGCCAGAGTCCCACCACATGACGGCGGCGCAGAATGCGGAAGCGGTTGCGCGAAGCCGTGAAGCGTTCGTCGAACCAGAGACTGGTCTCCATCGCCGAATCGCGGCTCGCAAGGCGTCCCCTGTAGGAATCTCCGTGGCTCACGCTCCCGACCATGCGCCGGTGCACGGCCGTCACGCGGTCTATGAAGCGTATTCGGGAACGGCAGGCGAACCACAGCCACATGGGCCAGTCGTCGGTCAGCCATTCGGGATGCTCCTCAGGGCGGATCTCGGCATAGTAGGCCGCGATCAGCTCACGGCGGGCCAGCGCCGTGCAGTTGGGGACCGAAATGCCGAGCAGCATCTGCTCGAAATCGGTATAGTGCCGGTCGGGATCGGGTTTCAGGGTCCCTTCCGCCTGCCAGTATTCGTCGGCGCCCGTATAACACATGCCGCAGCCGGGATCGGACTCCATCAGATCGGCCTGCATCTGCAGCTTGCAGGGATCGGTCCACCAGTCGTCGCCGTCGCAGTAGGCCACGTATTTCCCGCGGCAGGCATCGAACGTGCGGCGGTAGTTGGCCCGCCAGCCGACATTGCGGTCGCCCGTCACCAGCCGCACGCGGCCGGGGTATTTCGCGGCGTATTCGCGGCAGATCTCCGCCGTTAGGTCCGTGCTGCAATCCTCGCCCAGCACCAGTTCGAAGTCGAACGAGGTCTGCTGGCTGAGCACGCTCTCGACGGCCTGACGCAGGTAGGGCGCGTGGTTGTAGGTGGTCATGCAGACCGAGACGAGCGGAGTTTCCATCGCAGTTACAGTTTGGTCAGTTTGGCGAATTTGGCCAGCAGGGTTTTCTCGCCCACGCTGTCGAAAGCCACGACCAGTTTATGGTCCGTGGCGAGGGTTTCGATGCGTTGGACGATGCCGACGCCGAATTTGGGGTGTTCGACGCGCTGGCCCACGGTGTAGTCGCCGCTGACGGGCATCGACGTCCCTACGGGCACGCCGCCGTCGACCGCCTGCCGCACGCCCACGCGGCGCATGCCGTCGGTCGAGGGACGCGGCGTCTGGACGAGGGCCGGATCGGGTCTGCCCGCAGGGCGCGCGCCCTGCGGAGCCGCTGCGCGGGCGAAGCGCCGGGCAGGACCGGACTGGTCGTCGGCGGAACGCCCGCCGAAACTGCTGCCCCGGCCGCCGAAGCCGCCCTGCTGACCGCCGTTATTGCCGCCTGCACGGTCGGCCTGCCGTTTCTGCTGGAAGCGGTAGTCGAAGCGGCGGCGCAGTTCGTCGATGGCCGAGGGGCCTTCGCCGTCCTGCGGGCGGCGCGGACGCTCCTCGCCGGCGTCGAAGTCGGCGCGGACATATCGGGGGTCTATCTCGCGCAGGAAACAGCTCGGACGCGAGAACTCCATATTGCCCCACTTGAAGCGCATCTCGGCATAGGAGATCGTCGCCTCGACCTTGGCGCGCGTCAGGGCCACATAGAACAGGCGGCGCTCCTCCTCGATGCCGTCGGGCGACTCGGCGGCCCGCTGCGAGGGGAAAAGGTTCTCTTCCAGACCGACGATATAGACGTATTTGTATTCGAGCCCCTTGGCCGAGTGGACGGTCATGAGCGTCACCTTGTTGCGGTCCTCAGGATCGTCCTTGTCCATGTCGGTCATCAGCATGACGTTCTGCAGCCACTCGTCGATGGTCGCCTCCTCGTCCTCCTGCCGTTCGCCGCTGCTGATCTCGGCGTCGCGCTGCTCCTTGAAGAGCTGCATCGAGTTGAGCAGCTCCTCGATATTGTCCAGCGCACTGGTCGCCTCAGGGGTGTTCTCGGCCCGGTAAGCGCCGATGATACCCGAACGGGTCGCAATTTCGAGTCCCAGGTCGTACAGCCCCTTTTCGGCCCGGGCCAACGACAGCCCCCGGACGAGGGCCACGAACTCGGCCACTTTGCGGACGATGGTCTTCTGCACGGGATCGGCGGCGGGTTCGGCGACCAGCGTATCGACCGCCTCCCACATCGAGACGCCGCGCCCGGCGGCCAGCTCGGCGATGCGCTGGACGGTCGTGTCGCCGATGCCGCGCGCGGGATAGTTGACGATGCGTTTGAATGCCTCGTCGTCGCGCGGATTGATGACCAGCCGGATATAGGCCAGCATGTCCTTGACCTCCTTGTGGTCGTAGAACGAACTGCCCTTGTAGATGCGGTAGGGAACGCCCCTGCGGCGGAGGTTGTCCTCCAGCACGGCCGACTGGCTGTTGGTGCGGTAGAGAATCACCGCCTCGGACCACTCGTCGCCCGTCTGGCGGATCTTGTCGCGCAGGTCGGAGACGACCATTTCGGCCTCCTCGCGGTCGGTATAGGCCTTGAGAATCCGGATCGGCTCGCCCTTGTCGCCCTCCGAGAAGCAGTGTTTCTCCATGCGTTTGGAGTTGCGGACGATTACCGAGTTGGCCGCATCGACGATGGTGCGGGTCGAGCGGTAGTTCTGCTCCAGCTTGAAGACCATGGCGTCGGGAAAATCCTTCTGGAACGAGAGGATATTCTCGATCTTGGCCCCGCGGAAGGAGTAGATCGACTGCGCGTCGTCGCCCACGACGCAGACCTTCGAATGCAGCTGCGAAAGGCGGCGGATGATGACGTACTGGGCGTAGTTGGTGTCCTGATACTCGTCCACCAGAATATATTTGAACTGCTCCTGATAACGCGCCAGCACGTCGGGAGCGTCGCGCAGCAGGATGTTGGTCTGCAGCAGCAGGTCGTCGAAATCCATCGCGCCGTTGCGCTTGCAGCGCTGGCAGTAGATGTTGTAGATGTTGCCGAATTCGGGAATCTGCGCCTGACGGTCCTCGGCGGCGTAGACCGAATTGGCGAGGTAGGCGCCGGGGGTCACCAGACAGTTTTTGGCATAGGATATGCGCGAAGCCAAGAGGTTGGGCTTGTATTTCTCGTCCGGAAGGTTCAGCTCGCGGACGATGGTCTTCAGCAGGTTCTTGCAGTCCGAAGGCTCGTAGATGGTGAACGAATCGGGGAAACCGATGCGGTCGGCGTTCTCGCGCAGGATACGCGAAAAAACCGAGTGGAAGGTTCCCATGCGGATATAGCGGCTGCGGTTGTCGGGGATCATCTGCGCGATGCGTTCGCGCATCTGCTCGGCGGCCTTGTTGGTAAAGGTGAGCGCGAGGATGTTGAAGGGAGCCACGCCCTGCTCGATCATATAGGCGATGCGCGAGGTCAGCACCCGCGTTTTGCCCGAACCCGCACCCGCGATAATGAGCGACGGGGCGTCGTAATTCACCACGGCGGCGCGCTGAGCGGGGTTCAGACCTTGTAAAATAGGTGATTCTTTGGATTCCATGACGGCAAAGTTAATAAGAATTGAATAAGTTTTTTTCAAAGAAAATAATATCTTTGCATTGCAAACGTTAAAAAACTAAATCCGACGGCAATACAGCGAGGTTTTCGCCGTGCAGGCGCAAAGGCTGCGGGCAGAATGTGCGGGGCCGGGTTTGTCGGGCAGAGTGTGCGGAACCGGGTTTGTCGGCAGAATGTGCAGAGCCGGGGTTTTCGGGCTGAGCATGCAGGCCGAATATGCGGAACCGGATTTGTCGGCAGAGCATGCGGGGCCGGATTTACCGGACAAAGTATGCCGGACCGAATATGCCGGACGCGGAAAAGAGGAATGAAATTCAACAATATAAAACAATGAGCGAAGTCATCAACATCAAGGAACTCAACGAGCGCATCGAACGCGAAAGCGTCTTCGTGGATACGCTCCGTACGGAAATGGGCAAGGTCATCATCGGCCAGAGCCATCTGGTAGACACGCTGCTGATCGGCCTGCTGTCGAACGGCCATATTCTGCTGGAAGGCGTGCCGGGACTGGCCAAGACGCTGGCCATCACTACGCTGGCGAAGGCCGTGGACGCCGCCTTCTCGCGCATACAGTTCACCCCCGACCTACTGCCGGCCGACCTGATCGGTACGCTGATCTACTCGCAGAAGAACGAGGAGTTCGTCGTCAAGAAAGGCCCCGTATTCGCCAACTTCGTGCTGGCGGACGAAATCAACCGCTCCCCGGCCAAGGTGCAGTCGGCACTGCTGGAGGCCATGCAGGAGCGTCAGGTGACCATCGGCGACAACACCTATTCGCTGCCGCAGCCCTTTCTGGTGCTGGCCACGCAGAACCCGCTGGAGCAGGAGGGAACCTACCCGCTGCCCGAGGCGCAGGTCGACCGTTTCATGCTCAAGGCCAAGATCTCCTACCCCAAGAAGCAGGAGGAGCGCGACATCGTGCGCATGAACCTCTCGGGCGCCGGCATGCCCGAGGTGGGCAAGGTCATCACCCCCGAGGACATCGTCAAGGCCCGCAAGGTGGTCGAGGACGTCTACATGGACGAGAAGATCGAGAAATACATCATCGACATCATCTTCGCCACGCGCGAGCCGGCGGAGTACAACCTCCAGAAGCTCCAGAACCTGATCGCATACGGCGGTTCGCCCCGTGCGTCGATCTCGCTGGCCAAGGCCGCACGCGCCTACGCCTTCATCCGCCGCCGCGGGTACGTCATTCCCGAAGACGTGCGCGCCGTATGCCACGACGTGCTGCGCCACCGCATAGGCCTGACGTACGAAGCCGAGGCCGAGAACATCACCTCGGAGGAGATCATCACCGACATTCTCAACAACGTAATCGTACCCTAACGATGCAGCAGACCGAGAACGATATTCTGAAACGCGTCCGTAAGATCGAGATCAAGACCCGCGGTCTTTCGAACGAGATCTTCGCCGGAAAGTACCATACGGCTTTCCGCGGACGGGGCATGTCGTTTTCCGAAGTCAGGGAGTACCGCGCGGGCGACGACGTAAGGGACATCGACTGGAACGTGACGGCCCGGTCGCGCAAACCCCACATCAAAATCTACGAGGAGGAGCGCGAACTGACGATGATGCTTCTGGTGGACGTCTCCGCATCGCGCATGTTCGGATCGACGGACCGCCTGAAGAAGAACATCATCACCGAAATCGCCGCCGTGCTGGCCTTCTCGGCCGCGCAGAACAACGACAAGGTGGGCTGCATCTTCTTCTCGGACAAGGTCGAGAAGTTCATCCCCCCGAAGAAGGGGCGCAGCCACATCCTGATGATCATCCGCGAGCTGGTGGGCTTCCGGCCCGAATCGACCGGCACGAAGCTTTCGGAGCCGGTGCGGTTTCTGACCAACGTCAACAAGAAACGCTGCACGACCTTCATCCTCTCGGACTTCATGGATTCGTCGAAGGACAAGGCCGCGCTGGACGACGCGCTGAAGATCGCCGGGGGCAAGCACGATCTGGTGGGCATCCGCGTATACGATCCCCGCGAGACGGAGCTGCCCGACGTGGGCATCGTCGAGCTGAAGGACGCCGAGAGCGGCCGCAAGGTATGGGTGGACACCTCGTCGCGGGCCGTGCGGGAGCACTACGCCCGGACGTGGGAGCAGCGCAGCGCACAGATCGAATCGACGCTCAAGCACAACCGCATCGATTCGACGATGATCTCGACCGACGGCGATTACGTGGCCGAACTGTTAAAACTGTTCAAACAGCGATGAAACGACTTTTTGCAATAGCACTGCTCCTTGCGGGCGCGGCCGTCCGGGCGCAGAACGCACCGACGGTCACGGCGCGCATCGAGCCGGACAGCATCATGATCGGCGACCGGTTCGACCTGACGGTCGAGGTGGACAAGGATCTGGTGCAGGTGGTGCAGTTCCCGGAATTCGAAAACAAGGAGGGAAGTCCCCTCGAACTGGTCAAGGACCACCCGATCGACACGCTCGAACGCGACGGACGCCACCTCAGGCTGCGCAAGCGCTACACGCTGGCGGCGTTCGAGGAGGGCAAGTGGAACCTCGGACTGCCGGCCGTGCTGTATGCCGACAAGAACATCGTCGATACGCTCCGGGCGCGCGACTCGCTCTATCTGGAGGTGGCCACGTTCCAGATCGACTCGACCTCGCAGTCGATCTACGACCTGAAACCCCAGCGCAACCTGCCGTTCCGCTTCGCGGAGGTCAGCGGATACGCCAAATGGGGCGTGCTGGCCCTGCTGCTGGCGCTGGTGGCGCTCTATGCGCTCAAGCGCATTCTGGCCCGTTACGGCAAGGGGCTGGGCGACCTGTTCAAGCCCGCGCCGCCGCAGCCGCCCCACGTGGTGGCGATCAAGGCCCTCGAAGCGCTGCACAACCAGAAACTATGGCAGAACAACAGGCACAAGCAGTATTATTCGGGACTGACGGACATCCTGCGCACCTACATCGCGGCGCGCTGGGGCGTGGGCGCCATGGAGATGACCTCCGACGAGATCATCGAGGCGATGCGCAGCGAAGAGCTGCCCGACAAGGCCCGGATGGACCTTACGGCGATCCTGCGCGACGCCGATCTGGTGAAGTTCGCCAAGGCGACGCCCGACGGCGAGCAGAACGAAGCCGACTACCTGAAGGCGTTCTATTTCGTCGAGGAGACCAAGCTCGTCGTCGAAGAGGAGGAGCCGGAGCAACCGGACCCGATGCAAAACCAAAATGCGTAACAAGATGTACAGACTCCTATATATCGTATTTCTCTTTGCCGCCCTCGGCGCTTCGGCGCAGGACATGCCCGAACGCAGCGAGGTGCGCCGCGGCAACCGGCAGTACAACAAGGGCAATTACGAAAAGAGCATCGAGCGTTACGAGCGGGCTTTGGAGGCCGCACCCGAATCGTTCGAGGCCCGTTACAACCTCGGAAACGCGCTCTACAAGGCCGAACGGTTCGACAAGGCCGAGCAGACCATGCGGCAGGCGGCGGCCGATACGCTGCGCACGGACGACGAGCGCGCCCAAGCCTTCTACAACCTCGGAAACGCGCAGTTCAAGCAGCAGAAATACAAGGAAGCGCTCGAAAGCTACAAGCAGTCGCTGCGGCTGAACCCCTCGGATCAGGAAGCCAAATACAACTACGCCTACACCAAGCGTCTGATCGACGAAGACGAAAACGGCGGCGGTGGCGGCGGCGACAAGAATCAGGACAAAGACCAGAACAAGGAGCAGCAACAGGGCGGTCAGGACCAGCAGAACGGCGATCAGCAGAAAGACGACCAACAGAAGGACGACAAGGGACAGGGCGACGACAAGGAGCAGCAGGGCGACCCGCAGCAGAACCCCGCGCAGCCCGACAAGGAGCAGGAGGGCGATCCGCAGGGAGAGCCGCAGCCCGTTCCGGCCGGCATTTCGCCGCAGGAGCAGGAGCAGATGCTCGACGCCATTCAGGCGCAGGAGGACCGCACGCAGGACAAACTCAAGGAGAAGCAGGGCGTCGTGGTGCGCGGATCGAAAAACTGGTAAAAAAGAGGAACTATGCATTTCGCATCACCATATTATCTGTGGCTGTTGTCGGCGCTCGTGCCGATGATCGCCTACTACGTGTGGCGTACGCTGCAGGGCGGCGCGTCGATCCAGATTTCGAGCGTCGAAGGGGTCGTGCGCGCGCCGAAGACCGTACGCTACTGGCTGCGGCATCTGCCGTTCGCACTGCGGCTGGCGGCGCTGGCCCTGCTGATCGTGGCGCTGGCGCGCCCGCAGGACGTCGAGCGTCTTTCGCGCACGAACACCGAGGGCATCGACATCATGCTGGCCATCGACGTTTCGGGTTCGATGCTGGCGCGGGACTTCCGCCCCGACCGCATCACGGCGGCCAAGGAGGTGGCCGGATCGTTCATCGCGGACCGTTACGGCGACCGCATCGGACTGGTGGCCTTCGCGGGCGAAGCGTTTACACAAAGCCCGCTGACGACGGACCAGGGGACGCTCCAGACGCTGCTGGCCCGTATCCGCAGCGGCCTGATCGAGGACGGCACGGCCATCGGCAACGGACTGGCGACGGCGGTCAACCGCCTGCGCGAGAGCGAAGCCAAATCGAAAGTAATCATCCTGCTGACCGACGGGGTGAACAACCGGGGCGAAATCGCGCCCCTGACGGCGGCCGAGATCGCCAAGGCGCAGGGCATCCGCGTCTACACCATCGGCGTCGGCACCGAGGGCATGGCCCCCTACCCCGCCGTGGACATCTACGGCACGCCGACCGGAGGAACCGTCATGGCGAAGGTCGAGATCGACGAGAAAACCCTCAGGTCGATCGCCGAGCAGACCGGCGGACAATATTTCCGCGCCACGGACAAGGCCAAGCTCAAGGCCATTTACGACCAGATCAACCAACTGGAAAAGAGCAAGGTGGAAGTTACGGAACACGTCACCTACCACGAGCAGTTCCTGCTCTGGGTGCTGGCGGGTCTGGGGCTGCTCGTGCTGGAGTTCCTGTTCTCGAATCTGGTGCTGAAAAGAATACCGTAAAACGTAATTTGCAATGTTTAGATTCGCAAATCCGCAATATTTCTGGCTGCTGCCGGTCATACCCGCGCTGATCCTGCTCTTCTGGCTGGCGGCGCGCAACCGCCGCAGGCGGCTGGAGCGCTTCGGGCGCATGCAGGTATTGGAAGAGCTGATGCCCGAAGTATCGACCGGGCGCGTGACGCTCAAATTCATCCTCTTCTGCGCAGCGGTCACGCTGCTCATACTGGCGGCGGCACGCCCGCAGTTCGGGTCGAAACTCCGCGAAGAGAAGACGCAGGGCGTCGAGATGATGCTGGCCGTAGACGTCTCGAACTCGATGCTGGCCGAAGATTTCGAACCCAACCGGCTGGAGAGGACCAAATACGCCATCAACAAGCTCTTCGACGGTCTGCATCAGGACCGTGTCGGGCTGATCGTCTTCGCCGGGGAGCCGAAGGTGCAGCTGCCGATCACCTCGGACTACCGCATGGCCAAGGCCTTCGCCAAGCGCATCGACCCGTCGCTGGTGCCGGTGCAGGGCACGGCCATCGGCAAGGCGCTGTCGCAGGCCCTGATGTCGTTTTCGGGCGAAACCGAGGAGAACCACAGCCGCGTCATCATCCTCATCACCGACGGCGAGAACCACGAGGACGACGCACTGGCGGCCGCACGGCGCGCCGCGGAGATGGGCATACGGATTTACACCATCGGCATCGGCACGCCCGAAGGCGCCCCGATTCAGATCGGCGGCGAATTCATCAAGGACGAGAAGGGCGACATGGTCGTTTCGAAGCTCAACGAGGAGATGCTGGCCCAGATCGCCGACATCACGGGCGGCGCCTATGTCCGTTCGAGCAAGCAGTCGATCGGTCTCGACGAGATCGTGAAGAGCATCAACGAAATGGAGCAGAGCGAGTTGTCGGTGATGCGCTTCGAAGAGTTCAACGAACAGTACCAATACCTGCTGCTCGCGGCAATCGTGTTGCTGCTGGCGGAGTTCCTGCTGCTCGACCGCCGCAATCCGCTGCTGGCGCACCTCAACATCTTCAGGGAATAACTTACTTCGGAAAGAATTTTATCCGTAAAAAATACGGCAAAGGGGGAGACGATGATGCGTCTCCCCCTTTGCCGTTTGCCGCATTCGGAGCAATAAAAGACAAGCGTGAATCCCGGACGGCGCGAAGGCTCGTCGTGTCAATATTTAACAATAAAACAAACAGGCAAGAGACTTTACATCACCCGCTGCACCCACGAATCACCCCCTTCAGAAGAGTTTGCAGGGCAATTTTAAACAAAAAATCCGGAGAAAATGCAGCAGAAATCATCAATTTTACTATATTTGAAGCGATCACTCAGTTCTTTTAAACCAATTTCTTTAAAGCCTTGCCATGAAAAAAATTCTTCTGATGATTGTGCCGCTAATGGCACTGATCGGATGTTCGTACGACGATACGGACATCCAAAAACGGTTGGACGACCTCGACGGTCAGCTCACCGAACTGCAGGCGCTCGTCAAGGCGCTCAACTCCGACGTCACAACACTCAAGGAGCTTGTCGCCGGGAAACGGTTCATCTCGGACGTACAGCCCGGTGAAGACGGCGGCTACGTCATCACGCTGGTCACCGCGGCCGGCGAGACCTCGACGATCACCATCAGCGACGGAAAAGACGGGACTTCGTCGGTCATCGGGGTGAAACAGGATTCCGACGGTGTCTACTACTGGACGCTCAACGGCGACTTTATCCTCGACAACGGCAAAAAACTTCCCGTATCGGGCGTCACCCCCGAATTCAAGATCGAAAACAGCCATTGGTGGGTATCCTACGACAACGGCGCGACGTGGACCGACTGCGGACAGGCCCAGACGGACCAGAATCTGTTCAAGTCCGTCGCCACGAGCGAGGACGGCAAGCTGGTTTACCTGACGCTGGCCGACGGAACGGTGCTGACGTTCGAGTTGTACGTGCAGTTCGGCATCGCGTTCGACACGGCCTCGGCGACGATCCGCGTGGGCGAAACGGCGGAAATTCCCTTCACGCTGACCGGAGCCGACGCCAAAACCGACATTCAGGCCCTCGCTGACGGCGCATGGAAGGCCGAAGTGAAACGCACGGGCAACGAAGGCGGAACGATCGCCGTGACGGCTCCCGGCGACAGCTCGACCGGCAAAGTCATCGTGCTGGTCAGCGACGGCGACGCCAAGACGCTGATGCGCACGCTGACATTCGTGTCGGGCGTGCTGAACGTCTCGACCTCCTCGAAGGAGGCGACGGCCGCAGGAGGCCCCGTAACGGTCGAGGTGGAGACCGATCTGGATTACACGGCAGCGATTCCCGAAGCTGCGAAATCATGGATTACGCTGGCAGAGACGAGGGGGGGGGAAATCCGGACCGAAACCCTGACCTTTAACGTCGCGGCCAACACGGAAACCCAGTCCCGCAGCGCCAACATCGAGCTGGTGGCGGGAGAGACGGTGATCGAAACCATCCTGATCTATCAGGAAGCCTATTACGACCCGGCCCAGATGGTGCTCAAGGTCGAAGCGAAGGAATACAGCAGCAGCGCCTACAACAACAAGGTCTACCTGCCCCTCTACGGCGCCGTGGACGTCACGGTCAACTGGGGCGACGGCCAGAGCGAGCCGGTCGCAGCCACGATCTCGACCGCAGCCGCGATGGTGAACCACACCTACGCCGAATCCGGCATCTATTACGTAACCATAAGCGGAACCACGGAGAAACTCTCCGGAAGACTCACCAACAAAACCGTGGCTCCCGCCATTCTCGAAGTCAGACAATGGGGCAAACTCGGCATGACGACGCTGGATTACGCCTTCGCGAACACCTCGCTCGTAACCGTGCCCCAGCCCGAAGAGGACGCCTTCGCCGCCGTCACTTCGGTCGAAAACATGTTCTCAGGGTGTACGAAGCTCGAAACCGTGCCCGAAGGACTGCTGGCCGGCGCGCCCGAAATCACCTCGGTCGCCTCGATGTTCTACAACTGCACGGCGCTAAAAAGCGTCCCGGAAAAACTCTTCGAAAAGACGACAAAAGCCACCTCGGCATCCGGCCTGTTCAGCGGCTGCAAGGCGCTGGAAAGCGTTCCGGCAGGGCTGCTGGCCGACATGCCCGCCCTGACCAACCTCGGAAGCATCTTCAACAACTGCGCATCGCTCAAGAGCGTTCCCGAAACATTCTTCGCCAACCAGACGGAAGCGAACAGCCTCACGTCGGGATTCTTCGGCTGCGCGGCACTCGAAACCCTGCCCGCAGAGCTGTTCAAGAACATGACCAAGCTCACCAATGTCGCGTCGCTGTTCAAGGGGTGTGCAAATCTCAAAAGCGTTCCCGCAGGACTGTTGGACACCTTCACGGAGGTTACCAATATGACAAGCCTGTTCAGCGGCTGCAAAATGCTGGAAGACCTGCCCGACGATATCTTCAAGAACATGGCCAAGGCCAAGTCGGGCGGCTATCTCTACGAAGGTTGTATCAGCATGACCCAATTCCCCTCGCTCAAAAACTGCGTCTCGCTGGAGGCCGTCCCCGCGATCTGGAAAGACTGCACGCAGCTCGTGGAGGCGCCTGCGGACTACTTCCCGGAAAGTGTGAAAAAAGGCATATCGGCCGCTTACATATTCAGCGGCTGTACGGCGCTCAAGACCGTCCCGCAGGGGTTGTTCAAAGATTTCGAGTCGGTTACGACCATCAGCCAGATGTTCCTCAACTGCACGTCGCTCGAATCGCTGCCCGCAGACATCTTCGACGGCATGAAGAAGATCAATTCGGCAGGCGCGGCATTCAGCGGCTGCACCGCCTTCACCGGCGAATCGCCCTATACGATGGTGCAGGATGGCGAGCAGCAGGTCAAGGTGCACCTCTACGAACGCACGAATTACCCCGACATCTTCGGCGCCAAGATCTTCACCTCGGCCAGCAGTTACAAGGACACCTTCAAGGGCTGTACGCAGATGGCAGATTACGCCGATATTCCGATCCCGTGGGGCGGCATCAGCGACGGCACGAAGGCCAAGCCGACGCTCACGCTGACGGCTGCGCCCGCCGAAGGCAAGGAGTACTACCAGCTGACGGGCATCGTCAAGAGTACGGAGATGAAATCGGGAAAGGTTCTCTGCACGACGAAAGCGCTGCTCCCGGAACTGATCGAGCAGATGGAGACGCTCGAAAAGGTGATGAACCGCTACGGCAACCCCATCAGCTCGGCGGCTGTGACGCAGGCCAATTCGGAAGCCGGGGCCACCTTCAATTTCAACGTCCAAGCCGACACCGAATACATCTTCCTCGCATCGGGCACCAACGCCCACGGCACGACCATCGAACAGACCGAGGTGAAGATCCCGGCCGTACCGACGGGCGAGGCCGACTACGAGCGTTATATCGGCACTTGGACCGTGACCTCGACCTCGTCGGAAATCAACAAACAGCCCCAGACATACACCGTGGAGATCACGCCCTACCGCACCAACGAAAGCTTCAGGGTCAAGGGCTGGGGCATCACCACGCTGGGCGACGACTACCCCTTCCTGCTCAAATACAACGAGGACGGCAACGTCACGATTCCGACGTTCGACCCGCAGGGCATGTACGGCCTGACGGCATACGTATACCTCAAATACCACTTCTACGATCCGGCGCAGACGCCGCCCTACCCGATCTACACCACCGACCAAGAGCTGATGAAGGGTAGCTACGACGCAGCCGGCGGTTCGGTACGGTTCGAGGGCCAGAAGTTCCCCCACAACAATACGGAATACACCGTATGCGGCATCGACTACGCCATCTATTCGGGCGGTCAGTATGTCATTTGGCCGGATCTCTTCAAGGCCGGATATACGCTGCAGGATTATGCGATCGGGCCTTACACGATGACCAAAAATTCGGCGTCCGTAACGAAGTCCGGAGTCAAGGCCGAAACCGGCATCGCACCGCTCGCCGGAACGGAGATGCCGAAAGCCGCAACCCCGACGGGCGTACAGCGGCTGATCCGCAAGTAACGACACACCGAAGGTCCTCAGGGACCCGTCAAAAAGAGGGATGCGGCCTGACGGCCGCATCCCTTTTCGCAAAACGGACGCAACGCGACGGTTACTCGACGATGATTTCGTCGGTGAAGATCCAGCCGCCGGGACGGCCGTTGTGACGGGCTTTCAGGCGGACGTAACGCGCCTCGGTCTGGCCCGTCCAGCCGAACTCCCTGTAGCAGTCCTGCTTGAATTCGACCGGAATGTCGTTCCCGACCGTGGCGAGGGGCGTGAAGCGCTCGTTGTCGTCCGAGACCGAAAATTCGACCGCACGGGGCATCCAGATATCGGCGTAGAAACCCTGCATGAAATCGGCGGCGATGCGCCGCACGGGCTGCCGCTCACCCAGATCGACGACCAGATCGACATCGGTGTCGAGCCAGCCCAGCCAGCGTCGGTCGCCGTAGTTCCAGCCGCCGCGCAGTCCGTCGGTCAGCGAGCCGTCGCCCGCAGCGGCGTATTTGGGGCTGTAGGGCGTATGGTAAATCACGGTCTTGCCGGTCGAAAGGCAGCGGAGGGGTTCGAGCGATTCGGGACGCGGCCCCACGGCATTCTTCTGATCGAAGGGGTGGTATCCGCGCTCCTGAAGCCATGCCACGGCGTCGAGCGCACGGGCATAAAAGTCGTCGTAATCCTTCCTTTCAGGCGCACTCCACCCCACTTCGGCGACGGCCAGCAGGCGCGGCCACATCATATGCTCGGCATGCTCGGCGGTCGGGACGTGCTCGCACCAGAGGTTGCCCTGCACGCCGAGGATCATCGGCACGACCTGAGCGCCGAGCGAATCGGGAGCCGGATCGTAGGAATAGGCCTGTTCGAGGGTCAGGAACGCCGCGGCGGCGACCGGTTCGGTCGTGGGATCGTCCTGACAGAAGTCGAGGTAGCAGTAATTCGAAGGGGTCATGACGGCATGATGT
>OLXI01000373.1_pt1 | contig 29225 bp, 24 predicted proteins | sample 1674181 | NCBI WGS metagenome assembly OLXI01 (sample SAMEA103958148, study PRJEB25191) | human gut metagenome | reverse complement strand
CTGCATGGTTTGGCAAGGGGTTTGAGCAAAAAAGACGATAAAATCAGAAAAAAAAAACACGGACCAAACCTCTCCGTCATCCCTTCGGGATGCCACCTCCCCTAGTAGGGGAGGCCTTGGCAGCCGGGTGAAGCTTTCTCTTTATGCCAAAGGCTCCCCTACAAGGGGAGCTGGCGGGCGCAAGCCCGACTGAGAGGTTGTACAAAGACAAGCCTCAAAAAATCGCTTCATTGTTTTCGCATCCTCTGCCTGCGTACCGGCGCTCTCACAGATGATGACAGGTGCAAGCCCGCGCTCGGCCAGCAGCTCCATCAGGGGCTGGGGTTCGGGGCCGAACTGAGTCTCGGCAAAGGTCCAGTGCCGCTTTTCACCGCCCTTGGAATACTCGATGCGGGAAAAGTGGACATGGAACTGCCGGGCCCGCGCATCCCCCAGCGCCTCCCCGATGCGGTCAAGGATAGCGGCATAATCCGCCTTGGAGCGGATGCCGCCCAGCGTCCGGGCGTTGAGGTGGCCGAAGTCGATGCAGGGGGTGATGCGTCTGTCCACCCCGCAGAGGGCCAGCACCTCCTCCAACGTGCCCAGCTGGCCAATCTTTCCCATCGTCTCAGGGCAGAGGGTGATCTCGGCAAAGCCCGCTTCATCCAGCGCGTCCTGCGCCCGCTTCAGGGTGTCCAGCGCTTTTTCCAGAGCAGCTTCCCGGCTCTGCCTGCCGCAGCTGCCGGAGTGGAAGATGACCCGCCTGCCGCCCAGCGCCCTGCAGAGCGCCGCGCTCTGGAGCAGATAGTTTACGCTGTTCAGCCGCTTTTCCTCATCCAGGCTGGAGGCGCTGATATAGTAAGGCGCGTGGACGCTGAACAAAATCCCCCGGGCGGCGGCATCGTCAGCCATCTGCCGGGCCTTGTCCAGCCCCAGCCGGACTCCATGGCCGCACTGGTATTCAAAGGCATCCAGCCCCATTTTTTCGGTATAGGCCGGAATGTCCAGACTATTCTTATACCCCATGGCCGTGAAGCTGTCGCTGGTGCCTGCGGTGCCGAACCGGATCTTCCACTCACTCACAGGGTCTTACCTCCCCGGTCGTAGTATTCCTGCCAGTGTTTTTTCTCCCACTTGCGCTTGAGCACCACCTGTGCCCCAAGATCCGGTCCGCGGGGGATGACCATCAGGCCCGGGATGCCATAGAGCGCCGCCGCCATCCGGTCGGCATAGAGCTGGTCGCCCACCATGGCCATTTCCCTGCGCTTCACCTGCATCCGGCGGCGGGCCACTCCCAGCGCAAAGGGCAGGGGCTTGGCGCTGCGGTAGAGGTAGGCAAGGCCCAGCTTTTCCGCAAAGGGGCGCACCCGCTTTTCGGCACCGTTGGAAACGATGGTCAGCTTTACGCCCGCCCTGTGCATGGCTTCCAGCCACCCGGCCACTTCTTCCGGCAGCTCCTGACTGCGGTCGGCGGTCAGGGTGTTGTCGATATCCAGCACCAGCGCCCGGATGCCCTTTTGGGCCAGCCACTCCGGCGTGATGTGGGTCACATCCTTAAAAACATATTCGGGGGTAATCAGCATGATAAAAACCCTCTCAGTCTCGCAAATGAAAATAGGAGAGCCTGAGTTTCAGGCTCTCCTACATCGGCGTTAGCAACGCGTTTGAAATCTAAAGCAACGTGCGATTTCAAGCAGTTAATTACTTGAACTTGCGCTTGCGGGCTGCTTCGGACTTCTTCTTGCGCTTAACAGACGGCTTCTCGTAAGCCTCGCGCTTACGAACCTCTGCGAGCACACCGCTGCGAGCGGTGCTGCGCTTGAAGCGACGCAGTGCGCTTTCCAGCGACTCGCCCTCTTTAACACGAATTTCCGACATCTTATTCCCTCCCTTGGACCGTGAGGCAGGAATTTCGTTGTTACATGGTAACTAACAGTAGACAGTATAGCGCATTTTCATGCGTTCGTCAACCTTTTTTTGAAAGATTTTTTGAAAAAACTCTCCGGCAAAGCGCCTGAGCGATCAGCCCTTCACGGCCAGGTTGACCAGACGGCCCTTGACGTAGATCTCCTTGACGACCTGCTTGCCCTCCAGAGCTGCGGCAACAGCGGGGTCAGCCTTGGCGGCGGCAATGGCGGCGGCAGCATCGATGTCGGCAGCCACCTTCAGGCGGGCCTTCACCTTGCCGTTCACCTGCACGGCGATCTCCACGGTGCTCTCCACGCACTTGGCCTCTTCGTACTGGGGCCAGGGGTAGTAGGCCAGCTGCTCATTGTGGCTGTGGCCCAGCTTCTCCCACAGCTCCTCGGTCATGTGGGGAGCAAACGGGTTCAGCAGCTGAACAACGGTCTCCAGCTCGGCCTTGGTCGCACCGCCGTTGTCGTACAGGGCGTTGACCAGCGTCATCAGCTGGGCGATGGCGGTGTTCATCTTCAGGCCCTCAATGTCAGCGCCCACCTTCTTGATGGTCTGGTGCATCAGGGTCTCGATGGCGGGGCGATAGCCCTCGCCCTCCACCAGCTTGTCGGACAGCGTCCACACGCGGTCGAGGAAGCGGTTGCAGCCGGCAATGGCAGAGGTCTGCCAGGGTGCGGCCTGCTCAAAGTCGCCCATGAACATCTCATACAGACGCATGGTGTCGGCACCGTACTGGTCCACCACCTCATCGGGGTTGATGACGTTGCCCAGGCTCTTGGACATCTTGACGATGGGATGGCGTGCCATCTCGCCGTACTTCTCTTCCAGTGCCTTTTCGGCGGCCTTCTGGCTGCCGTACTCCTTCAGCAGCTTCTCCTGCTCGTCAGCGGGCAGATTGACAAAGCTGTGGGGGTTCAGGCCCAGGATCATGCCGTGGGCGGTGCGCTTCTGGTAGGGCTCGGCAGTGGGCACCACGCCGATATCGTACAGGAACTTGTGCCAGAAACGGCTGTACAGCAGATGCAGGGTGGTGTGTTCCATGCCGCCGTTGTACCAGTCCACGGGAGACCAGTACTCCAGCGCCTCCTTGGAGGCCAGAGCGTCCTTGCAGTGGGGGTCCATGTAGCGCAGGAAGTACCAGGAGGAACCGGCCCACTGGGGCATGGTGTCGGTCTCGCGGGTGGCGGGACCGCCGCAGCAGGGGCAGGTGGTCTTGACCCAGTCGGTGTGGCGGGCCAGCGGGGACTCACCATCGGGGCCCGGCTCAAAGTCGGTGATATCGGGCAGGGTCAGGGGCAGGCTGCTCTCAGGCAGGGGCTGCCAGCCGCACTTTTCACACTTGACCATGGGGATCGGCTCGCCCCAGTAGCGCTGACGGCTGAACACCCAGTCGCGCAACTTGTAGTTCACCTTATCGCAGCCCTTGCCGTTGGCTTCCAGCCACTCGATCATCTTTTTCTTGGCATCGGTCACAGACAGGCCGTCCAGGAAGCCGGAGTTGACCAGCGTGCCGGTGGCAACATCGGTAAAGGCAGCCTCGTCCAGATTGGACTCGGTATTGCCCTTGACCACCTCGATGATGGGCAGGCCGAACTTTTTGGCGAACTCCCAGTCGCGGGTATCGTGGGCGGGCACAGCCATGATGGCACCGGTGCCGTAGGTGGACAGGACATAATCAGAGATAAAGATGGGGATCTGCTTGTCGTTGACGGGGTTGATGCCCATCACGCCCTCCAGCCTCACGCCGGTCTTTTCCTTGTTCAGCTCACTGCGCTCGAAATCGCTCTTGCGGGCAGCCTCTGCCTGATAGGCCGTAACGGCATCCGCATTCTTGAGCAGGCCCTTTTCCAGCCACTCCTTGACCATGGCGTGCTCCGGGGAGACGACCATGTAGGTAGCGCCGAACAGGGTATCGCAGCGGGTGGTGTAAACCGTCAGGGTATCGCCTGCGGTGGTACCGAAGTTCACCTCTGCACCATGGCTGCGGCCGATCCAGTTCTTCTGCTGGGTGGAAACGCGCTCGATGTAATCCAGACCATCCAGGCCGTCGATCAGCTTATCGGCATAAGCGGTGATTTTGAGCATCCACTGGCTCTTGACCTTGTGCACGACCTCGCTGCCGCAGCGCTCGCATACGCCGTTGACAACTTCCTCGTTTGCCAGCACACACTTGCAGCCGGTGCACCAGTTGACGTTCATTTCCTTCTTGTAGGCCAGGCCGTGCTTGTACAGCTGCAGGAAGATCCACTGGGTCCACTTATAGTACTCGGGGTCGGTGGTGTTGATCTCGCGATCCCAGTCAAAGGAGAAGCCCAGCGCCTTGAGCTGCTCACGGAAGTGATCCACATTCTTCTTGGTGACGATGGCCGGGTGGATGTGGTTCTTCATGGCAAAGTTCTCGGTGGGCAGACCGAAGGCATCCCAGCCCATGGGGTACAGCACGTTGTAGCCGTTCTGGCGGCGCTTGCGGCTGACCACATCCAGGGCAGTATAGCTGCGGGGGTGGCCCACATGCAGGCCCGCACCCGAGGGATACGGGAACTCCACCAGTGCATAGAACTTGGGCTTTTTGTGGTCGATCTCGACATGGAAGGTCTTTTCGTCCTCCCACACCTTCTGCCACTTGGCCTCAACGGCCTTGTAATCATACTTCATAGCTTTCAATCACTCCTCATATTCGGCAGCCACCCTTGCAGGCAGGGAAGCTTACAGACTGTTTTCCGGGGTCAGATATTCCGAGATATCCATGGGCTCACCATCGGCCCACAGATGTTCCAGATCATAGTAGGTGCGGGTGTTGGGCACAAAGACGTGCACGATGACGCTGGAATAATCCAGCAGCACCCAGTTCTTGGAGTTGAAGCCCTCGGTGGTGTAGGGCTCGATGCCCTTCTGAGAAAGCTCGTACTCCACCTCGTCGGCCAGAGCACCCACCTGGGTGGTGGAGGTGCCGGAAGCAATGACGAAGTAATCGGTCAGAACGGTCAGGCTCTCCACTTTGAGCACGCGGACATCCACGGCCTTTTTCTTATCCAGGATCTTTGCGATCTCAATGGCAAGGGTCTTGCTGTCGATCTTGTTTTCCATAAAAGTCTCCTCTCTGGTTTGTTACTGTCCCGCGGCCTGGCCGTCGGTGGTGGTCGCACCCGCCACATCGGTATCGCCGCTCAGGATGGCATCATCGGACTCCTTGTCCAGCTGTCCCACGAACTGGACGTTGGCGCTGGTGGAAGCGGTGCCGTGGGGCCAGTTGTTGGTCACAAGGTTCATTTCCTCGGCGCTCACGGGGCCGGTGTAATTGCGGAAATAGGTGTTCAGCAGCTCTGCAATGGAACCGGCATCCGGCACCACGCAGGAGTAGCCGTCAAAGCTGCTGGTCTTGCCCACGTTGGGCACGCCCATGAACACAGGGGTCTGGGCCAGCATGATGTTCGCACTGTCGATGCGGGTAAAGGACACCAGCATCTTGGCAATGGTGGTCAGATCCATATCCGTGTGGATATAGTTGTTGAAGATCAGGGGCAGCTGCGCAATGACATCGGTCACGCCCATGCTGCGCACCCGCTTGAACAGGCCGGCATAGAAATAGCGCTGCATGTTCAGGCGGTCGATATCCGAGTTGGCGTAGCCCTCACCGTGGCGGCAGCGGACAAAGAACTCTGCCGATGCGCCGTCCAGGTTGCGGTAGCCCTGCTTCAGGACACTGCCCGCAAAGGACATATCGTGGGGGATATACACCTCGATGCCGCCGAAGTTGTCCACCATTTCCACCAGTGCCTGCATATCAATGGTCACATAGTAGTCGATGGGCAGCTTGTACTGATCATAGATGACCTCCGCCAGCGCGGCAATGTCGCCGCCGTTGGAGAGGGCCACCGAGTTGATCTGGTAGTTGGTAGCCGCGTAGGTCTTGCCGTTGGAAAGGGTGATCTTGCGGTTCTGGGTCGCAACAAGGCTGTTGCGGGGGATCTGCAGCATCCGCAGGGCACCGCCCTTGATATCGAACTGGCAGTACAGGATCATATCCGTCATGCCGTCGTTGCTGCCGTCCGAGGAATAGGCGCGGCCCTCCTCATAGTCGATGCCGCAGACAAGGATGTTCACCACATCGCCCTTGTACTCCTCCAGCGTCTGGATTTCCTCCACCAGCGAGGTCGCGTTCTCCTCGGGCTTCAGATTATCCTCCACCTTGTTCACCATGTTCACGGCGTAGACCACCACGCCCGAGATCACGGCCAGCACCGCCAGCGTCACAGCCATCGGCAGCCACACGGGGGTCTTTTTCTTCTTTTTGCGGCGGCGGGGGACATCAGCGGGGGCCGCGTGCCGGGGCGGCTGACTGCCGCCGTTGCCGCCGCGTCCGCCGCCCGCGCTCTGGCGGGGCGGGTCCGGCCGCTGGGGTGCGGGCTGTTCGTTCTGGAAGAAATCCGGCTGCCCGGACAGCGACACCTGATGCAGGGCTGAGGCCTCCGTGGGGCGCTGCTCCGTGGGACGGTTCAGCGAGCGGTCTGTATTGATATGACGCGGACCTTGACTCATTCGTTCGGTTCCTCCAGCTTTTTTATTCCGACACAGACTGTCGTCATGTTCCATAGTATAGCATTCTTACCCACAATCTGCAATCGGTATTCTTTTCCGGAGCAGGGTGTGTGCAGAAAAACAGGCTCACCCGGCCTTTGCAGCCCGGGCATCCACCTCCGCTTTGATCTCATCGTAGGCCGCCTTGGACATGGGGTCCAGGGGCTTGCCCTGCGAGAGCACAAAGTCGTTCGTCTGCCTGAGGGCTGCCAGCATGGCCAGATCCAGATCCTTCAGCTCCAGCTTGCGCAGCTTGTTCACCCCGGGCCAGTCCCGCTCCTTGCTGGACATATCCGCCAGATAGACGATCTTATCCAGCCTGCTCATGCCGGGCTTGCCCGCAGTGTGGCAGGCAATGGCCGAAAGCACAGCCTCATCCTCCACGCCCCACTCGGTGCGGGCCAGGATGGCGGCGCAGATGCCGTGCCACACCGGGGTGGGGCGCTCTTCCCCGCCCTCGGCCAGTTCCGGGTGGGCCCACATGATGGCGCGCATCTCGTCCTTGCTGATCTCCTTGGCCGAGTCATGCAGCAGGGCGGCCAGCGCGGCCTTGTCCTCATCCACGCCATACCGCTTTGCCAGCTTGACGGCCATTTTTCTCACGTTCAGGGTATGCTCGTAACGCTTGTCACTCAACCGGCCGCGCACAAGCTCCTTTGCCTGTTTCAGATTCATGGTTTCCGCTTTCCCCTCTGTCTGCCCGGTAAAGCCCCTCCCGCCGGATGACCCGGCGCACGAGGGCGGGCAATTCATTTTCACATGCTTCCCCTGCTGCAAGGCGGGCACGCAGATTGCTGCTGGCCATAGGCAGAGCCTCGACCTGTGCAAACAGGATGCGGGCCCCGGTGGGGTCCATCTGCTTTGCCTTGGCGTGAAGCTCCGGCGCGTCGCCGACATTCCGGCTCGTGACCACCAGCCGGGCCAGCCGCAGGATCTCCTGCCAGCGGTGCCAGCTGTCAAAGCTCAGCAGCATATCGCTGCCCATGGCCATGTACAGCTCGGCCTCCGGGTAAGTCCGGGCCAGCATTTCCAGCGTGAGCACCGTATAGTTGCGCCTGCCCAGCGCGGCCTGCTCCACCTCCCAGCCGCTGACACACAGCGCCGGGACAGTCCCCTCCGCTTCCAGTGCACGGAAGCACGCGCACATCTCCACCCGGGCGCTGCCGGGGGCGGCGGTGGACTGCTTGAAGGGGGAAAGCCCCGCAGGCATCACCACCACCCTGTCCGGGCGCACCCGGGCAGCGGCGGCGCGCAGATTGTTCAGGTGGCCGTTGTGGGGCGGGTCAAAGGTGCCGCCGTACAGCAGGAGCCTCATTTCAGCAGGTCAGCGTAGGCGCTGTCCTTCTTCTTCTGCAGATAGAGCACGAACTTGGAGCCGATGACCTGCACGCAGTCGGCACCGGTGGCCTCTGCCAGCTTGACAGAAGCCTCACGAGCGTTGTACATGCTGCTCTCCAGCACCTTGAGCTTGATCAGCTCCCGGGCATCCAGGCAGTCCTTCACGCCCTGGATCATGGTCTCGTCGATCTCACCCTTGCCCACGATGAAAACGGGGTCCATGGTGTTTGCCTTGCCGCGCAGAATGGCGCGCTGTTTGCTCGTCAACATAATTTTTTCTCCTTTTATTTCAGAAATTCAGGTAATTCTTTTTCCAGCTTTGCCAGCGCCACACCGCGGTGGCTGATGGCATCCTTTTCGTCCGGGGTAAGCTGGGCATAGCTGCGTTCCTCGGTATTGGGGCGCTTTTCTGCCTTGCCCACGCCGCATTCATCGGGGATGAACAGCGGATCGTAGCCAAAACCGTAATCGCCCGCCAGGCGTGCAAAGGCCACCTTGCCCGGGCACTCGCCCCGGCAGGTCAGGTGCCGGCCGGTGGGCAGGATAAAGCAGACAGCGGCCACAAATTTTGCGCCGCGCCGTTCCGCCGGGACATCCTGCATATTCTCCAGCAGCTTGTCGTTGTTGGCCTCATCGTCGCCGTGGCGGCCGCAGTAGCGGGCGCTGTACACGCCGGGGGCACCCTCCAGCGCATCCACACAGAGGCCCGAGTCATCGGCGATGGTGGGCAGGCCGCTGGCTTTGCAGATGGTCTCGGCCTTGATGAGGGCGTTTTCCTCAAAAGTGGTGCCAGTCTCATCGGGTTCAATGGTGATGCCCAGCTCCTTCTGGCTGACCACCTCGTGGCCCTGCGCTTCCAGAATGCGCCGCAGCTCACGGAGCTTACCGGCGTTGCCGGTCGCTGCACAAATTTTCATGTTTTTCTCCTCTCTGCCCCTGTCGAACTCCTACACTTGGCTCCCCTGGCAGGGGAGCCGGACGCGCCAAAGCGCGGCCTGAGAGGTTTGATTGCAGATCCGTTCGACACTTAATGCTTCCACTGCCGGGGCAGCAGCTCTTCCACATAGCCTTCCGGGGTGAAGGGGATCAGGTCATCGATGCCCTCACCCACGCCGATGAACCGCACGGGCAGGCCCAGCCGCTGCTTGACCGCCACGACACAGCCGCCCTTGGCGGTGCCGTCCAGCTTGGTCAGGATGATGCCGGTGGCGTTTGCCGCCTTGCAGAACTCCCGGGCCTGGCTGATGGCGTTCTGGCCCGTGATGGCATCCAGCACCAGCAAGGTCTCCAGACTGGCCTCGGGGCTGGCCTTTTTGACGCTGCGGCTGATCTTGGAAAGCTCTGCCATCAGGTTTGCCTTGTTGTGCAGGCGGCCCGCCGTATCCGCAATGACCAGATCATAGCCGCGTGCGGTGGCCGACTTGACCGTGTCAAAAATGACAGCGGCGGGGTCTGCGCCCTCGCCCGCCTTGACAAGGGGCACACCCGCCCGGTCGGCCCAGATTTCCAGCTGCTCGCTGGCGGCGGCACGGAAGGTATCGCCTGCAGCCAGCATGACCTTTTTGCCCTGACGGGTATAGAAATCGGCCAGCTTGGCAATGCTGGTGGTCTTGCCCACGCCGTTCACGCCGATGACCAGAATGACGGAGGGCGTGCCGCTCAGGTCCATCTCAGCTTCGGGGCGCATCTCATCGGCAATGAGGTCGCGCAGTTCATCGCTGGCCTGCTCACCGGTTTTCAGCCCCTTCTCGTTCACCCGGTCCCGCAGCTTGTCCACCAGTTTGATGGCCACTTCACCGCCCACATCGGCCAGAATGAGCTGCTCTTCCAGCTCATCGTAAAGATCATCATCGATCTTGCTGCCGGTGAGGGTATTCATAATGTTGCCCCAGAAGCCCGTGCGGGTCTTTTCGAGGCCGTCTTTCATCTTATCTTTTTCTTTTTTGCCAAATCCAAAGAGGCCCATTGGTTCTCTCCTTTGTTTTGCTGTTTCTATCCGTGATGGCAAACCCCGCCATTTCACGATTTGCGCTCAGTGCTGCCCGGTATGCCAAGGGCTCCCCTACTAGGGGAGCTGGCGAGCGAAGCGAGACTGAGAGGTTTAATCTATTATACCTACGAAACCAGCGTCGCGTCAACCTGTTCCAGATCCAGCTTGAGCAATTTCGACACGCCGTCCTCCTGCATGGTCACACCGTACAGGACATTGGCGGCCTCCATGGTGCCGCGGCGGTGGGTGATGACGATGAACTGGGTCTTGTCGCTGAGCGTGTGCAGATAATTTGCAAAACGCTCGACGTTGCGGTCGTCCAGCGCGGCGTCGATCTCGTCGAGCATGCAGAAGGGCGTAGGACGCACCTTTAAGATGGCAAAATAGAGCGCGATGGCCACAAACGCCTTTTCGCCGCCGGAGAGAAGCGTGATGGTCTTGACCTGCTTTCCGGGCGGCTGGACGCGGATCTCAATGCCGCATTCGAGCGGCGCGGACTTGTCCTCCAGTATGAGCGAGGCTTTTCCTCCGCCAAACATTTCTTCGAACGTTTTGCCGAAATATTCATCAATACGGGCAAATTCCCGGACAAAAATTTCGGTCATTTCCGTCGTGATGGAGGCGACGATGTTTTCAAGCTCGGACTTCGCGTGCTGCACGTCGTCGTGCTGGGCGGCCAGATATTCATAGCGCTCGGACACGCGGGCGTATTCGTCGATCGCGCCGAGATTCGGCGTGCCGAGGGCAGAAATTTTCCGGCGCACCTCGGTAATGCGCTTGTTGGCTGCCGTGAGATTTTCAATCTCGACAGTTTCCTTTTCTGCCGTGCCGGGGGTCAGCTCGTAGGAATCCCAGAGCTTATCGACGATCTGCTTTTCCTCAAGCTCGCTCGTGGCCTTTTTCTGTTCGAGACGGGCTGTTTCGCGTTCGAGCTGCAAAATGGACTGATTTTTCTCCTGCGCCTGCTTTTCGGTCTGGCTGCGGCGGGCCTCGAGCTGGGCACGCTCGTCAACGGCCTCCTTCAGTGTCTGCCGGGCCAAATCAAGCTGTGTGCCGGAGGCCGTCAGGCCGTCCTCCTTCTCCTGAATCTGCCCTTCGAGCGCTGAGATCTGTAATTCGTATTCGTGGATCAGCCCTGTTTTCTGCGTCACGTCGCCCTGCATGGCCTCGCTGAGCGCCTGCAGCTGGGCGATGGTGTTCTCGGAGGCTGCGCGCGCCGTCTCGATGGAGGCCGCGTCCATGCGCAGGGCGGTGATCTGGTCCGTGAGCTGCTGCTGCTGCTCGGTCAGGGCGGTCTGCCTGCCGGTCAGCTCCGTCTCCCGCGCGTGCAGCGCGTCCTGCGCGGCAGTCTGCTGCTGCAGCTGGTCCTTGAGTGCCTGCAGCTTTCCCTCCTCGCCGCCGGTGCGGCTGGTCAGGTGGGCAAGCTCCTTTTCGATGTTTTCCAGATTTTCCGTGACCGCAGCAGCCAGAAGCTGCACCTGCTTGTGCTCCTCCGTGCGGCGCAGCACCTCGTCTTCCGCCTCGCGGAGCTGGCTGCGGACGGCAGTAAGCTCAAATTCGGTCTTCGCGGCGGAGGAAGCGGCCTCGGCCGTCTGCGCCTTGAGCGATTCAAGGCTTTGCGCGAGTGCGTTCCGTTCCTCGGCCAGCTTTGCAAGCGTGTTCGCGCGCGTCAGAACGCCCGCGCTCTTTGCGGCAGAGCCGCCGGTCATACTGCCGCCCGCGTTCATGACCTGCCCGTCGAGCGTGACGATTCGCACGCGGCTGCCGCAGGCACGCGCCATGCGCACGGCGTTATCCAGCGTGTCGCAGATCACGGTGCGGCCAAGGGCGTTTTCAATCACGGCGCGGTACCGCTCGTCGCATGAGACGAGGCCGGAGGCGACGGAGATAAAGCCCGGCTGCCGCTGGCAGACGGTATCCTGCAGGCTTTGCGGCTTGATCGCGGTGAGCGGAAGGAAGGTCGCGCGGCCGCCGTCGCGGCGCTTGAGCATCTGGATGGCGGTCTTGCCGTCCTCCTCGGAGGAGACGACAATGTTCTGCATGGCGGCGCCGAGCGCCGTCTCGATGGCGGTGGTATAGCGGTCTTCCACGCGGACGAGCTTGGAAACCGGGCCGTGGATGCCGCGAAGCTTTCCGGCTGCCGCGTCCTGCATGACAAGGCGGACGGCCTTGGAAAAGCCCTCGTATTCGCGCTCCATCTCACGGAGCATACGGATCTTCGAATCAAGCGTATCGAGCTGGACGCCGGCGGCGTTCAGCTGCCTTTGCAGGCCGTCGCGCTTGTCCTGACGCGCTTTCAGGCGAAGCTCATAGCCCGCGATGGTATTTTTCGCGCTCTGCGCGTCGTCCTGCGCCTGTTCAAGACTTTTTTTGCAGGCGAGCTGCTGCGCCGCGATCCGCTCCTGCCGGGTCTTTGCGGCAGTCCGGTCCTCCTCCAGCGTCTGTCTGCGGGCAAGGACCTCCTCCATGGAGGCCTCCATGGAGGCGATCTGCGCAGTCACGGAGGCGCTCTGCGACTGCAAAAGCGCCTGCTGGGCACGGAGGGAAACGAGCTGCTGTCCGGCTTCGCCGGTCTGCTCTGCGAGAGCCTGCGCCTCCTGCTGAACGGCAGCAAGGGAGTCATTTGCAGCGGCCAGCGCGCGGGTATTTTCTTCGATCTTCTGCCGCTCGGCCTCGATCTGGCCCGCAATGCCGCCGCTTCGCGTCTGCTGATCCTGCAGCTCCTGCCGGATGCGGTCGATGTTCGTCTGGTGGTGCTGGATCTCCGCGCGCAGGAGCGTAATTTCGTTCTGTGCCTGCTGGCGTTCGGCCTCCATCTGGCTGATGTGCTCGCGCTGCTGGTCGAGCTGAAGCGTCTGGTGGTTGTATTGCAGGCTGAGCTGCTCGGCCTTGCTGTAGAGCGCGGTCAGCTCGTCGTGCGCCTGTTCGAGGATGAAAGCGGCGGAGGCGTAATCCGTCTCGGCCTTGCGGGCGCTTTCGGCGATTTTTTTGAGATTTTCCAGCCAGACCGTGACCTCAAGACCCTTGAGCTCGGTGCGGAAGGTCAGATATTTCTGCGCCTTCTCCGCCTGCTCCCGCAGCGGGCCGACCTGAAGCTCCAGCTCGGAGATCTTATCGCCGATGCGCAGCAGATTGTCCTCGGTGTTGGCTAGACGGCGCTCTGTTTCCTCCTTGCGGTGGCGGAATTTGGAGATGCCTGCGGCCTCTTCAAAAATTTCACGCCGGTCGGTCGACTTGAGCGCAAGGATCTCGTCAATGCGGCCCTGTCCGATGTTGGAATAGCCCTCGCGGCCAAGGCCGGTGTCCATGAACAGCTCGTTGATGTCCTTGAGGCGGGCAAGCTGCTTATTTATATAGTATTCGCTCTCACCGGAGCGGAAATAGCGGCGGGTAATCATGACCTCGGGCGTCTCAATGCGAAGGCTGGCATCGGAATTGTCAAGCACGAGCGTCGCCTCGGCGTAGCCGACGGCGGGGCGCTTGGCCGTGCCGCCGAAGATCACGTCCTCCATCTTCGCGCCGCGCAACGCGCGGGTGCTTTGCTCGCCAAGCACCCAGCTGATGGCGTCGGAAATATTCGATTTTCCGCTGCCGTTCGGCCCGACGATGGCGGTGCAGTCGCTGCCGAACTGCAAAAGCGTCCTGTCCGGGAAGGACTTGAAGCCCTGGATCTCCAATGATTTCAGATACACGCGGATACCTCTCCAATTTATTCTATCTTGGTATTTTACCATTTTTCCATAGGAAATGCAATCCCGGAATCGCTTTTTGGCAAACAGCGCGGATCTGTACGCACCTGAGCGTCCCTTTGTGTCAAAGGGACGCCTTGGGCGACGGTGTATCAAAGAAAAACCGGCAGCGCCGTTACAGGCGCTGCCGGGGGATCGTTTGCGGTTATGAGAACAGATAATGCTTGACCAGCTCCTGAAGCAGCTCGTCACGGTCGAGCTTGCAGATCAGGCTGCGGGCATTGTTGTAGTTGGTAATGTAGGTAGGATCCTCGGACAGGAGATAACCGACTATCTGATTGATGGGGTTATACCCTTTTTCGCTGAGGGCGCCATATACGGCGGTCAGAATGCTCTTCATTTCCTCACTACTGTCTTCCGGTACCACAAACTTGATGGTATTGTCATTCACGACGGTCAGCCTCCTTCTCTTGAGCTTGTGCCACTATCATAATATATTGTGCCCGGTTTGTAAATGCGTCCAACATTTCATTTGTGTTACATTTTGCCCGAAAGCACAAGATTTAGACAAAAAGCGGCAAAAAGCGCATGCGGAGGCAGACGGCGCTTATTCGTAGATCGGATGCTTTCTGACAAGCTCCGCCACGGCGGCAAGCACGGCCTCGCGGTTGGCTTCATAGTCCGTCGCGATCTTGTCGATGCAGTCGGCCACGACCGGCATATCCTCCGGCGTAAAGCCGCGCGTGGTGCACGCGGGCGTACCGATGCGCACGCCGCTGGTGACGCCGGGCTTCTGCGGGTCGTTCGGGATGGCGTTTTTGTTGACGGTGATGTGCACCTCGTCAAGCTTTGTCTGCAGCTCCTTGCCAGTGATGTTCTTTTTCCGCAGATCGGCAAGCATCAGATGGTTGTCTGTGCCGCCGGTCACGAGATCGAAGCCGTGCGCCAGCAGCGCGTCCGCCAGCGCCTTTGCGTTTTTTACAACGTTTTCCGCATAGGCTCTGAATTCCGGCTGCGCCGCCTCGCGCAGGCAGATGGCCTTGCCCGCAATCACATGCATCAGCGGCCCGCCCTGCGTGCCGGGGAAGACGGCGCTGTTGAGCTTTTTGGCGAATTCCTCGTCGCGCGAGAGGATCATGCCGCCGCGCGGGCCGCGCAGCGTCTTATGCGTGGTGGTCGTGACGACGTCGGCATAGGGAACGGGGCTCATATGCTGCCCGCCTGCGACAAGACCCGCGATATGCGCCATGTCGACCATGAGCAGCGCGCCGTTTTTGTGCGCGATCTCGGCAAATGCCTTAAAATCAATGGCTCTGGGATAGGCGGACGCACCGGCCACAAGCAGCTTCGGCCGGTACCGGCGAACCATGTCCTCGACCTGATCATAGTCGATGCGGCCCGTCTCCGGGTCCACGCCGTAGCTGATGCTGTGATAGTATTTGCCGGAGAGATTGACGCGGGCGCCGTGCGTCAGATGGCCGCCGCTGGCAAGATCCATGCCCATGAGCGTATCGCCCGGCTGCAGAAGCGCGGCGTAGACCTCCAAATTTGCCTGCGCGCCGGAGTGTGGCTGCACATTGGCATAGGCCGCGCCGAACAGCTTTTTCGCGCGTTCAATCGCAATCGTTTCCAGTACATCTACATAATCACAGCCGCCGTAATATCGCTTACCGGGGTAACCCTCGGCGTATTTATTCGTCAGAACAGAACCCATGGCTGCAATGACGGCGGGAGAGGCGATGTTCTCCGACGCAATCAACTCAATGTTCTGCTTCTGGCGCTGAAATTCGTTTTCAATGCAGGCCGCGACCTCGGGATCCTGCGTCTGCAGATAGTTCATACTGGTTTCGAGTACGTTTGCCATGACGATGTATCTCCTTATACAACAATAAAAATGAGCAGGCCGTCTCCAGTCTGCTCATTGTAGTGCCGTATTACAAAAGCTGTAGCTGCGGCTCTGTCCTTTTGCCTGAGAGATTCGGCTTGCGCCTTGCACCTTCGGCACTCAATTCAATGAGTTCTCCAGAGATTCCTTCTGTTCTCAGTCCGCATGCGCGTTCTGAGGACGATCAACGGATGTCCTGTATTTGATTGACGGCGTTATTATACACACCTCGCGTACAAATGTCAACAGGGTGTACGTAGAAATTTCATTCCGACACCTTCTGCAGCTTTGCGATGCTTGCGGCAAGCTGCCCGTCGGTCGGGATAATATCGGTCATTTCATGATCGTTGAACTTCTGATACGCAACGAGATCGAAGTAGCCGGTGCCGGTCAGTCCGAAGACAATGGTCTTCTCCTCCCCTGTTTCCTTGCACTTGAGCGCTTCGTCGATGGCGGCGCGGATGGCGTGGCTGGATTCCGGCGCGGGGAGAATGCCCTCGGTGCGGGCGAAATACTCCGCTGCTTCAAATACGCTCGTCTGCTCGACGCTGCGGGCCTCCATCAGGCCGTCGTGGTACAGCTGAGAGAGGATCGGGCTCATGCCGTGGTAGCGCAGGCCGCCCGCGTGGTTGGCCGACGGGATGAAGCCGCTGCCGAGCGTGTACATTTTCGCCAGCGGGCAGACCATGCCAGTATCGCAGAAGTCATAGGCGAACACGCCGCGTGTGAAGCTAGGGCAGGAGGCGGGTTCGACGGCGATGAAGCGGTAATCCTTTTCGCCGCGCAGCTTTTCGCCCATAAACGGAGCGATCAGACCGCCGAGGTTCGAGCCGCCGCCGGCGCAGCCGATGATGATATCGGGCGTAATGCCGTATTTATCGAGCGCGATCTTCGTTTCCAGACCGATAACCGACTGATGGAGCAGGACCTGATTCAGGACGCTGCCGAGCACATAGCGGTAGCCGGGGGTGGTCGTAGCCACCTCGACAGCTTCACTGATGGCGCAGCCGAGGGAGCCGGTCGTGTTGGGGTCCTTTGCGAGAATGGCGCGGCCGACGTTCGTGGTGTTCGACGGGCTGGGCGTGACGCTTGCGCCGTAGGTGCGCATGACCTCGCGGCGGAAGGGCTTCTGCTCATACGAGCACTTGACCATGAAGACCTTCAGGTCAAGCCCCAGATACGCGCAGGCCATGGAAAGGGCCGTGCCCCACTGACCGGCGCCCGTCTCGGTCGTAACGCCCTTGAGTCCCTGCTTTTTGGCGTAATACGCCTGCGCGATGGCGGAGTTCAGCTTGTGGCTGCCGGAGGTATTGTTGCCCTCGAATTTGTAATAGATCTTCGCCGGGGTTCCGAGCTTTTCCTCGAGGCAGTACGCGCGTACCAGCGGCGACGGACGGTACATCTTGTAGAAATCGCGGATCTCCTGCGGGATGGGGATATACGGCGTGTCGTTGTCCAGCTCCTGCTCGATCAGCTCGTCACAGAAAACGGGGCGCAGATCGTCAAAGCCCATGGGCTTGCCGGTGCCAGGGTTCACGAGAGGCGCGGGCTTATTCTTCATGTCCGCGCGGACATTGTACCAATTCTGGGGCATCTCAGACTCAGACAGATAGATCTTGTAAGGAATGTTTTCGGTTTTCATAGTTGTTTCTCCTTTCGCGTTTTGGCTTTCTCCGGAAAAAGGGAAACAAAAAAGACCTTCATCCACAGAGAAAACCGGTTATCGGTTTGATCTCTTGGGACAAAAGTCTGAAAAACTTCTGCGGTGCCACCCAAATTGACAATTGCTTGTCCGCTCATGACGCGCCTGCACGCATCCTCCCCTGTAACGGTGGGACTCCGTCAGCGCCTACTTGCCTTCGCGTTCAGCCTGCCCTCCGCAGTCCATTCGGCAAACGTCTTTCTGCTGCACTCGCACCACCCGGCAGCTCTCTGGGAGAAATCCTGTCTGCTTACTCGTCTGCATCAACGGTTTCATCTTGCCACGGAGTATACGCCTGAAATTCGCGTTTGTCAAGTGTTTTTTCGGGAAAGCAAAAAAAATTTTCGGGCCGCAGGACGCTTGCAAAGACCGTGCGGATGTGATATAAAGGTGATAATCTGCAAAAAATGAGGTAATTTCCATGAAAAACTCCTGCAGCCGGACGATCCTTGGCTGCTATGTCGGCTATATCGTGCAGGCCATCGTCAATAACTTTGTTCCGCTGCTGTTCGTCATGTTCGAGCGGACGTACCAGATCCCGCTTTCGAAAATCACGCTGCTCATCACGATCAATTTCTGCATTCAGCTCGGCATTGATCTGCTCTCGGCGTGGTTTCTGGACCGCATCGGCTACCGCGCGGCCATTTTGCTGTCGCATATCGCCTCAGCTGCCGGACTTGTCCTGCTGACCATTCTTCCGGATATGCTGCCTGACGCGTTTACGGGGCTTCTGATCGCCGTCGTGATCTACGCAGTCGGCGGCGGGCTGCTGGAGGTCATTGTCAGCCCGGTGATGGAGTCCTGCCCCACGCAGAATAAGGAACAGCACATGAGCCTGCTCCATTCGTTCTATTGCTGGGGTCATATGGGCGTCGTGCTGCTGTCGACGGCATTTTTCGCGCTGTTCGGAATTGGAAACTGGAAGCTCCTTGCGCTTTTATGGGCGCTCGTTCCGGTCGTAAACGCGGTCTTCTTCGGGGGTGCGCCGCTCTATCCGATGCAGGCCGAGGGCGAGCAGGCGCTATCGCTGCGCGCGCTCGTCAAAAGCCGTGTATTCTGGCTCTTTATGGTGATGATGCTCTGCGCAGGCGCGTCGGAGCAGGCCGTGAGCCAGTGGTCGTCCGCCTTTGCCGAGCAGGGACTGGGCGTATCGAAGACCGTGGGCGATCTGGCAGGGCCGATGGCGTTCGCGGCCATGATGGGCGTTTCCCGGCTGATTTTCGGGAAATACGGCGAAAAACTGAACTTAAACCGCTATATGGCTGTCTGCGCGGCGCTGTGCGTCGGGGCGTATCTGTGCATCGTGTTCGTGCCGTCTCCGGTTCTGAGCCTGCTTGGCTGCGCCGTGTGCGGCTTCTCGGTCGGCATTTTCTGGCCCGGAACGTTCAGCCGCGCATCCGCCTCCATCCGGGGAGGCGGAACGCAGATGTTCGCGCTGCTGGCGCTGGCGGGTGATCTTGGCTGCGCGGGAGGCCCGACGCTTGCGGGCCTCGTCTCGGACGCCTGCGGCGGAGCGCTCCGCGCAGGCATCCTCGCGGCCATCATTTTCCCGCTTCTGATGCTGCTCTGTATGCTTCTGGTGCGGAAGCAGCGCGGCGCTTAAATCAGATCCAGAAAATCCTCCAGCATCCGGGTCAGCTCCTTCCGGGTCAACTCGTCGGCAACATGGAGCTTCCCGTCCTTTTCTGTGAGAAGGTCGGCGGCATAGGCCCAGCGGACGGCGTCTGCCGCGTCCTCGCTGATCTCGTCTGCGTCTTCAAACTGCGTCAGATCGACGTCCTGCCCGGCTTCGGTGTCCAGACCGAGCTGGCGGGCCATCTGGTAAAGCGTCTTTGCCGCCTCCTGTTTTGTGATGGGCGCGTCGGGGTCATAGGTCAGCAGCGCGGCCTCCGCGCTCTGCGGCTCCGCCTGCGTCCAGCGGGCGGAAAGCGTCGTATCGCCGGTCAGATGCAGCGGCGCTTCCGCGTCGACGCAGTCCCCTTCTTCGGTGTACCAGCCGTCAAACGTCATGTTTTCACGCTCCGGAGCCTGCACATTCAGTTCGTGCAGGCTTTTTCCCTGCTCTGCTTCCAGCGTGACAGGTTCGCTTCCTTCGCCGGGATCGAGCGTCAGCGTATAAACGGCCTTCTGAAGCGTCAGCTCGGTGAAGCCGTTTTCACGTGCGGTGCTGATGGTCAGAGTAAGATCGTCGCTTGTAAAGTTCTCCGAGAAATCGTCTGCGTAGCCGGTCAGGATCGTCTGCTCCGCCGCTCCGCTGACGCCGATGTGCGCCTGCTTGTCAAGGCCCAGATCGCCGATCTTGAGTGCAGCAGTTTCATCCAGCCAGAGGTTATCCTGCGCGTCCTGCGCGCGGTTGCCGGTGATGCTGGTCGTGCCGCTCAGCTCGAGCGTACCGGCGCAGTACACGCCGCCGCCCAGGATCTGCTTTTCGGAGGCCTTCATTTCGCCCGTCAGGCGGTTGCCCGCGATGACGCAGCTGTCCAGCACGGCGGAGGCGTGCTCCGCAACGACAACGCCTGCGCCATAGCGGCCCGCGTTATCAATGATGTTCACATTTGTCAGATAAAGCTCGTTATAATCGCCCACGCTGATCGCGCCTGCTGTTGCGCCGGTGATCCGGCCACCGGCAAGCGCGTTCTTTTCGCTTGCCGCGATATAGGCCTCCTGCCAGGCATAGCTGCCGTCGTCAAAGACAAGCGCGCCGTCTTCGTCGACGTAATAATTGCTGGAGCTGTCCGCTCCGTTGCAGTCGGTGATGGTAAGGACGGACGGCTCCGCGTCCTTATCGCTCACGGCGACGAAGATGATGCAGCCCTCAGCGCCGTCCGCCAGACGGAGCGTGTGGCCGTTCAGGCAGAGCGTGACCTGCGCGCCGTTTTTGGGCACGCAGAGCGGCTCTTCAAGAGCCAGATCATCCGTCAGATAATAGCAGCCGGATTCCAGCTTTCCGCCGGTCACGGTCAGCGGCGCAAAGGACGGCTCTTCGCAGCTGTCCTCGCGGTTTGCGGCGTGGATGTGGTTCTGTTCGCCGTCCTCCGCGGGTGCTTCTTCCGCCTCGGAAGCGGTATCCGCTTCTTCGGCGGGAGCGGCGGGTTCCTCCGCCGGAGTATCCTCTTCGGCGGGTTCCTCTGCGGCAGGCTCGGCAGCCGCCTCTTCCCCGGCGGCCTCATCCGCCGTCTGCGCGTCCGCCGCGACAGCGCAGACGCTCCAAACAGCCAGCACCAGCGCAAGCACTAGCAGCAGACTGATCCATCTCTTTTGCATTTCGGTTCCTCCTCATATTGCGGAGCAGATTATGTATACCAAAAGAGTAGCATATTTTTCTTGCTTTTTCAACGTTTTTCTCATGTTTTAAGCAAATATTAACCTTTTTCCGCGCGAATCACAACATATAGTGCTGATTTTGTATCCTTGCACAGCATCTGGGTCAAGGAAATCTTCAGAATTCTTCATGCTTCGCCGTCTTGCAAAGCCGGAAGCCGTCTGATAGTATAGAGTCAGAAAAAAGGAGGGCCTGCCTATGCGTCGGGGAACGAAAAAGTGCATCCTGCTGCTGCTTGCGATCCTGCTGCTCTGTCTTCTCGCCTGGCGGCTGACGCCGCACACGTTCGAGGAGATGACGGCTTCTGACCAGGATGCGATCACCAGCCTCGCCGGAGCCGCGACATTCCTCGGGGTTCGGTATGGCAGAGCGTACACGGAAAGCTATGCGCTGCAGAACGTTTTGCCGGAGGACACGGCGTTTGAAGGCATTCTTATGCTTCTGAACTCGACCCGCTATCAAGAGGATTTCCGCAATCTCCTGCCGTGGCCCATCGAGGCGGTCAGCGCGGGCAGAGCCTTTGACGGGCGAAGCGTCTCGCTTATGCTGGTCTGGGGGCCATCCGAAGACGAGTGCTGCAGTCTTAGCCTTTCCGGCAGGCAGATCGTCGTCAGCAGACCGCACCACGACGGCTTCCTGATCTATCATCCGACAGACCCCAAGCTTCTGAATTGGCTCGCCATCTATCTGGCAAACAACGGCGAAAAGGGCTGAACATACATCCGGAGGCTCCCCTTGTCAGGACATGACAGGGGGAGCCTTTTCGAGGGTGCTATCGGAAAAACACGCGCACGCTCAGTGCGGCCATGCAGAAGCCGGTCAGGTCGGCGATCAGGGCTGCCGGGAGCGCATAGCGCGTTTTTTTGACGCCTGCCGCGCCAAAATAGACGCTGATGGTGTAGAACGTCGTTTCGGTCGAACCGAGCATGACCGCTGCCGTCCGGCCGATCTGGGAATCGACCCCGTATTCCCGCATCAGATCTGTCCCGACGGCCAGCGCCGCGCTGCCGCTGAGAGGCCGGATAAGTACCAGCGGCGCGACCTCCGGCGGGATGCCAAGCAGGCGGAAGACCGGCGCGAAAACGGGCGTGAGCAGCGCAAAAAAGCCGCTCTCCCGCAGCATCGTCACCGCCGTCAGCATCAGCACCAGCGTGGGGGTCAGCGAGAGCATCAGCCGCAGCCCGTCCTGTGCACCGGTCAGCATTCCGCCGTAAACATCCTGCTTTTTTGCGATCCCTGCCGCACCCGCCAGCAGCAAAAGCGCAGGCAGCAGCAGCTCCGTCAGGTTCTCCAGCATCGCTTCAGGCCCTTCGCCGCCAGAATCCCAGCTCCGACCGAGCAGGCCGACGCTAGCCACACGGCAGGCAGGATATCGAACGCGTGCGCCGCGCCGAGCTGCGCGCGGACGGCGGCGACCGTCGACGGGATCAGCTGCAAAGACGCCGTATTCATCACGACCAGCAGGCACAGCTCATCCGACGCTCCCCCGCCGCCGGACAGCGCCTGCATCCGCTGCGCCGTCCGGATGCCGAGCGGCGTCGCCGCGTTGCCCAACCCCAGCAGATTCGCGCTCAGATTGCCGCACAGGTTCCAGAAGCCCTCGGAGTCTTTTGCGCATACCGGAAACAGCCGCCGCAGCACAGGCCGCAGCGCCGTACACAGCCCTTCAGTCAGTCCCGCACGCTCCATCGCCTGCGACAGCCCCGACCAGAGGCAGACCGGCCCGGCCAGCGTCAGCGCCAGCTCCAGTCCCGCCCGTGCGCCGCTCAGTCCGTCCATGCCGGACGAAAACGGCATTCCTGTCAGCAGATCAGATACAAACGCAAGCAAAATCAGTCCAAACCAGAGAAAATTCAACAACATATTTCGCTCTCCGACAAGAAAAAGATTTTTTGTTCAAAATTTGTACATAATTGGATGGTAGAATAAAGCTGCTTGAGGGAGCGCTGTCCGGTGTCCATGCAGCATCTGACAGCTGGATCCATAGTGCATGGTAAAGATTGAAGGGGGTTATTCACAATGAAATCCACAGGTATCGTCAGAAAGGTCGACGAGCTCGGCAGAATCGTTCTGCCCATCGAACTGCGCCGCACGCTCGACATCGCAGAGAAGGACGCTATCGAAATCTATGTCGATGGCGAATCCATTATTCTCAAGAAGTATGAGCCGACCTGCATCTTCTGCGGCGACGGCAGAAATGTCGAAAACTACAGAGGCAAGAACATCTGCGCGAACTGCATGAAGGAGCTCAGATCCGGCAAATAAGTTCTGCACAAAAAAGAGGCTGTCTCAGGATGACAAAGTGTCATCCGGGACAGCCTCATTTTTTGTTTTTCAGCGCTCGAGCCAGGTGAGAACGTCCTGATAGACCTCGTCCTTGTTGCGCTCGTTGAGCATTTCATGGCGGCCCTCGGGATAGAGCTTGATGGTGATGTCCTTCATGCCGCTGCGCTTGAACGCGTCGATGCATTTGAGAACGCCCTTTGCCATGCCGCCGACGGGATCCTTGCAGCCGGAGATGAACATAATGGGCAGCTGCTTGTTCATCTTATCCAGATTTTCCTGCTGCTCGTTCATGCCGACACCTGTAAGAAGGTCGCGCGCGAGGCCAACCGTCGCGTCGAAGCCGCAGAGGGGGTCTGCGTCATAGGCGGCGACAACGGCGTCGTCTGAGCAGATCCACGCATTGGGCGAGGTCACGGGGCCGAAGGCCCTGTTATAGCTGCCGAACATGAGCTTTGTGACGAGCGCGCTGGTGTTTTTCTCGCCGATGCGGGCCTCTTCGAGCTTGCAGACGAGCTTGCCCATGCGCACCTTCATGGGGTCCTCCCAGCCGGTGCCGGAAATGACGGCCTTGTCCACGGCGTCGGGGTAGGTATAGAGATAGGTGCGCAGCAGGAACGAGCCCATGCTGTGGCCGAGAATATAATAGGGCAGATCCGGGTACTGCGCGGAAATTTCGTCGTGCAGGCGCTTTTCATCCTCGACCGCAGACAGCCAGCCGCCGGAGAAATAGCCTCTGAGGCCGTTTTCCGCGGAGCCGCCGTGGCCCATGTGATCGTCGGCAGCGACGACATAACCATGCTGCGTCAGAAATTTCGCAAACGCGTCATAGCGTCCGATATGCTCGGCGATGCCGTGAATGAGCTGGACGACGGCCTTCGGCTCCCCTTCCGGCTTCCAGAGCGCGCAGTGCAGGCGGCCCGCGCCGCAAGAATCAAGATAGAATTCTTCCATAAAAGTAGTGCTCCTTTCAAAAGTCCGGTTTATGGTACATATGATCTGCTAGAATGGCGTCAGAAAAACATGGGAGGATATTTCTGATGCGTTCTGATTCTGTGATTGAGCTGTCCCGATATCAAAAGCGTTCCCCGGAGGCGGCTGCCCCATTCGTGTATGGCAGGCGGCTGCGTGCGCGCAGACGGCGCATCCGGTACGCTGCTGCGGTGATCGAAGCGGCGGTAACGGTTTGCATCGGGGCGGGTTTTCTGGTCTGCCTTGGGCTGGTATTCAGTATGCTGTGATCGGCACAATTTCACCGTCTGGCCGGATGAGGTGTTCCAGGCACGGTTCAGCGCCGCCGTAGCGGGAGGCGAGGCTGCGTCCGTCCGCGCCGAGCATACCGATGAGCACCAGATCGCCTGGGCGAAGCTCCGGCAGGAGGCGGCGCATGACCGGACCGTCCTGCGTACCGACGGTCAGCAGCTGCACCAGCGTCCGCCGTCCGGCGGCATACGGAACGTACACCGGATGGTATGCGCCGCTTTTGACCAGGCGCGGACACTGCGCCGGATCGACATCCAGCACGGCAAGCGGAGCAGGCCCCGGCTTGACAGCCCGTACCCGCGTGACCAGCGTTCCGCAGGCTGCGGCGAGGAACCGTCCGGGACTCATTTGCAGCGAGAGGCCGCGCAGCGCTTCCGGAAGGGCCTGTATCTGCGTCAGGATGGCTTTGGCGCACGCATCCGGCTCCGGACCGGAAAAGCCGGGCCGGTAGCTGACGCCAAAACCGCCGCCAAGGTCAATTGCATCTGCCGCGGCGTCGGTTTTCTCATACAGCGTCTGTGCCAGCGCGGCAAGCTGGGCGAAGATAGCGGGATAGAAGTCCTCGTCCATGCACAGCTCGCCCAGCCGCATACCGAGGCCAAGCCAGCCTACGCCGCCTGCGCGCAGGCATTCCGCCGTGCGCAGGAGCGCTTCGCGTTCCATCCCGGCATAGCAGGCCGGGACGCCCGTCACAGGCTTCGCGCCGAAGCGGAGCTGGCCCTGCTGCCGCAGGAGCAGAATTACGGCCTCCGGCATTGCTTCGGGCAGCAGCTCGGCTCCGTCCAGCACGAAAACTGCGCCGAGCGTATGCGCAGCTTTCTCCGCTTCCGCGCTGCGGATCGACGGCTCGTAGGCGATTTTCCTGCCATGGAAGCCGCACCGGGCGGCAAGCTCCAGCTCCGCAAGGCTCCTGCAAAGCACGCCGCAGCCGCAGCTGCGCATTGCGCACGCAGCAGCACCAACCCATCGCCAGACTCACCAGCGCGCAGGCCAGCGCCGTGCCCATCCCCGCGCCGAGCACGCCGAAATGCGGGATCAGCAGCGCGTTGCAGACCACGTCCAGCCCGCACATCACCGCGTTGAGCACGCTCGGCGTGACCATGTCGCCCGCGCACTGCAAAAAGCCCGCGGTCAGCGAATTGAGCTGCGAAAACGGCAGCATCAGCGAAAACGTCAGAAAATACGCGCTCGCGTCCGCGCAGATCTCCGCGCCGCCGCCGAGCCAGCAGGGGAGCTGCCGGCAGATACCGAGCCCCAGCAGCGCCAGCAGCGCCGCCAGCGTATCGAACAGCGCCACGTTGCGCGCGGCGGAGGGGATCGACTCGTCGTCCGAGAAGTAGGAGCCGTAGATCACCGTGCCGTTTCCCGCCACGGAGAGCGAGAAGAACGCCTGACCGAAGGCGTAGATCCACAGCTTCGGGTCGGCAAGGCCCGCGGGATCGAGGGTAAAGATGTAGCGGTAGCCGTCGCCCGCGCCGGGCAGCGTTGCAATGTAGACGCCCAGTCCCGCAAAGAGAAAGAACAGCACGGGCATCATGACCTTGTTCGCCCGCTCGATGCCGCCGCCCACGCCGAAGGCCATGATGGCGAAGTTGACCGCCAGCGCGATCACCAGCCAGAAATTATTGCCCCAGCCGCAGGCCGTGCCGTTGAAGCTGTCGACGATGACATTCATATCCTGTCCCATGGCAAAGAGTCCGCCGTCGAGCGCCAGCGCAAAATACTTGAAGATCCAGCCCACCACGCAGCTGTAGCCGATGGCAAGCGCCAGCGAGCCGAGCACCGGGATATAGCCGACCGCCTCGCCCGTGCTGCGTCTGCCGCGCAGGGCAGCCGCCTGCCCGAACGCGCCGATGGGGCCGGAGCGGGTGGAGCGGCCAAGCGCCATCTCGCCGATGATGCCGGTCGAGCCGATCAGAAGAACAAAGAGGAAATACGGCAGCAGGAAGGTCATGCCGCCCCACGCGGACACGAGATAGGGAAAGCGCCAGATGTTGCCCATGCCCACCGCGCTGCCGATGCAGGCGAGGATAAAGCCCCAGCGGCTGCGGAATGCGTCGCGCTCCGTCTGCTTGCTCATGGTGTCGTCCTCCAAATTACACAACTGTCTCTCCATCGATGCACACAAAGAGATAGTTTAGTCTATCCCCCAAGGGCTGTGTTTGTCAAGGTTTTTCCCCTCCATCCGGATGGAAATGTCGGTTTGGACCGGAGCCCAAAAAGAAAAGCACCGCAAAGCGGTGCTTTTCTTTTTGGCGCAGTGGGAGGGATTCGAACCCTCGGACGGCTTTTGACCGTCACACGATTTCCAGTCGTGCTCGTTATGACCACTTCGATACCACTGCGTATCTCAATGCTCAACAGCAAGCATCATTATACCAAAATTGGGCGCGAAGTCAATACCCAATTTTCGCTTTTCCGCAAAAAAGAGACGGAGCGGCGCTCCGTCTCTTTCCTTTTTGTTCTTACTTCAGCTGTTCGAGTGCGGCGAGCTTCAGGCAGCAGCAGAAGACCTCCATCGCCTGCTGCAGCTCCTCCACCGGCGGGAGGGACGGAGCGACGCGGATGTTGCTGTCCTTCGGGTCGACACCGTAGGGGAAGGTCGCGCCCGCACTCGTCATAATGACGCCCGCCTCCTTGCACAGCGCCAGCGTGCGCTTGGCGAGGCCCGGCAGCGTGTTGACGGACACGAAGTAGCCTCCCTTGGGGTCGTGCCAGGTGGCTAAACCGAGCGGACCGACCTCGCGCGTGAGCGTCTCGGTCACCGCCTTGAACTTCGGCCCCATGATGGCCGCGTGCTTCTTCATCAGCTCCAGCGTGTGCGCCTTGTCCTTGAGGTACTTCACATGACGCAGCTGATTGATCTTATCGTAGCTGATGATCTGGACGTTGATGAGCTTCTCCATGTACTCCATGTTCGCCTCGCTGCACGCAAAGCACGCCACGCCCGCACCGGGCAGCGTGATCTTGCTGGTGGAGGCAAACTCAAACACCATGTCGGCGTTGCCGTACTTCTCGCACAGGCTCAGGATATCCGGGAAGGGCACGAACTCGCCCTCGAACTCATGGATGCAGTAGGCGTTGTCCCACATGAGCAGGAAGTCGGGAGCCGCAGGCTTCAGCCTGGCGATGCGCTCGATGGTCTCGTCGGAGTAGATGATGCCGTCGGGATTGGAATACTTCGGCACGTTCCACATACCCTTGACCGCCGGGTCCTTGACGAGCTGCTCGACCAGATCCATATTCGGGCCGGTCTCGGTCATAGGAATGGTGATGAGCTCGAAGCCGAAGCTCTCCGTGACCTTGAAGTGGCGGTCATAGCCCGGCGCGGGGCAGAGCCATTTGATATGCTCCTCGCGGCACCACGGCTTTTCGCTGTGCAGCAGGCCGTTGGTGTACGCCTTGGCGATGGTGTCGTACATGAGCTGCAGGCTGGCGTTACCGCCGACGAACACCTGCTCCGGCTTGCAGCCGAGGATCTCGGCAAAGAGCGCCTTGGCGCTCGGCAGGCCGGAGAGCTGGCCGTAGTTGCGCACATTCACGTCGCCGTCCACGCAGTCCGCAGGATCGGTCATCACCGAGAGAATATCGGACACCAGATCGAGCTGCTCCTTGCCCGGACGCCCGCGCGCCATGTTGAGCTTCAGGCCCTTGGCCTTCCACGCTTCAAATTCAGCGGACACCTTTTCAAATTCGGCCTTGCGCTGTTCAGCCGTCATTTCCCTGTATTTCATCGGAACGGACCTCCTATTTCAAATGTTGGAGAAATTATAGCATACCCTTTTCCAAAACACAATGTGCAAAAGAAAAAGAGGGCAAAGCCCTCTTTTTCTTTCTTTTGTTCTCTTAGCCGAAGAGCGCCATGAGGACGCCCGCGGCGATCGCGGAGCCGATGACGCCGGCCACGTTCGGGCCCATGGCGTGCATCAGCAGGAAGTTCGCGGGATTCTCCTTCTGGCCCACGACCTGGGAGACACGCGCCGCCATCGGGACGGCGGAAACGCCGGCGGAACCGATCAGCGGGTTGATCTTCTCCTTCAGGAACAGGTTCATGAGCTTGGCGAGCAGAACGCCGCCCGCGGTGCCGAAGCCGAAGGCCACGACGCCCATCGCCATGATCTCAATGGTCTGGAGGGACAGGAAGGTGGTGGCGGTCGCCGTCGCGCCGACGGTGAAGCCGAGGAAGATGGTGACGATGTTCATCAGCTCGTTGCCGGCGGTCTTGGTCAGACGCTCAACCACACCGGACTCCTTGAAGAGGTTGCCGAGCATGAGGCAGGCGATCAGAGGAGCGGCGGAGGGAACGAGCAGCGCCACGAACACGGTGATCATGATGGGGAAGATGATCTTCTCCTTCTTGCTGACCTGACGCAGCGGCTTCATCACGATCTTGCGCTCTTCCTTGGTGGTCAGAGCCTTCATGATGGGCGGCTGAATGACCGGAACGAGCGCCATGTAGGAATACGCCGCAACGGCGATGGGGCCGAGCAGATGGGGAGCGAGACGGGTCGTGACGAAGATCGCCGTCGGGCCGTCCGCGCCGCCGATGATACCGATGGAGGAGGATTCCTGCGAGGTGAAGCCGAGGAGCTGGGTGCCCACATAGGTCATGAAGATACCGAGCTGGGCAGCCGCACCGAGCAGCAGGGACTTGGGGTTGGCAATCAGGGGACCGAAGTCGGTCATGGAGCCGACGCCCATGAAGATCAGGCAGGGATAGATGCCGAGCTTGACGCCGAGGTAGAGGACATCGAGCAGGCCGAGGTTGACCGTCGGGCCGGCAAGCTCCATGCCGTACACCGCGGCAGCCTGTTCGGCCTGTGCAACCGCCTGTGCCTGCGCGGTGAACTCGCTGATGGTGCCGCCGGCAGCAGCCATGACCTCACTGGCGACCTGCTGGATCGTATCCGCTCCGAAGGCCTCCTGCGCGCTGGCGAGCAGCTGCTGGAAGTACGGAGCAAGCACGGCGTCCGAAACGCCGGACTCGCTCATCTCCGCAATAAAGGAGGCCGTGACGGGCGTGCCGCCGAAAAGGTCCCAATGGACGTGACCGCCGGCAAACAGGATCTCATGGAACATATCCGCGCCGGGCAGGTTGGTACACAGCATACCGAAGGAAATGGGCAGGAGCAGCAGCGGCTCAAAGCCCTTCACAATGGCCAGATACATGAGGATAAAGGAAATGGCGATCATGATGAGGCATTTCCAGTTACCGTCCTGACCAAACATATAGAAGCCGGTCTGCTGCATGAAATTGTTAATAGCAGCCATTTATGTTT
>OLXI01000364.1_pt1 | contig 29529 bp, 15 predicted proteins | sample 1674181 | NCBI WGS metagenome assembly OLXI01 (sample SAMEA103958148, study PRJEB25191) | human gut metagenome | reverse complement strand
GAAGGTGGCAGTACTAAACTTGTACCTGTTAAAGAGTAAAGGTATAGAACTGATTTAAAGATTCCTGTCTCTTTAATGACAAAACGGACAAAAGCTAGATAAAGATTTGCTTTTGTCCGTTTTTTCTTTATTTTTGTCTTAAATCTATCTGCTGTTTTTTTCTCTTTTCTCTACTTTTGCAACCAAAAACAATTTTAAACGCAAACGTATTTAAACGTAAAACGCAATCTAAAAGTAAAACAATGAACGCAATCCAGAATTTAGCAAAGAGAAGTTTGCTTCTCGTGGCATTGTTCGTCATCGGATGTCTGCAACTCATGGCGCAGACAAGAACCATCAAAGGTGAGGTGACTGATGCGCAGAATGGTGAGGCTCTGATTGGCGCCACTGTCATAGTGGAAGGCGAAAAGGGCGGTACAGTTACTGATTTTGACGGTAACTTCAGTCTTCAGGTATCTTCTTCAGCCAAGAAGATCAAGGTATCTTATATCGGTTATATTGATAAGGTACTTTCTATCTCAGACAATATGAAGGTGAAACTCGAATCTGACAGCAAGGCGCTGGCTGATGTCGTGGTCATCGGATATGGTACGGCAAGAAAGAGTGACCTGACAGGTTCTGTAGCTACCGTGAAATCGAAGGACTTTAATAAAGGTCTCGTTTCTTCTCCAGAACAGTTGATCAACGGTAAGGTTTCGGGTGTACAGATTATGTCCAACAGTGGTTCTGCCTCTGCCGGCAGTACCATCCGTGTGCGTGGTGGTGCATCTCTTAATGCCAGTAACGACCCTCTTATCGTGCTCGATGGTGTGCCATTGGAGCAGGGTGGTATTTCGGGTAACAGCAGCAACTTCCTCAGCATGATCAACCCTTCTGATATCGAGAGCATGACTGTATTGAAGGATGCTTCTTCTACAGCCATCTATGGTTCCCGTGCATCTAACGGTGTCATTATCATTACCACCAAGAAGGGACAGCAGGGTGCTGTAAAGGTGAACTTCAATACCACCAACAGTTTGCAGACCCGTGCGCAGATGGTAGATATGCTGAGTCGTGATGAATTTGTGAATGTCATCAACCAGTACGGTACAGATAACCAAAAGTCATTGCTCGGTACAGCCAATACCGATTGGAACGATGAGGTTTACCGCACAGCCTTCGGTACAGATAATAACCTCAGCGTGAGCGGCAGCATCGACAAGTGGTTGCCATTCCGAGTGTCTGTAGGCTATTACAACCAGAGCGGTCTGGTTCGCAAGGACAATGTAGAGCGCTGGACAGGTAACGTTGTATTGACTCCTAGCTTCTTCCAGGATCACCTGAAGTTGACCATCAACGCCAAGGGAACGCTTAATAACAACTCATTCAATAATGGTGGCGCTGTATGGGCAGCTGCCACATTCAACCCAACCATCCCGGTTTATTCCGGCAACGACAAATATGGTGGCTATAATGAGGCACTCGATGCTGATGGCTATCCAGTGAATGCCGGTGTAAGAAACCCTCGCGGTCTGGTTGATCTGTATGATTCAAAGAGTAAGGTAAGCCGCTTCATCGGTTCTATGGATGTAGATTACAAGGTTCACTTCCTGCCAGACCTCAAGCTCCATGCTACCGTGGGTGCTGACTATGCCAAGGGCGACGGAACCGTTTATGTTCCTGCCTACGCAGCACAGAGCTACAACAAGGATGAGTCTTTGGGCGGTAGCGATTACAAGTATGGTCCTCAGAAGAACGAGAACCGCTTGCTTACCCTCTATGCCAACTATGCAAAGTATTTCGAAGATATCAAGAGTAATGTAGATCTGACAGCCGGTTACGACTACCAGTATTGGAAGAGTACTACACCTCTTTATTATACCAAAAGTGCGGCAGGCACAAACCTGTCAACCGTAAAGGCTTCAGATTACCGTCATGTAATGTTGTCATATTACGGACGTATCAACTATTCATTCGATGGAAAGTATCTCCTGACGGCTACCGTTCGTCGAGACGCATCTTCCCGTTTCTCTAAGGATACCCGTTGGGGTACTTTCCCATCTGTTGCTTTGGGCTGGACTTTGACAGAAGAGCCTTGGTTGAAGAACCAGAAGGTACTTTCTAACTTGAAACTCCGTGCCAGCTATGGTGTTACCGGTCAGCAGGAAGGTATCGGCAACTACAACTATCTGCCGGTTTATACCTACAGCGTGACAGGTGCCGAAGCATTCATCAACGGACAGTATATCAATACTTACCGTCCTGAGGCATACGTATCAGACTTGAAGTGGGAGACTACAACCTCCTGGAACTTCGGTCTCGATTTCGGATTCCTGGATGGCCGTATCGGTGGTGCCATCGATTTCTATACCCGCAAGACCAAGGACCTGTTGGCATCAGTACCAACAGCAGCAGGTACCAACTTCTCAAAGACTATCCTTACCAACGTAGGTAATGTGGACAGCAAGGGTATTGAGGTTTCTCTGAATGCAACCCCTATCCAGACCAAGGACTGGGAGTGGAACCTGAGCTATAACTTTACCTGGCAGAACATGAAGGTGAAGAACCTTTCATTGATAAAGGGTGGAAGCCAGACCAACGTGAAGGTAGGTCCATCTATCGATGCTTACCAGTTCCAGGTACTCTCTGAGGGATATGAGCCATACATGTTCTATGTGTATCATCAGCTCTACGACTCAAAGACAGGCAAGCCTATCGAGGGTGCTTATGCCGATTTGAACAATGATGGCGAAATCAATGAGTCAGATCTCTACCGCTATCATTCTCCAGCCCCTAAGTACATCATGGGCTTGAGTACATCTTTGAGATACAAGCAGCTGACACTCGGTATGAGTTTCCGTGCCAACATCGACAACTATGTATACAACGGCATGGGTATGAGTACAGGTGCTTTTGAGACAGTAAGCTACAACAACTCACAACTCAACAACCTCAATACCAGCTTCCTGAAGACAGGTTTCAAGACCCGTCAGTATCTCTCTGATTACTACGTAGAGAATGCTTCGTTCCTGAAACTCGACAACCTGAGTTTGAGTTACAATGTAGGCAAGATCAACAAGTGGGCTTCGCTCACCGTATCTGCGATGGTACAGAATGTATTCACCATCACCGGTTACTCAGGTACAGATCCTGAGGTGCCAAACGGAATGGACAACTCATTCTATCCACGTCCTCGCACTTACTCAGTAAGCCTCGGACTTCAGTTCTAACAATCAAAACAGATAACAATGAAACTTAAGAATATATTATATAGTATGATGATGGGAACAGCGGTGCTGACAGGCACTACCAGCTGTGTTTCCGATCTTGACCAATATCCTCATACAGAGACAACCTCTAAGGATGTTTATACCTCGCTTGCCAATTATGAGGCTGTGCTGGGTAAGATTTACGCTGCCATGGTGACTAGCGGTCAGGGCAAGGGCGGCGATAATAAGGATATGGAATCCGTATTGAACGGCGGCAGTGGCTTCGACTACATGCGTATGTTTATCAATATGCAGGAGTGTGGTACCGATGAATTTGCCTCTACCTGGCTGACAGGTGAGCAGACTACGGGTCTTACTTATCTCTCCTGGGATGCTAACGATGCCTGGGTATCAGATATGTATTATCGTATCTACTACAACATCGCCCTCTGCAACGAGTTCCTCCGCAATGCCAATAATGCCAATTTCTCAGGTGCTGATGCTGAGAAGATGAAGGAGTATAAGGCTGAAGTCCGTTTTATGCGCGCTCTGTTCTATTACCATGCCCTCGATTTCTATCGCAACATTCCGATGGTGACAGAGAACGACCCTGTGGGCAGCTACATTCCTCCTCGTTATACTCCTCAGCAGACATTTGATTATATTGAGAGCGAGTTGAAGGATTGTGTAGGTGATATGCTTCCAGCATCCACCTGTCCTTACGGTCAGGCTTCTCAGGGTGCTGCCTATACCTTGCTTGCCAAGCTTTATCTGAACAGCGAGGTTTATACCGGCGTTGCCAAGTATGCCGAGTGCAAGGAGGCTTGTGAGAAGGTGATGGATATGGGCTACTCTTTGGAGTCTGATTACAGCAAGCTCTTCAATGCTGATAATGATAAGCGTACCAACGAAATTATCTTCGCCTTGCCGGTAAGTGCTGAGCATACTGTAAGCTGGGGTTCTTCTACCTATCTGGTTTGTGGACAGGTAAGTATGTCGAATGCCAACCAGAATGTAGCCGATTATGGTGTAACTGCCGGCTGGAGTGAATTCCGTCTTCGTCCTGAGTTCGTGGATAAGTTTACCCAGACCGATATTGATGGCAATGGTGACAAGCGTTGCAAGTTCTTTACCAATGGTCAGAGCAAGGATGTAACCAGCATGACCGATGAAACCGCTGGCTATCTTTCTGAGAAATGGAGTAACCTGAAGGATGATGGAACCACTGCATCCAATACAGGAGATGCAGGTGTGGATACCGATTTCCCTCTCTTCCGTTTGGCTGATGTCTATCTGATGTATGCCGAGTGCGTGGTTCGTCTGCATAATGACTGGGATAACTGGGCTGGTGGTAGTGATGCTGCAGATCCTGACGTGATTGCTTCCCGCAAGCAGGGTGCTATCTATTGGATCAACCAGCTTCGTGAGCGCTCTCATGCTTCTGATGTATGGGCAAGCAACTTTGCCAACGATGATGAGTTCCTCCAGTTCATCCTCGATGAGCGTGCCCGTGAACTCTATCATGAAGGTTATCGCCGTACTGACCTGATTCGCTATGGTCAGTTTACTACTAATAAGTACATCTGGCAGTGGAAGGGTGGTGTCCACGATGGACAGGCAGTGGATAGCAAGTACAACATCTATCCAATTCCTAACACCGAGCTTACCGCAAATCCAAATCTTCATAACGACAACTATTAATAGGATAAAAGAATGAAAAAGATATTTAGAAACTTGATGATGCTTCTCTGCGCACTCACCGCCCTGGTGAGTTGCGACGAGAGTGGCGACAAGATATATCTGGATGGCTTCAAGGCATCCGATCTGATGGCATCGGCATCCGATGTGAAGCTGTCTGTAGATAACAGTAAGGACGTTGTCCTCTCGTTGGCTTGGCAGAATCCTACCTTGTTTTCGAGCGATGAAACCAAGCCTGCGGGCAGCGGAGTGTTGAAGACTTATCTGCAGGCATCCGCCTCAGAAGATTTCGCATCAGTAAAGGAATACACCGTAACCGACCTTTCCAAGGCTTTCACCGGTGCTGATCTCAATGCTGCAGCCAAGGATCTCGGCTTGTCTCCTGATGTGAGTTCACCTCTTTATTTCCGTATCAAGAGTCAGATGGGTGCCAATCTTGATGCCGCTTACAGCAATGTCTGCCAGGTAAAGGTTACTCCATACCTCATTGATATGAGCTACATCAATATCCTGAATGAGAAAAAGGATCAAGTTCTGACCAAACTCTATTCTCCTAATTCTGATGGAGTTTATTCTGGCTATATGAATGCCTCTTCTTGGTTCCATATCTGGGGTAAGGAAAATGATGGTACCATTTGGGGTAATGTAGGACAGGATAACCATGTGTACGAAATGGATAATACTGAGTCTGCATGGAACATCTGGTTCCCAGGTCAGACAGGTATTTATTATACAGTTCTTGATACAAAAGCTAAGGAACTTAAGCCAACTTACATCAAGTCGATGCAGTTGAATGGTGAAGATATGACCTATGATGCTCCTAACTATGCTTGGACCAAGGTGATTACAACCGCAGCCGATAATACTCCAATTAGCATCGTAGCAACAGGTGCAGAGTACAGCAAGGATACAGGTACAGAAGATGCTGCAGCTGTGGTGAAGACCATGAACTATACTTTGGCTGATGGCAAAATGACAGATGCTGCAACAGCTGGAAGTGTAAATATTGCCAAGGCTGGTACTTATACCGTAACCGTGAAAGTTGGTGAGCACAGCCAGCTGGAATACACCATCGTTGAGGGCGACCAGACAACTCCAGAGCCAGAGGTTAGCAATACCCTCTGTATGTTCTCTAAGGATGGTAACACCCTTCTTGCTGTGATGAACAAGGTGAGTGATGGCGTTTATACCTGCAAGTACAAGCCAACAGCTTGGGAGAATTTCCGGTTTATCTTCGTAGGTGAAAACAAGGACGACAAGCAGACTTGGTATGGTTCTGATCCAAGCGATCTTTTTAAATTGTCAACAGCTAGTGACTGTTGGGACATTTGGTTCAAGGATGATGTAACTGGTGGTGAAGTTACCGTTACCGCCGACCTCAACACCATGACATGGAAATATGAATAATTAATAAGAAAAATAGCAATGAAGAATATATTTGGAAAAGCCATATTGCTGGCTACAGCACTCTTGTTTTCTATCACGGGCACGAGTTGCAGCAATGATGATAATACCACTCCTGAAAAGGAGAAGACATACGATATGAGTGGCTTCGCCAAGGGCGCCGATGTAAGTTGGCTCACAGAGATGGAGAAGGATGGTGTGAAATTCTATAATCAGAATGGCAAGGCAACAGAATGCATGAAGCTCCTTCGCGAAGAGGGAACCAATTCCATCCGTCTGCGTGTCTGGGTAAATCCGGAAGGTGGCTGGTGTGGCAAGGATGATGTCATCGCCAAGGCTTGGCGAGCTCAGCAGCTCGGCTTCCGTCTGATGATTGACTTCCACTATTCTGATACCTGGGCTGACCCGGGCAACCAGAAAGTTCCTGCTGCATGGCAGGGCTATACTGCCGAACAGATGAAACAGGCTGTGGCTGATCATACAAAGGATGTGTTGACAGCCCTGAAGGATAGAGGTGTAACCAACGTAGAGTGGGTGCAGGTGGGTAATGAAACCCGCGACGGAATGCTCTGGAATAGCGATGAGGCTGTAACCGGTCAGGTATCTAAGAATGCAGCCAATTTTGCTGCTTATATCAACGCCGGTTATGATGCTGTAAAGGAAGTTTATCCTACGGCAAAAGTCATCGTGCATGTAGATAAGGGTCAGGACCTCGGTGGACTTACCTGGCTCTACGATAAGCTGAAGGACAATGGTGGAAAGTGGGATGTCATCGGACTGTCTCTTTATCCGGAAGATGATAACTGGCAGAGTTATGCAGAGAGTTGTCTCTCTAACATCCAGACTCTTTCTTCCAAGTATGGCAAGGACGTCATCATCTCTGAAATCGGTATGTGGTGGGGTTCTGAGCAGGCTGCGCCATTGATGAAGAAGATGGTGGATGGCTGTAAGAAGATTTCTACCTGCGAGGGTATCTTCTATTGGGAACCGGAAGTTTACAACAACTGGAAACCAGCCAACTATATCACTCTGGGTTGGGATGCATATACCAAGGGAGCCTTCGACAACAGCGGCAAACCAACTGCCGTATTTGATGCATATAAATAAGAATATTAAATAGCAATATGATCAAGAGAAGCATTACTTTCATGACTCTTGCCCTGGCACTTACAACGCTGTGCCAGGCGCAGAGCAGAAAGGTTATCAACCTGCCTTCATGGGACTTCTCCCGTGATGGCAAGGCGTGGCAGCAGGTAGCTGTTCCGCACGATTGGGCTATCTCGGGACCTTTCGATAAGAAATGGGACCTGCAGATGGTGGCCATCGAGCAGAATGGCGAAACCGAAAAGACCGAGAAGTCGGGACGTTCTGGTGCGCTGCCTTGGATAGGTGAGGGTATGTATAAGATGAACTGGACGGCTCCTAAGGGCTATAAGCGTGCCGTACTCGTCTTCGACGGTGCCATGAGCCAGCCTGTTGTCAGCGTCAATGGCAAGGAGGCTGGCAAGTGGGCTTACGGCTACAATGCTTTCCGCATCGACATCACACCTTTCATCCAGTTTGGTAAGAGTAATCTCATCGAGGTACATCTTAATAATGTAGAGGAGAGCAGTCGTTGGTATCCGGGAGGCGGTCTTTACCGTCCGGTTTCCGTAGAACTTTATGGTAACGAGAACTTCTCTACCTGGGATACCTTCGTCCGTACCCTGAAGGCTGATAAGCAGGAGGCTGAAGTAGAAGTAAATGCGCTGCTGGAAGGAAAGACTGGTAAGTCGGGCAAGACCGTCATAGCCCTGTTGGATGAGGCCGGCAAGAAGGTTGCCGAGAAGATCGTCACAGGTGCCAATCTTGAAATCAAGACTACTCTGAAGGTAGCGAATCCTCAGCTCTGGTCTCCGGAATCTCCTTACCTCTATCAGGTAAAACTTACCCGATATGAAGGAAAGAAGGTGGCTGATGTCCAGACCCTGAAGACCGGTATCCGTACCATTGCCGTATCCAAGGATTATGGTTTCCAGCTCAATGGCATCACCCGAAAGATCAAGGGCGTCTGTCTGCACCACGACCTCGGTCCATTGGGCGCTGCAGAGAACAAGGCAGCCCTCATCCGTCAGATCAAGATGATGAAGCAGATGGGTTGCGATGCCATCCGTACTGCCCACAACATGCCTTCTACCATGCAGATGGAAATCTGCGATTCCCTCGGTATGATGGTGATGGCAGAGAGTTTCGATATGTGGATTTATCCTAAATGCAAGAACGGCTACGCCAAGTTCTTCAATGAATGGAGCGATAAGGATATCACCAATCTGTTAAAGCACCATCGCAACCATCCTAGCATCGTGATGTGGAGCATCGGTAACGAGATTCCTGAGCAGTGGAGCCAGGAGGGTGTGCAGATTGCCAAGCATCTGCAGGATATCTGTCATCAGTACGACCCATCCCGCCCTGTAACCCAGGGTATGGATAAGGCAGAAGATGCCTTGAAGAGCGGATTTGCCCAGGTAATGGATGTACCGGGCTTCAACTATCGCGTACATAAATATTATAAGAATATCGAGCAGTTGCCTCAGGGTTTCCTCCTCGGTTCAGAAACCGCCTCTACGGTCAGCTCCCGTGGTGTATACAAGTTCCCGGTAGTAGTAAGTGATAAGGCTACCTATCCTGATGGTCAGTGCTCAAGCTATGATACCGAATACTGTTCCTGGAGCAATCTTCCTGATGATGACTGGAAGATGCAGGATGACTACAGTTGGGTAATCGGTGAGTTTGTATGGACCGGTTACGACTATCTGGGCGAGCCTACTCCATACGATACCTACTGGCCAAGCCGCAGCAGCTACTTCGGTATCTGCGACCTTGCCGGACTTCCAAAGGATAGATATTATATGTATCGTGCCCGCTGGAACGAGCAGCAGCATACCACCCATCTTCTTCCTCACTGGAACTGGAAGGGCAGGGAAGGACAGGTTACCCCTGTATATTGCTACACCGATGGTGTGGAAGGCGAACTCTTCGTCAACGGCAAGAGTCAGGGCAGGGTTCGCAAGGACAAGTCAAGCCGCCTCGACCGCTACCGTCTGCGCTGGAACAATGTGAAGTATGAACCGGGTGAGATTCGCGTGGTTACCTACAACCAGTATGGCGATAAGGTGGGCGAGGACGTGAAGCGTACCGCCGGCGAGCCTGCACAGATGAAGTTCAGCGTAGAAACACCTGATCATGAGCCTATTGCCTGCATGGTAGAAGGCTGTACCGATGAACACAATGTGCTGCTGAATGCCGATGGCAACGATCTTGCCTTCATCACCGTGAGTCTGCAGGATAAGGACGGCAATGAATGTCCGCTTGCCGATGACGAACTGACCTTCGAGGTGAGTGGTGCCGGCACTTTCAAGGCAGCCTGCAACGGCGATGCCACATCGCTCGAACCGTTCACCCAGCCACAGATGAAACTCTTCTCTGGCAAACTCGTTGTCATCGTACAGAGCAGCAAGCAGAAGGGCGACATCATCCTGAAGGTAAAAGACAGCAAGCGAAATATCGAAAAGTCGATTACGCTCCAGGCAATATAAGAAGACTGAGACAGATTTCAGTTGGTTATAAAGTATATAGTTTATATCGGATCCTCTGGGAATAGCAGCGGCTATTTTTCCCAGGGGATTCTTTTTTTTTTGAATTTTCTCCGATATTTTTTGGCGTTATCATGAATATTGTGTAAATTTGCACACATGAAGAAGTCAAAAGAACCTATAAACCGCATCAGCATGGCAATTGCTATGCTCTTTGTTTCGCTCGCCATCCATGCGCAGCGTTTCGTCAACACCTCCCTTGAAGGTGCTCAGTCCGTTTGTGCCATTACCCAGGACAGTGATGGAATGATATGGCTCGGAACCGACAACGGTCTTTACAGCTATGATGGTTATCATGGCTACCGCCATTTTCAGGAACATACATTCAGCAATACGCGTGTCAATGCGCTCGGTTTCGAGGGCAGGATGCTCTATCTGGCTACTGGCAACGGCATCCTGAAATTCGATACGCAATCTTATCAATATGCCGAAACACCAGCTATGAAGGCTTTTGCCGATGAGGCGAAGCGCAAGCAGCTGAAGGAACTCCGTGTGCTCGATATCAAGGGTGGTAAGACTGACTTCGGTGGCGATGTCTATGCCTTGCTCTCTACTCCGCGAGGCTTGCTCGTAGGTTCGCTCGCTGGTCTGCATCTCGGCAGCAGACTGATTCCGCTCCGTGCCGGAGAACAGCCGCTGGTCAATGCGCTCGCCTATGATGCCAAGCGCCGATGCTACTGGATTGGTACCGAGGGCGCTCTCTATTGTGCCGATCTGCAACTCAGGAACTTCTCACAGATTCCAGCTCTGAACGGCAATTCCATCAAATGTCTTTCTGTAGATGCTGCCGGCAATCTCTATATCGGAACAGATAACGGACTCTATCAGATGGCACTCTCCAATGCCATCACCCATTATATCCACGATTCCCGCGATGATGCTTCTATTCCTAACAACATCGTCTGGGCTTGCTTTGTAGATAAATGGCAGAATGTATGGGTGGGTACTGACAATGGACTCTCCCGTCTCACTACCCATACCTATTACCGCTATGTATCGCTCGATAAGATTACGATGTCGGGTGAGGGCAACTGTCTGCATGCCATGCTCCAGACCCGTAACGGCGAATGGTGGATGGGCGGTACCAACGGTCTGATTCATTTCACCCGGAATGCTGAAGGCTATCAGGATGTGGCATGGTACAAGCAGAACAGCTCTGCTTTCCCGCTGAGTCATAACCGTGTACGCAAGATTTATGAAGACCATGATGGTGATGTATGGATCTGTACCGACCATGGCATCAACTTCTATGACCGCAGTTCCCGTCAGATGCGCAACTTCATCGTCTACGATAAGAGTGGCAAGTATTCTACTGCCTGGGCTTACGATATTCTCCAGGACAAGAAGGGCAGGATATGGATGGGTTCTTATCAGGGCGGTGTCTTCGTGATGGATAAGGCGGCTCTTCTGAGCGGCAAGACCATAGCCGACTGGCATTCCTCGGACAAGGGAAAGAATGCGCTCTCTGGTCTGCATGTAGGTCAGATGGTGATGGATGGAAAGGGTAGGATTTGGGTTTCTACCTATACCCGTCTCGACTGCATCAATCCGAACGATATGAAGGTGGTGCAGGTAGCTAACTCAGATGTTGTCAACTATCTGATGGCAGACAGCAAGGGCAATATCTGGATGGGTGATAACAGTTCGGTAACCTGTTATTATGCATCCGGTTCAGTGCTGGGTAACAGCTTTTCTTCCAAGACATGGCAGATTGGTGGCAAGGTAAGTACCATGTGCGATGTGGAAGGCAAGATATGGGTGGTATCGGGCAATGAATGCTGCGTAATCAATCCACAGGGCGAGAGCCAGCGTTTCATGATTCCTTCTGTTGCGCCGCTCAACATCTGTTACAGCAGACAGACTCATGAGGTAATGATGGGCGGCAATGACGGCTATGTGGCAATCAGTTCCGATGTAGCACAGAAGCCTAAGCAGTTTACCCGCCTGATGCTGGCTGGAATCATCGTAAACGGACAGGCTCGTGAGGAGCGTGGAGAAATCCTGAAACTGAAGAGTGATGAGAACAACTTCACCTTGCAGCTCACCGACCTTCCTTTTGCTGATCATCCTTCAGCCGTTTATGCTTACAAACTCGAAGGCAGCGACCACGACTGGCATTATCTGAACTCGAGCAACATCGATATCACCTACAATGGTTTGTCGTATGGCGATTATCATCTTACGGTTCATGCCGTGGATGGTGAAGGCAAGATAGCTGCCGAGGTTTATTCGCTCGACATCTCCGTCCTGCCGCCTTGGTATCTCTCATGGTGGTGCAAGCTCTTCTATATCACGGCACTCATCGTGTTTGTGGCATGGCTGGTAAGCTGGTATTTTCTGCGCAAGGAACTGGCTGATGCCCAGAAGCAGAAGGCTGAGGTGTTGGAGCAGGTACAGATGCGTATGGACTTCTTCAACCGTCTGACGGAAGATTTGAAGGCTGCCGTAGCTCATCATTCATTTGATGAGGTGACAGCTCTGATGGTCCGCTACCTGAATGTGAAGATACCTGAGGTGTCATCTTCTGTTTCTACTGGGTTATCCGCTTCGCCTGTATCTGAGCCTGAGTCATCATCCTCAGAACCAGTTCCTGCACGCTCTGAATCTTCTGAAGGGGCAAAGAAGGAAGTAGATGTCAGCGAGTTGGATGTGGCAGACAAGCGTCTGCTCGAAGAGATTAATGAGGCGATAGAGAAGCACATGATTGATTCCGACTTCAACGTTTCGATGTTGCAGGATGTGATAGGCATAGGTGGCAAACAGCTGTATCGCAAGACGAAGGCGATAACGGGCCGTACGCCTGTAGAGTATATCCGTGAGATGCGTATGAGCCGTGCTGCCGAGCTCCTGAGCCAGGGCAAGTTCAGTGTTTCCGAGGTGATGTATACCGTTGGTTTTTCCAACAGCAGTTATTTCTCCAAATGCTTCTCCAAGGAGTATGGCATGACTCCTACGGAATATATGAAGGTGAAGAGGTAAATAAATGATGTGCTTCCGTTTGCCTATGGATATGGCTGTGTGGGGTTAAGAATATGACAGCATTGGGTTACGGATACGACTCCGTAGGCTAATGGAGACGTATCCTTCGGCTTGTCGAGATATCTGTGTCAGCTGACTGAGCTACTTGCGACAGCTGATAAAATACGTTCCGATGCAGTAAAAAATGCGTCCCGATGTAGCATTTGCTACGTCCCGACGCAGCAAAAGATACGTCCCGACGTAGTATCAGATACGTCGGGACGTAATTTCAGCTTTATGAAAACGAGTGCATAGAAACAAAAAAAGTGTGTATTGAACTTGTTTTTGCAAACTGTAATCGGATGTGACAAAAAATCGACAATTAACTAAATTTATGAGCAAATATGCTAAAAAACATAGATATTTCATATCAAACATTTAAATTTTAAGCGATAATCTTGGGCAAATAAGAAAATATTCGTAATTTTGCACCAATTTAAGTTAAATAGGTATTTCCATGCGTGCATATTAGTGAAAGAATGTATAAATGGAGGGGCGAAGTGTCACCCTGAGTGCTTTCGGCTTTTACCAAACGAGAAAAAAATGAGAAAAAAATTATAATTATTAATTAATAAACTTGAAACAAACAAGGATGAGAAGATTAACTCTTTTACTTGTCTCACTTGTATTGTTGTCTATCCAATCGGTCTTGGCGCAGAGTTTCAGCGTCAAGGGTACAGTCGTGTCTGCTGAAGAGAACGAACCGATGATTGGTGTGACCATTATGCAAGAGGGAACATCAAATGGCGTAGTGACCGATATTGACGGTAACTATACCATCGAAATTAAGGGTGCTTCGAAGGCTACGCTTGTCTACTCTTATGTGGGTTGCGTTACGCAGAAGCACGTTGTGAAAGCGCAGACAAATACGCTCAACATCACCCTTGCTTCGGATTCCAAGATGATGGATGAAGTGGTTGTGGTGGCGTATGGCGTGAGAAAGAAGGGAACCATTGCGGGTTCCGTGTCTGCCGTAAAGTCTGAAAAGATAGAAAATGTGCCGGCGGCAAGCTTCGACCAAGCTTTGCAGGGACAGAGTACTGGTTTGCAGGTCATCTCTTCTTCGGGTGAACCTAGCAAGGCGGCTACCTTCCAAATCCGTGGTACCAACTCTATCAACTCCGGAAAGTCGCCACTCTTTATCCTCGACGGCGTGCCAATCTCAAGTTCTGATTTCAATACTTTGAGTCCTAACGACATCGAAAGTATCTCTGTATTGAAAGATGCCTCTTCTACCTCTATCTATGGTGCACGTGCTGCCAATGGTGTGGTTGTCATCACTTCCAAGCGAGGCTTGTCAATGGACAAGGCGAAGATTACGCTCCGTGCACAGTATGGTTTCTCTGAGTTGGCACAGACCAACTGGAAGATGATGAATACCGACGAGCGTATCCAGTTTGAGAAAGAAGTAGGTCTGGATACAGGTAAAGATTACAATCTCCTTTCAAGAGTAAACGTAAACTGGCTGGACGAGGTGTTCAACGACCGCGCTCCGCTGCAGAGCTACGAACTCTCTATCAATCGTGCTACCGACCGCTTGAACTACTATGTTTCTGGTGGTTTCTACGATCAGGACGGTATCGCACAGAGTTCAACCTTCCGCCGTTACAACATCCGCACCAATGCAGATGTAAAGGCTAGCAAGTGGTTGAAGGTAGGTACCAACACCATGGCTGCCTATGAGGAGGCTCAGCAGGCTGACGACGGTAGCTATACTACCGTTACTCCTATCTCAGCATGCCGATTCATGCTGCCTTACTGGAATCCATACGCAAAGGATGGCAGTCTGGCTTCACTTTCAGCAGGCAACTGGGCTGGAACCAGCGAGAACCCTATCGTTTACATGGGCTTGAATCCTATCAAGAACAAGAAATATAAGGTGCTCTCTACCATGTATGCTGAAATCTATCCGATAGAGAATCTGACTATCCGTACTCAGTTTGGTGTCGATTTCACCCATTCTACAGCATTCCTCCAGTCGTTCCCAAGTCTCTCTCCAAATCACGGACAGGGTACTGCGGCACGCCAGAGCAGCGATGCCATCAACCTGACAGAGACTACTACGGCTAACTACCGTTTCACTCTGAACGATATCCATTCGTTCAACGTGATGCTGGGTCAGGAGGCTGTCAATTTCCACTCAGATGGTTTCCAGGTATATTCCAAGGGTCAGACCAGCGATCTCCTGACCAACGTATCATCAGGTACACGTGCCAGCCGCTGGGCAGATTCATCTTCTGATTATTCTTATCTGTCATTCTTCATGCGTGGCGAGTATAACTATAAGGAGCTCTACTATGCCGATTTCTCTCTGCGTACTGATGCTTCTTCACGTTTCGGTAAGGATCATCGCTGGGGTACATTCTGGTCGCTCGGTTTCATGTACAACGTGAAGTCGACCGACTGGCTGAAGGATATGAAGTGGCTCAGCACAGCCCAGATTGCCGTAAGTACCGGTACATCGGGTAACTCTGAGATTCCTAACTATTATCACCTGGCTCTGGTATCGGGTGGTGCCAACTACGATGATACTGCCGGTTTCTATCCATCACAGAGTGGTAACGAGGAATTGGGTTGGGAGTCAACATGGGCAAACAACTTCGCCCTCCGTTTGGGCTTCCTCGACAGAATCAACTTCAGCTTCGAGGCTTACTACAAGCGTACCTCTAATATGCTGATGCGCGTTCCTGAGTCTTATACCGTAACCGGCGAGGGCTATCGCTGGAAGAACGTAGGTGTGATGGCTAACAAGGGTATCGAGCTGAGTGCTGACGGTGATGTAATCCGCACACGCGACTTCACCTGGAATGTAAGTGCCAACGTATCTTACAACCAGAACCGATTGAAGGAACTCTATAACGGTGTAACCGAGTATGTAAACTCAACCACCGGTTTGAAGTATGTGGTAGGTCACTCAGTAAGCGAGTTCTTCCTGAACCGTTATGCCGGTGTGAACCCAGCGAATGGTGAGCAGCTCTGGTATGACAAGAACGGCAACGTGACCAACGAGTTCCGTGAGAGCGACAAGGTGATGACAGGCAAGACCTATGATGCACCTTGGATGGGCGGTTTCGGTACAAGCTTCCGTTGGAAGGGCTTGCAGCTTTCTGCCCAGTTCAGCTGGATTGGTACACGCTACGTGATTAACAACGACCGTTACTTCGAGGAGAGCGGTGTAACCTTCGGTACTGCTTACAACCAGTCAAACCGTCTGTTGTACGACCGTTGGAAGCAGCCAGGCGATATTACCGATATCCCACGTTGGGGCGAGGTAACCCAGCTCGACGATCGCTTCTTGGAGAATGCATCGTTCCTCCGTCTGAAGAATCTCAGTCTGTCCTATTCATTGCCACAGAGTCTGTTGCGCAAGACCAACTTCTTCTCTATGGTCAGAATCTATGGTCAGGCACAGAACCTCTTCACCGTAACCGGTTTCAACGGTCTGGATCCTGAGGTTTCATCCAATATTTACCAGGCACAGTATCCGGCATCACGCCAGTTTACTCTGGGTGTTGAATTGCAATTCTAACCAAGAAAGGAGAAAAAAATGAATATCAAAAATATAAAGACATACATCCTGTCGGGAATCCTAGCCCTCTCGATGTCTTCCTGTCTTGATAAGTATCCTGAGGATTCTATCTGCATGGACCAGGCTATCAACACGGTGGACGACATGGACAAGCTGGTGTACGGTATCTACGACAGTTTCAAGAGCAGCGCCCTCTATTCGGGCAATCTGACAATCCTGCCAGATCTGCAGGCAGACTTCGTGTACTGCGTGAAGGGCTACTCTAATGCCTATGGCGATATCTACCGTTGGAAAGATATCAAGGCTACCAACACCGACATTGAGGCGGTATATGCCGACCTTTATGATGTGATCAACCGATGTAATTTCCTGCTCGATAATGTTGAAAAGGTAAAGGCTGCAACCAATGATGATAAGCAGCTTGATAAGTTGGAGCAGTATGAGGGCGAGGCTTACTTCGCCCGTGCCCTGGCTTACTCAGAACTGATCAAGTGTTTCTGCAAGGCTTACGATAGCGATGAGCAGGCTGCGAAGGAACTCGGCGTTGTACTCACAGAGCACTATTACGGCAATGAGCCACAGAAGAGAGCCACTCTGAAGGAATCATACGATTTCGTATTGAGAGATCTTGACAAGGCTGCTGAATATCTGAAAGTAGACGAAGACTTCACAGGAAGTCTCTACAACGAGATTTACTTCAACGAGTATACCTGTCATGCCTTGCGTGCGCGCGTATCCTTATATATGCACAAGTATGATGATGCCATCAAGTATGCATCTAAGGTAATCGGCAGTAAGTATTATACATTAGAGAAGGCTTCTTCCAACACCTATTCAAACCAGGTGAACGATTATAAGTATATCTGGACCTATGGTGATTCTCGTGAGGCTATCTGGAAGGTAGGTTTTACCGTGAACAGCTATGGCGGTGCTCTGGGTACCATCTTCGATAACTACAACTTCGTAACTTATCGTCCAGACTATGTGCCTGAGACATGGGTCATCAACTCATTCGACAGCAAGGATCTCCGTGCTGCAGCCATCTTCACAACCCGTGTAACAGGTTATGAGCATGGTTTGCAATGGCCTTTGCTGAGCAAGTATTTCGGCGATGCAGAATTCCTGAACAGCAATATCCTGCATGTTCACCAGCCAATGGTATTCCGTCTCTCAGAGCAGTATCTGATTCGTGCTGAGGCTTACGCCATGAAGGAGGACTATGGTAAGGCAGGTAAGGACATCTCTACCTTGCGTACAGCCCGCTACTCTTCATATGGTGGTAACACCTCGATGAGCGAGAGCAACGCCATGAAGATAATCGAGGCAGAGCGCGTGAAGGAACTCTATATGGAAGGCTTCCGTCTGAACGACCTCAAGCGCTGGCACAAGGGATTTGAGCGTAAGGCTGCCGACCAGCCTGCTGCCAACTTCGTGCAGAGCAGTCTGAAGGTTGAAAAGGATGACCCTCTCTTTGTCTGGCCAATTCCTCAGCATGAGCTTGAGGCACCAGGTTCTGAGATTCAGCCTAATGAAAGTAACAAATAAAATAAGGAGACGATCATGAAGAAAATAATGATGGGATGTTTGGCAGCCGTAGCTGCACTCATCGCTCTTGTGAGTTGTTCACAGGATTATACCACTTATGCTGGTTCAAGTCATATCATGTTCTCTGATACGCTCTATCAGTATGCTGTACAGGAAAGCAATGAGGTTTTCAATGTGCCTGTATCTGCAACCGAAAAAGCTGACTACGACCGCACCTTCGGCGTAGAGGTAGTAGACAAGCAGAGCAATGCCATCGAGGGTAAGCATTACCGCATCCTCAACAACACCGTTACAATCAAGGCGGGCGAGATGGTAGGAAATGTGAAGGTTCAGGGTATCTATGATAACATCGGCAAGACCGATTCGCTCGGCTTCACCCTGAAACTGGTGATTCCGGAGAAGTATAACTGGACAGATCTCTATAAGGACTATACCCACGTGGTAATGCAGAAGTATTGTCCTTTCGATATCCACAACTTCTCAGGCTGGTGTAAGGTAACATCTACTTTCTACAGCCAGTATCTGAACAACGTAACTGACCGTCTGATCAAGACAGAGGTGGTGGAAGGCGAGGAGAATACCATTCTCCTGAAGGATGTTTACTATAAGGGCTACAACTTGAAGTTGAAGTTCAACACTAAGAACATTCTTGAGCCAAAGGTAGAGATGGACGACCAGATAGCCGGTGAAACCGGCGAGGCGTTCGGTACCATCTATGGAGACGGCAAGCTGCGTATCAGCCAGCCTTCTCTCTATACCTCTTATTATAGTACCAATGAGGACTTTGTATTGCAGTATGTTGTTATGAGTGTAAACAACAAAGATGGTTCATTATTCGGTAATGTAGGTACCTTTATCACCGTATTTAAATGGATCAGCGATGCAGAGGCAGAGAAATTGAAAGAACAAGGATATTAATCGTAGAATAAAAAGAAAATGAAAACATTGATTTCAAAATATTGGCTCGTATTGATGGCGCTGGTATCAGTGACTCTGTTCACAGCTTGTTCCAGCGATGACGATGCCGTAACTCCTGTGTTCCCACAGGTACAGACTATCGGCGGTGCAGCTGGTGCTGAGTTGGACTTCACCTTCGATGCCAACGAGAGCTGGAGCCTTTCTTCAGACAAAATCTGGTGTAAACTGGTGCAGGGCGAGAAAACAGACGCCTTCGTACTCAATGGTACTGCAGGCAAGCAGACCATCAAGGTTAAGATTACTGATGATGATGCCAGCAAGGATATGAGCGTGGCTCAGCTCTTCCTGAATATGGGTGGTCAGAAGGTTGCCATCGCTGAGGTTAAGCGTTCGGCTGCCGACCATAAGTTGCAGGTATTCGATGCGGCTGGCAATAATATCACCGAGACAGGTATCACTGTAGGTTACAATGTATACACCAAGTTTACCGTAAAGTCAAACTTCCGTTTTGCTGTTACCAATACTCCAGCTTGGGTAGACTTGGAAGGCGGCTTCCTGGTAGGTACACCTAACAAGGATGCTGTAGGCGGAGTTTCCTTCAAGGAGAATCAGGGCGTAAGTGCTAAGTATGCCATCGCTAAGGACCGCAACTACACCATAACCTTCACTTCTGAGGATGGCAAGGCTGCTGTAACCATACCTGTTATCTATAATGGTATGACCACCAGCACCATGGATGTTACTTATCCAACCTCTTCACAGTGGGCAGTATGGAATGTATCTCTCGATGGTAAGGTGTTCACTCAGAATGGTTCTAGCCTGAATGGTGGTGATACCAACGATTTCACCTTCTACAACTTTGTTCCTTTCACCCTCAAGACCTTGGGTGATGCTTACCAGCTGGTAGTTTTCAAGAAAAAGGAAGCTGGTCTGTTCGAGGATACATCTGGTGTTGTGAAACTGCAGGGTGAGAAGGGTGATGTGAAGCTCACAGTCGCTCCATTAGGCAGCGGAAGCCGTGAGTTCCTGGTCTATGCATTGCCACAGAGCGTATTCGAGAGTCTGGAGAATGGACCCGACGGAATGCTGGAGGAAGACTTCATGACTGTGAAGAGCGATTACGACCGCTACTTCCTGATGGATGTTGTACAGAAGGAGGCCAACTCTTCTGCTGATGATCAGTCTGCAGCGCCTACAATCTTGGAGATGAACTACTTGCCAGTAGAGTGCAAGAAGGATAAATCAACGTATGGTTCTATCATATCAGAAAAATTTGGCTACAATGGTGACGAAATATATGTCGCTCAGTCAGGAGTAGGAAGCTCTCTTACAGTTAATCCTAATATCAAGGATTGGGACCCTTACACTATGATGGAGACAGGCTATCTTACAGTTAAGGATAACAACGGAAATGATGTTTATGCAGAGCTTAGTATGGATATGAATAATAACTGGATATTCTTCGTAAATGTTCCTGCTGCTACTCCGATGTTTATGGTATTCAAGGACAACGGAACTCCTGTAAAGGTTCTTGTTGTTGAATCTCCTGGTGAGGGAATGAGTAAGAAACATACTTCTATCAGAAAAATTAGAAAGTAATGAACAGAATGAAAATATTTTCAAAGGCACTCTTGTTGCTCTTGGTCTCTCTCCTGACCTTTGCAGCAACAAGTTGCTCGGATGATGAAACTGGAGGCTGGGACGGCACATACGGATATGTGCAGTTCAAGCTCAGCAAGAAGGTTTCTTCAAGAGCTACCCGTGCTGCTGCCCTTGACAAACTTGAGAAACTGGATGATGCCAAGAAAATCAAGGTGGTCATGGAGCACAACGGTACAACTGTCTCTCAGACACTGGTGCTCAATTCTTATAATTCAGAGAATGCAGAGTATGGTCTGAGAAGTGAAAAACTGCAACTCGCTTCGGGTACTTACACCGTTATCGGTTTCTATCTCTATGATGCGGTAGACGAGGAGTTGCTGGCTTCTTCTGCCGGCGAAACATTCACTGTAGTAGGTGGCGGTCTGGAAGTACAGAACCTTATGGTGGAGACTGTGGAGCGTGGTAAGGTGAAGTTCAATCTCGTGAAGGAGTGGGAGAAGACCCGTGCCGGTGGTACTGAGTATCTCTTCTCTAACATCCGTCTCGTTGACGTCAGCGTAACCAACCTCTTTACCCGTGAGACCTATACCTTTCCTGAACTGAAGGTGAAATATAAGGAGTCTAGCGAAGAGCATCAGAATCCTGACAATGAGAACGATAAGTATATGGATACAGGTACAGCTTACTGCGATTCTACCGTATGGTTGCCTGCCGGTACTTATCAGGTTACTTCATATACCACCTACGGCAAGACTGGTGCGGTGAAGACCAAGTATGAAACCCAGCCTGTAAAGGGTGAGGCTTTCATTATAGAGGACAATCAACTCAATGATAAAGCTCAGGTGCCTATCCTCCTTTCCAAGACCAAGGAGTATATCAAGGACTATGAGGCTTTGAAGGCTATCTGGGAATCTCTCCATGGTAAGGAGTGGAGCTTCTATGGCGATGCTACCTTCAAGGGAGCTAACTGGAACTTCAACAAGGAACTCGATATGTGGGGCGAACAGCCGGGCGTAACGCTCAACAGCAACGGCCGTGTCATCGGTCTCGTTATCGCCGGTTTCGGTGCAAAGGGAATCGTACCTGATGCCATCGGACAGCTGACAGAACTCCAGGTGCTCAACCTCGGTTCTCACGATGAGAAGATTGGTGCCAACATCTTCAATAATTATGATGCAAACAGTCTGACTGCAGCAAAGAAGAGCAGCATGCGTCACGACTATGAGAACAAGTTCCTGAAGTATGACCCACGTGCCAACATGTCGGATATGATTGTAGAAAGCTACAACTCTGATCCTAAGGTGGCACCGAAGAACAGAATTAAGAAGGACAGTCGCATCAACCTGAAGGATGCGCAGATCGGTACATTGACCAACAAGATTACAGGTGTATCTAAGGCCATCTATCGCCTGACTAAGCTGCAGCAGTTCTACATCGGTAACTCTTCTATCACATTCGACTCGGTTTGTGCGAAGTTCTACAAGCCTGACGATCCTGTTTATGGTAAGTTTGCACAGGAGTTTAAGGAAGAGGATTGGGACAAGATGGAAAACCTGACCGATATCGAACTTTACAATTGTCCGAAGATCAGTCGCATTCCAGACTTCTACTATAAGCTCCCTAAATTGCAGGCGATGAACCTGGCGCGATGCAAGGGAATCTCTGCTAATCAGTTGAGAGAAGATTGGACTCGCTTAGCTGAGGAGAAGACAGGTAAGACACTCCAGATTCTCTATATGAGTTACAATAACCTGGAGGAGTTCCCTGAGTCTTCTGCATTGAGAAAGATGGTAAATCTCGGTTTGCTCGACCTGGCTTACAATAATATCAAGAAGGTAAATCCGTTCGGTTCTGAGGTAGCACTTTCTTCACTCTATCTGAACAACAACCAGATTGAAGAGATTCCTGCTAATCTCTGTGCCTTTACAGATGATGTGGAAAGCCTGACTTTCGCTCATAACAAGTTGAAGAAGATTCCTAATATCTTCGATGCAAGTTCTGTTCGCGTGATGGGTTCTGTAGACTTCTCTTACAACGAGATTACAGGTGTAGATAATAGTAGTCATGTTCCCTACAAGGGTATTAATGCAGCTTCAGTCAGTCTGTCAAACAATAAGATAGAGAAGTTCCCTTCAGAGCTGTTTACAGCCGGTTCGCCAATCACAACCATCGATTTGAGCGGCAACCAGATGCGCACCATCCCTAAGGGTTCCATCAAGGGCAAGAAGGCTTATCTGCTGCAGGTTATCGACTTCCGATTCAACAAGTTGACATCCCTCTCTGATGACTTCCTCTCAACCACATTGCCATACATTACCAATATGGACTTGAGCTACAACTGCTTCACCGAGGTGCCAACCCAGCCATTGAACAGTGCCGTGCTCCGTGCCTTTGCCATCAACCACCAGCGTGATGAGAAGACCGACCAGCGTTGCCTGCGTACATGGCCTACAGGAATCACAACCTGTCCGAGCCTGATCCAGTTCCAGATTGGTTCCAACGATATCCGTAAGGTAGAAGAGACACTGACCTCTCACCTTTATATCCTGAATATCGCAGACAACCCTAACATCTCTATCGATGTAACGAGCGTCTGTGCATACATCAAGGCAGGTATGTATATGCTGTTCTACAACAAGAATCAGGACATCCGCGGTTGCGATGCTTTGGATCTCGAAAATTAAACCCTATAAGAAAGTAGTAATATGAAATATATGAATAAACTGACATTAGGTATCGTTCTCGCTGCCGGGCTTTTCACAGCCTGCAGCGATAAGGATGATGTCGATATCCCAGGAGGACTGGCGCTCGATAAAAAGGAGATAGCCATAGGCCCTCAGGGTGGAACAGAGCAGATTGCCATCGCTGCCTCACAGGACTGGGTAGCTAATACCTCTGAGCCTTGGCTGACGCTTTCGCCTGCCAACGGCGTGGGTTCTGTTGAGGGTACCATCAAGGTGGATTCTACTCTTTCCAACACGCTCCGCAGCACAGAACTCAGTTTCCAGGGTGCCAACGGACAGAGTCGCAAGCTTACCATCACCCAGTTCGGTTATGGCAAGCAGATCTTCCTGAAGGATTCTGTTGTAGAAATCGAAAACTCCGATTCTTACGATAACCGTGCTTTCGAGAGTCTGATTTCTGCCAACGTGGAATGCAAGATTGGTAAGATAGAGTATTCTTTTGAGGGTGATCTGACCGATGCCGAGAAGGCAGAGAACGAGAGCGAGCGTGAGGGCTGGCTCCTGAACAGTAAGGATGAAGATAAGCTGACAGGTACTAACCTGGGTATCGTGCTGGACAGAAAGTACCGTCCTCGCACCGTGAAGTTCAAGTTCCGCTGGGCGATGAACGTGGTTCCTGCCGTTCGTGTGGCTAAGGTTCATCTCGTGCCAGTCAAGGCTGAAGACCAGCTGGTAGATGCAGATGGCAATCCTACAGATGATGTTATCCTGACCATTCGTCAGAAGGCAGCACCAAAGATTGAGGACAACCGTGCCGGTGACTCTCTCTCTGTCATCATGATCAACCAGAAACTGGGTAGCATTGCTACCTTCGATTCCAGCGATAACATGCGCAACTGGAGCGGCGTAACGCTCTGGGAAGCTACTGATGATTTAGTGAAAAAACATCCTGAGGCTTTAGGACGTGTACGTTCTGTCAAGTTCAGCATGTTCAACCTCAAGAGTGGCGAAACTCTTCCTAAGGAAGTGGGCAACCTCAAGTTCCTGGAGTCTTTCTCTGTTACTTCCAACGAGAACAACCAGATTCGTGAGGTGAACCTCGGTGATGAAATCTGCTCGCTGAAGTATCTGAAGAATCTTACCGTTCAGGCTTACGGTCTGACTCAGTTGCCTGCTAACTTTATTAATCTGGGCAAGAGTCTTGAATCGCTCAACCTGGTAAGTAACAACTTCAACAAGTTGTCAGATATCACCGATATCGTCAACGAGAAGAACTTCCCTAAGTTGCGTAACCTCATTCTCTACGCACAGCGCCGTACGGATGTTCTCTTCGACATCGCTTCGCTGGGCGAAAAGAATGCATCAGGCGTCTATGTTTATAATAACTATCCTATCGGACTGTATGGTAAGGTAAATGCCGGAACCCCAGATCGCCAGGCGCTTCTCAAGCTCCTGACATGGGATAAGTTGAATACACTGGAGTTGTCTTACTGCTTCCTGGAGGGTGAACTTCCTACCGATGAAGAGATGACTGAGGCACTGGAGGCTGCCGGCAAGGCTCCCCGATACACCAAGTCTGACTTCTCTACCAACAAGGAAGATTATCTCGACAAGCTGGTAGGCGATACCTGCAAGTGGTTGCTCTCAGGCTGGGATAATCCTGTAACCTGCAAACACAAGGATGGTTCTGTAGTTAGTGCGGATGTTTATCCTTTTCAGGTGCCACGTGTATTGCCAAACTGCCGTCAGTTGTCACTCAACCTGAACTTCTTTACAGGAAAGGTGCCAAACTGGATTCTCTTCCATCCACACCTGGTAGAATGGAATGCACCTACGATGGTGTTCAACCAGCAGCCTAAGGGTAAGAATAGCGATGGCGCTGCCGTTGGTTTCTCTAATATGACAGACGACAGCTACAGCTACGACTACTATTACGGAACCAAAGACCCAGGCAGCAACTGGGAGGTTCCGGGTGTAGCTTATCCGCTCTACTACCGCACATACGTGGCAGCAGGCGATATTGATGAAGCTGCGCTGATGGCTAAGTACAGGAGAACTAAGAAAAAGTAAGATAAACATAAAAACAATATAGAAGCAAACAATGAAGAAAAAGTTTTTCTATATAGCAATGGTCGCATTGGCATTGACGGGCTGTTCTGACAGCCTGTCAACCATCGGCTCTTCTGACGGCAATTCAGAAATCACCATTCCTGCAGATGCTGAGGCGGGTGAACTGCTGATTAAGTTCAGTCCGGAGATGAGCGATATCCTCGACCAGGCACAACTGAGCAAGCCCCGCGCCGGAAAGGCTACCCGTTCGGGTATTCCTTCTACCGATGAGGTGCTCGACATCTTGGGAAGCTACAGCTTCGAGCGTGTGTTCCCGGTAGATGCAAATACTGAGGCAAGAACCCGCGAGGCGGGACTCCACCTCTGGTATACGGTGAAGTTTAATAAGGGAACCGACCTGAAGACGGCTGCCGAGCGCCTGAAGCAGTTGGGCGAAATCTCAAAGGTTCAGACCAACGGCCGCATCAAGCGTGCTTACAATACCGACAGCAAGCGCATCTATCTCAGCGATAAGGCACTTCAGCAGAAGTCTACCCGCTCAGCAGCCAATGGCGAGCCAAACGATCCGGGCTTTACCAGCCAGTGGCATTACCGTAACCTGGGCGAGGGCAACTATGATTTTGAGAACCTCAACAACAACAAGGTAGGCGCTAAGGCAGGATGTGATGTGAATGCACTTGAGGCATGGAAGACCTGTACAGGCGATCCTTCTATCATCGTGGCTATTCTTGATGAGGGCGTGATGTATACGCACCCTGATCTGGCAGCCAACATGTGGTGCAACCCGGGCGAAAGTGTTCAGGGTGCCCAGACTGACGGCGACGGAAACGGTTATGAGGGCGACCTTCATGGCTACAACTTCGTTACTGAGAGCAGCGATATTACCTGGACTGATGCCAATGACACCGGTCATGGTACTCACGTAGCTGGTACCATTGCAGCCGTAAATAATAATGGTATCGGTGTATCTGGTGTTGCCGGTGGTGACGGAACTCCTAACTCAGGTGTCAAGATTATGTCTTGTCAGGTATTCTCCGGTCAGAACAGTGTAACCTTGGCAGGCGAGGCGAGAGCCATCAAGTATGCTGCCGATAATGGTGCAGTCATCCTGCAGTGCAGTTGGGGTTACAACTCTTCAGAGTCTAGTATCATCAACGGTTATACTCCGGGCCCTGCTACCGAGAAGGAATGGGCTGAGACCTATCCGCTGGAGAAGGAAGCTCTGGATTACTTCATCAACAATGCCGGTTCGCCTAATGGTGTCATCGACGGTGGTATTCCAGTCTTCGCAGCCGGTAACGAGTATGCTGGCAATCCTGCTTTCCCAGGTGCTTACTCTAAGTGCGTCTGCGTATCTTCATTAGCTGCCGACTTTACTCCAGCCTGCTACACCGATTTCGGTTCGCTCGTAACCCTGAGCGCTCCTGGTGGCGACTTGGAATATTACAGCAAGATTGGCGAGCAGGAAGATGAATACTGGGCAGAGACCACCGAGCAGAAAGGTGCTGTGCTCTCTACGATGATCAAGAACGGTCAGCCTGCTTACGGCTACATGGAGGGAACCTCTATGGCTTGTCCTCATGTTTCGGGTGTGGCTGCCTTGGGTCTCGCTTATGCTGCCAAGACGAACCGTCATTATCGTGCTGCCGACTTCGTAGCCCTGATGAAGAAATCAGTGAAGGATTTGGATAGTCATTATCAGAATGGTGCAACTAAGACCTACTATATGAACCATACTACCGTAGGTGCTTCGCCAGAGATTGTACAGCTCTCTAAGTACATCGGCAAGATGGGTGCTGGTCTGATTGATGCAGCTCAGCTCTTGAATTACATCAAGAACAAGGAATTCAGTTCTGATATGAAGTTGCCTAACGTCTATGTAGGCATCGAGAAGACAGTTTCTCTCAACCTCGCTGCATATTTCGCAGGTCAGACAGGGGGATTTTCTTGCTCTGTAGCGAAGAACGGCGTAGCTTCTGCTTCGGTAGATGGCAAGACGCTCATCGTGAAGGGACTCGCTGCCGGAAGTACATCGCTCACCGTAACAGCTGCCGATGGTACCAGCCAGACCGTAGTTGTGACCGTTAGAAAGAGTGCCGGTAACAATGGTTGGATGTAATATGAAGATATTTGCTTTCCTATCGCTTTTCTTCCTGGCTTTGCCTGTTATGGTGAATGCGCAGGAGGAACTGCTGAAGTTTGAGCATCCGCTTATCGATGCAGGTACGATGACCGAGGACGATGCGCCTCGCACCTTCACCTTCGTAGGTAAGAATGTGAGCAAGAAGATACTGCACATCACACAGGTGAGAACCACCTGTGGATGTACCAGTTCTTATGTCAAGGGCGATGTGATGAAGCCTGGCGATACCTGTCAGGTGCAGATCACCTTCACGCCTAACCGCTATCCGGGCACCATCAATACGGGTGCTTATCTCTATCTGAAAGAGGTAGAGGGACAGCCTGCCGTTAAGCTCGCCTTAACGGGAAAGGTGCTGCCGGGTGCTGACCAGTGGGCACGCTATCCGCACAAGATGGGCGTACTCAGACTGAAACAGGCGAAGGCAAGTATCACAGAGGTAAAGCCGGGCACAGAGCCTGAGGCACGTATCCTCTGCGGAAACAGCGGCGACAAGCCGCTCCGTATATCCAGCCTCCTTCTTCCTCCTTATGCCCGTCTTACGACAGAGCCTGAGGTGATAGAACCGGGTGATGAGGCTGACCTCGTCATCACCATCATAGCCGATAAGATTCCGGCTACGATGCCCGAATCCTTCACCTTCCCTGTTATTCTGGAGGGCTTGGACGCCCGTCCGTCTGACAGAACGATACAGGTTGTTGTAAAGTTAGAAAGGTAAAAGGGTAAAAAAGTAAAAAAGAAAAAAATACCAAGACAATGAAATATTTGAAAAAACTCTTCACCCTCCTGGTGATTGCTTTGTTTGCCTGCGGCTTTGCAGCCTGCAGCAGCGATGATGAAGAACCGGAGGAGCCTTCTCTGGAAGTTACACCTGCCAATCTTCATGGCACATGGGAGTTGGCTGAGTGGAACGGTGAACCTCTTGCTGAGGGCACATACTGCTACATCGTTTTCAACCGCAAGGACCAGACTTTCGAGATGTATCAGAAGTTTGACAGTATGTATGGTCGCCATATCACCGGTTCGTTCGCTATCAAGAACGATCCATACCAGGGCTACATCATCAGCGGAAGCTATGATAACGGTAAGGGCGACTGGTACCAGAGTTATCTCGTAACCCGTCTTCTGGCATCGGGTTCCATGATATGGATCGCCAAGGACAATGTTACCGACATCAGCCGCTACAAGCGTTGCGATGAGGTACCTGCCGAGATACTCAAGGAATGTAAAGATCTCACTGAAGAATAAAAAAAAGAGCGAATTATCTGCAAATTCTGCGGATTATTCGCTCTTTTTTTGTATCTTTGCCCTCAAACTTATCATCAGGTTCAAAGTTTAAGGATATGATATTAACGATTACAGGTTCAGACAGCACCGGAGGCTCTGGTGTGCAGGCGGATATCAGGACGATTGCCGAGTTGGGCGGTTATGCTGTTTCGGCAATAACCAGCATCACTGTGCAGAATACGCTCGGTATTCAGGAGTTCTTTGATATTCCTGCCGAGATTGTTTCGGGGCAGATAGAGGCTATCATGAACGATATGCAGCCTGATATAGTGAAGATTGGTATGATACGCAGGGTGGAGACGTTGAATGTGGTCATCGATGCGTTGACCAAGTACCGTCCTGCCCATATCATCTATGCCCCTGCCATCTGGTCGAGCCAGGGCGATGCGCTGATGACGGAAGATGTGGTGAGCCAGATCAAATATCGTCTGCTGCCGCTCTGTTCTGTCGTCGTGTCACGCAAGAAGGAGAGCGACATCATTCTTCAGAATTCCAAGCTGCTGAGCCTTGCCGAGAAGCAGGGACTCCGGATCTATCGCCTCGACAATGCCAATTCGCATGGTCTCATCAACCGTTTTTCTTCAGCTCTTGCCGTTTATCTGAATCAGGGCAAGAAGATGGAGGAGGCGTTGGCGATGGCGCAGGATTTCATCAATGTAGAACTCGTGCGCCAGAGCAATCTGCAGGGCAGAAGTTCCGAGCTTTACAACCAGTTTATCTCGCAGGTGAATAACTTCTGCCGCACTTATAGCGATGTTCATTTCTATGCCGACCAGTTGAATGTGAGTGGCCGTTATCTGGCTCAGGTTACCCG
>OLXI01000359.1_pt1 | contig 30019 bp, 27 predicted proteins | sample 1674181 | NCBI WGS metagenome assembly OLXI01 (sample SAMEA103958148, study PRJEB25191) | human gut metagenome | reverse complement strand
GCGCAGGAGTCGGATGAAAACCGATTTATCAGACGGGAAACGGTAGCAGAGGATGCTGGCTCAGATAAGTTTACAAGGCGGGATATGGAACAGAGGGATACTGTGGAAGAAACAGAGACTTTGCTACCAATCAATAAGACTCTGCAAATGTGGTTTGCCAGTGGTGTAGGTGCCTGGGGAACAGAATTGGAGCTGCAGCCGGACGGAACTTTTAGTGGACGATATTGGGACGATGAAATGGGAGCTACAGGAGAGGGGTATCCTAATGGAACACAATATAGGGCAATTTTTTCCGGGCAATTTGAAGATATTGTAAAAGTCAATGATTATACCTATTCCATGAAACTGTATCAGCTTAACATAGAAAAGCAGGAAGAAACAATAGAAGACGGGGTTCTTTATATTCCAAGTGAAGCATATGGAATCAGTGGAGGAAAAAATTTTTTGTTCTATACGAAAGAAGCACCTATGGGCGAATTGCCTGAGGAATTTTTAGAGTGGGGATGGCTACCTGCGGTGATCAATTATGAATATCAACCAACGGATCTGCTTGGACATTTTGGCCTGTATAATGAGGACGGAATGTACGGTTTTTATGCGGATGATCCACAATACTAAATCCAAAGAAGATGTGGGGCTTATGCCCCCACATCTTCCGGTATTCACTGATACTGCAGCCTTCCACTTTTTAAAAAACACGGCTAAAGTAGTATAATTCGTGGAATCCCACTTCATGGCCAATCTCTTCAGCTGATTTATCGGTAAATCGAAGCAGGCGTTTGGCATGTGTAATACGAATATTCAGAAGATACTTGTTGATAAAGGGATAGGGCAATGTCATAAGCTTTGTGATGTCAATGCATGAGAATATTCAACTTGAATGGGAGAATGCAGAAAAGGAGCGGCAAAGAGTAGATGATGCAGTGCAAAGAGCAAATGATGCAGTTAAAAGAGCTGCTGAGTTGGAAGCTGAGGTAAAAAGACTGCAGGAGCTGTTGCAATAACTGATGAACCGAACAAGAATCAAGCAAACATTTGCAGATTATACAAATAAATATAATGCATCTGATCCGAAGATCAGGCTGAAGATCGACCACACGTATCGTGTGGCGGCGCTTGCGGAGCGCATTGCCCGAACAGTTACGGATATACCCATTGACAGGGATCTTGCGTGGACAATGGGGATGCTCCATGACATAGGCCGTTTTGAACAGGTGAAAAGATATGGCACTTTTGTGGATAGTGAGTCGATAGATCATGCAGAGCTGGGGATGACGATCCTGTTTGAGGAGGGGCTTCTTACACAATTTGGAGATTTTACACCGAAGGAACAGGAACTTCTCAAATTCAGCATTGAAAATCATAACAAATACAGAATTCCGCAAGGTATGTCTGCGGAGAAAACTGCATATTGCAATATATTGCGTGATGCAGATAAGATTGATATTTTCCGGGTGAATTGTGATACACCGCTTGAAGATATTTATAATGTATCGACTGCGGAACTGAAACAGGCAGCAGTATCGGATTTGGTGAAAAAATGCTTTATGGAGAAGCACACGGTGCTTCGCAGCCTGAAGCATACGCCGGTTGACAATCTGGTAGGACATGTTTGTCTGGTATTTGAACTGGTTTATCCGATTAGTGTACAGATTGCAAAGGAGCAGGGATATGTGGATAAGCTGATGCAGTTTGTGTCGGACAATCCGGATACGAACGCATGGCTTTCTCATATGCGGAAGCATTTATGGAGTAGTTGATTGGAAAACTGGTGTGTTTCGCGTGGGGATTTCCGTAGAGCCATGCAGAAGAGATACTTTTCCGGCGATTGCGTTAGCGACAGCTTATCTTGTCGATGAAATGAAAGCCGGACCGGAGGAATCGGTGGTAGTCTGCCCGGTTGATCTCTATGTGGAGGATGACTATTTTGCTGCATTGAAAGATCTGTCTGAGCAGGCGGTAAAAGCGGGCGGTGTGATCACGTTCCCCACATCCTCCGGTATTCACTGATACTGCAACCCTCCACCTTTTTAAAGACGCGGCTGAAGTAGTACAGCTCGTGAAAACCGACTTCAGCACCGATCTCTTCGGCTGATTTGCCGGAAAAGCGCAGTTCCCGCTTGGCATGGGTGATGCGGACATTTAAAAGGTAATTGTTGATGGTAACACCAAATTGTTCTTTGAAAATTCTGGTGAGATAATATTTGTTGATGAAGTATCGTTCGGCGAGATCGTCGAGCGATATTTTTTGAGCATAATTCTGGTCAAGATACTCCCGGACATGCCACAGGCTGGTACGTTTGGTATGTGCAGGCATACTGTCCGGATGCCAGCTGTCCTCCATCAACAGGGTTAACAGGGCGGAAAGCCCTTCACTGATCTGCATATCCCGGACATAAGAATTGCCGGATACTATGCTGTAAAGATGGTTAAAACAGTCCTCATAAAGAGAAAATGCATTTGCATGAAAGGCGGGCAGACCGCCGCGTTCCTTATACTTCTGGTAGATACCATCGATCGACGGACCGTTAAAATGCACCCAGGAAAGACTCCAGAGGTCGTCCTTTGTTTCGTGAAAATAGGTGGATCTGCAGTCGATAAAAACACAATCACCTACACCGAGCGGATAAGTATTATGTGCATAATGCAGCTCGCCGGAGCCGGATCGTACCATAAAAAAGAGATAGGAATCCAGATCTTCACGTTTGCTGATATGTGGTTTTTGTGCCTGCAAGGTGCCAATTTCCTGTACGTGTAAAAGGGAAGTTTTGGCAAACTCTGAGGGAGTATAAATGATCCGGGTCGTATTGACGAGATCACCGTGAAATAATGCCTGCTGTTCCATGAAAAACTCCGTTTCTGTAAGATCTTTTCTATATAGTATAGAAATTCAAAATAAAAGTCAATATAATGCAACTGAATGTCAATACAATGAATGGATAAGGCAAAAACATGAGTATATTATAATAAACAGAAAATAGCAATATCGTCACGTATAGCAGAAAGAGGTAAAGCAAATGATGGAAAAAGACGCAAAAATATATGTAGCAGACCACAGAGGAATGGTTGGCTCTACGGATCGTAACAGAGCTGGAGGACGGTATCAGACTTGCTTATGAAGACTTCCTGCACAATCCGATGCGTGCGGAACGGTAAACCATAATAGCTGACGTATGGCAGAATCAGAAACCAAAAAGGAAGAAATAATTTATGTTAGAACTGAAAAATATATGTTATGAAGTAGAAGATAACAAAGAGATCATCCGGGATATCAGCCTGCAGATCGAGGATCATTTTGTAGCGATCACAGGTCCGAACGGTGGAGGTAAGTCAACGCTTGCAAAGATCATTGCGGGAATTGTGAAACCGACAAGCGGTCAGATTCTGCTGGATGGTGAGGATATCACAGGATTGAATATCACAGAGCGTGCCAATAAGGGCATCAGCTTTGCATTCCAGCAGCCGGTGCATTTTAAAGGACTGACAGTCCGTGATCTTATTACGATCGCAGCGGGGAAAAAGCTGAGTGTCAATGAGATCTGCGATATTTTGTCGGAAGTGGGGCTTTGCGCGCGGGAATATATTGACCGCGAGATCAATAACAGTCTTTCCGGAGGAGAACTGAAGCGTATTGAGATTGCCATGATCACGGCAAGAGGAACAAAGCTTTCCATCTTTGATGAGCCGGAGGCAGGTATTGATCTCTGGAGTTTCAACAGCCTGATCCGCGTTTTCGAAAAGATGCGGGATGAGATTCAGGGAACGATCCTGATCATTTCCCATCAGGAACGTATTCTGGATATTGCGGAGAAGATCATTGTGATTGCGGATGGACAATTAAAAAAGATTGGTACAAAGCAGGAAGTACTGCCTGAGCTTCTCGGAACAGCAAAGGCATGTCAGACACTGACAGAGAAGTTGTAGGAGGTAGAACCATGGACTTAATACAGAAAAATTTACTCGAGCAGGTTGCCGGACTGCATGAAATTCCGGAAGGTGCTTATAATATCCGTGCCAACGGACAGAAAATGGCAAGAAACACAACCGCAAATATTGATATTGTGTCCAAGACAGACAAGGATGGAATCGATATTATCATAAAGCCGGGAACGGTCAATGAAAGTGTACATATTCCGGTGCTCCTGTCGCAGAGTGGTCTGCAGGAATGTGTTTACAATGATTTTTACATAGGGGAAGGCGCAGATGTCACGATCGTGGCAGGCTGTGGGATCCACAACTGCGGCGTGGATACATCGCTTCATGCAGGGATACATACCTTCTATCTGGAAAAGGGCGCGCATGTCCGTTATATTGAACGCCACTACGGAGAAGGTGACGGTAACGGCGAAAATATCATGAATCCGCAGACAATCGTGCATATGCAGGAAGGTTCTTACATGGAAATGGAGACAACCCAGATCAAGGGGATCGATTCCACAGAGCGTATCACGCGTGCGGATATGGCAGAAAATGCAACACTGGAGATTCGTGAGAAGATCATGACACATGGCAGGCAGTATGCAAAAACTGACTTTGTGGTGGATATGAACGGAGACGGCTGCAGCTGCAATCTGGTATCACGTTCTGTTGCCAAAGGGCATTCCAAACAGGAATTTTTCTCTGTAATGAATGGAAATGCTGCCTGTGCGGGACACAGCGAATGTGACGGTATCATTATGGAGAACGGTGTGGTGTCTGCAAGCCCGCAGCTTACTGCCAACAATATTGAGGCAAACCTGATCCACGAAGCGGCAATCGGTAAAATTGCCGGAGAACAACTGATCAAGCTCATGACACTCGGACTGACAGAAAAAGAAGCTGAGGAGCAGATCATTAACGGATTTTTAAAATAAGAAACAGAGGGTACCTATGAACATCTATTTTGCACCATTGGAAGGCATTACAGGATTTGTTTTGCGAAATGCATATGAATCCTGCTTTCCGGGAACGATCGATCGGTATTTTGCACCCTTTATCGCAGCCAGTTGTCGAAAGAAGCTGGCTGCCCGTGATTTAAGGGATGTTTTGCCCGAAAACAATACAGGGATCTGTCTGATCCCGCAGCTTCTTGCAAATAAGGGAGAGGATTTTATATCTACCGCACAGATGCTGCAGCAGTTTGGCTATCGGGAACTGAATCTGAATCTTGGTTGCCCATCGGCAACTGTTGTCACCAAGAAACGCGGCGCAGGGCTTCTGGCAGAACCGGAGCTTTTAAAGGTGTTTCTGACGGAATGCTATGACTGGGCCGAGGGAAAAGGTATAAGGCTTTCTATTAAAACAAGGATTGGGATGGCGGGGGAAGCGGAATGGGAGAAGCTGCTTTCTCTGTATGAAGCTTTTCCTGTTTCAGAGCTGATCATCCATCCGCGCCTGCGGGAAGATTACTATCAGGGAAGAATCCGTGAAGAAGCATTTGCAAAGGCTTACAGAAAAATCTGCACGGAGCACGAACGGCCTGCGGTGCAGCTGTGTTACAATGGAGATATTGTAAGAAAAGAACAGATACAGAAGTTAGCAGATGCTTATCCAAAGATGTCTGCTGTGATGATCGGCAGAGGTTTTTTGATGCGGCCTGGGTTTACGGAAAAGCTATCGGGGCAATCCGGGAATCTGCCAGGAGAAATGACAGAATCTGAAAGCCGGGAAACGGGAAAAGCCGTGGACAGTGATAAGCTGTGGATATTCCACGACCGGATCTACGAAGGCTACAGGGCTTATCTGCAGGGCGACAAGCCGGTCCTGTTCAAGATGAAGGAGCTGTGGAGCTATCTGCAGGTCGGATTTAATGAAATTGCAGGAGGAAGCAATCCCAAAACAGATAAGCTTATGAAACAACTGCGGAAATGCAGTATATGCGCTGATTACGACAGCGTGATCCGGCAGCTGAAACTGCTCTGCAGACAGAACTTAAAATGAACCTAAAACAGGAAAGAGGTTTTGCACAAAGCAAAGCCTCTATTTTTGTGAATTTCGTCTGCGAAAAACAGCTGTCTTTCGGTTGCAAAAGCAGGGGGAATAATCGATAATAAAATAGTGTCATATTTTCAATGCGCTAGTGGCAAAAATAAATAGGGCATAGAATAAGTATTGTATAAGGAAGGGAGATTTCATGAGAAAGAAGAGTTTAAACGGAAAGCGTGTGATGGCGTTTGTGCTTGCTTTTTCTCTGGTGCTGGGAGAAGCATCGGCAGTGGTGGCTGCACCGGCAGATGCCTCTGCGACTTGCGCAACGGAAACAGTTGCTGAGCAGGCACCGGAAGCAAAGACAGCAGAAGAAGCTGTGGCACTGGAAGCAGAGACAGCAGAAGAAGCTGTGGCACCGGAAAGCGTAGAAACAGAGGTACAGATACCAGAGACGGAAGATGCAGAGGATGCAGCACCGGAAGCCGGTTCTGTGGCAGAGGCTGAGGAGACAAGCGTTTCAGAAAATGATACAGAGATCACAGTTTCGGAAAATGATGCGGATCTGGATGCAGATGAGGCATATGATGGAAGCATTTCAAAAGTGATCGGACTGGAGGCGTCGGGAAGAGACTATGACGGTAGCTTTAAGGATGATAATGGGAATGTCGTATATCGTTATGTTGCGGTCCAGGATGCAGCCACATGCGTGGAAGCACCGGGAAAAATCGACGCAAATGCCGCAACGGGACTTTACAGCTATAACGGAAAACTTTATAGGTATGCATCATATGATAAATATCTGAATGTTACAACTTTTAGATCCTATAATGAAATTGCATTGCTGGGCAATCCAAAATCAGCTTATCTGGATGCTGCTACCCGGTTATATAAAGTTAACGGAACCTATTACAGCGACCTTGGTACAGTTAACATAAACGGAAAAGAATGTGCTTATTATAATGTAAAGGCAGAAAACAATATGCCGATGACAGGCAGCTTTTCCGATGATACAGCAGGTCTTCAGGCTTTCAGGAAGCAGTATGGCCGTTATACAAAATCAGATGCTTATTATCAGAAGCAGGGGCAGAATAAATATGACGTTTCACCGGATTATTATGCAGTAGGCGGCAAATGTTATAAAAATGCAGGCTACCATTCTGTTTATGAAGGCGGAAAACGTATCAAAAAGTACTATGGATATACGGAGATTGCATTGAATGCGCAAAATGTTACATTCAGCTGGAATACCCTTCATATAAAAGCCGACCAGAAAAACAGCGCCGGACAGGAGCTTTTAGTCGGATATGAAGTGGAGGTAAACGGCGCTCTTTTAAATACCGAATACAATGCACATGAAAAATCCGGTACACCACACCGGATGAGTTCCTATACCGGATTTACTTATGACAAGTACCTGACAAACGGTCAGTCAGTCAGACTGCGTGTACGTGGTCTGTACTATCATCAGGAAAATAAGGTGATCACAGAAAATGGTGTACAGAGTGGAAATACAGTCAATGTGATCGATGCATTTGGCGAATGGTCTGAACCATATACTTATACATATACAGCACCACAGGCGGTTGGTGCGGTTCCTTCTGTGACAGCCAGATATATTCCGGTAGCAACGGAGGTAAGCGGATCAGGATATTCAACCAATAAAAATAAGATCCGTATTACGTACACAACACTGGCAAATTGTGAAGATTATCGTATTTACAGAATCGCTTCCAAAAAGGCGATCAGTCTGACAACAGCTAATTTTAGTGACGTTTATTATAAGGATAGTGCAACATTACAGAAACTGGGGCTGAGCACGTCTGATTTTGCCGTAAATTATTTCTATTCCAGTGATACGGGCGAGCTTGAATTAACAACGGATAAAAATTACAGCTATTACTATTTTGCGGTTGTACCGTCAAGCCTGACCGATTATGAAAAATATTATAATGATCAGAGTCTCGAAACGATCAAAGCAGTAGCAGGTGTAACTGCTGCCCGGAATACACAGGTACTGACACCTGTAACCAATCTGCATGTGGAAAAATATTCCAATAATGACGGATCTTATGGAACAACAGGACCGAGACTGGTATGGGACGGAACAGATAAAAATGTAGTTGTATTTGCATATGAGGCAGCATCGTTCCCGGCATATTATACGACAAAGTTCCAGAAACCGAGTTCTGCAGATGGAGAAATGGAGTATCAGCTTTCGGATGCAGACCGGCTGGCATTAAATAAAGTGAAGTATACAACAGAATCCGGCTCTTATAATGCGAGCACGGCAATGAGTGATATGAATCTGGTACCGGGCAGAACTTATTATTTTGTCGCATATACCTATGACAAGAGTCTGCAGACCGGTGATCAGACACCGATCACTTATAAGACGACAAAGAAAATAAAGGTAAACGGTGTAGAAAAGACGACACCGGTTACTTACAGTTATGATTCTTACATACCGATCAGTGCACCATCTAATATGGTAAGCTATAAATATGCAAAGCCGGACAAGCCGACTGTTTCCACTTATGCGACAAAGAACAGTGTAAAGCTGACTGTCGGCGGATATAACACAGGTTATGAAATCTATCGCAAGAGCGGTAAGAAGTTTAAAAAGATTGCGACTATGACAGATGATGTTTATAAGGACACAGGTCTGAAAAACGGCGTATCTTATACGTATAAGGTTCGTGGCTATTATTACAACCGTGATACGAAAGAGAAATATTACAGCGATTACAGAGTGGTCACAGTAAAGGCAGCAGATGCAGCCAATATTTCTGTTTCCGTTACAAAGGCATCCAAGTCTTCTGCAAAGATCAAGTGGACGAAGGTACCGAATGCCGTAAAATATGAAATTTATCGTTCCAGTTCTGAAAATACGGATCCGAAGACGATTTCCAAGAAATTCAGTGCGTCCGGCAGGAAAGATTATCTGTCAGATAACCGCTATGAACTGATCAAAACACTTGGAAAATCCAAAACAAGTCTGACGGATAAGAAGCTGGCAGCAGGTCAGAAATACAGCTATGTTGTTATTGCTTATTATAAGGCAGGCGGTAAGACGGAATATGTATCCGGCGGCGGTTCTGCATTGATGGCACTGGATACGACTGTCAAAAATATATATGGTGAAGTAAACGGTTCCAATGCAAAGATCACATGGGACAAGGATACATTTGCTGCGAAATATGAGCTGGAATACACCATGTTCGATATCAACGGATATGCAAAGAATACAACACCGCTCAAGGCTTCTACAAAGAAAAACACTTATACTATCAAGGGACTTGGCGCAGGAGAAACAGTATCAGTTCGTATCCGTGCGGTAGGAAAAGGAAACGTATACGGAAGATGGACATCGGCTTCCAACTGGTCGTCTTCCATGAACAGTCTTGCACCGGTCAAAGGTATTAAGGCGTCTGCTGTGACAAAGAAGACCTCTGACGGCAAGACGGTCAATGGTGTCAAAATCACATGGAAAGCAGTAAAGGGAGCAAAATACTACAAAGTATATCGTTCTGTCTATGAAGGCACTTATGATAAAGATAAGAAGCTGTATTATCTGCCATCAGGTTCCTTGATCAAGAAGGACGGAAATGATGATTTCTACTTTACTACTTCTTCTCTGAGAACGGATGGCTACAGAGACAGCAGCAGCTATGAAAGCTATGAAGAATATAACGGTGTGACAGGTTCTATTGTTGGCACTACCGCTTATGATTATGAGGATGTTCCTGCAGGTGTGACCTATTATTACACAGTCAAGGCTTATGGGGAAACACCGATGGCCGGAACGGATTCCAACGTATATTCGGTTATGTCTTCCAAGGCTGCCAAGGTAACAGCAGACGGTATCAACACCGTTACGCTGAAAAACAGCAAGAAGGGCAAAGTAACAGTAACCTTCAACACGGTACCGGGCGCAAAGAAGTATACAGTTTATCGTTCCATGAAGAAGGGCGGCAAGTATACAAAGGTTGCAACTGTCAAGGTAACCAAGAAGAACAAGAACAAAAAGTCCTTAAGCTATACAGGTAAAGCAGTAAAGAAGAAAACATACTATTACAAAGTAGTGGCTGAAGGTACAAACGAGCTGAAGGCAGATATGAAGATTGAATCTGCAGTGAAGAAGATCAAAGTAAAGAAATAAAAATACGGGATCTTGCAATCTGTAATAGAAACAGAAACAGGAAAGCTCCGGCGGATGCACAGTCGTCCGCCGGAGCTTTTTTGTCATGGCGACGAGGAGAATGAATGCCATGCTTGCATGGGCAGACATTCGACGACCGCTGATCAGAGCGAGATTCGCGAAGCGTATCTCGTCTCTGTCATGGCGACGAGGAAAATGCACGCATTTCTGCTGCCCTATACACTACTGCCCGGATTTAGAGGATTTTATTGCACCGAATGTTGAAAAGATGTAAACTGATAACAAGGTATGCAAAATGGGAGGCTTTTTATGCGTTGTATATATAAGACAGACAATGGAGTTTTGTCAAAACTGAAAGATTTTGAGCCGGACGTATGGGTAAACCTCATAACTCCTGATATGGATGAGATCGTCTCGACAGCCAAACAATATGGAATTGATGTTAACGATATGAAGGCAGCACTGGATGATGAGGAAAGCTCCCGTGTGCAGCTGGAAGATGGGTATACACTGATTCTTGTCGATATCCCGTCGGCTGAGGTGCGTAATAACCAGAATGCTTATACGACAATTCCTCTGGGTATCCTGCTTGTGAGAAATGCGATCATCACGGTATGCGGTACAGAGACACCGGTACTGACTTATTTTTCACAAAATCTCGTCAGAGGATTCTCGACAAAAAAGAAGATGCGTTTTGTGTATCAGATCCTGCTTCGGACAACAAATATGTATCAGGCATTTCTGCGTGTTATTGATAAGCGGCGCAGCGAGATCGAGCAGAGAGTCAGCGAAGAAAATGATACAGAGGACAGAGATCTGATCCACTTACATGAACTGGAAAGCAACCTTGTCTATTTCGCAACGTCATTAAGTGCAAACAGAGTTGTACTCGAACGACTGACCCGTTATGAGCGGATCGAGCAGTATCCGGAGGATAAGGAACTACTGGATGATGTCATAGTCGAGAACAGGCAGGCAATTGAAATGACAAACATTTACAGAGATATTATCCATGGTGCCCGGGAGCTCGTATCCACGATCTTAAATAACCGACTGAACAATGTGATGAAATTCCTGACCTCCATTACGCTCGTTATGGCGATCCCGACCGTTATCTCCGGCATTTACGGAATGAATGTAAGTGCAGCCTGGATGCCGCTTGCGAAGACACCTTACGGGTTCACTATTATCTGTGTGGCCATAGCAGTGATCTGTGTTGTGGCACTTGTTGTATTAAAGAAAAAGAAATTGCTGTAAAAAGAGAAGAAAGTTATAGATATTATATATGAAAAAAAGAAACGGATGGAAAGAAAAAGCTGGGAAAATCGCGCAGATACTTCCTTTTTATCTGCTGGCTGCACTGATGGTCATTATGTGCGTGTTCTATTTCCATATGCGGAAGCGGGAAAGTCAGGTGCTGCAAAAGGTACAGGATGCAGAAGAATACAGCAGCTATTATATGATGATCACCAATGATGACAGCCTGCCGTTCTGGCAGAATGTTTATGCAGGCGCGTTGGAGGAAGCACAGAAAGCAGATGCTTATATTGAAATGCCGGGGCTTAATCTGGAAACGGATTACGACAAGCGGGATCTGATGAAGATTGCGATCGATTCCAAGGTGGATGGTATCATTGTGGAGGCGGATGAAAGTGCCATGATGACAGATCTTATCAGGGAAGCGGAAGACAACGGAATTCCTGTCGTGACTGTGCTGGAGGATAACACACAGGCGGGCAGGCAGAGTTATGTGAGCATCAGCTATTATAATCTTGGCAGAGAGTATGGGAACCAGCTCTGCGATATCATAAGAGAAAAACAGGTAAAGGGATATGGCAGCAGGCAAAATGTCATGGTACTTTTGGATGCGGAACGCGCGGATACAAGTCAGAGTATCCTTCTTGCCTCTATGCAGGAGGTGATTGACGGAGAAGGGTTTGGTGATCTGGTACAGATTGAGGCGGTTCCGGTACAGAGTGGATCGGCATTTGCCGCTGAAGAGGCGATCCGTGATATTTTTATGACGAGAGATACGCTGCCGGACGTGATGATCTGCCTGAATGAACAAAATACGACCTGCGTTTATCAGGCGGTTGTCGATTATAACAAGGTTGGGGATATTGAGATCGTGGGATATTACGAATCCGATATGATCAGAAGTGCGATCCGGAAAGATATCATCCATTCTTCCGTGACGCTCGATACAAAGCAGATGGGCAGATATTGCGTGGATGCTCTTACGGAATATCAGGAAAGTGGTTATGCAAATGAATATTTTGCAGTAGATATCTCACTTCTGGATGCACAGACGCTGGGGGAAGGAGGCGCGGACGATGCCCAAGAAACTGACTGATGCCTTCGCGGCTCTCTCAATCCGGACAAAGCTGATCTGTGTATTCGTTCTGATGATCCTTGTCATGCTGCTTGTGAATGTGTTCATGTATCTGAATATCAACAAGATCACCGTGCAGCTGGATGAAATCTATGCGGACAATGTCAGGCTGAATGCGATCGCGGATGCGCTTGACGGTCTGCAGTCCAGCATGACTTCCTATCTGAATACAAAGACGACAGATGCCATGGAGGAATATTATAAAAACGAGCAGAATTATGCAGATCTGATTGCGGGACTTCGGACAAAGGCAACAGGGGACGAGCTTCTTCTGATGGAGCGTAATATCCATTACATGTCAGAGACATATCTGACGCTGACGGCGGATACGATAGAGGCAAAAAGAGGGCGTAATGTAGAAAAATACAAAGCATATTATGATGATGCATCGCAGCTTTATGAATATTTGCAGATGTATATACTGAGTCTGAATAACAGGCGGTTCCGTACCAATACCGGGGATTACGAAGTGCTTTCCGATTCCCTGCAATATCTGGAAATGGTCAGCATCTTTATATTTATCGCACTGACACTTTGTACCCTTTTAATGGTCGTCATGTTTACGAGAAATATCACAAAGCCGTTGCGGAAGCTTTCGGATGCAGCGTATCGTGTGGCAAACGGAGAGCTGGATCAGGCAGATATGGTGGAAGTGCATTCGATGGATGAGATCGGTGTTGTAACGGTAGCGTTTAACCGAATGCTGCAGAGTATTCCGGCTTATATAAACCGTCTCCGGGAGAGCCTTGAAAAAGAGCGGCAGATGAAGGAAAAGGAGCTTCTGATGGAAACACATCTGAAGGATGCCCAGCTGAAATATCTGCAGGCACAGATCAATCCGCACTTTCTGTTTAATTCATTGAATGCGGGTGCACAGCTTGCCATGATGGAAAGCGCGGACCGTACCTATGATTATATCCAGAATATGGCTGCGTTTTTCCGCTACAATATTAAGAAGGATCATGATGAAGTCACGCTGGAAGAAGAAATCCGGCTTGTGGATAATTATATTTATATATTAAACGTCCGGTTTTCGGGGGAGATCCATTTTGAGAAAAAAGTAGATGAATCCCTTCTGGGCGTGCATATTCCGAGCATGCTCCTGCAGCCGATCGTGGAAAACAGTGTCAATTACGGAATCCGTAATATTGACTGGGAAGGGCGGATCGTGCTTTCTGTTTATCGGGAAGAGGAAAAAGTCTGTATCAGTATCAAAGACAACGGTGTTGGCATGACGGAAGAACGAATCGCGCAGGTGATGCAGAACTGTATTTCCCATCAGGAAGATACGGGAGATTCCAACGGTGTCGGTCTGAACAATGTAATGGAACGCCTCCATCTGTTTTTTGACGGAGCGGAAGAGTTTGTCATGATGAGTGAAGGACCGGGCAGGGGAACGGAGGTAGTGATCCGGATTCCTTATTTGAAAATGTAAAATGTAATGATTACGGAGAGTGGATAAGGTATGTATAAGATTATGCTGGCAGATGACGAAGGGATCGTGATTGATTCCCTCCGGTTCATCTTATCAAAGGAATTTGGGGATACATGTGTGATCGAATCTGCCAAGACCGGCAGAAGTGTGATCGAGCTGGCGGAGCATTTTGGCCCCGATATTGCGATCATGGATATCCAGATGCCTGGTATTAATGGGATCGAGGCAATGCGTGAGATCCGGGAGACAAACACGAATACAATTTTTATTGTGATGTCTGCCTATGATAAATTTGATTATGCCAAGGAGGCCATTGGACTTGGCGTGCTGGAATATCTGAACAAACCGGTTGACAGAACCGAGATCGTAGCAGTCGTGAAGCGTGCCATGCATCTGATCGACAAGGAGCGCGAAAAACGCTCGAAGGATCTGATGATCCGCGAGAAAATGGAAACGGTTGTTCCGATCATTGAAAACGGGCTTGTTTATAATATCCTGTTTCAGGAATTCTTTGAGGACGATATCGAAAATTTCAAAAATCTGCTGGGGCTTTCGATGGATTATGGCTGTATGATGGCACTTGTTTTTGGCGAGGATCAGGAAGGCAATCATATGACGAATGCGGTCGGAACCAGTGTCCGCGTGCAGAACCATGTCAGAGAAGTACGTGAAGTGGTCAAAAGCTATTTTCCGGGAATCGTGGGCGCAGTCATGGCAAACAAGATCGCAGTTTTTATTCCGTGGGAAGAACCGAAACAGGAATATAATGAACGTATTGAAATGATCGAAAAAGCGCGTGTTATGGTCAGAAAACTCAGAAAGCACCTGGATGTGGCATTCCGCGCGGGATTTGGATCCGTCCGCCCCTTAAGTGAGGCGATGGAATCTTATAATGAGGCGCTGGATTCCCTGACAACAACGACAGGAACGGTTGCGCACGTAGATGACCTGCCGATCGGCTGCGAATATGAGGAAAATTACCCGGTAGAAACAGAGCGTCTTTTATTTGATGCGCTGGAAAAAGGTGATCTGAACGGATCGGTAGCAGCAGCTAATCAGTTTTTTGACTGGATGCTGGAGAATTACCCGAACTGTGAAATGGATATTAAGCTGAAGGTGCTGGAATTTGTGCTTTGGGCGGAGCATGTCACTTATGAGAACAGTGGTAAGGTGTATCATTTCCGCTCCAGACAGGATTATCTGCCGTCGCTGCTGGCAATTACCCAGTATGAAGATCTGCGGAAATGGTATATTGACAAGATCACACAGGCATGTCGCACTGTCATGACACGGAAGGAAGAACAGTCAAGCAGTATTATTGATCGGGCAAAGGATTATATTGCAGGGCATTACAGCAAGGATATTTCGCTGGACGATGTATCGCGCGAGGTAGATATCAGTCCGTATTATTTCAGCAAAGTATTTAAAGAAGCGACCGGTGAAAATTTTATTGAATATCTGACGAATGTCAGGATATCAAAGGCAAAGGAAATGCTTCAGGCAGGTGACAGCAGTATGAAAGAGATCTGTTCGGCGGTCGGCTATTCCGATCCGAATTATTTCAGCCGCACCTTTAAGAAAAATGTAGGTGTGACCCCTACGGAGTTTAAGGAGGGCAAATAACAGATGAAGAAAAGGTTTATGCTGTTTGTTGTATGTCTGCTCCTGCTGACGGGCTGCGGTAAATTACAGGAAACGGAGCAGGAGGAAGAGAAGCAGGATGATACACCGGTGCAGATCGGACTTGTGTTTGATTCCTTTGTCATAGAAAGATGGCAGAAGGACCGGGATGTATTTGTTTCCACTGCGAAGGAATATGGTGCGGAAGTCAATGTGCAGAATGCCAACGGTGATATCGACACGCAGATCTCACAGATTCGGTATCTGATCAAGAAAAAGGTGGATGTGCTTGTTGTTGTCTGCATCGATTCGGATGGAATGGCGGATGTGATCGCGGAAGCAGAGGATGCGGGCATACGGGTGATCGCCTATGACCGTATGATCAAAAATGCCAATGTGGATCTGTATATTTCCTTCGATAATGAAAAGGTAGGAACGCTGATGGGGCAGGCGCTTGTACAGGCAGGACTGCCAAACAAAAAAGTACTTATGCTTTCCGGACCGACTGCGGATAATAATGTGTCGCAGGTGGAAAAGGGCTTTCAGGCTGTGATGGATGAAAATGACATCGAGATCGTGGGAAGCATGCATGCGGACGGCTGGAAGGCAGAGCTTGCCTATGATTATATCAATGAACATCCGGAGCTTCTGGACGGCCTGGATGCGATCATGTGCGGTAACGACGGTATCGCTACAAGTACTGTGCGTGCGCTTGCGGAAAAACGGCTGGCAAGCAAGATCAGGATCGTCGGACAGGATGCGGAGCTGGAAGCGTGTCAGCGTATTGTGGAAGGAACACAGGTTATGACCGTGTATAAGCCGGTGGAGAAGCAGGCGCAGGCTGCGGCTGTTTATGCATGCCAGCTGGCAAGGGGAGAGGACATACAGACTGACCGGAAAGCATATGACGGTACTTATGCTGTGCCTGCTGTTGTGCTCGAACCAATCGCGGTGAATGCTGACAATATGCAGGAAGTCATTATAAACAGCGGATTCCACTTGAAAGAAGAGGTTTATTTGAATGTGCGCGATTGAGGGCACGAGCACGCAAAAATAAAAAATCAATAGTAAATTATTGCAAAAAGTGCTGGTACACACAACAATTTTGTGCTAGCACTTCTTTTTTTATGGTATGTCATATCTTAAAAAATGACAGAAATTCGCAAACTATTGCTATTGAAGGTATGGTACATTTTACTTGTAACAAAGAAAACCTAAAAACGGAATGATTTGTAACACAATATATTTTAATTAAGGGAGGACTTCAATATGAAGAAGAAATTATTAAGTGTATTACTCAGCACAGCAATGGTAGCTTCTCTGTTAGTTGGTTGTGGAAGCAGCGCAGCAACAGATGACAGCGCAGCTGCAGACGACAGCGCAGCAACAGATGCAGCAGCAACAGATACTGCTGATGACAGCGCAGCCACAGACGACAGCGCGAGTGCAGGCGAAGGCGGATTTGTTGGTGTAGCAATGCCGACAAAGGATCTGCAGCGTTGGAATCAGGATGGTTCAAACATGCAGGCAGAGCTCGAAGCAGCCGGCTACAAAGTAGATATCCAGTATGCATCTAACGATACAGCTACACAGGTATCCCAGATCGAGAACATGATCACAGAAGGTGTTGACGTTTTAGTTATCGCTTCCATCGATGGCAGCTCACTTGGTACAGTAATGAGCCAGGCAAAAGAAGCAGGCATTCCTGTTATCGCATATGACCGTCTGATCATGGATTCAGATGCAGTTTCTTACTACGCAACATTCGATAACTACATGGTTGGTACAAAGCAGGGCGAGTACATCCGTGACAACTTAGACCTTGACAATGCAGCAGGACCGTTCAACCTTGAAGTATTCACCGGTGACCCGGGTGATAACAATGCTAACTTCTTCTACGGCGGCGCAATGGATGTTCTGAATAAGTACATCGACGAAGGCAAACTGGTTATCAAATCAGGCCAGAAGGAATTCGCAGACGTAGCAACAGCTAACTGGTCTACAGAAACAGCTCAGTCCAGAATGGAAAACATCCTTGCTTCTTACTACGCAGATGGCACAAAGCTTGATGCAGTTCTTTGCTCAAACGACTCTACAGCACTTGGTGTTGAGAACGCACTTGCAGCTAACTACACAGGCGATTATCCGATCATCACCGGTCAGGACTGTGATATTGCAAACGTTAAGAACATGATCGCCGGCAAACAGTCAATGTCTATCTTCAAAGATACACGTACACTTGCAAGCCAGGTTGTAAAGATGGTTGGTCAGATCATCGAAGGACAGGAAGTAGAAGTTAACGATACAGAGTCTTATGACAACGGTACAGGCGTTATTCCTTCATTCCTTTGCGAGCCTGTATTCGCAGATGCTAATAACTACAAAGAACTGTTAGTAGATTCAGGATACTACACAGAAGCAGATTTACAGTAATTGTCACATATTTGCGACCCTGAAATGTGCGACTGAATCACCTGCGAAGCAGGTTATGGCATGTGAGAGGTTTCCGTGATTATCACAACAAAATAAAAACAATAACAGGCGGGTTTACCCCCGCCTGTTAATCTCAAAAGGTAAGGAATATAATGATTGCGGAGCAGTCATTATGTAAACATTAGATATTAGATATTAGATATTAGGAGGGATACAATTGGCGAAAGTATTATTGGAAATGAAAAATATCACCAAAACATTCCCCGGTGTTAAGGCACTTGATAATGTAAATCTTCAGGTAGAAGAAGGCGAGATTCACGCTCTGGTTGGAGAAAACGGAGCCGGTAAATCTACCCTTATGAATGTTTTAAGTGGTATCTACCCTTACGGTAGCTATGAAGGCGATATTATATATGACGGAGAAATTTGTAAATTCTCTAAAATTAAAGATAGTGAAGAAAAGGGAATTGTCATTATCCATCAGGAACTGGCATTGATCCCTTACATGAGCATCGGTGAGAACATGTTCCTCGGTAACGAGAGAGGAAAGAAATTTGCGATCAACTGGAACGATACTTACGGCGAAGCTGAAAAATATATGAGAACAGTAGGACTGAAGGAATCTTCCAGAACACTGATCAAAGATATCGGTACAGGTAAACAGCAGCTGGTTGAAATTGCAAAAGCACTTGCAAAACATGCAAAGCTCCTGATCCTGGATGAGCCGACTGCCTCCTTGAATGAGGATGATTCCCAGGCACTTCTGGATTTACTCCTGAAGTTCAAAAAAGAAGGTATGACTTCAATCATCATCTCTCATAAGCTGAATGAGATCTCTTATGTAGCAGATAAGATCACGGTTATTCGAGACGGATCTACGATTGAAACATTGGATAAAGAAAAAGACGATATTTCCGAAGCGCGTATCATCAAAGGTATGGTTGGCCGTGAGCTGACAGACCGTTTCCCGAAACGCGAGAATAAGAAATTCGGAGAGATCAACCTGGAGACAAAGGACTGGACGGTTTACCATCCGCTTTACACGGAACGTAAGGTTGTTGACAATGTCAGCATCAACGTCCGTAAAGGTGAGGTTGTTGGTATCGCAGGTCTGATGGGCGCCGGACGTACAGAGCTTGCCATGAGCTTATTCGGTAAGAGCTACGGTACAAAGATCTCCGGCTCCTTAAAGCTGAATGGTGAAGAGGTACATCTGAAGAATGTAAGAGATGCCATTCATCATAAGCTGGCATATGTAACAGAAGATCGAAAAGGAAACGGACTGATCCTTTCCAACCCGATCAAGATCAATACGACGCTTGCAAATCTGGATGCGATCAGCAGACATGGTGTGATCGATCAGGATGAGGAATATGCGATTGCAGTAGATTACAAAGAAAAATTACGCACGAAATGTCCGTCTGTAGAGCAGAATGTCGGTAATCTTTCCGGTGGTAACCAGCAGAAAGTATTACTGGCTAAATGGATGTTCGCAGATCCGGATGTATTGATCCTCGACGAGCCGACAAGAGGTATCGACGTTGGAGCGAAATACGAGATTTACTGTATTATCAATCAGTTGGTGGCAGAAGGAAAATCTGTTATCATGATTTCTTCAGAGCTTCCTGAAGTACTTGGTATGTGTGACAGAATTTATATCATGAATGAAGGAAGAATCGTCGGAGAACTGCAAGGTGAGGAAGCATCGCAGGAAATCATTATGTCACATATTTTAAAATCTTCAAATAAAGGAGCGTAAACAATGGATAAAGCAAAATTGATGAATGGTGTCAAAAAATATACAATGATTATTGTTTTAGTATTAGTTACGTTGTTCTTTACGTGGCAGACAGGTGGTAAAATTCTTCTCCCACAGAACGTAAGTAACTTAATTTCCCAGAACGCATACGTATTTGTTCTGGCAACTGGTATGTTATTATGTATCTTAACCGGTGGTAACATCGATCTTTCGGTTGGTTCGGTTGTCTGCTTCGCAGGTGCTGTCGGTGCAACATTAATGGAAAGCAAAGGAATGAATCCTTGGGCTGCATCTATTATGATGCTTCTGATCGGTCTTCTGATCGGTGCATGGCAGGCTTTCTGGATCGCATATGTACATGTACCTCCTTTCATTACAACACTGTCCGGTATGTTGGTATTCCGTGGACTTTCAAACGTTGTACTGAACGGCTTAACAGTTTCCCTGACAAATGCAGGATTCGTTAAAGTATTCGGCGGTGGTGCTGAATGTTATATTCCTGATTTCTTAGGTGGAAACGGATTCAATATTACCTGTATGTTAGTTGGTGTGATCGCCTGTGTGATCTATGTACTGGTTCAGATCAAGAACCGCATGAACCGTGCAAAGAAGGGCTACGAAATGGAAGCTCTGAGCGCAATGGTAATCAGAACCGTGATCATCTGTGCAGTTATTTTAGTATTCATGTTCCGTCTGGCTCAGTACAAAGGTATTCCGACTGCTCTTGTATGGGTAGCACTGGTAGTTCTGATCTACGGATACATCACAAGCAAAACAACAACAGGCCGTTACTTCTACGCAGTAGGTGGTAACGAAAAAGCAACAAAGCTTTCCGGTATTAATACAAACAAGGTTTACTTCATTGCTTATACAAACATGGGCTTCTTAGCAGCTCTTGCAGGTATGCTGACAATCGCACGTATGACAAGTGCACAGCCAACATACGGACAGAACTACGAAATGGATGCCATCGGTGCCTGCTTCGTAGGTGGTGCTTCTGCTTATGGCGGTGTCGGTACAGTTCCGGGTGTTATCGTTGGTGCGGTTCTGATGGGTGTTATCAACCTTGGTATGTCGATCATGGGTGTTGATGCCAACTACCAGAAGGTTGTAAAAGGTCTTGTACTTCTTGCAGCTGTTATCTTCGATGTCGTAACAAAGAAACAGGATAAATAAAAGTTATAAGGCAGAATGATAGCAATATCATCCTAATATCTAATGAAAGCTCCCGGGCATCGCCCGGGAGCTTTCGCGCGAGTGCGCATCCCACGGAGTGGCTCTTTATATATCAGGGAAAGTTTCCCTGATATGAAGAGACGAGATACGCTTTGCGAATCTCGCTCTGATTAGCGGTCGTCAAATGCACCGCATAAATGCGTGCATTTTCCTCGTCGCCATAACAAAGAGCAGGCTCCCCAATGGGGAGCCTGCAAGGTGAAAGAATAACACTGCAGAAGTACTGTATCTTCTGCTTGTGATACAGGCTTTTGCAATCTATAGGTATCATATCATTGTTTGCTGAAAAAACCTAGAGTGATAGTGCCTACACTTTTATCCTGTTTTTATCGAAAATAAACAAAAAATTGCCAAACGGACGTATTCGACGTATAATAAACTGACATTACGATTAGAAAGGAAGGGCAAATTTGTGATTTTTAATTCGGTCAGCTATCTGCTGTTTTTTCCCATAGTGACGATCCTGTATTTTGCTTTTCCGAAAAAGCTGCGCAATGCATGGCTTCTGATCGCCAGTTATTTCTTCTATATGAACTGGAACGCAGCCTATGGGCTGTTGCTTTTTGGCTCTACCATGATCACTTATTTGTGCAGTCTTCTGGTGGAATGGGCAAAGGAGAAAAAGCAGTCTGTGAGGCTTGCAAAGGCTGCGATGGCTGCGAGTTTTCTGCTGAATCTGGGTCTTTTGTTTTATTTTAAATATCTGAATTTTGCGATTGTAAATCTGAACAGGATCAGCAGTCTGTTCCATGGCAGGCAGATTTCTGCTTTTGATATTCTGCTTCCTGTCGGCATTTCATTTTATATTTTTCAGGCACTGGGCTATACGATGGATGTATACAGGGGCAAGATCAAGGCCTGTCGGAATTTCTTTCGTTATGCTCTGTTTGTTTCGTTCTTTCCGCAGCTTGTGGCAGGTCCGATCGAACGCTCGGACAATCTGCTGCCGCAGTTTGAAGAGGAGCATACGTTTGATACGGACAGAATCCGGGAAGGGCTTTTGTGGATGCTCTGGGGGCTCTTTCTGAAAATTGTGATCGCGGACAATCTGTCTGTCTATATTACGGAGATTTATGATAATTATCTGGCATATACCGGAGCGGAGATCGTTTTTGCCACTGTATTGTTTGCATTTCAGATTTACTGTGATTTTGGCGGTTATTCCTATATTGCGATCGGAAGTGCGAAGGTGCTGGGCTTTCGGCTGATGGATAATTTTAAAGCTCCTTATCTGGCGGTCAGTGTACATGATTTTTGGAGACGATGGCATATTTCCCTGACAAGCTGGTTTACCGATTATCTGTATATCCCGCTTGGGGGAAACAGAAAAGGAAAGCTGCGTAAATATCTGAATGTCATGATCGTTTTTCTGGTTAGCGGTCTGTGGCACGGTGCTGACTGGACCTATGTGATCTGGGGCGGTATCAATGGGCTTTATATGGTGATCGAGGAAGTGACGGGATATCGGAAAAAGGCAGTGCGGCTTGCGGAGAAAAGTCTGTCGTACCGGATTTTTGCCGGCATACTGACTTTTGCACTGGTGGATTTTTCGTGGCTGTTTTTCAGGGCATCTTCGCTGGATGATGTGGTCGGTATGCTCAGACAGATCAAGGCGGTTCCGGGTTTCCACAGACTGTTTGGGGCAGTTTTTGCGGGAATGGAGCCATCCCTTTTGTTGGCGGTCGCGCTTGCACTGCTTCTTATGTGGCAGGTTGACAGACTGCTTTACCGGGGAAAAAATGCTGCAATGCTTGTGCTTTCACAGGGATGGTTTGCGCGCTATCTGGTATATGGCGGTCTTTTGCTGTTCATTCTGCTGTTTGGCGTCTATGGATATGAATATGCCCAGACGGCATTTATTTATTTTCAGTTCTGACAGCTCTGGCAGATCAGGAGTCCGATATGGTTGAAAAATAAGGATGCTGCAAAAAATATTTGCAGTAAGCTACAGAAGGAATACATGCATGAAGAAAAAAGTACTTTTCTTTGGTAAATTGTTTATAGTGACACTGCTTCTCTTCGTATTCTGCTTTGGTGTCGTTATGCCGCAGTATACAGGCAATTATCAGGCATCTATGGTAGATAAGGCTGCCCGCCTCCGGTCAGTGGAAGGTCCGAAGATCGTTCTGATCGGCAATTCCAATCTGGCGTTTGGCATGGATAGTCAGATGCTGGAGGAGGCATTTTCCATGCCGGTTGTGAATATGGGACTGCATGGCGGTGTCGGGAATGTGTTTAACGAACAGGCAGCAAGGCTTAATGTGACGCCGGGTGATATTTATGTGGTGTGCCACAGCAACTATGATGATACGGATGCGATCAAAAATCCGGAGCTGGCATGGATCACGATCGAGAATCATTTTGAACTGTATAAACTGATCCGCCCAAAGGACTGGTGGGACATGATCCGGGCATATCCGACCTATCTGCGCAAATGTCTTGGGCAGTGGCGTAATGAGTCGGGCAATCAGGAGACAAATAACTGTTACCGCAGAAGCGCCTTTAACGCATACGGAGATGTATATTATCCGCGTCCACAGTCTGAGGAAGGCATCGATTTTTCGCCGGTGGCGATCCATCATATCAACGAAACAACGGCAAAACGTTTGAATACGTTATATGATGATCTGCAAAAGCAGGGAGCGGATATGGTTGTGGCAGGCTATCCGATCGCGGAATATGAAGGGACTCCGGAAAGAGCGGCATATGATGAGATGGGACAGGAGATCGCAGATGCGCTGGATGCGGCGGTGATCTCGGATTTTAACGATTACAGATATCCCACTTCTTATTTTTATAATACCTATATGCACCTGACGGATGAGGGAACAAAGGCAAGAACACAGCAGCTCATCAAAGACCTGCAGGCTTATATGGATGGAGAGGCAAAATACGAAAACAAATAGGCAGTCAAAGGAAAAACAGATGAATATCTGTATGGTTTATAAAGGAGGAACAGCATGATCTCACAAAAGTACAAAGATATGTTAGGACAGAAATCGGTCATCCGTGAAATGAGTGCGGCCGGTCATAAAATGGGTGAGGAGATCGGGTTTGACAATGTATTTGATTACAGCCTGGGGAATCCGAGCGTACCTGCACCGAAAAAGGTGGAGGCTGTGATCAAAAAGCTGCTGGAGGAAACAGAGCCGCTTTCTCTGCACGGTTATAGCGAAGGGCACGGTATTTTGCAGGTGCGTGAAAAGATAGCAGCTTATCTGGCAAAAACATATGATATTCCGTATACCTATGAAGATATTTTTATGGCAAGCGGTGCTGCGGGCGCGCTGGCACATGCTTTCCGTGCAGTCGTATGCCCGGGCGAGGAGATCATTACCTTTGCTCCGTTTTTCCCGGAATACAGACCGTATATTGAAACGACAGGCGCGGTTTTGAAAATTGTACCGGCAAATACGGAAACCTTCCAGATCAACTTTGAGGCATTTGAACAGATGATCACCGAAAAAACGGCGGCAGTTCTGATCAATACCCCAAATAATCCGTCCGGAATCGTATACTCTACAGAGACGATCAGGAAGCTGGCAGAGGTGCTTGCCAAAGCACAGGAAGCATATGGACATGATATTTATATCATTTCCGATGAACCGTATCGCGAAATTGTGTTTTCCGGCGTAGATGCTCCCTGCGTATCGAAATTTTATGACAATACGATCATGTGCTATTCTTACAGCAAATCGCTTTCTCTGCCGGGTGAGCGTATCGGTTACGTGGCAGTCAATCCTGCCTGCAAAGATGCGGCGCTGATCGTGCATATGTGTACACAGATCTCCAGAGGGATCGGACATAACTGCCCTGCTTCGCTGCTGCAGCTTACGGTGGCAGAGCTTTTAGGAGAAACGTCAGATTTGTCGGTTTATGAGGAAAATGCCAACATCTTATATGATGCTCTGACTAAGATGGGATTTTCCTGCGTCAGACCGGGCGGCACTTTTTATATGTTTCCAAGGTCTCCGGAAGAAGATGCAAAGGCGTTCTGTCAGAAGGCGCTTGCTTACAATCTGGTGCTTGTACCGGGTGACAGCTTTGGATGTCCGGGCTTTTTCCGTATTTCCTACTGCGTACCGACAGAAAAGGTAAAAAGATCACTTGCGGCATTTGAAAAACTGGCGCAGGCATATGGATTATGCTAGAATTTAGAAATGGTTCATGGAACAGATAATAACAGATTGCTGTCATGTTTTTTGACAGAATACATAATATAGAAGGAAGTGATAACATGTATCAGGCTGGTCTGGTTTTGGAAGGCGGGGGCATGAAGGGTGTTTATACAGCCGGTGTCCTGGATTTCTTTTTGGACAAAAAGATTACATTTGCTAATTGTTACGGCGTTTCCATGGGAGCCTGCACGCTCTGCAGCTATATTTCCGCACAGCGGGGCAGAGGGCTCAGCGTTGTGGTCGATTATCTGAAGGATCCGCATTACTGCGGCTTTTACAGCATGGCGACAACAGGAGATATTTTTAATGCGAAAATGTGTTATGATACGATACCGAATGAGCTGAATCCTTATGATTATGAGGCGGCGATGAAATATCCGGGCAATGCTTATGCGGTTATGACGGATGTGGAAACGGGGGCTCCGGTTTATTATAAGATGCAGGATATGCGAAAAGATATCATCGCAGTGCAGGCATCTGCTTCCATGCCTCTTGTTTCGCGGTTTGTGGAGATCGACGGCAGAAAATATCTGGATGGTGGAATTGCGGACTGTATTCCGATCATGCATTCTTTAAAGGAAGGAAACCGGAAGAATGTCGTTGTCATGACAAAAGAGGTAGGCTATCGCAGAGAGCCGTTTTCCATGCTGGGCATGGTAAAGGTACGATATCATAAATATCCGTATCTGATCCACGATATGGCGATCCGTCATACGCGGTATAACAGGACGCTCGATTTTCTGGAGAAGGAAGAAAAGAGAGGCAACGTATTTATCATCAGACCACAGCAGAAGTCGGCTGTCGGCAGAGTGGAAAAGGATAAAGAGAAACTGGTCGCATTATATGAAGAGGGCTATCACGATGCGGAAGCTTCTTATGATGCGATGCGGGCATATTTAGAAAAGGAGACACCATGATAGAAATTATTAAAGCAATATTTTTCGGTATAGTAGAAGGAATTACGGAATGGCTGCCCATCAGCAGCACCGGTCACATGATCATTCTGGATGAGTTTGTTAAACTGAATGTCAGAGAAGAATTCTGGAATCTGTTTTTGGTCGTGATCCAGCTTGGAGCGATCCTGGCGGTTGTCCTTTTGTTCTGGAATCAGATTTTCCCGTTAAACCTGAAGGATAAAAACAAGCCAATCTGGAAGAAAGATATCCTGCTCTTGTGGGTCAAGATACTGGTTGCCTGTGTTCCGGCGGGAATTGTCGGTGTTTTGTTTGATGATGTATTTGACAAATACTTATATAACTTTCCGTGTGTGGCAATGGCATTGATCGTATTCGGTATCTTATTTATCATAGTGGAAAAGAAGAAAAAGGGAACGACCTTCCGGATCACCTCGATCGATCAGCTGGATTATAAAACGGTAGTATGGATCGGTGTATTTCAGCTGATCGCAGCCGTATTCCCGGGAACGTCCAGATCCGGTGCAACGATCATCGGTGCACTGCTCCTTGGCGTATCGAGAGTTGTGGCAGCGGAATTTACTTTTTATCTGGCAATTCCTGTCATGTTTGGTGCCAGTCTGTTAAAACTGGTCAAATTTCTGATGATGGGACTCAGCTTCACATCCATGGAGCTTGCGATCCTGGCGGTTGGCTGTATTGTATCATTTGTGGTATCCATAATTGTAATAAAATTCCTGATGGGATATATCAAAAAGCATGATTTTATCCCGTTTGGTATCTACAGAATTGTTTTAGGTGCGGTATTATTGATATATTTTGCACTTGTTCGATGATTTTTTTGTTCAAAATGGAGAAAAAGCCGTATTTAAGCGGCTTTTCGGGCGAAAAGTTTGACATGAATTGGAAATTGCGTTATAGTAACCAAAGAAAAGTAAATACAAAACTAATCTTTCAGTCAATATAACATGAACAGTGTGAAGGGAGATAATGATTATGGCAGACATTAAAAAAGCTGCAGCAGCAGCAAAACCAGTAGCAAAAGCAGTCGCAGCTACAAAACCGGCAGAAGCAAAGGTGGAAGAAAAAAAGGTTGAGGCAGTACCTGCTAAAAAGGCAGTAGCTCCTAAGAAGGAAACAGCTAAGAAAGCAGCACCTGCAAAGAAAGAAGCTGCAGTAAAGGCAGCAACAAAGGTCAGCGTAAATCTTCAGTTTGCAGGTAAGGAATACAAAGCAGAAGATTTCGAAAAGATGGCAAAAGATGTTTGGCAGTATGACCTTGGTAAGAAGGCAGCTGATTTAAAGAGCGTTGATTTATATGTAAAACCGGAAGAAAACAAGGTTTACTATGTAATGAACGGTGATGTAACAGGCGATTTCGATATCTAAGCCGAAGGATTTAAACAGTCGTTACATATTTATAAGGAATATCGTAAAGAAACAGGATGTATAAAAATATATGTCCTGTTTCTTTGTTGTGACAGCCTTGGTAAGTGACAGAGTGTCAGGAGACGTTTCTATAAAGCTGAAAAACGTAACAGTACTCGGAGACCGGGAAAATGCAGGACTTGTAGCAGGTACCTGCGCAACAGCCCGTCCAAGCTATGGTACGATCTGTATTGAAAAGTCCAGAGTAGAAGGACAGGAATGTGCAAAGACGGATGTGATCGCAGGAACGATCACAAAACCGGAAAAGTATGATGCAGGTGCGGCAATGATCATGGTGAAACTGATGGATCATGAGGCAAAGGTTGTAACGGTCGATGAAAAGCTGCATTCCTATAAGAAGGGAATCATATTATACAGTTTAATGAGTAATGGAGTGAAGGTGGAATATCAGGATATGGAGAATTTCCTGAACCGCTGGTAAATGACAAAAAAGGTATCCCCTACCCTTGTGGCAGGGGATATTTTAATTTTTTTATTTTTTTCGTTGACAATATGGAAAAGGAGTGCTATGTTATGGATAGAAAAGATGTTAGCACTCGAAAGAGTTGAGTGCTAACAAACAAAAAGATCTGAGAAGGAAGTGATATGGTGGAGATCGATGATAGAAAATTTAAAATTCTACAGGCCGTTGTCAGGAACTATTTAGAGACGGGCGAACCGGTCGGAAGCCGTACGATTTCCAAATATACAGATCTGAATTTAAGCTCCGCGACCATTCGGAATGAAATGGCGGATCTGGAAGAGCTTGGTTATATCCTGCAGCCTCATACTTCTGCAGGGCGGATTCCTTCTGATAAGGGCTATCGTTTATATGTTGACCACATGATGGCCGAGAAGGAGCAGGAAGTCAATGAAATGAAAGAACTGCTTCTGGAAAAGGAAGAAAAGCTGGATTCTCTCTTAAAGCAGACAGCCAAGGTACTTGCCAATGATACCAACTATGCGGCAATGGTTTCAGCGCCGGTTTGTCAGGGCAGCAAGGTAAAGTTCATCCAGCTCTCCAGAGTAGAAGAACATCAGCTCATTGCAGTGATCGTGGTGGAAGGTAATCTGATCAAAAATAAAATGCTTACGACAGAGGAAGCACTGGATGATGAGACGATCTTAAAGCTCAACATCCTGCTGAATACTTCGCTGAACGGTCTTTCCATTAATGAGATCAGCCTTGCGATGATCACAGGGCTGAAAAAGCAGGCGGGCGAGCATGAAGCGCTTGTCGGAGATGTGATCGACGCGGTAGCGGAAGCGATCAAGGAGGACAAAGACCTTGAGATCTATACATCGGGAGCCAAAAATATTTTCAAATACCCTGAGCTGACGGATAATGAAAAAGCAAGCGAGATCATCAGTACATTTGAAGAAAAGAATCTGCTGAATTCACTGGTGGAAGAAACGCTTACCAATCCGGAAAACAACGGTATTCAGGTGTATATCGGTGATGAATCACCTGTTTCGACCATGCGTGACTGCAGTGTTGTAACAGCAACCTATGATCTGGGAGAAGGCATGCGGGGTACGATCGGTATTATCGGACCGAAGCGGATGGATTATGAAAAGGTAGTGGATACCATGAAAGGGCTGATGAATCAGCTTGATAATCTGTATGATAAAAAGAAGATCGGTACAAAGGATGATAAATAACATCTTTTCTAATTGAAATAATAAAGAAAAACGGAAAGGGATGATAACATGGCTGAGGATAAAGAAAAAGTAATACAGGATGCGATCAAAGAGGCGCAGAAAGCAGCGGAAAAGGAAGAAAAGGAAGCCGCAAAAGAAGCTGAAAAGGAAGCTGCTGAGGAATCTGACAAAAAGGAAACAAAAGCTTCCGAAAAGGAAGAAAAAAAGAAGGACAAAAACGACAGGAAAAAAGATAAAACAAAAGAAAAAATTGACGAACTGGAGGATAAGGTAAAACGCCAGCTTGCAGAATTTGAAAATTTCCGAAACCGGAGTGAAAAGGAAAAGACCCAGATGTTTGATATGGGCGCTAAGAACGTGCTGGAAAAGATACTTCCGGTTGTTGACAACTTTGAAAGAGGTCTTGCTACTCCGATTGTGGATGAAGCAGACCAGCCGTTTGCAGACGGTATGCAGATGATCTACAAGCAGCTGATGAAACAGCTTGAAGATCTGGGTGTCAAGCCTATTGAAGCGATCGGTAAGGAGTTTGATCCGAATTTCCACAATGCAGTGATGCAGGTGGAGAGTGAAGAATATGAAACAGGTTTTGTGGCACAGGAGCTGCAGAAAGGCTATCTGTATAAGGATACGGTAATCCGTCACAGTATGGTAGCGGTTGTTTCTTAGCGGGAAATGGTTATGGTGTAGGGATCTGAAACAGAGATCTTTATATAATATGGCTTTATCGAAAGATAAGGCCGGTGAATAAAATGGATGACTTAAAAATTGGTTTTGAAAAGAATATCTTTAGGAGGAAAAAGTTATGAGTAAAATTATTGGTATTGACCTTGGTACAACAAACAGCTGTGTAGCTGTTATGGAAGGTGGTAAACCCACCGTTATCGCAAATACAG
>OLXI01000350.1_pt1 | contig 30283 bp, 30 predicted proteins | sample 1674181 | NCBI WGS metagenome assembly OLXI01 (sample SAMEA103958148, study PRJEB25191) | human gut metagenome | reverse complement strand
GGAAAAAGGAGAAAAAACGAAAAGAGTGCGCCATAGACTTATGACACACCCTCCTTTTTTTTAGACCTTTATTTTCGCGATTCCCCGGCATTACAAGATGCCGAAGAGTCGCAATACATCGTTCAGATTGGCCACAACAAGCAGAAGAATCAGTATGCCGAAACCAATATACTCAGCACGCTCCATGAACTTATCGCCCGGTTTGCGACCTGTGATAATCTCATAGAGAAGGAAGAACACATGTCCACCATCAAGAGCAGGGATAGGAAGAATGTTCATGAAGGCAAGAATGATACTCAGGAACGCTGTCATAAGCCAGAATGCATGCCAATCCCATACAGATGGGAAGAGACTGCCCAGCGCACCGAAACCACCCAGACTCTTGGCGCCTTCCTTAGAGAAGACATACTTCATATCGCCCACATAACCGGCCAAGACATTCCAGCCGTATTTGATGCCGGCAGGGAAACTCTCGAAGAAGCCATAGTTGACATGAGTAATCTTATAATCGAGCAAGACAGGATGATTGTAGAAACCAAACTTCACACCCTCTTCAGTAGACTTCAGGAGAACACTCGACTTGACGGTATCGCCAGAAGCCTTGAGATAAGTAACCTGAGCTGTAAGTGCTCTGGCACTATCCTGCGGCGTCTCAGCCGAAGCAAGCACATCCTCTACTCTGCCCAATTCAATCTGAAATTCGTTGAAAGAGACTACCTTTTTATTATTAATAGCAAGAATCTTATCACCCTTTGTCAAACCGAGTTTGCTGGCAGGCGAATCCTTCATCACACTATCAATCTGCAGAGGCACATACAAATCTACGAAGCGAGGACTGCTCTTAATCATACTGAGCATGTCGAGATCGCCAGGCAGATTAAGCGTCACCGGTTTGCCCTGACGGATGATATTGACCTGCTTAGCCTCAGAGAGATTACGATACAAATCACCATCAAAGGTCTTGAACTCACCCAGATCGGTGCTTACCAGAATATCCTTATCCTGGAAACCCAATGCCTTTGCCTCGGTATTGAACTTCATACCATAACTCATATCGCGGGTAGCCACATAATTGTCGCCCCAATGGAACAGAATCATGGAATAGATGAAGAGAGCCAGCACGAAGTTAACCAGCACGCCACCTATCATGATGAGCAGGCGCTGCCATGCCGGTTTGCTGCGAAACTCGTATGGCTGTTCCGGCTGTTTCATCTGTTCGGTATCGAAACTTTCATCTATCATACCCGAAATCTTACAATATCCTCCGAGCGGCAACCATCCCAAACCATAGGTAGTATCCGAATTCTTTGGCTTGAACTCGAAGAGATGGAACCAAGGGTCGAAGAACAGATAGAACTTCTCCACTCTTACACCAAAGAGTTTGGAGAAGAAGAAGTGTCCGCCCTCATGGAGCAACACTAAGATGGAAAGCGACAGCATCAGCTGCAACGCTTTGATCAAAAATACTTCCATTTATTTACTTTGAACTTTGAACTTGGAACTTTGAACTTTATGATGAGTCCTATATCCTACGTTCATTTTAACTATTAACTATAAACTATTAACTATTACTTGAACATCAGCTCTGTAGCTATGCGGCGAGCCTCAGCATCGGTCTGCAGATAGACATCGAGGTCGGGATTACTGTCGAAAGTAGCCTTCGCCATCGTCTCTTCGATGATATCAGCCATCTGAAGGAAGCCACATTCACCTTTGCGGAAGCCGGCATTCACTATCTCGTTGGCTGCATTCACGATACATGACATATTACCACCCTTTCTGATGGCATCGAAAGCCAGTTGCAGACACTTGAACTTCTGATAGTCAGGCTTGAAGAACTGCAAATCCTGCGTTTTGAAGAGGTCGAGACGATCGCCATTCAGATGCAGACGCTGAGGGAAAGAGAAGGCATACTGGATAGGCAGACGCATATCTGGCACACCCAACTGAGCCTTGACAGCACCATCAACAAACTGAACGGCACTATGCACAACGCTCTGCGGATGGATAAGCACCTCTATCTTATCAGCCGGAACCCCAAAGAGCCATTTAGCTTCTGTCACCTCGAAGCCCTTGTTCATGAGCGAAGCCGAATCGATGGTTATCTTGGCGCCCATATCCCAGGTAGGATGCTTGAGGGCATCGGCAGCAGTCACCTTCTCCAACTGCTCGTGAGTATAATTGCGGAAAGGACCACCCGAACAGGTCAGAAGAATCTTCTCTACCTCGTTGTCGCCCTCACCCACCAGACTCTGGAAGATGGCACTATGCTCGCTGTCAACAGGGAGGATAGGCACATGATATTTCTGTGCAAGATTGCAGATCAGCTCACCCGCTACCACCAGCGTTTCCTTGTTGGCAAGACATATCTTCTTGCGCGCCTTGATGGCATGGATGGTTGGTTCCAGGCCCGAGAAGCCTACCATGGAAGCCAGCACCATATCGATAGGCTCAGCCTGTACGATATCGCAAAGCGCCTGAGCACCGGCATAAACCTTGATATCAGGCTCATCACTGAGCATATCTTTCAGCTCCTCGTAGCGAGCCTCATTGGCTATGACCACAGCAGCCGGATGGAACTTGCGAGCCTGCTCGGCAAGTTCTTGCACTCGGTTGTTGGCGGTGAGGCAATATACCTCGTAAAGGTCACTGTGCTGCTCGATGACATCAAGCGCCTGTGTACCGATACTTCCCGTAGAACCGAGAATACATATCTGTTGTTTCTTCATTTACTTTGAAATTATTAACTTTGAACTTAGAACTTTATGATTAGTAAAGCAAATGAATTCTTCACTCTTCGTTCTTCACTCTTCACTTTATAAGTCGAGCAATCCTTCCGGAATCGCCATTCTGATTTCTTTCTTTTCAGCGCTCACCTCTTCGATGAGGTCGTTGCTGGCAGGGATGAGGATTTCATCACCTGCATCGGTTGTTACCTCGAAAAGAAGGTTGAGGGTGGAATCGTCTACATGTTCTATGGTACCTACCACCTTGCCGCTTACGGCATCTACCAGATGGAAACCGATGATTTCTGCCCAGCTCATGTTCTCTTCATCACTGTCAGAGAGATGACGTGGGAAGAAGACCTCGCAACCGGTATAGTTGCGTGCCTGCTCCTGGGTATCGATATCCTCAAACTTCACGAGCACATTCTCATCGTTCTTAAAACGATATTCCTCTAAATAGAAAGGCACAAGGATGCCATCGATGTCGAGTACCAGGTACTCGGCATCTACACGGTCGAAAACATCATCTGTAATGGCGAAAGTAATCTCGCCCTTCACACCATGAGGTTTTCCCAACTTGCCTATCTTATATACTTCATCGCGTCTAATCATTCAACATTCAACATTTAACATTTAACATTGATTAATCACTGACACGGGTTATCTTGGCACCCAGCGCATTAAGGCGATGCTCGATATCCTCATAACCACGGTCTATCTGGGCGATATTGGCAATGCGGCTGGTACCATTGGCACTCATGGCAGCAATCAGCAGGGCAATACCGGCACGGATATCAGGACTGGTCATTCTGCCAGCACGCAGTTTGATCTTATGGTCATGACCAACCACCACAGCACGGTGAGGATCACAGAGAATAATCTGCGCACCCATATCAATCAGTTTATCCACGAAGAAGAGGCGACTCTCGAACATCTTCTGATGGAAGAGAACACTGCCACGAGCCTGGGTAGCCACTACGAGGAGCACGGAAAGAAGGTCAGGAGTGAGTCCTGGCCAAGGGGCATCGGCAAGCGTCATGATGGTGCCGTCAATAAATGAATCGATGACATAATGTTTCTGTTCTGGAATCACAAGGTCATCGTCCTCTATCTTTATCTTCACACCCAGGCGGCGGAATGCATCAGGAATAATACCCAAATCCTTGACAGACACATTCTTGATGCGCACACCTTCGCCACACATTGCCGCCATGCCGATGAACGAACCTACCTCAATCATATCAGGCAAGATGCGATGCTCGGCACCATGCAGTTTATCAACACCCACGATGGTGAGCAGGTTGCTGGCGATGCCGCTGATCTGAGCGCCCATCGCATTGAGCAGATGGCAAAGCTGCTGGATATATGGTTCGCAAGCTGCATTATAAATGGTGGTAGTGCCCTTTGCCAATACAGATGCCATGATGATATTGGCGGTACCGGTAACCGAAGCCTCATCGAGCAACATATAGCAGCCCTTCAGTTTCTTTGCCTGTATCTGATAAACATTACGCTCATCATCGTGAACGAAGTTGGCGCCCAGATACTTGAAGCCCAGGAAGTGGGTATCCAGACGGCGACGACCTATCTTATCGCCACCCGGCTGAGCTATGGTAGCCTTGCCACATCTACCGAGCAGCGGACCTATCATGAGCACACTACCACGAAGAGAAGAACATTTCTTCACAAACTCCAGACTGTCGAGATAATCGAGTTTCAACTCATCACTTTGGAATGTATAGTCGTGACGACTGTGCTTGGTTACCTTGACACCTATCTCCTGGAGCAACTTAATCAGGTTGTTCACATCCAGGATGTCCGGCACGTTGGTGATGCGCACAGGCTCGTCGGTAAGGATTGTGGTACAGATAACCTGCAGGGCCTCGTTCTTGGCGCCCTGAGGTGTGATAGTACCTTTGAGCGGATGACCGCCCTCTATGATGAAAGACTCCATAAGCTTGTCTACTATATATAATAATGTGGATTACTTTTTCTTCTTATTATTTACATTCTTAGGCTGCGCCTCAATCTTCTCGAAAACGAAGGTATCGAGATCGAGTTGGATGTTGCCATCGGTAAAACGTGCCAGATCGGAAGCTACCTTGGCTACATCGCTGGAGCCATGACTCCAGGTTACCAGGTCGCGATGCATCTGGTTGGCAGTAAGCTCCACGAGTTTATCGCGCTCCTCACTTGGTTCCATCGTCTTCAGCTTTTCGAAAATCTCGAAGAGCATAGCTCCATAATGGCGCACCGGGATGTGCTGCATAGGATATGGCAAAGGCTCCGGCTTGGTTGCTATCTTCACAGCATCCGATACATCATAAGGGAAATCGATGTCGAGCTGGAAATTGCTCATGATGGCAAGCTGGTCCCAGAGTTTCTGCTCATGATCCTCTACCCCTCTGTTCTCAGGGAACATACGGTCCATGACTGCAATAATGGTCTCTGCACAGCGCTGGCGCTCTTCACGATCGGTAAGCGTCAGACAATGGTCTACCATCTGCTGAATCTCACGGCCATACTCAGGCAGAATGAGCTTAGCTCTCTGGGTATTATAGTCTAATCCTTCTATATTCATTCTTACATATTTTATATAATAAATAATTCTAGAGCAGTTTCTTTGGCATCTTAGCCACGAAATCCTTGAGATAGAAAGGCACGAAATATGCCACATCTTCGAACTTGCCCTCTACAAAACGCTTCTCTGCCAGCGGAGCCATATTCTTAGCCAAAGGCTCAATGCCCTCTACGAGGTGAGCATTCGGATGGTTGATGGTCTCCATACACTTGGCAGCGCCATTTCCGAAGAAGTACACATGGTGCTGGTCCAGATATTCCTTGTAGGTATCAGCATCCACAATATCAGCCTGAATAGTGCGAACCACCTTCAGGGCGCGGTCGAGCACTTCGGCATATACCTCCATGCGGCGGGCGTCGAGCATAGGTACTATGAGAGCGTCTTCCTCCTCAGGATGTTCGCCAAGCAATACAGGCACTGCCATCAGTTCGAGTGTTGGAACAGCGATGAGTTTCACACCGCGACCATAACAGATGCCCTTCGCCATACTCACACCGATACGCAATCCGGTATAGGAACCCGGACCACAACTTACCGCCACAGCCTCCAGCGGAAGACCATGAGAATCGAGGAAATCAAGAGCCTCATCCACAAACACACCCAACTTAACAGCATGGTTCGGACCTGTGTGATCTTCCTGGTTGAAAATCACCTGTCCACTATCACTAATTGCCACTGAGCACACGTCCGTACTCGTCTCAATATTCAAAATACACGACATAATTAAAAAATATATTCTTAAATAAGGTGCAAATATACTCATTTTCTCGCTTTTTTTTGTACTTTTGCAGAAATTTAACGCGAAAGATTATATGATACAGTCAATGACAGGCTTCGGAAAAGCTACCGCGGCCTTTAAAACAAAGAAGATTAATGTAGAGATAAAGTCATTAAATAGCAAGACGCTTGACCTCTCTACTCGTATTGCTCCGCTCTATAGAGAGAAGGAGATGGAAATCCGTCAGTATATCTCTAAAAATCTAGAAAGAGGCAAGGTTGACTTCGCCATCTGGATTGATAAGGATGCTACTACAGATGCCACTCCTATCAACGCGGCGCTTGTACAGAATTATTACCAACAAATCAAGAAGATTTCGGCTGAAACAGGCATTCCTGAGCCAACCGACTGGTACAGCACTCTGTTGCGTCTTCCTGATGTAACAACGAAGACGGATGTGGAAGAATTGAGCGATGAGGAGTGGGAAGTGGCAAAAAATGCAATTTGCGAGGCTGTGAACCATCTCGTAGCCTTCCGCAAGCAGGAAGGAGCCGCTCTCCAGAAGAAATTTACTGAGAAAGTGGATAACATCCAGGCGCTCCTGGCTAGCATCGAACCATACGAGAAGGCTCGCGTGGAGAAGATCAGACAGAACATCGTTAACGGACTGCAGCAGATTCCGAATGTGGATTACGACAAGAACCGCCTGGAGCAGGAACTCATCTACTACATCGAGAAGCTCGACATCAGCGAGGAGAAGCAGCGCCTTGCCAACCACCTGAAGTATTTCCGCGAGACCATGAATGAGGAAGGTCATGGTGTAGGAAAGAAACTCGGTTTCATCGCACAGGAAATGGGACGCGAAATCAACACCACCGGCTCTAAGAGCAACCAGGCTGAGATGCAGAACATCGTGGTGAAGATGAAGGACGAACTGGAGCAGATCAAGGAGCAGGTGCTGAATGCCCTCTAAACAAGAGACAGGCACCTTCTCTCTCCCCAAAAGCCCCCTCAAAAGCCCCCTCAAGTGGCGTTTTTGAAAGCCTCGCCCCCGTTCCAGGCGATTCCATCGCCTGTCCAAAAAGCCCCCTATCAAACAGCAAATAAAGAAAAGAAGAATAAAAAATGAAGAACGGATTGTTAATTTTCAGCGCCCCATCGGGCAGCGGTAAGAGCACAATAGTAAACTGGCTGATGAAAGAGCACCCGGAATTGAAGCTGGCTTTCTCTATCAGCTGTACCTCTCGTGCTCCGCGCGGTACAGAACAGAATGGTGTAGAGTATTTCTTCCTCTCTCCAGAGGAATTCAAGGCTAAGATTGAGGCTGACGAGTTCCTGGAGTATGAGGAGGTTTACCAGGACAGATTCTACGGCACCCTGAAGTCACAGGTAGAAAACCAGCTTGCCAAGGGCGAGTCGGTGATTTTCGATGTTGACGTAAAGGGTGGTGTAAACATCAAGAAGTTTTATGGCGAGCGTGCCTTGAGCATCTTTGTCCAGCCACCTTCGGTAGAGGAATTGCGCCGCCGTCTGGTGGGTCGCAATACTGATGCGCCTGAGGTGATTGAGCAGCGCCTTGCCAAGGCAAGCTATGAGTTGACCTTCGCCCCTCAGTTTGACCACGTGGTCGTAAACGATGACTTGGAGAAGGCTCAGCAGGAGGTTTATCAGCTCGTCAAGGCCTTCCTAGACGCAGAGTAAGAAATGAAGAAGGTAGGAATCTTTGGCGGTAGCTTCAACCCCATCCATACGGGCCATATCGCATTGGCGAAAAGCCTTTGCGAGAAGGCCTGCCTGGACGAGGTGTGGTTCATGGTTTCGCCCATGAACCCATTCAAGAAGACCGCTACCGACTTGCTCGACGACCAGCTGCGCCTGGAAATGGTAGAAAAAGCGCTGGAGCACGAGCCACAACTGAAGGCATGCGACTATGAGTTCCGCCTGCCTAAGCCATCTTATACCTGGCATACGCTGCAAGCCATCAGCAAGGATTACCCGGAAAACGAGTTCACCCTGCTGATTGGTGGCGACAACTGGGCAGCTTTCGACAAGTGGTACCATCACGACGACATCCTAGCCCACTATCCCATCGTGGTTTATCCGCGCCAGGGAGCCTGCATAGGCAATGTACCAGAAGGCGTTACCATCGTAGAAACTCCACTGCTCAACATCAGCAGCACGGAAATCAGAAAGCGTATCAAAGAGGAGGAAAGCATCAGGGGAATGGTGCCGGAATGCATCGAGCAACTGGCTGTCAGAAACTACAGGCAGCTCTAGGCATCCCTCTATCCGAAAACGCTTAAAATCATATTTAAACAACAAACAGCAAAAAATGAGTTGGAAAGAAATCATTAAGAAGTGTCTGAACGTGGCTTCTGCGCCGATTCGCAGAAATGCCAACTTCTTTGTGTTCATGTACCTGCTGGGCATGATCAGTTCTATCGTGACTACACCAGCCAAGGGGACTCTATACGACAACCTGTTCCTAGAACTCTTTGTCGACCTCTATGTTGTGTGTGCCGTTGTCGCCATCTTCCCCAAGAAGGTGCGTTGGGGGCTGCGTGCCGTACTATACCTTATATTATATAGTACAGCTGCCGCCGACACCTATTGCTACGTGAATTTCGGCTCTACGCTCAACCCTTCTATGCTGATGCTGGTGGGCGAGACCAACAGTTCGGAGGCTAGCAGTTTCCTCTCAGCCCTCATCTCTGCCGAGGTTCTCTTCAGTAGTGTGGGCTGGATCCTGCTTCTCGCTCTCATCCAGATTCTCATCGCCATCTTCCGCAAGCAACTCATCAAGCTATACGTTTTCATCATTACCGTTCTGGAGTTGGCTTCTGTCAAGAAACGGCTGATGGCTATCCCCCGCATGACTGCAGCCATGCCTGCCAGCTTCGGAATCCTATGCCTCATCATCTTCATCATAGGATGCTGCACCTCCTGGCACAACAAGATGGCTTACCATAAACTCATGAACGGTAGAACAATAGGCGAAGTAGAGCATATCCTGACAGAAAAGGATCATGCTGTTCTCTATCTGCCTGTCTACCGACTCCAATTCAGTATCTATGCCAACCAGCTGGCTGCGCATCAGATTACCCAACTCATTCATGCTGCCCACGAGGTAAAGGTTGACAGTTGCAGCTACCGCTCGCCAAACATCGTGCTGATTATCGGCGAAAGCTTCGGCCGCCATCATTCCCAGCAGTACGGCTATTTTATGGATACCACTCCACAGCAGGTAGCCTTGGAGAAATCGCGCAAACTCACCAAGTTTACCGATGTGGTAACCTGCTGGAACCTGACCAGTTTCGTTTTCAAGAACATGCTCTCTACCCATGTGGTAGGCGAGAAAGGCGAATGGTGCGACTATCCGCTCTTCCCTGAAGTGTTCCGAAAGGCAGGCTACAACGTAACCTTCATCACCAACGAATTCCTGCCACAGGCAAAGGAGGCGGTTTACGACTTCAGCGGCGGTTTCTTCCTGAACAACCCGGAACTGAGCAAACTCCAGTTTGACCATCGTAACACCCAGCTCCACGACCTGGACGACGGACTGCTGAAGGATTACGATGACAGTCTGAAGAACTTCCAGAAGGAGCACAACCTCACCATCTTCCACCTGATGGGACAGCATGTAAACTATAAGCAGCGCTACCGCACGAAGCAAGCCCGGTTCTGGGCAAGCAGTTATGAAGACAAGCGCCCTGAACTGACCAATGCCCAGCGCAAGATGCTGAGTCATTACGATAACGCTACCCTCTACAACGACTCTATCGTAGCCCAGATTGTAAAGCGTTTCCAAAAGCAGGATGCAATCGTCATCTACGTGCCCGACCATGGCGAAGAATGCTACGAAGAGAACCGAGGCTTCATCTGCCGTAACCATTCTGCAGAAATCGACTGGCCGCTGGCTCACTATGAGTTTGAAATTCCGTTCTGGATATACTGTTCGCCAAAATATATCAGGAATCACCGCGACATTTACCGTCAGATACGCAAAGCTAAGGACAAGCGTTTCATGACCGATGCCCTGCCTCATCTTCTGTTGTATCTGGCTGGCATTGAGACAGCTACCTATAAGGAGGAATATAACATCCTGAGTCCGAAATATGACGAGATGCGACCACGTATCCTCAAAAACTCTGCCGATTACGACAAACTTCGTGATGCGCATCTGGAAAAGATAAAAAAGGAAGAAAGTAAAAAGGTAAAAAAGAAAGAAAGGAGAAACTAATTATGAATAGTGCTATTCTATCACGCCCGGCATGCAATGCCCTGAGAGGACTCGCCATCATCGGCATCTTCTTGCATAACTACTGCCATTGGCTGGGACCTATTGTCAAGGAGAACGAGTATCAATACTTCCAGCACAATGTTGACTGGCTGAACCAGGTAATGGTCAGCATGGACCTCAACCTGCCTGTGCACCTGCTCTCGTTCTTCGGCCATTACGGTGTGCCCGTATTCCTCTTTCTGAGTGCTTACGGACTGGTGATGAAATACGAGGCTAAACCTCATCTCTCTACCGAACAGCAGACCAGAATGTACAGCATCTCGGGCAAGAAACTTACAGGAAGCATCAACTGGCGCGAACCGCTCCACTTTATCCGCTATCACTATCTGAAACTCTTCAAGATGATGATAGTAGGTTTCGTGGCATTCACGATGCTCGACCTTATCACGCCTGGCTCTCACCACTATGCAGCGCTCGACATCGTTGCGATGCTGGGCATGTTCAATAATGTATTGCCAAATCCGGATAACATCATCTGGCCGGGTCCGTACTGGTTCTTTGGTCTGATGCTGCAACTTTACATCGTCTATCGACTGCTGCTCTATCGCCGCCATTGGGGATGGACCGTAGGATTGATGGCCATCTGCATCGTCATCCAGCTCCTCCTGGGCTTTGACAATCCGGAGAGTGAAGTGATGAACCGCTACCGCTACAACTTTATGGGCGGCATGTTGCCATTCGGTTTGGGCATCCTCTATGCCAGATATGGCGAGAAGATTCTGATGACGTTCCATTCGCCTATCACCAACTTCTTTGGCTGCATCTTCTGCATCTCGCTGATTTACAGTCTGAGCGGCAGCATGGTTGGCTGGACCTTCGTGCCTTTCTTCTTCTGTCTGCTGAGCGTATTGGTAGCTGACCTACTCCAGAACATCAGCTGGTTATCAGGTATTTACAAGGTATTAGAGTGGATGGGCAGCATCTCCGCCGCCCTCTTCGTATGCCACCCTATCACCCGCAAGATATTCATCCCTATCAGCCGTCAGGGCGACATCTATGCCGGCCTGCTCCTCTACATCATATCGAGCATCTGCCTGGCTTGGCTCTTCACCCAACTGATGAAGAAGATTCCAAACCCGAAATATTAAAAGAAAATCATGAAGATAAAAGATATAGAACTGGCGAATATCAGCCGGTTTCGCGGCGAGTTGATGGGAGCAGCCATGCTGTTCATCATCCTCTTTCATGTGGCATTGCCTAGAGAAGATGCCTTTTTCGGGCTTCGCAGAATGGGCAATGTCGGTGTAGACATATTCCTCTTTCTCAGCGGAATAGGTCTCTGGTTCTCGTGGATGAAGAATCCTTCTGCCAAGCATTTCTTCATCCGCCGTTATCTGCGCATCTACCCTACCTGGCTCATCATAGCCTGCCTCTTCTATATCCCTTCTTTCCAAGGCGGAAGCACCTGGAACTGGATCTATCTCTTTGGCGAAATAACCATCAACTGGGGGTTCTGGCTGCATGATGAGCTCAACTTCTGGTACATCCCGGCTACGATGATGCTCTATCTCTTTGCCCCTGCCTACATGGAACTCATCAAGCGCCATCCTATCTACCGCTGGCTGCCGGTGGTGATGATCATGTGGTGCATCCTGGTACAATATGTCACCCCGATACATCAGGCTGTAGGACATCTGGAGATTTTCTGGAGCCGCGTGCCTATCTTCTTCATCGGCATCAACATGGGTGAGATGGTCAGACAGAAACAGACGCTCGACGGCACTTCGATATGGATGATATGGCTCATGTTCCTGATGACGCTGCTGGCGAGCATCTTCCTGGAACAGGAGAAGCATGGCATGTTTCCGCTCTTCCTGGAACGCATGCTCTATATCCCGCTCACCATCACAAGCATCCTGCTGCTGAACCGCATCTTCCGCCGCACCCCGAGCTGGTTTAACAAGGGGTTCATGTTTGTGGGAGCGCTGAGCTTGGAGTGTTATCTGCTCCATATCCACTTCGTGCTGAAATACATAGAACCGCATCACTTGGGCTATTGGCCTACTTTCTTCATCTGCATAGGCATCACCCTGCCTGCAGCATGGATTCTGAGCAAGATAGCCGGATGGATTTCTAAAGAGTTATCTAAGTTTATCAAGTAAAAAAGGAGTTTATTTATTAAGAAAATTGGAGTTTTATGAACGAGAATAAATTGGAAGACAGTAAAGGTTTTGCTGCGCTGCTGCGACTGGTTCGCCCGAAGCAATGGATCAAGAATGGCTTTATCTTCTTACCGCTGTTCTTTGGCGGCGCCCTGTTGCATACAGATGCTCTGCTGGCGGGTCTGATTACTTTCTTCGCCTACAGTTTTGCCGCATCGAGCATCTATTGTTTCAACGACATCTTTGATGTGGAGGCCGACCGCCGCCACCCGGTCAAGTGCCATCGTCCGATAGCATCGGGGGCGGTCAGCATCAAGCAGGCATACGGACTGATGTTCCTGATGTTTGCCCTTTCTATGGGTGTATGCAGCCTGCTCGGCTCATGGGAGACGATGGGAATCATCATCTTCTATTGGCTTCTGAATCTCGGCTACTGCGCCAAATTCAAGCAATATGCCATCATCGATGTGTGTATCGTGGCTTTCGGTTTCGTACTCCGTCTGCTGGCAGGTGGTGTAGCAACGGGCATCGTACTCAGTAAGTGGATTGTGCTGATGACCTTCCTCATCACCCTCTTCATGAGTTTTGCCAAGCGCCGCGATGATGTGCTGCGCATGGAGAAGACGGGCGAGGCTCCCCGCAAGAATACCATCCGCTACAACCTCACCTTCATTAACCAGGCTATCACGATTACGGCTTCCGTAACCCTGGTATGTTACATCATGTATACGGTGAGTCCGGAGGTGATTGATAATTTCCATACTGATTATCTCTATCTTACGAGTGTCTTTGTGCTGGTCGGTTTGCTGAGATACATCCAGATAGCCGTGGTAGACCAGAAGAGTGGTGACCCTACGAAGATTATTCTACGCGACCGCATTACACAGTTTATCGTGCTCGCCTGGTTGCTCTCCTTCCTGATCCTTATTTATATCGTATAAGAAAATGAAGAAGAAAATATATTGTTTCGATTTCGACGGAACGCTGACAACAAGCGATACCCTACTGGAATTCATCAGATATGCCAAGGGCACCGGTCGGTTTCTGATGGTTTTCCTGATGTACAGTCCGCTCCTGGTACTGATGAAGCTGCATCTCTTTCCCAACTGGAAGGCGAAGCAACTCATCTTTGCCCATCTCTTTGCCGGCATGCGTATCGAGAAGTTTAATGCGCTCTGCCGCGATTTTGCCGAAGAATACCAGCATCTGTTGCGCCCCAAAGGTGTCACGCTGGTACACGAAGCCCTGGTTGCAGGTGCTCAGGTTTTCATCGTGAGTGCCAGCATCGACAATTGGGTCCGCCCGTTCTTTAAAGTTCGCGGCCTAGATGGAGTCAGGGTTTTAGGTACCCAGATAGAAGTGATTGACGGCAGACTTACCGGCAAGTTCAAGAGCAACAACTGCTATGGCGAGGAAAAGGTGCACCGCATCTGCGAGGCACTGACCACCTCCGCCAATGCCTACGGTACCCTCTCATTATCTTTCGACCGCGCGCAATACGAAATAGAAGCATTTGGCGACAGCCGAGGCGATAAGGAGATGCTCGCCTTCGCCAACAAAGGACATTACAAGCCCTTCAGAATTTAGAAACGCATAACGGAAGACAGGAAAGCCTAACGGAGTCGCAAACCATCTTGCCAAGTACCCATGTACGGCGAAACGCCGTATCAAGTATACCAACTTACTGACTTACAATACATTAACTTGTTATGAAACAAAGGAATACAGACATCGACTGGATAAGAGCCATACTCATTATTCTCATGATATTGATTCATATCGTGAGCTTCGGCAACGCATACCCCCAGCTCAAGGCAGGCATTCTCTCATTCATGATGCCTACCTTCCTCATCATCACGGGCTATCTCGTGAATATCGAGAAAAGCCCAAAGGAGATGGGAAGATACCTGATGTGTCTCGCTTTGCCTTACGTCATCATGGTAACCGGTTTCTCTGTACTCTCCTATTTCATGCCGGTGAGAGATGGCATCACGGAACTGTCACTCTCTCAGATTTGTGAGAAGATATTCGTTACTTCCATCGGTCCCTATTGGTTCATCCAGACCATGATTATCTGCGGCATTCTCTATTACGTCAGTTTCAAGGGAGCAACCTGGGGAGCCATCAGACAGGGAAAAACGACGATGAGCACCACCACAAGCCTCTTTATCTTCGCCACCCTACTCCTGCTCCTGTCCAAGACACCCGCTCTTTCGCCCAGTGCCGCCACCTATTATTTCATCGGAGCGGTACTCAGACAATGCCATATCGGCTTTGACAGAATTTTCCGTCCTTCACCGGTTGCCCTGCTGCTCTGGATCAACTTGCTGGGCTTGGAAGAATGGTATGACTGGGGCACTCTCGCCATCGTCTTCTCCTGCTGGTGCTGCATTTCATCCCTGATGTGGATACACAGCCTCATCAACCACCTACAGGATAACGCCTGCGTTCGAAAGACAGAAGCCACCTTATTATATATGGGTCGCAACACGCTGCCCATCTACCTCTTCCACCCCATCTTTACGATGGCAGCCAAGTTCTATCATCCCCTCTTTAGCTGGGACAGGAGCGAAATCTGTTTTGCCCTCGTTACCATCTTCATCGCCATTGCCGGAAGCATCGGCATCGCCAAGATGATGGAGAAGACCCATCTGGCTTATCTCTTCGGAAAAGGAAAGATGCTGAGATAAATAATACCAGGATATATTTGGTAATTTGGAGATTTTGAAGTACTTTTGCAACATGAATATCAAGAACAAGATAAATAATATGGATGATGCCAAGCGAGAGAAGCTGGGCGAAGTCATCAGATTCGGAATCGTAGGCGGACTGGCTACGGTACTGCAATATGTCATCTACCTGGCTATGATGCCGGCGCTGGCCCATTTCATCCCCAACATGGGCGACCACAGCCTGGCTACCACAGCCAACACCATCGCCTACATCGTGAGTTTCATCTTCAATTTCATCGCCAGTACCCGCTATACCTTCAAGGTAAAGGCGAATGCCAAGCGCGGAGCAGGATTCACCCTCTCCCACATCGTCAACTACTCGATGCAGACCCTCTGCCTCAACCTCTTCGTAGGCTTGGGTCTAGCCAAACAGCTGGCTATGATACCCACCCTCTGCATCTGCATCCCGGTAAACTTCCTCCTGGTAAGGTTCTTCCTGAAGAAATAAGGGGATTCCCAAAACACGATAAAAGAAAGATATGAAAAAGATATTCGATATTTTTAAAATCAAGAAAGAAGAAAGAGTTTCAGCACTCGTCGCACTCATCATAGCATGTGCTCTCAATGCCCTGACTGTCATCAAATACCACAGCCAGTTCTCGCAGATTACAGATAATTATCACAAACTCTTTGTCAAGACCTTCCATGTGGCAGGTTTCGACCCGCTTACCTATAGCATCGTATCTCACTGGGACACAGAATATAACGTATACCGCCACCCGCTGCTGGCGTTCTTCATGTATATCCCGAATCAGATAAATCAAGGTTTGATGATGCTTACCGGCATCAACTGCGTTCAGTTTGTCGTGGGAGCTATCCTGGTGTTCTGCGCCTTCTATTCTTTCATTTTCCTTTATCGTATATTCAGAGAAGTGATTGGTACAGAGCGCTTTGATGCCAATCTGCTCTCTGCCTTCTATTTCTCTTTTGCCTATGTGATGGTTTCAGCGATGGTACCCGACCATTTCATCATGTCGATGATCATACTCCTCTGTACCCTGTATATCACAGGCGTATGCATGAAGAAAGGCAGACAACTTACCATCTGGCAGACTATCCTGCTCTTTGTATTTACAGCGGGCGTATCGCTCAACAATGGTCTGAAGACCTATCTTGCCGCCCTTTTTACCAATGGCAGAAAGTTCTTCAGTATCAAATACTTTCTGATAGGAGTCATCCTTCCTGCCGCACTCATGTGGGCTTTCGCCAGATGGGAATACCGCACCTTCGTATGGCCTAAGGAGATGGCAAGACACGAGGCTAAGATGAAGAAAAACAAGGAAGCCACAGCCAAGATTTACCAGCAATACCGCGACAGCACTGGCGTGAAAGACTCGGCAAAGGTAGAAGCTGCCGTCAGGAAAATCATCAAGGATAAAGCGCATGCCAAATATGTTCGTGACCATAAACAGATATGGAACAAGAACACGGGCAAGCCTATCGCCAAGGGCGAATTCATGAACTGGACCGACAAGACGACCTCCCGCTCACAAACTCTGGTCGAGAATTTCTTCGGTGAAAGCATCATGCTGCACCAGCAGAACCTTCTGGGCGATGTATTGCGCAACCGTCCGGTTATCGTGAAATACCAGTCTGCAGTCAATTATGTGGTAGAGGCATGCATCGTTGTGCTTTTCTTACTTGGCATCCTCGCCGGAAGAAAATCAAAGTTCCTATGGCTCACCCTGACATTCTTCCTGATGGATGCTGCCCTCCATATCGGTTTGGGCTTCGGCATCAACGAGGTATATATCATGACCGCCCACTATATGTATGCCCTTCCTGTCGCCATCGCCTTCCTGGCGCTCAAGGCTAAAGGAAAGAGCCGGAAATGGGCTTTCAGAGGATTGATGCTCGCCATCACCCTCTATCTGTGGATCAGCAACGGATACCTGCTGATAGGCTATATGTTAGGATAAAGCCCCATAAGAAGCCTTTATCCAGCGGATGATATCCTCATGCTTCATATCAAACTTACGGGCAAAGAGGCGGTTGCTTTGTTCCAGCTCCTCTTTGTCTGCTATAGTCCAGACGTATGGATTACCGCGTTTCCAGTCAATGAGTCGCATGCAGCCCTCATATTCATCTTTTTCAGAATACAGGGCGGCTCTAAAGGCAGGCTGATTCCATACTAAGGTCTGCAGGAAGAACTCATCAGGGCAGAAGGTATAATTGAATCTTTTCAATACAAACGGCTTCTGGCTCACCACATACTCCACGCATGCCTGCGTGATGCTCACCCAGTTGGCACCCTTGGCAAAATCCATCTTCTGGCGATGCAGGAACGGCATGAGCAGCATCGAAAGATATTTATTCAGTCGCCTGGTTATGGCATTCAAAGCCCCATACTTCGAGCGGGTAAGACTGGTAAATAGCCAATAACGCATCATCTTCCGGCGGCAATCCCATTCAAATTCCTCACCATGATTGATGCCCACAAACTCTTTACCCTGATGCTCCTCAAAGAACTGATGGATGTAATCCTGCGATTTGATAGGTAAATCCTGACCACTCAGCAGATGGTAGTAGGCATAAGGTCCATGCTTCAAAGCCTCCTCGAAAAGCACATACTCCGCCTTAATCTGGCTCAGATTTCCCCAACGCACATCCACCCTCTGTTCCAATAAAAAGAGGCGTGCCTTGGAAAGAACCAGCGGTTCAGCACCATCCAGCATATCCGATTTCCGGTCGATATGCAGAAATATATCATTGCGCTCATCATCGAGCATCGACAGCAATACCCTCAGAAGCGGTAAACTGCCATGAGCCATTATCAAAAAAGCATGTTTCATTGTCATTATTTATCTTTATTATCCAACTGTCCGTCCTGATGACTTTTTCATCATCATTGCGACAAAGATACACCAAATAAAAGAGAATACAAAATAAAACTCCGTTTTTATCAGAAAAAAAACACAAAATAGAGCCTTTCTTTTTGAATATTCAGAAAAAACAATTACTTTTGCAGCGCTAAGAAGGAGATGCGGCATGCATCAGCCCAGCAAAAAAATAATCAGAGAATGAACAATATATTTAGAATTAAAAAAGAAGAAAGGCTCTTTGCCTTGATTACACTCATCGTTATCATCGCCTTTAATGTGCTGATGATAACCTATCATTTTGATGATTTCGGCAAACCGAAAGCAGGATTCTGGACGCTCTTCACCAAGAACTTTCAGATTTCAGGTTTCGACCCCTACACCTACCTTACCCTCTCGAAGTGGAAGGTGTATTACACGGAGTATCGCCATCCCATGCTCCCTTTCTTCCTCTATCCTTTCTCGCTACTGAACGGCTGGCTGATAGAACTCACCTCCCGCAACTGGGCAACTACCATCGTGGCGGTGATGATGACATTCTTCTCCACCTACTCCACCCTCTTCTTCAGAAGAATCTTCAGAGAGGTAATGCAGCTGAAGGCTATAGACAGCAATGTGCTCACAGCGATGCTTTTTTCCTTTGCCTACGTGCTGCTCGTCACCTTTGTGGATGACCATTTCGGCATGTCGCTTTTCTTCCTGTCGATGACACTTTATATAGCCGGCAAACAGCAGAAGGAACACCAGGGTATGCCTTGGTGGCAAACCGCCCTGCTCTTTTTCTTCACGGCAGGCATCACGCTGAGCAATGGCGCCAAGACCTTCCTTGCCGCCCTCTTTACCAATGGCAAAAAACTCTTCCGCCCGAAATATCTGGCATTGGGCATCATCTTGCCTACCCTCCTGATAGGTGCTGCAGGCATTTATCAGAACAAGGCTTTCATCATTCCGAACCGTCTGGAAGGAGAACGGCTCGTGGCTCAGAAAGCTGCGAAAGACAGTACTTTTAGGGCTAAGATGGAACAGAAGCAAAAACACGATAAGGCCATCGCTGGCAAAAATATCCAGAAACGAGGCATGCTCTCATGGGCAGATATGTCTATCTCCCGTTCAGAATCACTGGTAGAAAACGTTTTTGGCGAATCGCTTATCCTGCACAGAGAACATCTTCTGGAAGATATCCACAGCCACCGCCCGATATTCGTGAAATACCAGACACCCGTTCCTTATATCATAGAGGGTATCATCGTGATTCTGCTGTGTATGGGCTTTTGGATGGGAAGAAGATCGGCCTTTCTCTGGCTCACAGCCTCATGGGTGGCATGCGATGCCTTCATTCATCTGGTCATGGGATTCGGACTGAACGAGGTTTATATCATGGCTGCCCATTGGGCGTTCATCATTCCGGTTTGTATCGGATATATCATCAGAAACTGTAAGGAGAAATATCTGCCTTATCTTCGTGGCACACTCGCAGTTATCACCATCTTCCTGTTCTTCTATAACAGCACGCTGATATTCGAGTATCTCACAAGATAAAAAAGAGAACTCGACAAGATAAAAAAGTATCTTAGATTAAAACCATCATGCTGAAAATAAGTATCTTAACCCCTATCTATGGAGTAGAAAAATATATCGAACAGTGCGCCCGTTCACTGTTCGAGCAGTCGTATGCGTCTATCGAATACATCTTTGTAGATGACTGTACCCCCGATAAAAGCATCGGTATCCTACAATCGCTCCTGAAAGAATATCCGGGAAGAGCACAACAGGTACGCATCATCCACCACGACAGAAACCGGGGCGTGGGTGCCGCAAGACAGACGGCACTGATGGCGGCTACAGGCGATTATCTTTTATTTGCCGATAGCGATGATATGCTGCCGGAAGATGCAGTTGAGAAGCTGGCAGGAAAAGCAGATAGTAGCCATGCCGACCTGGTTGATGGCGGCTACCGGGAATGGTGCGATGGTAAAGCTGGAATACTCCAGAAACCTTTTGATGTTTCTGACAAGAAACTGCTCAAACTGCTTGTTTGTCAGAACATCATCACCAACCGGCTGTGGGGCAGAATCTATAAGCGTTCGCTCATCATGGAGCACAGGATATTCTTTGAAGAGGGCATCAACTATGCGGAAGATCTTTTCTGGAATGCCCAGTTCATGTTCTACGGCAAAAAGGTGAACATCTATGATGCGGTATATTATTACCGTACCGACAATGAGAATTCCTACAATCACAACATCTCTGAAAAGAATCTCCTGTCATACTTCAAATCAACCCGCCGACTCATCGATTTTTTCGAGCAGAACGATAAGAAGCATCAGTACCTCAGGGCCACAGAGATAGGCATCGTCAATGCCTACCGCTGGGCAGCAAACGCACAGGTAGCCTTCGAAAAGGTGGATCAGGCACTCGGCTACAAGCCTAAGAGCTGCCTCATCCGACTCATCATCAAGCTCATCAAAAAGGGGGTACCTGTCAAGAGGGTGAATCTTATCTACCTCGCTTACAGAAAGCTATACACTCTTCTAATATCTGCACCTTCAGCAGCTTCATGATACAGAAGTAGATGGTGGCTGAAACCAGCAGACGAACCAGCAGCAGGAGATAGATGTTCTGCAGGCTGCGAGTCATGAAATAGGTAACTACCATCGTGGCTGCCGCACAGAGCATGAATGGCAGTATATCCTTTGCCACATCCAGGAACCGCAATCCGGCAACACGCTTCATCATCCACTGCCAGACCAAAAGCCAGGCGATGATAAACACGGTATAGGCTATCACCATGGTCTGGATGCCATATTGATGACAGAACAACACCAAGGCGAGCAACCCCACTACCTGACCGATGTTGCACCACATATACACATCAGAACGCCCCTTGCTGATGGCAAGATTCTGATAGAGCGTATAAATCGGCATAAAGGCACCGCTCACACAGAGAATCTGCAACAGCGGCACACTGGCTATCCATTTCTCATGAATCGTAATCAGAATGAATTCGCGTGATACCAGGGTCAAACCAAACATCAATGGAAAAGAAAGGAATGCCGTGAAACGGAGCATCTTTCTGAACACCAGCAACTCGCGGTTCTTATCGTCCTGGATAGAAGCCAAGACGGGCTGAGCTATCTGTCCCACCGTATTGGCAACAAACGAATTAGCCTTGGTATCCCAATTGTATGCCTGACTATAGTTACCCACATCATTAATCGGATAGAACCTGCCGAAGACAAAGGTCAATACATTGTTGCTCACCGTATTGATAATATTGGTAACCAGGAGTTTCACGCTGAATCCAAACATCTTCCTCACCGGTCCGAAATCGATATGAAAGTTCGGGCGCCATCCCGTATAATAATATCTTCCGATATTCAGCACAAGGATAAAGATAACCTGCTGCCAGGCAAGACTCCAGTAAGCCATGCCGTTGAATGCCAGTACCAGTCCCACGACATTCGAACTGATCAGGGCCATGAAATTAACGATGGTAATCTCCTTGTTCATCATGTTCTTCATCATATATCCGTTCTGGGCGATGCCAAACGAAGAGATGAAGAAACTCAGGAACACGAAGCGCGACAGGGAGGTGAGACAGGGCTGATGGAAGAAATCTGCTATCAGCGGCGCACAGAAAAAGAGCACCACATACATAGTAAGACTCACCAGGACATTAAACCAGAACACCGAGTTATAATCGTTATCGGTGGGGTTTCTGATATTCACCAGTGCCTGGGTAAACCCGCTACTCTGCAGATTGCCCGCTATCAGGGTGAATATGGTGAGGATGCCGATGATACCATAATCGGCTGGCGACAACAAACGCGCCAAGAAGATGCCAAAGAGGATATTGAGTACCTGGGTAGAGCCACTGTTCATCGCTCCCCAGAACAATCCCTTGGCGGTTTTTTCCTTTAATGATTCTGCCATCGTTTCTATCTGATAAATATGGAATATTACTTGTTTTTACTTTTTAGAATGCAAAAGTAGCATAAATAGTTTGAAGTTCAAAACTTTTTGCTTACTTTTGCAGCCGTAAAACTGAAAAAAGTATGGATATTAAGAACATCAAGAAGGAATGGAACGCCACAATACTCGATATATTGAAGGCATTCATCGACATCTGCAACAAGTATCACCTCAGATATTACTGTTGTGCCGGCACCGCCATCGGAGCCGCCCGTCACCACGGAATGATTCCCTGGGACGATGACATCGACGTGCTGATGCCACGCCCCGACTACGACCGTCTGCTCGAAATCGCCAAACACGAAGACTTTGGCAAATACGAGGTAGTAACTCCCTACAACAACGAGTCATACCCTCTGTATTTCTCCAAACTCGTGAATCGCGAAACCACCCTTATCGAGGAGAAGGAGCGTCCCTGCATCATCGGTCTTTACGTAGATATCTTCCCTCTTGATGCCACCGACGATGACCTGGAAACGGCAAAGGCGCTGTATCGCAAATACTCGAAGACCATCAACCGTCTGAATGCCGTAACCACCCACAATACTTTCATTGAGTACATCTCCCTGCTCCTGCACAAGGAAACCTGGGGCCGCTTTGCCATCAAGACGATCGCCTTCTTCTGCCGCAGCAAGATGCGCCACCGCCTCATCCAGCAGATGGACGAGATGAGTCACCGGTATGACTTCGATAAGGCGAAGAACGTACTGGTGAATACAGGTTCCTACCACTATAAGGAGATTTTCCCGAAAGAATGGCTCGGCAAGGGCAAGGAATTCCCGTTCGAGGATACCACCGTATTGCTGCCGGAGCAGGCTGATACCTATCTGCGCCACTTCTTTGGCGACTATATGAAGTTTCCACCCGTAGAACAGAGAGTAGAGAAACACCTTCGCTACTATCTGAACATGGAAAAGCGGGAAACATGGGATGAGATTAAAAGAAAGCTTTAGCCTTCCCTCACTTCCTGCAAGGTATGTCCGAAACCTTCTTCTACATCAAAGAGCGGTTTCCAGCCTAAAGCCTTGAGTTTATCCGTACTGAAGGTTGCCTTGGTGATAGGCGTAGTATTGCCCTGCTGCGCATCCGCCTCAGGAATATCAAACACCACCTTTCTATCCGCTTTCCGGGCTATCAGTTCTGCCAGTTGGCGGATGGAGATATTCGATTCTGAATGAGCCACATTATAGGCATTTGCCCTCTCGCCATCCAGCAGGAGGCGCAAGATGGCATGGGCGGCATCTACCACATAAAGCCAGGAGCGGAAAGCCTCACCCTTACTCTTCAGGACGATATCCTCACCCTTCAGAACATTGCGGATAAACTGGGCATACACCCTATTGTCACTCTCCGTAAAGCCCGGACCGTAGGTATGACTCAGTCTGGCTATCACCACATCGGCATCATACTCTGCTCCGTATGCCATGCAGAGCGTTTCGGCAGCACGTTTGGAAGATGGATAGCAGGCACGCACCGATGCACAATCCACATAGCCGCTGCTCTTCTCGCTAAATTCAGAGCCATCGCCCTCGCCATAGATTTCACCCGAAGAGATATAAACCATGCGCTGCATGCGGTGACTCAATCCATATTCCAGCAGGTTGGATACGCCGTTGATGTTTGCCTTCATCACCTCTACAGGGTTCTGCTTAAAGAAGTTAGGACTCGCATTGCTGGCTGCATCGATGATGTAATCAGCGCCCTCAGCCAACTCATTATAAACTGGTTCCCCTATCATCCTGTCCATGCTCTTGATGACAGGCTGGGTAACGTCTATCTCTGCAAAGAAGAAAGATTCATCCTCCCAATAGGCAGCAAACTTCTGTCGGGCACGTTCCTTGTTTCTTCCGGCTGCTATCACCTTGTAGCACCGGGCAGGATTCTGCATCAGCACATCAACCACACAGCCTCCTACCAATCCTGTAGCACCAGCCACAAGAATGGTCTTGCCATGCAGACGCTCCAATTCCAAACCTTCCCGGAAAAGGCGCGCAATATCTTCCTTATATGGTGAATTTCCTATCATAACATGTTTATTTTAACCAAGCCTCAGGCTGAACCTTCATCGGTGCCTTCAGTATCTCCAGATCCTCAACGGTGGTTATCTTGATGTTCTTCTCTGAACCAGGCACGATATGCATCTGTCTGCCTCCCAGTTCTGCCATCAGGGTACAGGATGCCACCGAATTGGCGATGCCCTTCTCCTTAGCCTCTTCGTGGGCTGCTATCAGATTGCCCAAACGGAAGGTCTGGGGTGTCTGGGTACGGATCAGTTTGTCGCGCGGAATACTGGTGTTGGTCGTAAAACCATCTTCGCTCTCCAGGATAGCCTCTCTACATTTGATACCCGTAATGGCATAGCCATACTTCTGGCAGATGGCGATATTGGACGAGATGATGTCTTGCGACAAGAGTGGGCGCACGGCATCATGCACCAGCACCAGGTCGTCATCACCGCATCCCACCTCTTTCAAGCCATAGATACCATTGTGGATTGACTCCTGACCATTGCTTCCGCCAGGGAATATCCATTTCAGCTTGGTAATGCAGAACTGGTTGGCATACGACTGCAGTACCGTTTCCCAACCTGCCAGACATACCACAGCAATACCCTGAATATCAGGATGCTTCTGAAAAGCCATCATCGTATGGATGATGATAGGACAGTTGTCTACATGCATAAACTGCTTTGGGATGTCCTGTCCCATTCTATTGCCAGAACCTCCGGCTATGATCAATGCATAGTTCATATTCTCTATCTTTAAATTGATTATTTCTGAATGATTCTCCCCGGATTCCCTACCACGGTAGCCCCGTCGGGAATATCCTGGAATACCACGGCACCGGCGCCTATCGTCACGTGGTTGCCGATATGGATGCCGCCGAATACCGTGGCACCGGTATAAATCTTCACGTCATTTCCGATGGTAGGCCTGCCGCCCTTGCCGTTGCCCAGTGTCACCATCTGCAGACAGTAGAAGTCATCACCTATGCTTTCTGCATTGAGATAGGTGGCATAGCTGTGCTCCAGATGCGCACCCTTCCCGATATGCGGACACCAGATGGTCATCGTACGCTCGGGAAGCAACAGCCAGCTGATGAAAACCGAACGGTATTCGCCCATGCGGTAATAAAACAGATTGCGGAAACTCCTTTCGCGGGTGCATGCCTTAATCAGGTTGAGCACCGTAGGCTTCCTGTCCTGCACCTTCAGCAGGTCGGCATCTATCTCCTTCTTATGGAGCAGATACAAAGCGATATGCGGCAACATGCGCACCGCCGAAGCTGACAATATGATGGTTTGTACTATCGGATTCATGACTCTAAATCTTGTTTTAACATGGTTGCAAAGATACAAAAAATAAAGCAACTAGCATGCTTTTATCCGAAAACAATTGCTCTTTTCACTAAAAATAAGATAATAGAACAGGGTTTGTAGAATTTTAGTCGGTTTTATTGCTAAATAATGTGAATTAAATAGCTTTCCATACAACTTTTCCGTACCTTTGCACAAAGTTATATATAACGATATTATAGAAGAGGATAAAACAGAACATTATGAAGAGGATATTGATTGTAGAAGACGATTTGGCATTCGGAACAATGATACAGACTTGGCTCAAAAAGAAAGGATTCGATGTGGAAAGGGTAACATCCGTAGGCGCTGCCATCAAAGCGATGGGAGCCGGCGATGCATTCCATCTGGTTCTTTCCGACCTGCGCCTGCCCGACCACGACGGACTGGTATTGCTCCAGCATATCAGAAAGACCGATGCCCACCTGCCTTTTATCGTAATGACTAGCTATGCAGAGGTTCAGAATGCTGTATGTGCCATGAAATCGGGTGCTACCGATTACGTGGCTAAACCCTTCCATCCCGAAATCCTCTTAGAGAAAATCCGTGAGGCTATCCAGTCGGCTGCTTCTGCCGTTTCAGCCCCTCAGCGTGCGGAATCTGCCGCCATGCAGGATGCGCCCCAAGAACAGCAGCAGGGCGCTACGGAGGTGCCTAGATATATAAAAGGGGAAAGCGAGGCTTCCAAACAGCTCTACGAGTTCGTTTCGCTCGTTGCCCCTACCCCGATGTCAGTGCTCATTCTCGGAGCCAGCGGCACCGGAAAGGAATATGTGGCGCGCAGCATCCATGAACAGAGTCTGCGCAAGGACAAACCTTTCTATGCCATCGACTGCGGCGCCATTCCTAAGGAGGTGGCGGCATCTGAATTCTTCGGATATAAGAAGGGTGCCTTTACCGGAGCCGAACAGGATAAGAAGGGCGCCTTCGAGATAGCTAACGGCGGAACGGTTTTCCTCGATGAGATGGGAAACCTCAACTACGAAGTACAGGTGCAGCTCCTCAGAGCCTTGCAGGAGAGGAAAATCCGTCCGCTGGGCAGCACGCAGGAGATTGATGTGGATATCCGACTCATCTGTGCCACCAACGAGAATCTGGCGCAGGCGGTATCCGAAGGCAAGTTCAGAGAGGACCTCTATCACCGCATCAACGAGTTTACCATCTACATGCCTGCCCTCAAGGACAGAGGTGCCGACATCTTCCTCTTTGCCAACCTCTTTATCAAGCACGCCAACCAGGAACTAGGCAAAAATGTGCTCGGAATGGATGCCAAAGCCTCCGAAATCATTGCCTCATACGACTGGCCGGGCAACCTGCGCGAACTGAACAATGTGATGAAGCGCGCCACCCTGCTCACCCGTGGCAAGTATATCGGTGCCCAGGAACTGGAGAAGACGATGGCACAGACCTCCACCGCCCGACCGCTCAATATGCAGCTGCACAGCGAACAGTCGGAACAGGAAAGCATCGCCGCTGCCCTGAGAGCCACCCACGGCAACAAGAGCAAGGCAGCCCAACTGCTTGCCATCGACCGCAAGACTCTCTACAACAAGATGAAGAAATACGGCATGGAGTAAAAGATTCCCCAATATATTCCACACTATATTGGGGAATTTTTCTACACCTTTTCCCCACTTTCCCCACATCCCGTTTCTGGCACAAAACACCATCAACCCTGATTATCAGACACTTAACTAAATCCATCGATTTTTGGCACGCCTATTGTGATATTATTTAGCGAACTCGCAAATGAGTTTCAACAAGAGAATTAATAAACAAATAATATTCACAATTAAAAAACAAAAGAATTATGAAAAAGTTAGTATTTGCAGTTATCGCAGCAGTAGCAATGGTATCAGTTAGCAATGTATTTGCAGGTAACAGAATGGTAAGCGTTGCAGGTTCAGAACCAGTAGACACAGTAGCTCCAGCCGACACAACAGCAACACCTGTTGAGACTCCAGCAACAACAGTGGATTCAACCGTAGCAAAGTAAATCCACCTTCAGAAAATAGTAATTACGCGTCGCTTTCAATGAAACAGGAGATAGATGACCAGATTTTGGCATTTATCTCCTGTTTTTGTTGGTTTATATCGCATTTTTGATTAACTTTGCACGCAAATAGCAAAAAGACTCAAAACATTAAAAGATAAGAAGATGCAGAAAACAAACGTTCCTTTCAAGGTAGCCCTGGGTTACATCATCGTCGCCATCGTACTGATTCTGGCGATAGGGCTGGTATATCGCAACACCACAACCGTGCTCGCTATCAACCAGGCAACCCGCGACTATATCGAAAAGCGACAGGCAGCCGACAGCACCATGTCCAACCTGCTCAAGGAGGAACAGACCAATCTGCAGCAGCTTACCCGCGCCATGCAGGGCAAGTCATCCCACAACTATCTGCACGAGAAGATGAACAGCCTCAACAGTGGCGAAGATTCCGTTGTCGTGCATTCCAAGGCACCCAAGACTCATGTGGCAAAGAACACCACCGTAGAGGTGATGAAAACCCGCAAGGGCTTCTTCCGCCGCCTTGCCGATGCCTTCAAGAAGGAACATGCCGAAACGCTCAGCATCAGACGCGACAGCAACCAGGCTGTCACCGATACCCTCTCTACCCCGGTCAACTTAGCCGGAAACGTAGCCGATATCCTGGAACAGATTGACCGCAAGGAGAAGCAGTCTACGCGCGATAACCACGATGCCATCAACCGCGAGGTGAGAGACCTGCAGATAACCAATGCCCGCCTCGCCCTGCGCTCCTCCCAGCAGCTCAACGATATCCACCAGCGCGAACGTCAGGCGATGCAGCAGGCTATCAACCAGGCGATGCAGGCGCGCCAGAATCTGCTCTGGCAGATAGGTCTGCTTGCCATCGTAGCCATCACAGCCGCCGTCATCCTCGTCTATTACATCTACCGCGATACGCAGAAGGAACGCATCTACCGCGAGAATCTCGAAGAGGCTAACGAGGAAATCAGGCGCATCATGAACCAGCGCGAACGCCTGCTCCTCACCATCACCCACGACATCAAGGCTCCGGCTGCCAGCATCTCGGGCTTCATCGACCTGATGAAGGATTATGTCGACAACCCGCAGGCCATCTCCTGCCTCAACAGCATCAAGGGGTCTGCCACCCATCTCTCCCGGCTCGTTGCCGCCCTGCTCGATTATCACCAGTTGGAAAACGGACTGATGAAGCTGAACCCTGTAGATTTCTCGCCTGCCGACATGTTCCGCCAGTGTGCCGGAGAGATGCAGATCCTGAGCCAGGAGAAGGGATTGGAACTGCATCTGGAACTCGATGGCATCAGCAGTCCGCAGACCTACTACCGTGCCGATGCCTTCCGTATCCGTCAGATACTCAACAACCTGGTTAGCAATGCCATCAAGTATACCGATAAGGGCAGCGTCACCATCCAGGCAGCCATCAGTCCCCAGCACCTCCTCACCTTCTCGGTAAGGGATACCGGCAAGGGCATGACCACCGAAGAGCGCCAGAAGGTGTTCCAGGCGTTCACCCGTCTGAAGAGTGCCCAGGGCATCGAGGGCACCGGTCTCGGGCTGAACATCACCCAGGAACTGGTTAATCTGCTTCAGGGCACCCTGCGTCTGGAATCCGTCAAGGACAAGGGCAGCACCTTCACCGTCACCATTCCGCTTGCCTTAGGTACCGCTCCTGCAGCAGAAGAGGCAGAAGAGCAGAAGCCCCTCGCCCCAGCCAAGCCCCATTTCGAAAACCACAAGATACTGCTGCTCGATGACGACCCGTTGCAGCTCCGTCTGCTTCAGGAGATGCTGAAGAAGCTGATAGGCGACAGTTGGCAAGTCTTTGCCTGTCTGCATGTAGCCGAGGCGCTCACCGTGCTCCACAACGAGCATCCTGCGCTGATGATGATGGATATCGAAATGCCCGAGATGAACGGCATCAGGATGATTCAGCACATCAACCACAGCCACATGAAGGTAGTAGCGATGACTGCCCACGATGCCAGCATCATCAGAGAGTTGAAAGAAGCCGGTTTCGACGATTGCCTTTTCAAGCCGTTCAGTACAGAGAAGCTGAAAGAAATCCTCGGTTTGGAGAATACAGCATCAGAAACAGAGGATATGGCAGAGGAAACCAATAAGAAATCCCGCTTTGCACCCCTTCTGACCTTTGCAGAAGGCGATCCGGAGGCAGAAGCCGAGATACTCAGCACCGTCAAACAGGAGTTGTCATTCCATCTCCAGAACCTCCAGCAGGCAACAGAAGGCGAGTTATCAATAGAAGCCATCGGCAAGACAGCCCACAAGCTCCTCCCTATCGCCACGATGATAGAGATGGAGACCCGACAGCACATCGCCGCCCTCGCTCCCGAGCATATCAACGATCTGTCAGAATCTCAGATAAGAGCCAACACCCAGGCCATCATCGCCGACCTGAGGGCTCTCCTCTAGCTATCAGCTATTGTATCTCTTCCATCGACAATCCTGTTATTTCCAAGACTGTCGATGCAGCCATCCCCTTTGCCAGCATATTCCTGGCAATCTCAAGGCTGCGCTGGTTCATGCCTTCTTCTCTGCCTTTCTGGTATCTGTCATCCAGGAGGGTTCTTTCAACACTTACCGAATCCCAGAACTTGTCGTAGGCTCTGAGTTCGGCATCTGTAAAGCCGGGAATTTCCAGTTCTTCTACTGACGGCAGATACTGCTGCAGGTGTATCAACTCGTCCTCGCTGGGTGACTGAAGGACATACAGGAGGTTTCTCAACCGATCAGGATGATTGCCGAATATCTTCTTGAACGTGAGGTCTGCCTTAGGATCTAAGTACTTCATAACCATCTGTTTTAAAATTCTATAGAGCAAAGCTACGACTTTATTTTCATTCATACAAGAGTTTTAGACATTTTTTCAGACAAAATGAGCAGAAATGTTGAAAAAAATCTTTTTCCTCCCGTATTACGTATAGTGTAAAAGATGTAAATGTATAT